>WNGJ01000075.1_pt1 | contig 115051 bp, 98 predicted proteins | sample 5400611 | NCBI WGS metagenome assembly WNGJ01 (sample SAMN13153375, study PRJNA577476) | soil metagenome | isolation source: 40 cm soil or saprolite under Garry oak tree replicate 1 | place: USA:California | collected 2016-06-15 | reverse complement strand
CGATCGAGCCAATCGGGCAGTTCTCGTTCGCGCGACAGCGCGCAGTACCATTCGCCCTCGTCATAGGCGATGCGGCGAACCTGCCATAGCGGCAGTTCCAGATCGATCAGCGTCAGCGCCACGTCGGTCCAGGCGCGTGCGTCGATCAACTGTTCGATGCGCGCCGTCTTGGCGGTTTGTCCGGCCGACGGAAAACGGCGGCAGGCAAGGTCGATGACCTCGGCTATCAGCTCCGGCGTTGCAGTCCTGGCGTCGCGCAGCCGGTCCATGAGCGCGGCAGGATCGTAGTGTTCGGAAACAAACATGGCATCGTCTCACCCAAGCGATGTGCGGCCGGAATCGTCGGTCGCTGACGGGCAAGATGGCCAAAATGGCATTTGAAAACGAGGTGAGGCGGAAGGGCGAAATATAAAGGTTTCATAAGTGTTGCACCGGCAGCCTATCACGTCGTCCCACGCGCATGAAACGGGCCAACTGGCTGCGATCGAAGAACTGGAACGCAGCTTGGGATATCGGTTTTCGTCAGCGCTCCGCCTGTACGGCCTGTCACGGCAGCGATGGTCTTTATGAGATTCTTATAACGTTGCCATTGTGACCATCTCGAAAATCTATGCGTCGAGTGGCACCTCACGCCGGTCAAACAGGAACGGCTGAGATCGTCTCGCGATTGATCTACAGCAAATTGTCTTCCGAGGTCCGGCGATGGCTATCGCATCGATAGCCAAGCGCAACAGGAGCTACATTCCATGATGGACATTCTGATGCTGGCCCTCGCGCTTGGCTTCTTCGCGCTCGCGATCGGCTATACCTATGCCTGCGAACGGCTTTGAGGAGAATAGTCATGATCTTCGATTACTCGCTCGCCGCGCTCGTTTCTCTCGGTCTCTTGTTCTACCTGACCTACGCGCTGTTACGGCCTGAGCGGTTCTGACCGTGTCCGGCAGCGATCCCGCGTATCTGTTAGAGGCTTAAATCCATGACGGTCATCGGCTGGCTTCAAATCATCCTGTATTGTGCGATCATTGTCGCGCTCGTGAAACCGCTCGGCTGGTATATGACGCGCGTCTTCAACGGCGAGCGTACGTTTCTCTCGCCGATCCTGCGGCCGGTCGAGGCCGGCATCTACTGGATCGGCGGCGTCGACGAGAGACGCGAGCAGCATTGGCTGACCTATACGGTCGCGATGCTGTTGTTCCATGTTGGCGGCGTTCTCATCATCTACGCGCTGATGCGGCTGCAGGCCTATTTGCCGTTTAATCCGGCCGGACAGTCCGCGGTCGCCGAGGATCTGTCATTCAACACCGCGATCTCCTTCATCACCAACACCAACTGGCAGAACTACAGCGGCGAAAGCACGCTGTCCTATCTGGTGCAGATGCTCGGCCTGACGCACCAGAATTTCCTGTCGGCCGCGACCGGAATTGTGCTCGCAATCGCGCTGATCCGGGGTTTTGCGCGCGCCTCGATGCGCACCGTTGGCAATTTCTGGATCGATGTGACCCGCTGCACGCTCTATGTGCTGTTGCCGATCTGCGTCGTCTACACGCTGTTCCTGGTTTGGCAGGGCATCCCGCAGACGCTCGGCGCCTATGTCGATGCGACCACGCTGGAGGGCGCCAAGCAGACCATCGCGGTCGGCCCGGTCGCGTCGCAGGTCGCGATCAAGATGCTCGGCACCAATGGCGGCGGCTTCTTCAATGCCAACGCCGCGCATCCCTTCGAGAACCCAACAGCGCTGTCGAACTTCGTCCAGATGATCTCCATCTTCTCGCTTGGCGCTGCGCTCACCAACGTGTTCGGCCGCATGGTGGGCAACCAGCGCCAGGGCTGGGCGATCCTCGCCGTCATGGGTGTACTGTTCATTGCCGGCGTCACCGTCACCTATTGGGCGGAAGCCAATGGCACCACCGCGCTCGACGCGCTGGGGCTGACCGGCGGCAACATGGAAGGCAAGGAGGTCCGCTTCGGCATCTCGGCCTCGTCGCTGTTTGCCGTCATCACGACGGCCGCCTCCTGCGGCGCAGTCAACGCCATGCATGACAGCTTCACCGCGCTCGGCGGCATGATCCCGCTGATCAACATCCAGCTCGGCGAAATCGTCGTCGGCGGTGTCGGCGCGGGCCTCTACGGCATGCTGCTGTTCGTCGTGCTGTCGATCTTCGTCGCAGGGCTCATGGTCGGCCGCACGCCGGAATATGTCGGCAAGAAGATCGAGGCGCGCGAGGTCAAGATGGCGATGCTCGCGATCCTGGTCCTGCCGTTGATGTATCTCGGCTGGACCGCTGTCGCCGTCGTGCTGCCTTCGGCGGTGGCCTCGATGGCCAATGCCGGACCACATGGCTTCACCGAGGTGCTCTATGCCTATACGTCGCAAACCGGCAATAACGGCTCGGCCTTCGCAGGGCTGACCGGCAACACGCCCTTCTACAACATCACCGGCGGGGTCGCGATGTTCGTCGGCCGCTTCTTCATGATCATTCCGGCGATGGCGATCGCGGGTTCGCTCGTGCAGAAAAAGTCGATTCCGCCAGCGGCCGGTACCTTCCCGACCACCGGCGGCCTGTTCGTCGGCCTCGTCGTCGGCGTGATCCTGATCATCGGCGGATTGACCTTCTTCCCCGCGCTGGCGCTTGGGCCGATCGTCGAGCATCTCGCGATGAACGCCAACACGCTGTTCTGATCGATCTCATTTCGGAGTTGCTCCCATGGACGTCGTCAAATTGAACAAGCGCATGCCGGTATCGGCGATGCTTGACCCAAAGATCGTGATGCCCGCGATCGGCGCGGCCGTCACCAAGCTTGATCCGCGGCTCATGATCAAGAACCCCGTGATGTTCGTGGTCGAGACCGTGGCCGCGCTCACGACCGTGATCTTCCTGCGTGATCTCGTCACCGGCGGGGAACATCTGGGCTTCACCTTCCAGATCATCCTCTGGCTGTGGTTCACGGTGCTGTTCGCCAACTTCGCCGAAGCCGTTGCCGAAGGCCGCGGCAAGGCGCAGGCCGAGTCGTTACGCAAGACCCGCACCGAGAGCCAGGCCAAGCTGTTGTCCGGTTCTGACAGGACTTACCGGCTCGTGCCTGGCACCAGCCTCAAGGTCGGCGACGTCGTGCTGGTCGAGGCCGGCGACAACATCCCCTCCGACGGCGAGGTGATTGAGGGCGTAGCGTCCGTGAACGAGGCGGCGATCACAGGCGAGTCCGCGCCGGTGATCCGTGAATCCGGCGGCGACCGCTCGGCGGTGACTGGCGGCACCCAGGTGTTGTCCGATTGGATCCGGGTCCGCATCACCGCGGAGCAGGGTTCGACCTTCATCGACCGCATGATCCGGCTGGTCGAGGGCGCCGAGCGGCAGAAGACGCCGAATGAGATCGCCCTCAACATCCTGCTCGCCGGGCTCACCATCATCTTCGTGTTCGCGACCGTGACCATCCCGAGCTACGCCTCCTATGCCGGCGGTTCGATTTCGGTGGTGGTGCTGGTGGCGCTGTTCGTCACGCTGATTCCGACCACGATCGGCGCGCTGTTGTCTGCGATCGGCATCGCCGGCATGGATCGGCTGGTGCGCTTCAACGTGCTCGCCATGTCGGGCCGCGCGGTCGAGGCGGCGGGCGACGTCGACACGCTGCTGCTCGACAAGACCGGCACCATCACCCTCGGCAATCGGCAGGCGACTGCGTTCCGTCCGGTGCGCGGCGTGACCGAGCAGGAGCTTGCGGACGCGGCACAGCTTGCGTCGCTCGCGGACGAAACTCCCGAAGGTCGTTCGATTGTCGTGCTGGCCAAGGAGAAATACGGCATCCGCGGCCGCGACATGGCCGAGCTTGGCGCAACCTTCATCCCGTTCACCGCGCAAATGCGCATGAGCGGCGTCGACGCTGGCGCCTCGTCGGTCCGCAAGGGCGCGGTCGATGCGATCCTGAACTTTGTCGGTGGTGGGACCACGCAGGCGCTAGCGAGCGGCAATACCGTCCGCGCCATCCAACCGTCGCTGAGCTCCGAGGTGGCGCGCGAGATTCAGTCGATTTCGGACGAGATCGCGAAGTCCGGCGGAACGCCGCTTGCGGTCGCCAAGGACGGGCGTCTGCTCGGCGTCATCCAGCTGAAGGATATCGTCAAGGGCGGCATCCGCGAGCGCTTTGCCGAATTGCGCCGCATGGGCATCCGCACCGTGATGATCACCGGCGACAATCCGATGACGGCGGCGGCGATCGCGGCCGAAGCTGGCGTGGATGATTTCCTTGCGCAAGCGACGCCCGAGGACAAGCTGAAGCTGATTCGCGACGAGCAGGCCAAGGGCAAGCTGGTTGCGATGTGCGGCGACGGCACCAATGACGCGCCCGCGCTGGCGCAAGCCGACGTCGGCGTCGCCATGAACACGGGAACGCAGGCGGCGCGCGAGGCCGGCAACATGGTCGATCTCGACTCCAACCCGACCAAGCTGATCGAGGTGGTGGAGATTGGCAAACAGCTCCTGATGACCCGCGGCGCGCTGACGACGTTCTCGATCGCCAACGACGTGGCGAAATATTTCGCCATCATCCCCGCGATGTTCCTGGCGTTCTACCCGCAGCTCAACGTGCTCAATATCATGCGCCTGGCAAGCCCGCAGAGCGCGATCCTGTCGGCGATCATCTTCAACGCGCTGATCATCATCGCGCTGATCCCGCTGGCGCTAAAGGGTGTGGCCTACCGAGCGATCGGGGCCGGCGCGCTCTTACGCCGGAACCTGATGATCTATGGCTTGGGAGGCATCATCATTCCCTTCATCGGCATCAAGGCCATCGATCTCGTGGTCGCGGCCTTGCATCTGGCTTAAAACCAACCGTCATTGCGAGCGACCGGGTCCCGCGAATGCGCGCGCGATGACAGGCTCCGCGAAGCAATCCAGAAATGTTTCCAACCAACTCCCGGATTGCTTCGTCGCTCCGCTCCCTCGCAATGACAAAGGAGACTCACCATGCTCAGAGAAATTCGTCCTGCCATCCTTATCCTTGTCGTGCTCACGCTGATCACGGGCCTTGCTTATCCGCTCGCCATGACGGCAATCGCCGGCGTGATCTTTCCGAAGCAGGCGGAAGGCAGCCTGATCGAGCGAGATGGCAAGGTCATCGGCTCCGCGCTGATCGGGCAGGAGTTCAAGGACGACAAATATTTCCATGGCCGCCTCTCGGCGACCACGGCGCCGGATCCCAATGATTCCACCAAGACCGTTCCGGCGCCGTATAACGCGGCCAATTCGGGCGGCTCCAACCTGGGGCCGACCAGCAAGGCGCTGAACGACCGGGTCAAGGAAGACGTGGACAAGTTGAAGGCGGAAAATCCTGGTAGCCCTGTGCCGATCGATCTTGTGACTACGTCGGCTTCAGGCCTCGATCCGGACATTTCGCCCGAGGGCGCGCTGTTCCAGGTGCCGCGCATCGCCAAGGCGCGGAATATGCCGGAAGAGCGCGTCCGCCAACTGGTGGCGCAGAACACGCGGAGCCGTCTGGCTGGCCTAATCGGCGAGCCGCGCGTCAACGTGCTGGCCCTCAACCTGGCGCTTGACGCCGCCGCGGCAAAATAGCCGCGGCTATGCCGAAGGCTCAGCGCGCACTATAGTAGCGGCATGGTCCAGCCGCGCCGCGATCCCGAACAACGTCCCTCGCCGGAGGCGCTCCTGGAAGCGGCCCGGCGGGAGCACGGCGGTGCCGGCCGGCTGAAGATTTTCGTCGGCGCAGCCCCCGGCGTCGGCAAGACCTACGAGATGCTACAGAGCGCGCACGCCAAGCTGAAGGCCGGCGCCGACGTCGTGGTCGGCTTTGTCGAGACCCACGGGCGGGCTGAGACCGAAGCGCTGCTGCGGGGGCTGGACGTCATTCCGCGCAAGCGGATCGAGTACAAGGACCAGGTGCTGGAGGAGATGGACCTCGATGCCGTGATCGCGCGGCATCCGCAGATCGCGCTGGTCGACGAACTCGCCCATACCAACGTCGCCGGCAGCCGCCATCCCAAACGCCATCTCGATGTCGAGGAATTGCTGTCGCACGGCATCGATGTCTACACTGCCGTCAACATCCAGCACATCGAAAGCCTCAACGACGTCGTCGCCCAGATCACCCATGTGCGGGTGCGCGAGACCGTGCCGGATTCGGTGTTCGACCGCGCGGACGCGATCGAATTGATCGACCTCACGCCGGACGATCTGATCCAGCGCTTGAAAGAGGGCAAGGTCTATGTCCCTAAGCAGGCCGAGCGCGCGCTGGAGCATTATTTCTCGCCGGGCAATCTGACCGCGCTGCGCGAATTGGCGCTGCGCCGCACCGCGGACCGCGTCGACGAGCAGTTGCTGACCCATATGCAGGCGAACGCGATCGCCGGTCCCTGGGCGGCCGGTGAGCGGATCCTGGTCTGCGTCAGCGAAGACCCGCGCGCGGCGGGGCTGGTGCGTTACACCAAGCGGATGGCCGATCGCGTGCACGCGCCATGGACCGCGATCAGCATCGAGACCCGGCGCAGCCTGCAACTGACCGACGAGCAGCGCGACCAGCTTGCCGATACGCTGCGCCTGGCGGAAGCGCTCGGGGCCGAAGCGCTCACCATCCCCGGCGTTGAGCGCCGCATCGCCGACGATGTCGTCAAGTTCGCCCAAGCCAACAACGTCACGCAGATCATCATCGGTAAATCGGCGCGTTCGCGCTGGTTCGAGACCGTGCACGGTTCGGTGGTGCATGATCTGGTGCGGCGCGCTGGCAATATCAGCGTCAATGTCATTGCCGGCGACGAACCGTCTGGCCCCGCCGCCAAGACCGCCGTGCAGACGGCGGCGCGAACCGAGGCGTTCAACCCGCGTCCCTATCTGATGGCGCTCGCAATCGTGGCTGTCGGTCTCGGCGCCGCCGAACTGATCAAGCCTTGGTTTGGCATCGAAAACGTCGATCTTGTGCTGCTGACCGCCGTGGTGGTCGTTGCCGTTCGTTATGGCTTGTGGCCTTCGCTGTTGGCTACTGTCGTCGCGTCCCTGTGCTACAACTTCTTTTTTCTGCCGCCGATCTACACCTTCACCATCACCGATCCGACCAATATCGCGGCCTTCGTCCTTTTTATGGTGATCGCGATCCTTGTGTCCAATGTCGCGGCGCGGGTGCGTACGCAGGCTGACACGGCGATCGGCCGGATCAGGACCACGGAACAGCTCTATGCCTTCAGCCGCAAGCTCGCGGGCACCGCGACGCTCGACGATGTCTTGTGGGCGACCGCCTATCAGGCCGCGCTGATGCTGAAGGTGCGCGTGGTGCTGCTGCTGCCCGAGGATGGCGTTCTCACCGTGAAGACTGGCTATCCGCCGGAAGATGAGCTCGACAAGGCCGATCTAGCCGCGGCGAACTGGGCATGGAGCAACGACCGCGCGGCCGGGCGTGGTTCGGATACGCTGCCGGGAGCCAAACGGTTGTTTCTGCCGATGCGCACAGGGCGCGGCTCGATCGGCGTCATCGGCATCGATAACGATAGGACCGGCCCGCTGCTCACGCCGGACCAGCGGCGGTTGCTCGACGCGCTGATGGACCAGGGCGCGCTCGCGATCGAGCGCGTGCTCCTGGTCGAGGACATGGACCGGGTCAAGCGCACCATGGAATCCGATCGTTTGCGCTCGGCGCTGTTGACCTCGATCTCGCACGATCTCAAGACGCCGCTGGCCTCCGTGCTCGGTGCGGCGTCGACCATGCGCGACGTCGCCGACCGCCTGAGCGAGCAGCAGAAGCACGATTTGCTGGCGACCGTGATCGACGAGTCCGAACGGCTCAACCGCTTCATCGCCAATCTCTTGGACATGACCAAGCTGGAATCGGGCGCCATCGTCCCAAACACGGCATTGCACGATATCGGGGAAATCGTCGGCAGCGCGTTGCGGCGGGCGAGCAAGATTCTCGCGCGCCACAAGGTCGCGCTCGAACTCGCGGCCGACCTGCCGATGCTGGAGCTCGACGCCGTGCTGTTCGAGCAGGTGCTGTTCAACCTGCTCGACAACGCGGCGAAATACTCGCCGGTCGACACTGCGATCTCGATCAGGAGCTGGCGCGAGAGGGATTCGGTCGCGCTGCAGGTCGCCGATGAAGGCGAGGGCATTCCACCGGCTGAGCTCGAGAGTGTGTTCGACAAATTCTACCGGGCGCAGAAGGGGGACCACGTCCGCCCTGGCACGGGCCTTGGGCTCGCCATCTCGCGCGGCTTCATCGAGGCGATGCATGGCAGGATTTTCGCCGCGAACCGAGGCGACCGCAGCGGCGCGGTGCTTACCATTCGGCTGCCGATCCCCGCGGCGGTCAATTCGCTGGATACCGCAGCATGAGCGCAATACCGATCAAGGTGCTGGTCATCGATGACGAACCGCCGATCCGTAAATTGCTGCGGATGGGATTGAGCACACAAGGCTATGAAATCCTCGAAGCGTCAAACGGCAAGACCGCGCTGGAGTTGCTCGGACAAAATCCCGCACTGATCATTCTCGATCTCGGCCTGCCGGATATCCAAGGCCACGAACTCCTGCGCATGATCCGCGGCCGCGACGATGGTGTGCCGATCGTGGTGCTGTCGAGCCGCGGCGACGAAGCCGGCAAGGTCGAGGCGCTTGATCTTGGAGCCGACGATTATCTCACGAAGCCGTTCGGCATGGATGAGCTGCTCGCGCGCCTGCGTGCGGCACTGCGACATCAATTGCAGGTGCAGGGTGAACGCCCGGTGTTTCGCTCCGGCGATCTCTCCGTCGACCTGGTGCGCCGCATCGTCAAGGTCGGCGAGAAGGACATCAAACTGTCGCCGAAGGAATATGATTTGCTGCGCGTCCTGGTGCAGCACGCCGGCAAGGTCTTGACCCATCGTTTCCTGTTGAAGGAGCTGTGGGACGAACTGACCGACGCGCAATATCTGCGGGTCTATGTGCGCCAGCTCCGCCAGAAGATCGAAGCCGATCCTGAGCGACCGCACTACGTGCTGACGGAGACCGGTATCGGCTATCGCCTGCGGGCGGCGGATTAGGCAGGCGCACTCGTTCCTTCCCCATAAGCCCTTCCTTCCACAGGGACGTGCGGCAAGGAACCTTCCCTCACGGCAGTGATTACTTTCGTGTCATTGGGAGAACGTTCATGGCACGAAAATATTCGAAGAAGGCCTCAGCCAAAGTCGGGCGCGCGATGAAGAAGCGCAAGGCGGGGACATTGAAGAGCGGCCGTTCGGGACGCAAGGTCAAGAGCCGCAAGCAGGCGATAGCGATCGGGCTTTCGGAGGCCCGCGCCGCAGGCGCGAAGGTGCCGAAGAAAAGAGGCGCGGCCAAAAGAGGCACGAAAAAACGGAAGACGAAGCGGTAGGCTCTGCGAAGCAATTCAGCGTCCAGCATCCGCGGTCCCTGGATTGCTTCGTCGCTTCGCTCCTCGCAATGACGAACTAACCAGCCTTTCGCCGTCGCGCGCGAACTAGCCCGCCTTTCGCTGTCGGGCGGCCGAGCGATGCGCTTTCTTGGCTGGGCGACGGTGTGATCCACGGCGGCGTCCCGGCGAACGTGCGAGTGATTTAGCCGAAGCCTTTCCCTTGAGGCTCTGTTTGAGCGCATCCATCAGATTGATGACGTTGCTTGGGCGCTCTTCTGGCCCAGCGGCCTTGATCGGCTTTCCGGCTGCCTTGCGCTTCACGAGCTTCTTGAGCGCGTCCTCGTATTCGTCCTTGAATTCCGACGGATCGAAATGCGCCGCCTTGGTATCCAGGATGTGGCTTGCGAGCTCGATCATGTCCTTTGAGATTTTCGGGCTCTTGATGTCCTCGAAATAATCCTCCGCATCACGCAGCTCGTAGGGATAGCGCAGTGTGGTCCCAAGCAGGCCTTTGCCGAACGGCTCGATCGTCATCACATGCTCGCGGTTGGTCAGCACGATGCGGGCGAGCGCCACCCGGTCCTGGTCTTTCATCGCGTCGCGAACGACCGTGAAGGCATCGATGGCGGCTTTGCCGTCGGGAACGATATAATAGGGGTGGTTGAGGTAGCGCTTGTCGATCTCGTCCTTCGGCACAAAGCTCTCGATACCGATGGTGTGGTTGCTCTCGATCTGGACCGCGTCCAGCTCGTCCTTGTCGATCTCGACATATGTCCCCTTGGTCAGCTCATAACCGCGTCCCTTCTGGTCGCCTTCGACGACATCGCCGGTTTCGGCGTCGACCATCTGCTGCTTCAGCCGGTTGCCGGTTTCCTTGTTGATCATGTGGAAGCGGGTTTTCTCGACCGCGGTGGAGGCCGGATAGAGCCGCACCGGGCAGGTCACGAGCGAAAGTCTGAGCGAGCCTTTCCAGTAGGCGCGGGGGGCCATGGCAATCTCCAGCGCTTTCAGTGGTTTTCGGAACTCCAACGGATGTTGCGGGTTTTGGTTCCGGGGGTAATGTGGGGGTATAGGGTAGCGTCCTATTTGATTGATGGTGGATTTGATCGTGGCGCTGAGAAAGCTCTCCACTTATCGGAAGAAGCGGGATTTCGAAAAGACCGACGAGCCGTCCGGCGATGTCAAGGTCGCGCCGTCAAGGCAGCGCCGCTTCGTGATCCAGAAACATGCTGCGACCCGGCTGCACTACGATCTTCGGCTGGAGTTCGACGGCGTCTTCAAGTCCTGGGCAGTGACACGCGGCCCCTCGCTCGACCCGCATGACAAGCGGTTGGCGGTGGAGGTGGAAGACCATCCGCTCGATTACGGCGATTTCGAAGGCACGATCCCGAAGAGCGAGTATGGCGGCGGCACGGTGCAGCTCTGGGACCGCGGCTATTGGGAGTCCGAGGATCCGGAAGCCGGATACAAGAAGGGCGACCTCAAGTTCACCCTCTGCGGCGAAAAACTCCATGGCAGCTGGGTGTTGGTGCGCATGCGGCGCGACCGCGACGGCGGCAAGCGCACCAATTGGCTTCTGATCAAGCATCGCGATGAGTTTGCCAGAGAGGGCGAGGCCAACGACATTCTCGATGAGGATCGCTCGGTGGCATCGGGGCGGACGATGGCGCAGATCGTGGAAGGCAAGGGCCGCGCGCCTAAGCCTTTCATGATGGCGAAGAGCAGACGGATGAACGCGGACGCGGTCTGGCACTCAAATCGCGGCGATGCCGCGCAGCTGCGCGCAGCGAATGTGCTGTCCGCGCCTTTGAAAGCCAAGAAGGTCGCGGCGATGCCGGATTTTGTTGCGCCGCAGCTTTGCACGCCGGTCGATCAGCCGCCCGGCGGGCCGGGTTGGTGCCACGAAATCAAGTTCGATGGCTATCGCGTGCAATTGCGCGTCGAAGACGGCGAAGCCTCGTTGAAGACCCGCAAGGGGCTCGACTGGACCAATAAATTCAACGCCATCGCCAAGGAGGGCAGCGCACTGCCGGACGTGCTGATCGACGGCGAAATCGTCGCGCTCGACCACGACGGTAAGCCGCATTTTTCCACGCTGCAGGCGGCGATCGCGGACGGCAAGACCGAAAATCTGATCTTCTTTGCGTTCGATCTGTTGTTCGCGGATGGCATGGATCTGCGTCGTCTGCCGCTTGCCGAACGCAAAACGCGCCTGAAGGCGTTGCTGGAAGCGCGCGCCACAGGCAAGGCCAAGAACGTCCGTTATGTCGAGCATTTCGAGGCCGAAGGCGAGGCCGTGATGCAGTCGGCGCGCGAATTGTCGCTTGAGGGCATCATCTCGAAGAAATTGAGCGCGGCCTATCATTCGGGCCGCTCGGAGAGCTGGACCAAGACGAAAGCGCGCGATGGACAGGAGGTCGTGATCGGCGGCTGGAAAACCACCAACGGCAAATTCCGCTCGCTGATGGCGGGGGTCTATCGCGACGATCATCTGGCTTATGTCGGCATTGTCGGTACCGGTTTCGGTCAGGACAAGGTCCGGCGTATCATGCCGGTGCTGAAAGCGGCGGCGTCCAGCAAGAGCCCGTTCGCCGGTGCAAATGCGCCACGCAAGACCCGCGACGTGCATTGGCTGAAGCCCGAGCTGGTTGCCGAGATCGAATTTGCCGGCTGGACCAGCGACGGCAACATACGGCAGGCCGCGTTCAAGGGGCTGCGCCGGGACAAGCCGGCCAGTGAGGTGACGGCGGAGAAGCCTGCCATGACCAAGATCGCCAGACCTTTGTTGAATGAGACAGCGGCCAAATCAGCCGCGGCGTCCGGCAAATCCAACGAGGTGATGGGCGTCGTCATCTCCAAGCCGGACAAGGAGCTATGGCCCGACGGCGGCGATGGCAAAGGCGTCACCAAACTTGATCTCGCGCGCTATTTCGAATCCGTCGGAGACTGGATGATCGGTCACATCAAGGGCCGGCCATGCTCGATCGTGCGCGCGCCCGACGGCATCAAGGGCGAGCAGTTTTTCCAGCGCCACGGCATGCCCGGGGCTTCGAAGCTCCTGGAGCTGGTCAAGGTTTCCGGTGACCGCAAGCCCTATCTGCAGATCGACCGGATCGAAGGCCTTGCCGCGGTCGCGCAGCTCGGCGGGCTCGAACTGCATCCCTGGAATTGCGCGCCAGACGCGTATGATACGCCGGGCCGGCTAGTGTTCGATCTCGATCCGGCGCCGGACGTGGAATTCGCTGACGTCATCGCGGCGGCGAAGGAGATGCGGCAGCACCTCGCCGATGTCGGCATTGAAAGCTTCTGCAAGACCACGGGCGGCAAGGGCCTACACGTGGTGGCGCCGCTGCTTCAAGGCGCAAAGGACAAGGTGACGTGGAAGGAGGCCAAGGCCTTCGCGCAAGGCGTTTGCCAGCTCATGGCGAACGACGATCCCGAGCGTTATCTGCTCAACATGTCGAAGAAGCTTCGCAACGGAAGGATCTTTCTCGACTATCTCCGCAACGACCGCATGTCGACGGCGGTCGCGGTGCTGTCGCCGCGTGCGCGCGAAGGCGCCACCGTCTCGATGCCGTTGACCTGGGCGCAGGTCAAAGGCGATCTCGATCCGAAACGCTTCACCGTCCGCACGGTGCCAGCGCAGCTTGCGAAGTCAAAGGCATGGCAGGGTTACGACGAGGCGGCGTCATCGATCAAGGCCGCGATCAAGAAACTGGCGTCAAAGTCGTAGCGAGGGTTAGGGCACGAAATTCAGGGTCCTCGCTCACGCGAGTCCCGGAATAACGATGTGTCGGGATTCGTTCGCGCGCCGCTCAGAGCCTTCCGAGCAACACCAGAATCAGCAGGATGACGATGATGAGTCCAAGGCCGCCGCCACCGTAATAGCCTGTGCCGTAGAACGGTCCGCCGCCGACGCCGCTGAAGCCGCCGAGCAGGGCGATAATGAGAATGATCAGAATGATTGTACCGATAGACATCGTCCTCTCCTCCAGCCCAGCGGCCGGTATTCATTGCGCTGCCTTCGTGCGGGAGAACGGGTGGGACTATCGAAAGTTCCGCGCATGGATCATCGAAATTTTCTGCGTTTGCTTCCTTCCGAAACGGTTGCAAGGACATGACGTTAAGCATGAAGTGAGTTGGAGAAGGATTTGAGAAGGATCTTGGTATGTCCGCACCCCTTGTTGTCTCGATCCCGCACCGCCTCGGCCGAGAGGAGGCCTTGCGCCGCCTTAAGACAGGACTCTCGCGCGCGGCGACCAGCATTCCGGTGCTGAAGGTCGACGAAGAGCGCTGGGACGGAGATCACATGTTCTTTCGCGTCCGAGCGCTGGGGCAGGCGGCTTCGGGTCATCTCGATGTCGGCGACGATCACGTCCGCATCGAAGTGACGTTGCCGTGGTTGTTGCAGCGCTTTGCGCAGATGGCACAAGCCGTGATCCGCGAGCGTGGTACGCTGCTGTTGGCCAAGCGGAACTGATCGTCAGGCGCGGACGCCCTTGCGCGCCGGTTCCGATGCACCCTCAAACCGCGCCTTCAGAACAGCCACGGGCAGTCGCTGGAAAAGCGTCGACAAACGAAGCGCTGTGCCGGCATCGCCAACGCCATCAACGGCTAAACCGTCCAGGCCGATCGTGGCATCGAATTGCGCCGCGGACGGCCAGACCCGGCCGGCCTGTGAGAATGGCGCGAAGTGTCTTGCAACAGCGATGATTGCGGCATCTTTGCCGCGCCGCCGCGCAAACGCGATGACATGGTCGCGATGCGGCCCGCTCACGTCGAGCGGCCGATAGTCGCCATGGGTGAAGACGTCGGCGAGTTCTGTCCGCAGCTTCAGGAGATGCGCCGTCCACGCCAGCTTCAGACGGCCGTCCACCCAGTTCTGCGCGAGATGCTCCCAGTCGAGCATGCGCAGGGCGGATAGCGCAGTCGCGCGTTCGGCGAAATCGACCGGCCGGCGATTGTCCGGGTCGACCAGCGAGAGGTCCCAGAATTCCGTACCCTGGTAGAAGTCCGGCACGCCGGGCAGCATCGCCTTCAACGTGAGCTGGCTAAGCGAATTGAGGGTGCCTAGCAGCGCCACGCGCCGCGCCAGTGTTGTGAGCGAATCCAGAAATTCGCCTGATGCCGAGCGGTTGAGAATTCGCGCGATGAACGTGCGCAGGCCGGTCTCGTAAGTCTCGTTCGGATTGAGCCAGCTCGTTTCCTCCTTGCCCTCGCGGGCGGCCTTGAGCGCATAGGACTGGATCCGTTCAGGGAATGTGTCGTCGGGCCCGTCGAGCGGCCAGGCGCCGAGCAGCGTCTGGTAGAGCATGTATTCCGCCGTCACCGAGGGCGCGCGCATGTTGCCGTCAGTGACAAGATGCGGCGCGTTCAGGACTTTCCATCGCGCCAGCGTGCTGGTCCATTCGCCGGCGATTTCCGTCAACGCCATCAGCCGCGCGCGAGCGTCCTCGCCGCGCTTGGTGTCATGCGTCGCGGTCGCGGTCATGCCATGCGGCCACTCTTTGCTGCGCGCCTGCATCGTCCTGTGAAAGGCTGCGACCGAAAGCCCTTTCGCGGCAGGATCGCCGCCGACCTCGTTCAGGGCCAGCAGGCGGTGGTAGCGGTAAAACGCTGTGTCCTCGAGCGATTTTGCCATCAAGGGACCGGTGAACTGCTGCACCTTCAGGGCAAATCGCCGCACGCGCGGCGCACTGTGCGCCGTGCTGCCGCGCTTGATCAGGTCCATGGTGAGGGTGTCGCACAGGAAATCGAAAATGCCGCCGTCGGCGGCGAACCAGTCGGTGCGCGCCCGCGCAATCGTTTGCGAAATCAATGCGCGGTCGTGCCCGGTCGGACCCGCGATGGTTAGATAGGTGCGATAGACCGGGAAGTGCAGCACGTAGAGTTCCAGCGCCTGGCGCAGGCTGTCGGCGGAATAGTCGCGGGTGGAATAGTGCCCGCTGGCGATGCGCGCGAGCAGTCGCGACAGAACTGTGAACTCGCTGGTCAGCAAGGTCTCCAGGACCCGGCGCTTGGCCTCTCTCACGACAGGTTCGAGCCGGGGCGGCTGGTTGCTGATCTGCCGCCAAATCTCGTCGAGCGAATCGAGGCCTTTGGCATCGATCAAAAGATGCGTGATGACGTTCATCCACTCATAGCCGGTGGTGCCGTGCACGCCGGTGAAGGCGGACAACGTTTCGCCTTCGCCGAGAATCTTCTCGACCACCATATAAAACGGCTTCGGATCGTTGCTCTGCGCGTCGCGGACCAGGCGGCGCAAGCGGACAAAATATTGTGCTGGGTCGCGGAGGCCGTCGATGTGATCGAGCCGCAGCCCTTGTAATTTGCCTTCCGCGATCAGTTTCCTGACCAGTCGATGCGCGGCCGTAAATGTGCCGGCATCTTCGACCCGGAGGCCCGCGAGCGAATTGACGTCAAAGAAACGGCGGTAGTTGATGTCGCTGGAGGCGAGCCGCCAGTGGCCGAGCTTGTAGTGCTGGCGTTCAAGCAGATGATGCAACGCGAGCGTCTGGGCGCCGCGGTCCGGGCTCGCCCGATAGGCGGCAAGTCCGCGCACAATGATCTCATCCCCTCCCGCGATGACTTTCAATTCCGATTTGAAGGCCGGCGCCTCCTCACGGCCGGGATGACGTAAGCCCTTGTGGCGCGAGGCGAGCTGAAGGATACGTTTTCCCGCTTCGTCGTTCTCGGCGCCCGCTTCCTTGACGATCATTCTCAGGATTTCGCCATAGCGCTCAGGCCCGATCGGCAGGCGATGCTCGAAATACCAGCAGGAGAAGCTGCCTTCGTCCGCGTCGTAGCGCAGCTCGATATCGCCGCGCTCCAGCGCCTCGCCGTAGGACGTGCCGATGATCGGCAACAGCACGCCGCCGCGCTTGCGGTACGGCAGTTGCTCCCAATCGATGTCGAAGGAGATCGCGTGCGGCGAGGCCGGCCCCCATTCCAGCACATCGAGCCACCACGGATTGTCGGCATGGTGCACGCCAACATGATTGGGGACGAAGTCGAGGATGAGGCCGAGGTCGTGCTGCTTCAGCTCTTCGTTCAATCGTTCGAAGCCGGCTTCGCCGCCAAGCTCCGGATTGAGCCTGGTGTGGTCGACGACGTCATAGCCGTGTGTCGAGCCTTTGCGCGCCTTCGTGAACGGCGAGGCATAGAGATGCGTGATGCCGAGCGCCTTCAAATAGGGAACGACTTGCGCGGCCTTCTCGAAATCGAAATCCTTCGTGAGCTGCAGGCGATACGTTGCGATCGGGATGGCCTGCGGCATGGCTAGCCTTCGATGCGCCAGAACACGGACCATGGCGGGATGGCCGTTGCGGGCTCGCCGCCCCAGATCGGCCGGCCTGCCGCTTCGCCGGCCGGGCGAGCGACGTCCGCCGGCGACAGATTGGCGATCAGGCGCAGCGTCGCGCCGTCGCCCATGCGCCAGCTTGCCGTGAGCAGGCCACTATCCGCCGCCCGTGCCTCGCCAAACGCGGCGCTCGCGAGCCTCGGGACGATCTCCTGGCGTCGCACGGTGAGCAATCGCCGGATCAGTGCTAGCCGCTTTTGCCCCGCGTCCGCGTCACGCGATTCCCAATCGAGCACGGCGGATCGAAACGTCGCGGGATCGAGCGGATCGGGGACCTCGTCGCCATAGCGTGCGTAGGCCCAGGCATATTCTTCGCGCCGGCCTCTGCGGACGGCATCGGCTAAGCGGCCTCCGAAATCGCAGAAGAAGGGAAACGGTGCTTCGGAGCCCCATTCCTCACCCATGAACAGCATCGGCACGGTCGGCGCCAGCAGGGTGACGGCCAGCGCGGCCTCGATGCTATCCGGCTTGGCGAGGCTCTCCAGCCGGTCGCCAAAGGCGCGGTTTCCGACCTGGTCGTGGTTCTGCAGGAAATTGACGAACGCGGTGGGCGAGAGCTTGCCGCTCGGCTCGCCCCGCAGCTTGCCGCCCCAGAACGCCGCGGCCTCGCCTTGATAGACGAAGCCTGACGCGAGCGCCCGCGCCAGGTTGCTCATCGTCGCGCGCCGATAATCGCCGTAATAGCCCTGGTTTTCGCCGGTCAGAAGCACGTGCCAGGCATGGTGATAATCATCGTTCCATTGCGCGCGATATTTGCCGCGCGGCGGGTCCTGCACGGCGTCCAGCAGGCTTGCGCGGTTGTCGCCGTTTTCGAGCACGAGATGAATGTGCCGGCCGGTTTGCCCGGCAAGCTCGCCCGCTGCGACGCTGAGGTCATGCAGCATCGAGGTCTCGCCGGGCTGCGCGAGGATATGGTTGACCGCATCCAGCCGCAGGCCATCGAAGCGATAGTCGCGCAGCCACGAGAGCGCATTCTCGATCGCGAAGGCGCGCACCTGCGGCACGCGGTAGTCGATTGCGCTGCCCCATGGCGTGTGCGCATCGGTGAAGAAGCTAGGTGCATAGCGGCCGAGAAAATTTCCCTCGGGCCCGAAGTGGTTATAGACTACGTCGAGGAACACCGTCAGCCCGCGCAGATGCGCCTCGTCGATCAGGGCTTTTAAATCCTCAGGCCGGCCGTAGGCGCTGTCGGGCGCATACCACAACACGCCGTCATAGCCCCAGTTGCGTTGTCCCGCGAAATCCGCCAGCGGCATCAGTTCGAGAGCCGTGATCCCGGTCGCTGCGAGATGATCGAGCTTATCGATCATCGCGCGGTAGGTGCCTTCGGGCGTGAAGGTGCCGACATGGGTCTCGATCAGAACGGTGTCCTGCCAGGGCCGTCCGCGCCAGTCCGTCGCGCGCCACTTATAACTCTCGTGATCGATCAGTTCGCTGAGGCCGAACACATCTTCGGGCTGAAACGCCGACGCTGGATCGGGAACGTCGATGTCGCCGTCGATCCGAAACTTATAGCGCGCGCCGGCTTTCACGCCCGCGATGTCGACGGTGAACCAGCCGTCGTCGCCGCGCGTCATTGGCTCCGGCTTGTCCAGCAGGAGCTCGACGCGCTCGGCGGCCGGCGCCCACAGGCGAAACGACGCGCCATCCTTGGTCAGTTGGGGGCCGAATTGCTGCTTGCTCATGCCGTCCCTGCGAACGCGAGCACGGAGCGGGAAGGCGCTTTGGCATCGGCGCCAGACGCGAAATCGGCGCTTGTTTGCGCGGCCTCGGTGGTGTTCAACACCTGTCGCCAGGTCCTATATTCGGACATCTTGGGTAATTTGAATGCAATCTCTTCGGGCGCTGCATTCAAAACGATGAAGATCGGCGCTTGTTCCTTCCCCGCGGGTCCCAGCGCGTAAGCGAGAAACCGGCCCTCCGGGAATTTCCAGTCTTCTTCCTTCATCTCTTCCGCCGACGGCGTCAGCCACAATACGCCATAGGTTCCATCCGCCCGGCGCCCATCGAGCCAGCGATGCGCCCGGATTTGCGGGAACCGCCTGCGCAGCTCGGTCATATGGCCGATAAAATCGTTGAGATCGTCGCCTTCGCGGCCGAGGCCATCCCAGCCGACCCAGCCGACTTCGTTGTCCTGGCAATAGGGGTTGTTGTTGCCGGCTTGGGAGTTGCCGACTTCGTCGCCCGCCAGGATCAGCGGCACGCCTTGGGCCAGCAATAGACAGGCGAGCTGATTTTTCCGGAGCTGACGCCGCAGCGCGGTTATCGCGGGGTCGTCGGTCGGCCCCTCATTGCCGCAATTGTTGCTGTGATTGTCGTTGGAGCCGTCGCGATTGTCTTCGCCGTTGGCCTCGTTGTGCTTCTCGTTGTAGCTGAACAGATCGGCAAGCGTGAAACCGTCATGCACGGTGATGTGATTGATGCTGGCGCGCGGGTCGCGGCCGTCATGATTGAACAAGTCGGACGAGCCGGTCATGCGGCCGGAGACTTCGCCGATCAGGCTGCCTTCTCCGCTCCAGTAGCGCCGCATGGCGCTGCGATAGCGGTCATTCCATTCCGACCATTGCGAAGGGAACGCGCCGACCTGGTAGCCGCCAAGGCCCATGTCCCAGGGTTCGGCGACCAGCTTCACCCCCGATAGCACCGGGTCCTGCCGGATCGCGGTCAGAAACGCGGCGCTGCGGTCGAAGCCGTTTGGCCCGCGCGCCAGAGTGGTGGCAAGATCGAAGCGGAAGCCGTCGACATGGCAGACCTCGACCCAGTAGCGCAGCGAATCCATCACCATCTGCAGCACGCGCGGATGGGTGAGATTGACTGAAGAGCCGCAGCCGGTGAAATCATCGTAGTAGCGGGGATCGTCCCGACTGAGCCAGTAATAAGAGGCGTTGTCGATACCGCGAAACGACAGCGTCGGGCCGAGATGATTGCCCTCGGCGGTGTGGTTATAGACCACGTCGAGCATGACCTCGATGCCCGCGTCGTGCAGCCGCGCCACCATGGTGCGGAAGGCGTCAAGCGGGTTGTCCGGTGCGTAGCGCGGTTCCGGCGCGAAGAACGAGATCGTGTTGTAGCCCCAGTAGTTCACGAGTTTCTTCTCGACCAGCACCCGATCGTCGACGAAGCCGTGGATCGGCAACAGCTCGACGGTGGTGACACCAAGCTTCTTCAGATGCGCGATCATCGCGGGCGATGACAGGCCGCCATAGGTGCCGCGCAGATTGGGCGGCACATCCTTGCGAATCTGAGTCACGCCCTTGATGTGCGCCTCGTAAATGATGGTGTCTTCCCAGGGAATGCTGGGACGCATTTCGCGGCGGCCCCAGTTGAAGGTTTCGTCGATCACGACGGCCTTGGGCATGCCGCGCGCATTGTCGCGGCGGTCGAAGGAGAGATCCTCGCGCGGACTTCCGGTCCGATACGCGAAGTGGGCGTCGCTCCATACCAGCCGTCCCGCCAGACGCTTGGCATAGGGATCGAGCAGGAGCTTGTTGGGGTTGAAGCGGTGGCCGTGCTCAGGTTCGTAGGGCCCATGAACGCGATAACCGTAAAGCTGGCCCGGCGAAACGTCGTTGAGATAGCCGTGCCAGATGTCCTCGGTGCGCTCGGGCAATTCGACACGTTCGAGCTCGCGGCGGCCCTGGTTGTCGAACAGGCAAAGCTCGACCTTCTGCGCATGGGCCGAAAACAGCGCAAAATTGGTACCGCGGCCGTCCCAGTTTGCACCGAGGCGCGCGAAGGTTCCAGCGGTGACGCGCATGCGTTAGCTTTCTGGAAGCAGAAATATGGCGGCCAATGGCGGGATCGTCAGATTGAGTTCGGGCCCGGCGCCCTGCACCGTGTTGACTTCGCCGACGTTGCCGACATTGCTGCCGCTGTAATGCGCGGAATCCGAATTGAAAACCTCCCGCCATCGGCCGGCATAGGGCACGCGGACGCGGTAGTTGTAATAGACGTTCGGCGAGAAATTGACGACGACCACGCAACGCTCATGCGGATTTGAGCCTTTGCGCATCCAGGCAAATACGTTGCTGCCGGCGTCTTCCGTGATGATCCATTCGAAGCCGGCCGAGTCGCAATCCAGTTCGTGCAGCGCGGGGAGCGCGCGGTAGAGGTGGTTGAGGTCGCGGATCAGCGACTGCACGCCGGCATGCCTTGGCTGCCCGAGCAGGTCCCAGTCCAGGGAGCGGTCGTGATTCCATTCGCGTTCTTGGCCGAACTCGCAGCCCATGAACAACAGCTTCTTGCCGGGATGTGCGAACATGAAGCTGTAATAGGCGCGCAGGTTGGCGAAGCGCTGCCAGTGGTCGCCGGGCATCCGGCCCAGGATCGAACGTTTGCCGTGGACGACCTCGTCATGCGACAGCGGCAGGATGAAATTTTCGGAGAAGGCGTAGTGGAGGCCGAACAGCATGTCGCCGTGGTGGAATTTGCGATGGATCGGATCCTTGCTGATGTATTTCAGCGTGTCGTGCATCCAGCCCATATTCCATTTGTAGCCGAAGCCTAACCCGCCAAGTTCGACCGGGCGCGACACCTGCGGCCAGGAGGTGGATTCCTCGGCGGCCGTGGTGGCCTGTGGAAAGCGGCCGAACAGTTCGGTGTTGGAGCGGCGCAGGAAATTGATCGCCTCGAGATTTTCCCGGCCGCCATGCTTGTTCGGGACCCAGCCGCCCGATGGGCGGCTGTAGTCGAGATAAAGCATCGAGGCGACCGCATCGACGCGCAAGCCGTCGATGGCATAGCGCTCCAGCCAGAACAGCGCGTTCGCGACCAGGAAGTTGGTGACTTCCGTGCGGCCGTAATTGTAGATCAGCGTGCCCCAGTCGAGATGGCGCCCCTGCTTCGGATTGGCATGTTCGTAAAGCGCGGTGCCGTCGAACTGGCCGAGCCCATGCGGGTCGTCGGGAAAATGCCCGGGCACCCAATCCAAGAGCACGCCCAATCCTTCGCGATGACAGGCGTCGACCAGGGCGGAAAAATCTTCGGGCGATCCGAAGCGGCTGGTCGGAGCATAGAGCCCGGTCGGCTGATAGCCCCACGAGCCGTCGAATGGGTGCTCGCTCACGGGCAGGAACTCGACGTGGGTAAAGCCCATATCGCGTGCGTAGGCGGGAAGCTGCTCGGCGAGATCGCGATAGGTCAGCCACTCATTGTTGCCCTTGCGCCGCCACGAGCCGAGATGGACCTCGTAGATCGACATTGGCGCGCTAAGCGCGTTGATGCCAGAAGGCGCTGGGCGCGGGCGAGGCAGCTTGGTCTCGTCGAACACGATGGAGGCCGTCTTCGGACGCATCTCGGCAAAAAAGGCCAAGGGGTCGGACTTCAGCGGCAAGTGCTGGCCTCGCGGACCGATCATGTCGAATTTGTAGTGGTCGCCCGGCCTGGCGCGCGGGACGAACAATTCCCAATAGCCCACGCCGCGCCGGCGCATCGGATGGCGCCGCGCATCCCAGAGATTGAAATCACCGACCACGCTGACCCGCCGCGCATTCGGCGCGAATACCACGAAGGCGACGCCGTCCACGCCGTCCAACGTCATCGGATGCGCGCCCAGCTTGTCAAAAAGCCGCTGGTCGGTGCCTTCGCCCAGAAGGTACAGGTCAAAGTCACTCAGCACAGGTGGAAAGCGGTATGGGTCGTCCAGATCGACGACGTTCTCCCCATATTGCGCGCGCAACTGGTAGCGCCGCGAGCCATTCGGCAGCGCGCCGGCAAAGAGGCCGGCATCATGGATGCGCGACAGCGAGGCGACGTCGCCATGCTCGCCGATCGCCTCGACCTTCGATGCGTCCGGCAGGAAGGCGCGCACCACCGTCTTGTCGCCTTCAGTGTGGAGGCCGAGATAGTGAAAAGGATCGGAGTGGCGACCCTCGACGATTGCATAGGCCTCGGCGCTCAGTTTGGTCATAAGGTCTCACTCATAAGGTCTCACTCACAAGGTTTCACTTGCAGGCCCGGACAGGATTCGAAGCAGGGCGGTCAAAGGAATGCGCAGCCATTCAGGCCGGTGGGCCAGCTCATCTTCGATGTCGTAGAGCACCTTTTCCAGTAAAAAGAAATCGGTCATCGCGTCCGCGGCATGCGGATCGGCCGGCCACAGGCGCGCGCTCCTCATGGTCTCGCGATAGCCGGCCATGAATGCCGTCGTCGCACGATTGCGCCACTCGACAAGCGCGGCGCCGAGCCTGCCTTGTTCGTCCGGCGCCATTCCTCGCGCGCGTTCCAGGGCGGCTCCCACCGAGTAGTCGATCGAATTGATCAGGCACGCCACATCGCGCGCCGCCGGCGCCTTGCGCCGCCGCTCGGCCAGCGTGAAGCGGGTGTCGCCGCCGAAGCCACTGATGTAGATATCGTCCTTGACGATCAGCATGTGCCCGAGGCGGAAATCGCCGTGCAGGCGGACATTCAATCCGCCGATATCCGGCGGCAGCAGCGCAGCCAAACGGTCCGCGAAAGTCTCGCGCTGAGCCAATACGCGATTAAGCAGCGGCCGATCGGATTCTCTGATCAGATCACGCTGTTGGCTTAGCGCGTCGAAGATACGCTCCGCCCGGGCCTCGATGTCGCTGATCCAGCCTCGCACGTCCTCAGGCCGCGTCGGCTCTGGTGCGAACTCGGTGAGATCTGAATGCGATGCCAGCGCGAGATGCATCTCGGCGGCGCGCCAACCGGCTTGCGACATGTAGCGCAAGTAGGGGGCCTGTTCCTCGCTCTCGCCGCCATGTTCTCTGGCCGCGAGCAGACGATGATCGTCGATAAAGCGGTCAAGATACGCCGAACTGACCGTCCAGCCGTCGCCCTGATTTTCGACCAGGGCATGAACGGTCGCGACCGCGTATCGCTTGCCGTCCTCGACGAATTCGACGCCGCCGAGCAACGCTGGCGCATTGGCGAAACCGACGACATCCGTCAGGAACCGGCCGACTTCGATCGCGGGATTTTCGCCCGCCTCCATCCTGCGGTAGACCTTGACGGTGTAGTCATTGTCCACCAGCGACGAACTGTTCGACCAATCGACCTCGGCGATCCGGATGCGCTCGGGCTGCCGGACCGGAACATCCTTGAATTTGCCAGTCGGCCTGAATTCGAGCCGCAGGCCGTTTTCCTCGACCGTCAGCGATTCCTTCAAATTGCGCAGCAACAGCCCAAGAAAGATATCCTCGGTCGCGACATCCAACAGCGTCCCTTCGCGGGCGCCTTGACGGACGGCTGCGAAGGCAATCGGGTTGTAGCGTTCGCGATCGAAGCGCACCCACTCGATCTGCATCGGCAGGTGATAGCGCGTGGTCTTGCCATGGTGCTTGGCCTCGAAGAAGGCCAGCCACGGCCGGTTGTCGCCGATGTCGCAGAACGGGATGGCTGACACCAGCGTCGGACGGATCGTCTCCGGCGAATGCTCCGGATACCAGCGGGTCCGCGCCAGGTGTCCCGGCAAGACGTCGCGTTCGAACACGCCGCGGGCGCGGGCGAGCGAGACCCAGGTCGAGCCGAGCGGCACCACCAGCGTTTCGAATTCGGGCGCGGCCGTCGGCGCGACCGGCTCCGAGGCATTCCGCTCCTGAAGCTGGAACCAGTAGAAGCCATACGGCGCGAGTGTGATCATGTAAGGCAATTCGCCGATCGCGGGGAAGCGCGAGCGGCCGAGCATTTCAAGGGGAATGCGGCCTTTCCAGGCGGAAAGATCGAGCTCGGTGGCTTGCGCCGAGCGCGAGAGGTTGGCGACGCAGAGAATGACCTCGTCGTTGTGCTGCCTGACATAGGTGAGCACGGCGCGATTGGCCGGGCGGATGAATGTCATGGTGCCGCGGCCGAAGGCGAGAGTCGATTTGCGCACCGAGATCAGCCGCTTGGTGGCGCTGAGCAGCGACGACAGGCTGCGCGACTGCGCCTCGACATTGACCGCCTCATAGCCATAGACAGGGTCCATGATCATCGGCGCATAGAGCTTGGCCGGGTCGGCGCGGGAGAAGCCGCCGTTACGGTCCGGCGTCCATTGCATCGGCGTGCGCACACCATTGCGGTCGCCGAGATAGATATTGTCGCCCATGCCGATTTCGTCGCCGTAATAGATGATCGGCGTGCCCGGAAACGACAGCAGAAGCGAGTTCATCAATTCGATCTTGCGCCGGTCGTTGTCCATCAAGGGCGCGAGACGCCGGCGAATGCCGACATTGATGCGGGCGCGCGGGTCATTGGCATAGGTCGACCACAGATAATCCCGTTCGACATCGGTGACCATTTCCAAGGTCAATTCGTCATGGTTGCGCAAGAACAGCGCCCACTGGCAGTTGTTTGGGATATCCGGGGTCTGGCGCAGAATATCGGTGATGGGAAAGCGGTCTTCCTGTGCGATCGCCATGTAGATCCGCGGCATCAGCGGGAAGTGGTAGGCCATGTGGCATTCGTCGCCGTTGCCGAAATATTCCTGGACGTCCTCCGGCCACTGATTGGCTTCCGCGAGCAGCACCTTGCCCTTGGAGTACGCGTCGAGCTCGGCGCGCAGCTTCCTGATGATGGCGTGGGTTTCGGGAAGGTTCTCGTTGTTGGTGCCGTCGCGTTCGCACAAATAGGGGATTGCATCGAGCCGGAATCCGTCGACGCCGGCATCGAGCCACCGTTTCATCACCTGGATCAACGCGTTGACGACGCGCGGATTGTCGAAATTCAGATCCGGCTGATGCGAGAAGAAGCGGTGCCAGTAGAACTGGCCGGCTTCCGGATCCCAGGTCCAGTTCGACTTTTCGGTATCGGTGAAGATGATCCTTGTGCCCTGATATTTCTGGTCGGTATCGCTCCACACATACCAGTCGCGCGCGCTCGACCTTGGGTCGCTGCGGCGGGCGCGCTTGAACCAGTGGTGCTGGTCGGAAGTGTGGTTGATAACGAGTTCGGTGATGACGCGCAGGCCGCGCCTCTTGGCCTCTTGAATGAAGCGCTTGAAATCCTTCATGGTGCCGAAATCGGAATTGATCGCGCCGTAATCGGCGATGTCGTAGCCGTCATCGCGGCCGGGCGAAGGATAGAACGGCAGCAACCAGAGCGTGGTGACGCCGAGCTCCTGCAGATAGCCGAGTTTTTCGGTCAGCCCAGCGAAATCGCCGATGCCGTCATTGTTGCTGTCGGCAAAAGCCTTCACGTGAAGCTGATAGACGATGGCATCCTTGTACCAGAGCTCGTCGAGGTCGGTGACCGGCAGCTCGGTGGCATCGATAGATGACAATAGGTTCATGGCGCCCCCTCACGCCAGCTCAACTCGCGCCGGGCGAAATCGGCCCGACTCGCAGCAACACTGACAGGTGAAAAAGTATAATTAGCAGGCAAAACGGCGCCCAGCCACGGCGCTCGCGGCAGTTTGAATTGTTTTGTTCACGGTGATGCCATTGACATGGAATTAACGCCCCGATTCCTTAACGTGAAGGAACGTTCCGACCCTCTCATGGAAAGCCGCTCGCTGGCCATTGGTTCCCGACGGGAACGCCGGGCTGGCCAAACGGTTAGATAGGGTTATCCTGCCTTCGTATCCAGATAATTTCGCGACACCCCCCTTGTCGCGTGCAAACCGCGTGCCGAGCCGAATGGATATTTTCACCAAAGCCAAGGCCCTTGGAATCCTGACCGAATTTGTCGACGGGCAGGGTGTCACCCATGTCACGGACGAAAGGGCCCTGAAGATCATCGTCGATGCCTTCCCAGCCCGGCCGCCGTACCGGTTTGTTGGGGGCGCTATGGTCATTCGCGCGGGCCAGCCGGCACGGAGCGAACTTGCCGAAGCGGCCAAGTTGCCGGTGTGCTGGAAGATAGATGCGGGTCCAGATGCGAGCCAAGATGTGGATCTCGGCGTCATCAGGAAAGGCGAGACCGATGGTCGCACCATCCTCTGGCCCTCGGACTTGCCGGTCGGCACCTATCGGCTGCGACTGACTGACGCGTCCAGGGCAAGCGAGGAGGTGCCGTTCATCGTGGCGCCACCTCGCGCCTTCGGGGGTGATTTCGACCGCGGCTGGTTGCTGGCGGTGCAGCTCTACGGCATCCGCTCCGCGCGCAATTGGGGCATCGGCGATTTTACCGACCTTGAGAAGCTGATCGAGCTCGCAGGCCAGTTGGGCGCGGACGGGGTAGGCCTCAATCCGCTGCATGCGTTGTTCGACGATCGGCCCCGGGATTGCAGCCCTTATTCGCCGAACAGCCGGCTGTTTCTGAACGCGCTTTATGTCGACGTCGAGAAAATTCCGGAATACCGGCGGACGGCTGATCGTGGTGCCATCGCGCGTCTGCGACAGGCTTCTACCGTCGATTATGCCGGCGTCGCCGGACAGAAGTGGCGCGCGTTACGATCGGCCTTCGCGAAGTTCAGCGCCGATCCGGCGCCGGGGCGGCTTGAAGATCTCGAAAAATTCCGCGCCGAGGGCGGGGAACTGCTGCAACGTTTCGCCTGCTTCGAAATGCTGCGCCACAAGTTCGCCGGACCTTGGTGGGAGTGGCCGAAAGAATGGCGGCAGCCGACCGAGGCCAAATGCGCCGCGTTGCGCGAGGGACCCGACAAAAGCGAGATCGAATTCATCGAGTTCGTGCAATGGACCGCCGATCGGCAATTGCGTGCCTGCAAGCGGTTTGCAGACCGGCTCGGCATGAAGGTCGGCCTCTACCTCGACGTCGCCGTCGGCGTGCAGTCGGACGGCTTCGATGCCTGGAACGAGCAATCGGCGATTTCACGCCATCTCGGAGTCGGTGCGCCGCCGGATCCCCTGAACACGATGGGCCAGAGCTGGGGCTTGGCCGGCTTCAATGCCGCGGGTCTCGAAATGAAATCCTTCGGGCCGTTTCGCGAGATGCTCGCCGCGTCCATGCGCTACGCTGGCGCGATCCGGCTCGATCACGTGCTGGGCCTGAAGCGGCTTTATCTGGTGCCGCATGGTTTTTCCGCCAGGGATGGCGCCTATGTGCAGATGCCGTTCGACGCGCTATTGGCGGCGACCGCGCAGGAAAGCGTCGCGCACCGATGCGTGGTGATCGGCGAGGACCTCGGCACGGTGCCGCAAGGATTTCGCGAGCACATGGCCGATTGGGGCATCTGGTCGTACCAGGTGATGATGTTCGAGCGCGAGAATGACGGACGGTTCCGCAGTGTCGATCACTACATGCCCAACGCGTTGATTACCTTTAACACGCACGATCTTGCCACCTACGCGGGCTGGCGCTCGTTTGGCGATCTGAGGATGAAGCGCTCGCTCGGGATCGATCCCGGCGAAACCGACGATGTGCGCTGGCGTGCGCTCGGCATGCTGGACGACGTGCTGCGTCACCATTGCATCGACCGCAACGATCTCTATTCGGTGGCAGGCTTTCTGGCGCGCACCAGGTCCCGGTTGATGGCGATCTCGCTGGAGGACCTGCTCGGCGTGGTCGACCAGCCCAATATCCCCGGCACCATCGACGAACATCCGAACTGGCGGCAGCGGTTGCCGATTACGGTCGAGGGACTGGCCGCCGCCATCGACGTCGCCGCGCTCAAAGCCGCGACGCATGAGCGGGCGCGGGTCGCGAGCTGACACGGATTTGTTTTCGACGAGTGATGCTTTGCCTCTTGGAATCGAAGACTACGGCTTGATCGGCGACTGCGAGACCGCGGCGCTCGTCGGCCGTGACGGATCGATCGACTGGCTGTGCTGGCCCGCCTTCGACTCTGACGCTTGCTTTGTCGCCATCCTCGGCACCAGCGAGAACGGCCGCTGGCTGATCGCCCCCGAGGGTGAAGTCACGAGATCGTCGCGCCGCTATTGGGACAACACGCTGATCCTGGAGACGCGGTTTGAAACGGCAAGCGGTACCGTCGCGCTGATCGATTTCATGCCGCCGCGTGGCAAGGCATCAGACGTCGTTCGACTGGTCCGCGGCGTCAGCGGCCGGGTGCGAATGCGGATGGAACTGGTGATCCGCTTCGGCTTCGGGGCGGACATTCCCTGGGTGAAGCGGACCGAGGACCGCTCCGCGCTGCTGGCGATTTGTGGGCAGGACATGACGGTGCTGCGCACCCCGGTCGAAACCCGCGGCGAGAACATGACCACGGTCGCCGAATTTGCGGTCGCCGCCGGTGAGACGACGCCGTTCGTGCTCACTTACGGCCCATCGCATCTCGCTGTCCCCGAGGCGATCAATCCCGCGGTCGCGCTGCAGGAGACCGAGGATTTCTGGACCGAGTGGTGCAGCCGTTGCACCTATGAGGGCGAGTGTCGCGACCTCGTCTTGCGGTCGCTGATTACGCTGAAGGCGCTGACCTATGGACCGACCGGCGGCATCGTCGCCGCGCCGACCACGTCGCTGCCGGAAAAGCTCGGCGGCGCGAGAAACTGGGATTATCGCTTCTGCTGGCTGCGCGACGCGACCTTTACGCTGCTTGCGCTGATGAACTCCGGCTACACCGAGGAAGCTTCCGCCTGGCACGGTTGGTTGTTGCGCGCGGTGGCCGGCGCGCCGGCCAACATGCAGATCATGTACGGCATCATGGGCCAGCGGCGTCTGCTGGAATGGGAAGCAGGCTGGCTGCCCGGCTACGAGAACTCGTTGCCGGTGCGGCTCGGCAACGCCGCGCATGCGCAACTGCAGTTGGACGTCTATGGCGAGCTGATCGACGCTTTTCACCAGTCGCGCGTGACGGAGCTCAAGCTGGACGAGGGAAGCTGGGCGCTGGAATGCGCGGTGCTGGACCATCTTGCGGAGGTCTGGGACCAGCCCGATCACGGCATCTGGGAACGCCGCGGCGAGGGCCGGCACTATGTGTTTTCGAAAGTCATGAGCTGGGTCGCATTCGACCGCGGGATCAAGAGCGTGGAGAGGTTCGGTTTCAACGCGCCCATCGAGCAATGGCGGAAACTGCGCGACGCGATCCATCGCGACGTCTGCGAAAAGGGCTTTGACTCCCGGCTTAATTCGTTCCTCGATTCCTATGGCTCGCAATTGCTCGACGCCAGCATCCTGCTGCTGCCGTCGGTAGGGTTTTTGCCGCCATCCGACCCTCGGATTCGCGGCACGATCGCCGCCATCGAGACCTATATGATGCGCGACGGTTTTGTGCTGCGGCATGATCCGCGCGAAATTTCCGACGAAAAGCAGCCGATCGAAGGTGCTTTTCTCGCCTGCAGCCTCTGGCTCGCCGACGCCTATGTTCTGGCGGGTGAGACTGCCAAGGCGCAGGCGCTGTTCGATCGCGTGGTCGCAGTCGCGAACGGTCTTGGATTGCTTGCCGAGGAGTTCGATACCGGGGTGGGGCGTCAGGTCGGAAATTTTCCGCAGGCGCTGACGCATATCGCCCTGATCAATACCGCGCACAATTTGAGCGACGCCAAAAGGACGAGCGAGAAGCCGGTGGTGCAAAGGTCGAAGTAGCTAAACGCTACCGGTTCGTCCGCAAGATCGCCTCCATCGCTTTCGCAAATCCCTCGTCCTCGTTCGAGGCAGTGACATGTGTGGCCTGCTGCTTGACGTCGTCGGTCGCATTCCCCATCGCAAACGATAGTCCGCTGGCACGAAACATCGCGATATCGTTCTGCATGTCACCGATGGTCGCGACCGCATCGGTCGAAATCTCCAGGCGTCGCGCCATGGCCTGCACGAAGGTGCCCTTGTCGGAGCCGGGCGGGGTGATGTCGAGATAATAGGTCTGCGAACGTACCGCCAAGGCCTGCGGTCCCAGCGCCTCCCGAACCGCCGCCTCGCAGCGCACCAGCAGATTCGGGTCGGAACTGGAGCCGACGATCTTGCAGGCGCGCGCGAGGTACGGCGTAAAATCTGCAACTACGGTCGGATCGTGCTTGATCGCGCGCTTCTCGTGCGGGACATATTCGCCGTCGCCATTGCGCGTCAGCCATTTGTCGTTGGTGAACAGCCAGATATCGACGCCGAATTGGTTCAGGATTTCAAGGCCGCGTTCGACGGCGGAAACCGGGATCAGATGCTGTTCGACCGGGTTCATCTGAGGATCGACGATCGAACTGCCGTTGAAGGCGCCGATCGGCAGTTTGATCGCCAGCGGCTCGATCAAAAAATCCATGCCGATGGTCGGGCGGCTCGAGACGATGGTGAAGCCGATGCCTGCGTCGTGGAGCCGCCGCTCCGCCGCCTTCGCTCCATCGGTCAAAATCTTGTCCTTGGTCAACAGCGTGCCGTCGACGTCGGAAACCACCAGCGCAATGCGGGTCATGTGTGGTTCCTATGTGGCAGGGAGGCCGGGTTCAAGTTGAGCTGACGCACGATGTCGTCCACGATGGCATCGATCGGCGCGTCGATGGAGACGGTGACGGGATGTTCGTCTTTCGTCGGCGGCTCCAGCGTCTTGAACTGGCTTGCGAGCAATCCGGGCGGCATGAAATGACCCTTGCGCGCGCCAAGCCGGTCCGCGATCAGTCGTTGCGTGCCCTCCAGGTAGACCAGCCGGATGTCGTCTCGTCCGTGGACGAGGACGTCGCGATAAGCCCGTCGCAGCGCCGAGCAGGCGACGACCGCGCGCTGGCCGGCCGCGCAAAGGCGATCGATCTCGTCGGCGATCGCTTTCAGCCAAGGCCAGCGGTCTTCGTCGGTCAAGGGCTGCCCCGCGCTCATTTTGGCGACGTTGCTTGCGGGGTGAAACCTGTCGCCGTCCTCGTAAGCCCAGCCGAGCCGTGCCGCCAATTTGTCGCCGATGGTGCTCTTGCCCGAGCCGGCTACGCCCATCACGATCAGCGCGCACGGAGCCTTGTGGGGGCTATTCACCGCGAAAATTCTCCGGAAGCGCGGTCTTCGCGACCAGCCAGACCGTCTCGCCATTGGACCGCGCGCGACCAGCGGGCAGGTTCTCGCCGGAAAGCACCCGCGTCAAGATCGCGCGCTTGTCGCGGCCTGCGACTTCGAACAGCATTTCGCGGCAGGAGGCGAGCACCGGAAAGGTCAGCGTCACCCGCGGCACGAAAGGTTCGACATTGGCCTTTGGCACGCCAACGACCCAGCGTTCGGTTTCGTTCAACGCGGGATAGTCCGGAAAGATCGACGCGGTATGGCCGTCGGGACCCATTCCCATCAGCACCAGATCGAACAAGGGCCGGGCAGCATCCAGCCGATCCGCGCCATAGAACGATTTGAGTTCGCGCGCGTAACGTTCGGCGCTCTCGTCCGGATCGGCGGCGTCGGTCGGGATGGGATGGATGTTGGACGGCGGCGCAAGACGATCGAGAAAAATGCCACGCGCCGTCGCCATGTTGTTGAGAGGATCTGTCGGCGGCACAAAACGCTCATCGCCGATGAACCAATGCACGCGCTTCCAGGGAATTCGGTCGCGATAGGCCTCGGTTGCCAACAATGCATAAAGCTGTTTGGGGCTCGATCCCCCGGTGAGGCAAATCGCGATACGGCCACCATTCGCGTCGATCCTCGCCATCAGGCGGTCGGCGGCGGCTCTTGCGAGCGCGGCCGGGTCGGCCACTGCGATCAATTGGCGATGGTCGCGCGCGGCCATCCTATGTGAGCTTCCGCCAGCCGCGGCCATCGCGCTTCAGGAGTTCGAGCGCGCTGGCGGGGCCCTCGCTGCCGGCCTTGTAGAATTCCAGGCCCTTGGAGCCTGCCTTCTTCCAGGCATCGAGGAACGGCTGTACCGCCTGCCAGCCGGCCTCGACGCTATCGGCGCGCTGGAACAGGATGTTGTCGCCGATGATGCAATCGTAGATCAGCGTCTCATAGCCGGTCGCAGGCTCAGCCTTGAAATAGTCCTTGTAGCGGAATTTCATCTCGACGCCGCTGATGTTGATCGTCGGCCCCGGCACCTTGGTGTTGAATTGCAGCGTGATTCCCTCGGTCGGCTCGATTCCGATGACGAGGTAGTTTTCCGACAGCTCTTGCACGGGCGTGCAGTTGAACATCGCAAACGGCGCCTCGCGGAACTTGATCGCCACTTCCGTGCGTTTGAGGCCGAGCGCCTTGCCGGTGCGCAGGTAGAAGGGAACGCCGGCCCAGCGCCAGTTGTCGATGGTCAGTTTCAGCGCGGCGTAGGTTTCCGTGGCGCTGTCGGGGCTGACATCCTCGGTCTTGCGATAATCCGATATCTCGGTTTCGCCGATCGTGCCGGCCGCATATTGGCCGCGCACGGAATTTTTCAGCGCGTCCACCTCGCTTTGGGTCTGGATCGCCGCCAGCACCTCGGCTTTTTCCGAGCGCACGGTATGCGCGTCGAAGCGGGCCGGGGGCTCCATCGCGACCAGCGACAACAGCTGGAACAGATGGTTCGGCACCATGTCGCGCAGCGCGCCGGTTGCGTCGTAAAAACTGCCGCGATGTCCGACGCCGAGCTTCTCGTCCACGGTGATCTGCACGTGGTCGATGTGGTGACGATTCCAGATCGGCTCGAACATGCCGTTGGCAAAGCGCAGCACCAGGATGTTCTGCACCGTCTCCTTGCCGAGGTAATGATCGATCCGGTAGATCTGATGCTCGGCGAGGATCTTTAAAAGCTCCGTGTTCAATGCCTTCGCGGATTCGAGATCGGTGCCAAACGGCTTTTCGATCACCAGCCGCCGCCACGCGCCGCCGTCTTCGTGCAACAGGCCGACCCTGCCGAGTTCGCGCGCGATCGGCGCGAAGGCGCTGGGCGGTGTTGCGAGATAGAACAGACGATTGCCGCCGGTGTTTCGCGCGGCTTCCAGTTTCAGAAGTTGCTCTTTCAGTTGATCGAAAGAACTGGGCTCGCCGGGATCGGCCTCGACCGAGGTGACGCATTCGAGCAGGCGCTCGGCGACCGCGTCGTCGACCGGGCGGGTTGCGAATTTTCGTAAGCCTTGCATCAGGCTGTCGCGCAGCGCGGCATGCGACATGGCTTTGCGGGCGACGCCGACCACGCAGAATCTTTCGGGCAAGAGACCAGTTGCCGCGAGGTTATAGAGCGAGGGGATGACCAGCCGGTGCGTCAAATCGCCGGTGACACCGAAGATGACGAAAGCGCAGGACTCGGGTTTCTTCTGGGCAAATTGGCCGTTCGCCATCGTCGTCAAGCTTTCGGTTTGGCGACGCCGGTCGCGTTCGGCTGCGGCTCCTTGTGGCCGCCAAAGCCAGCGCGCATCGCCGAGAGGATTTTTTCGGCAAAGGTATGGTCCTTGCGGGAACGAAAACGCGCAAACAGCGCCGCGGTCAAAACTTCGGCCGGCACGGCTTCGTCAATCGCGGCGTTGACGGTCCAGCGGCCTTCGCCGGAATCCTCGACAAATCCCGAATAGCTGCCGAGTGTCGGATTTTTGGCGAGCGCGGACGCGGTGAGATCGAGCAGCCAGGACGGAATCACGCTGCCGCGCCGCCACACCTCCGCGATGTCGGCGATATCGAGATCGAAGCGGTGATCGGCCGGCAGCGCATCGCTACTCGCGTTCTTCAGGATGTCGAAACCCTCAGCATACGCCTGCATCAAGCCATATTCGATGCCGTTGTGGATCATCTTGACGAAATGCCCGGCGCCAACGGGGCCGGCGTGGATGTAACCCTGCTCGATGCGGGGATCGCGTCCCTCGCGCCCTCCCGTGCGGGGAATGTCGCCGATCCCCGGCGCAAGGCATGCGAAGATCGGATCGAGCCGGTCGACCACGGCCTTCTCGCCGCCGATCATCATGCAATAGCCGCGCTCGATGCCCCAGACGCCGCCCGAGGTGCCGACATCGAGATAGTGGATGCCGCGCTCCTTCAGCGCCTTGCCGCGGCGGACGTCGTCCTGCCAGAAGGTGTTGCCGCCGTCGATGATGACGTCGCCGGCCTGCATCAATTGCGCCACGGCCTCGATCGTCGCCTCGGTGATTTTCCCTGCTGGCAACATCACCCAGGCGGTGCGCGGTGTCTCGAGCTTGGCGACGAAATCCTCCAACGCCTTCGCGCCGGCGGCGCCATCCGCGGCGACTGCCGCCACCGCTTCTTCGTTCTTGTCGTAGACGACAGCGGAATGTCCGCTCTTCATCAGCCGGCGGACAATATTGCCGCCCATCCGGCCCAAGCCGATCATGCCGAGCTGCATTCTGTTTTTCCTTGTTAGTTCTTGATCTGATCCGAGAACCGATGCCCACTTTGCGCTGGCGCGGCCGTTCGGGTCGGGATCATGCTTTAACTCAGCGCTTCGGAAATCGCGGCATCGAGCAGCTTCAGGCCGGATGCGAGATCGCCCTTCAGATGCACCCGCAGCGCGCGCCGGCCGCGCTCGGTCAGCACGTCGAAATCGCCGCGCGCCTGCGCCGCCTTGATCACACCGAAACTGGCGCTCTGACCGGGCACCGGAAGATCCTTCGCATCATCAGCAGTGATCTGCAGGAACACGCCGCTGTCGGGGCCGCCCTTGTAGGCCTGTCCCGTGGAATGCAGAAAACGCGGGCCGAATTCGGCGCACGTCGCGACATGGCGGCTGTCACGCACCTTGAGCCGCATCTCCTGCAACGCCGCGATATGATCGGCGTCGCGTTCGATATAGGCGAGCAGGGCAACGTAGTCATCGGCGTGGATGCGGGACAGATGGGCCTTGAGCCAGGAGCCGAGATCGCCATTGGCACCCGCCTTTCGCAAGGCCGCCGCGTTGGATTCATCGGTATAGATGTTGGCCTGCGCGGACGACATCGCGGGCTCTTCGGCCGGCAGCGCGCCGGTCTTCTCGAACGCAGCCGTGAGTTCGCGGGTCTTGATCTTGGCGGCTTCGACGTCGGGCTGATTGAATGGATTGATGCCGAGGATCGCGCCGGCCACCGCGGTCGCCATTTCAAAGCGGAAGAACTCCTGGCCGATATGATCGATCGACTTCATCACGATGCGCGCGACGGGATGACCGGCTTGTTCCAGCGCGGTAAGCTTGTCGTCGTGGGCCGGGTCGTCGTCGCCTTCGGTGCGGATGTTGATGAAGAAGCGGTCATTGCCGTAAATCGACAGCTCGGCCAACGGCTCGCCGTCGATTGGAATGAGGCCCTTGCCTTCCTTGCCGGTCGATTCCGCGATCAATTGCTCGGCCCAGGCGCCGAAATCCGCGATCGTCCTGGACGAAAAGATCGTCACCTTGTCGCGGCCTTCGAGGCCGGCAAGCCCCATCGCAAGCCCGAGCCGGACGCCCGGATTTTCGTGCGGGGGCACGTCGGGTCCGCAGGAGCGCACCATCGCAAGCGCGTGGTCTATCAGGGCACGCACGTCGATGCCGGCGGCCGCGGCCGGCACCAGCCCAAACGGCGACAGCACCGAATACCGTCCGCCGATCGAGGGGTCGCCGTGGAAGATGCGCGCAAAGCCCTGTTTGGTCGCAACCTTCTCCAGCGACGAGCCGGGATCTGTCACCGCGATGAAGCGATGGCCGGCCGCTTCAGCGCCGATCGTCTTGGCCACGCGATCGAGGAAATAATCCTTCATCGCGTTCGGCTCGGTAGTGCCGCCGGATTTGCTGGAGACGATGAACAGTGTCTTGCCGATATCGACCGCTTTCTCCATCGCGCGCACCTGCGCGGGATCGGTGGAATCCAGGACGTGCAGCTTCGGGAAGCCGGATTTCTTCGGAAAGGTTTCCGCCAGCACTTCCGGCCCCAAGCTCGATCCGCCCATGCCGAGCACGACCGCGTCGGTGAATTTCTGTCCCTTCACGCGCCGCGCAAAGTCCTCGTAGTCGGCGACGTCGGCTGCTGCCGGGCTGTTCAGCCAGCCCAGCCATTTGTCTTCGTCATCCCCGGTCCAGACCGATTTGTCCTTCTGCCAGAGTTTTCGGATCTTGGCCGAGCGACGCCATTCCTCGGTGCTTTTTTCGACCGCCTTCTCGATGGCTGCTCCGAGCCCCAATTCTTGCGGATCGATGCCGCCGCCGAGCACGGCCGCGCGCTTGTGCGCCACCGCGCCGTAAAGCTTGTCGGCGGCGTCGGCGAATTGCTTCACACCATCCTTGACCAGCTCGGCGGTGATCGCATCGAGCGAGATGCCGGACCGCTCCAGCTCCGCCAGAACGTACTTCGCCTCCTCGATATTCTCCTCGAGGCTGTCGCGGACCTTGCCGTGGTCGCGAAAGGCATCGAGGGTCGCCGGCGGCATGGTGTTGACGGTGTCGGGACCGATCAGTTCCTCGACATAGAGCACATCCCTGTAGTCCTTGTTCTTGGTGCCGGTCGAAGCCCACAACAGCCGCTGCGGCTTGGCGCCTTTGGCGGCGGCGAGTTTGTCCCAGCGCGCACCGGAAAACAGCCGCTTGTAGTCCTGATAAGCGAGCTTGGCGTTGGCGATCGCGACCTTGCCCTTCAACGCGGCCAAGCGCTCCTTCTCGGTCGGGTCGTTGGCTTTTGCGGTCTTCTCGTCAAGCTGCTTGTCGACCATCGTGTCGATGCGGCTGACGAAGAAACTCGCGACGCTTGCAACGCGCGAGGGATCGCCGCCCCTGCTGACAAATTTTTCCAGTCCCGCAAGATAGGCTTCCGCGACCTGCAGGTAGACCTGTTGCGAGAACAACAACGTGATGTTGATGCTGATGCCTTCGCCGATCAGATGCTCGATCGCGGGCAGGCCTTCCGCGGTCGCCGGCACCTTGACCATCAGGTTTTTGCGCTTGACGTGCTTCCAGAGCCGCTTGGCCTCGGCGATCGTGCCCTTGGTGTCCGTCGCGAGATAGGGCGACACCTCGAGGCTGACGAACCCGTCCTTGCCGTCGAGCGCATCGTAGACGGGACGCAAGACATCCGCCGCGTGCTGGATGTCTTCGATGGCGAGCTGCTCGAACAGATCGGCGACCGGGCGGTCGCCAGCCCTGAGCGCCTTGCCGATCGGAGTGTCATATTCGTCCGAGCTTCCGATCGCCTTCTCGAAGATCGATGGATTGGAGGTGACGCCTTTGACGCCGTCGCTGTCGATCAGCTTTTTCAAATCGCCCTTGGCAACGAAGCCGCGAGCCAGGAAGTCCAGCCAGACCGCCTGGCCATGGTTTTCAAGCGCTTTGACGGGATTCATGATGCCTGTTTTCTGTTCACGCGTTTCTTCTTTGGGTTCCAGCATTCGGCAGGGACGCCGAATCTTGTCAATATGTGCCCGCAAAAGCAGCGAGTGGCCGGGATACAACGCCATTCATATCAGATTGATCCCCGCGACGTCTGCCGTCTGGCGGCGATTCTCGCGGGGATTTGTCATGAGTCTGACACGGATGCTGAAAATGGGGCGGCCACCGCTACGGCCTGAGGTAAAGATACCCTTGGGACTGCAGCTCGGTCAGCCGCACCACGCCGCCCTTTTCGGCGCTGATAAAGCCGGGCAGCAAATCCTTCAGCGTAATATTTTGCGATATCATGGTGTTGCCGCAGGCGGAGAGCTCGATTCCGATCTTCGAGAACTGGCCGACACGGTGGGCGATATCCCAGTTTGCCGATTCCGCGTGAAACGCCCGCAGCGCAGGACCGTGCACCACGAGCGCGATCGTGATGTTGTCGGGGCCGCCGACGCCATCGATATGGTTTTGAATATTGCCGAGAACGAAATGAGGCTTGTCGAGATCGGCCAAGTGATAGACGACCCTGAGCTTGCCCCGCGGCGGGGCGGCTTCGGTCGCGGCCGTCGCTCGCGAAGCGGTGAAGGCCATGCTGAGCGCGGGAAGTGTACCCCACAAGATGTTACGCCGATACATGGTACCCTCTGAGGTTACGCCGGTCACCGCCGGTAAGCCTATCACTTGTACCTGATCGCCGCGAGTTCCTTGCGGTCGGTCATCATCGCCGCGCGGCAGCCGCTGTCCGCGCGATCGAGCCGGAAAACTTCATCGTCCGCGCCCGCGAGCAGCGCGTCGCCTGCCTCGTCGTCCGGCTTATTGCGCTGCCAAACCGTTATCCGATCGAGCCGGATGATCGCTGACTTGTCGTCCTTCGACAGCGCCACATTGATGCCGCCGCCCTCGCAATCGACACCGCAATCGAACCGGATCTCCTTGCCGGTATCTTCGGCAACGGCGTGGTTGCAATAGCCGCTGGAGTCGAAGTCGTCCGGGCGATGGCGATACTTGACGCCGAGACGGAACGAATAACCGATCGTCTGCTCTTCCGGCGCCATTTCGGCTGTTACCAGGAGTTGCATCGCACTGACTTTCTGCTTCGGATGCCGCGCAAGATGATCCGCGTCGTAGTGCCGCACGAAGCATGCATAGGCCTTCCTGCCGGGCGTGCCCGCGAATAGCTCTATATCGAAGGCATCGGCCATTGCCTTGTCGACGGCCGCGTCTTGCGGGTGGCCGAGTGAGGCCGATTCCAGCCATCATGACGGGCAGCGAGCATCGTCATGAAGAGGCGCATCATCATTTTACTCGCTCCGAAGTCCGCCGAGCCAAATTCGCCGACCTTAAGAGCGGCGCGCGTTTTGCAAGGACTCAATTCGACACTTGGTCGCGACCGTCTGAGCTCGCGTTCAACATGTCGTGTGTGCTGTTGCTCTGATTCGGAACCAAAGCAAAGCAGGCGATGTTGCCTGTGAAAGGATGCGCGGCGTGACTATATCATCGCCACGAGCAGTCTCTCGAATGGGTGGTTCAGTCGAATGGGTGGTTAAGTTCGTGTGTGAAATCCGCGTGGGTTTTGGTGGTATCATTCGGCCGCAATGCAGGCCGCTAGGTTTCAGAGGCGGGCTATTGGGCTTTCGAAACACTCTGCCGAGTTCCATCGCCGGAACGGCGCGGTACCCCGTTCGGATACGGACCGGTATCGCCCGCGATTTCAAATGCCACAAGGTTGTGGCCTCATGGTTACATCAGGCAAGATTCGGTATCTTGTTGCGCCGTTTCGCTCAAGAATTAGGCAATTGCCTGTTCGTAACTCGTTCGGTACCTCGATTGTGCATTGCGCAAAGGAGCTCGGCGAGTGTCCAATCGACCTAATTTGCTCACGCTGATTCGATATCGGACGCAGCGGCTTACGATATCACGATCCGTTTCGACAGCGGAGCCGACCTGATGCGGAGAGAGAGCATGTATAACGATTCTCTGTTCAACGCGTTCGCCCGGTCCTTCGAAGCGCGAAGCCAGAGCGACGTGTCAATGACAGAATATCTGGAGTCGTGTCGAAGCGACCCGATGCGATATGCCAACGCGGCCGAGCGAATACTGGCTGCGATTGGCGAACCTCAGATGATTGACACGGCCAAGGACTCACGCCTTGGCCGAATTTTTTCCAACCGGACTGTGCGGACCTACCCGGCCTTCGCCGGGTTCCACGGCATGGAGGAAACCATCGAGCGCATCGTCGGGTTCTTCCGCCACGCGGCGCAAGGTCTCGAAGAGCGAAAGCAGATCCTCTATCTGCTGGGCCCGGTCGGCGGCGGCAAGTCCTCGCTCGCCGAGCGGCTCAAATCGCTGATGGAAATCCACCCGATCTATGTGCTCAAGGCGGGCGACGAATTGAGTCCGGTGTTCGAGAGCCCACTCAGCCTGTTTGATCCCGAGCAGCTCGGGCCCATGATCGAGGAGAAGTACGGCATTCCGCGCCGTCGCCTCTCAGGGCTCATGAGCCCCTGGTGCTACAAGCGGCTTGAGGCGTTCGGCGGCGACATCTCGCAGTTCCGCGTCGCCAAGATCCAGCCGTCGCGGCTGCGCCAGATCGCGATCGCAAAGACCGAGCCCGGCGACGAGAACAACCAGGACATCTCCTCGCTGGTCGGCAAGGTCGATATCCGCAAGCTCGAGACGTTCGCGCAGAACGATCCCGACGCCTACAGCTATTCCGGCGGCTTGAACCGCGCCAATCAGGGCATTCTCGAATTCGTCGAGATGTTCAAGGCGCCGATCAAGATGCTGCATCCGCTTCTGACCGCGACGCAGGAAGGCAACTATATCGGCACCGAGAATATCGGCGCGATCCCCTTCACCGGAGTTGTTCTGGCGCATTCCAACGAGGCCGAATGGCAGAGCTTCAAGGCCAACAAGAACAACGAGGCCTTCATCGACCGTATCTGCGTCATCAAGGTGCCCTACTGCCTGCGGGTGACGGAGGAGCAGAAGATTTACGAGAAGCTGATCTCGGGCTCGGAGCTCGCGACAGCGCCTTGTGCGCCGTCGACGCTCGAAACACTGGCGCGCTTCTCGGTGATGTCGCGTTTGCGCAAGCACGAAAATTCCACGGTGTTTGCCAAGATGCGGGTTTATGATGGCGAAAGCCTGAAGGAATCCGATCCCAAGGCGCGCAGCGTTCAGGAATACAAGGACGCGGCCGGCGTCGACGAAGGTATGGACGGCATCTCGACGCGCTTTGCGTTCAAGGTGTTGGCCGCGACCTTCAACCACGACACAGCCGAGCTTGCTGCCGACGCCGTGCACCTGATGTATGCGCTGGAGCAGGCGATCCGCCGCGAGCAGCTTCCGGACGAGGTCGAAAAACGCTATCTTGAATTCATCAAGGCCGAGCTCGCGCCGCGCTATGCCGAGTTCATCGGCCACGAGATTCAGAAGGCCTATCTGGAATCCTATTCGGACTACGGCCAGAATCTGTTCGACCGCTATGTCGACTATGCGGACGCCTGGATCGAAGACCAGGACTTCAAGGACCCCGACACCGGTCAGATGATGAATCGCGAGCTTCTCAATCAGGAGCTCACCAAGATCGAGAAGCCCGCCGGGATCGCCAACCCGAAGGACTTCCGCAACGAGGTCGTCAAGTTCTCGCTGCGGTCTCGTGCCCAGAATAGCGGCAAGAACCCGAGCTGGACCTCTTACGAAAAAATCCGTGAGGTCATCGAGAAACGCATCTTCTCGCAGGTCGAGGATCTGTTGCCGGTGATCTCGTTCGGTTCGAAGAAGGACGGTGAAACCGAGAAGAAGCACGGCGAGTTCGTCGCGCGCATGGTTGAACGCGGCTACACCGAGCGTCAGGTCCGGCGGCTCGTCGAGTGGTACATGCGCGTAAAGCAGGCCGGTTGAAACGGATGAAAACGTGGCCATTCACATCGTCGACCGGCGCCTGAACCCGGGCAGCAAGAGTCTCGAGAACCGCCAGCGGTTCTTGCGTCGTGCCAAGGCGTTGGTTCAGGGTGCGGTCAAGAAATCCTCGGAGGACCGCGACATCAAGGATGTCCTGGAGGGGGGCGAGGTCTCTATCCCGCTCGATGGGATGCATGAGCCACGCTTTCGCCGCGAAGGTGGCACGCGCGACATGGTGCTGCCCGGCAACAAGAAGTTCGTCGAAGGTGATATGCTGCCGCGCTCGGGCGAGGGTGGCGGGGGACGACAGAGCGCGCCGGGGACCGGCGACAGCGAAGATGCCTTCCGCTTCGTTCTGAGCCGCGACGAATTCGTCGATCTGTTCCTCGACGACCTGGAGCTGCCGGATCTTGCCAAGCGCAAGCTTGCCCAAGCGGAGGGCGAGGGGCTTGAACGGGCCGGCTATACGACCTCGGGATCTCCAGCCAATATTTCGATCAGCCGCACCGTGAGCCGGGCGCTGGCGCGCAGGGTCGCGTTGCGGCGGCCGCGGCTGGAGACGATCGCCGAACTCGAGGCGGAGGTCGAGAACTGCGACGAAGCGCGGCGCGATGAACTGTTGGCCGAGATCGAGGCGCTGAAGGCAAAGGCCCGCCGGATTCCCTTCATCGACCCGATCGACATCCGCTACCGCCGCTTCGAGACCGTGCCGAAGCCGGTCGCGCAGGCCGTGATGTTCTGCCTGATGGACGTGTCCGGCTCTATGTCCGAACACATGAAGGATCTCGCCAAGCGGTTCTACATGCTGCTCTACGTGTTCCTGACGCGGCGCTACCGCCATGTCGAAATCGTCTTTATCCGGCACACGGACCGTGCCGAGGAGGTCGATGAGGAAACTTTCTTCCACGGGCCCGCATCGGGTGGCACGCTGGTGTCGAGCGCGTTGCAGGCAATGCACGACATCGTCCGGGCGCGGTTTCGGCCGGCCGACTGGAACATCTATGCCGCGCAGGCCTCCGACGGCGACAACTCGATCGCCGATGGTGAAGTGGCGGGGCGGATCCTGACCGACATGATTTTGCCGGTCAGCCAGTTCTTTGCCTATCTGGAGGTCGGCGAGACCGGCGGGCACAGCTTCGAGATGCCCGACTCCTCGCTTTGGACGCTGTACGAGCGACTGCGCGCCAACGGTGCGCCGTTGTCGATGCGCAAGGTGAGCGACCGCAGCCAGATTTTCCCGGTCTTTCACGACCTGTTTCAACGCCGCGGAAAGCAGGAGAAGGTAGCGCCATGACCGCGACCGCCGAACGACTGTTCGAAGGAGCGGACTGGGATTTCCGGACGTTGCAGCGCATCCACGATGCCTGCGAGGATATCGCGCTGTCCGAACTCGGGCTCGATGTCTATCCCAACCAGATCGAGGTGATTACCGCCGAGCAGATGCTCGACGCCTACTCCTCGGTCGGGATGCCGCTGTTCTACAAGCACTGGTCGTTCGGCAAGCACTTCGCGTTTCACGAAGCGTCTTACCGCAGGGGTCTGATGGGCCTCGCCTACGAAATCGTCATCAACTCTTCGCCCTGTATTTCGTACCTGATGGAGGAAAACAGCGCGACGATGCAGGCGCTGGTGATCGCGCACGCGGCGTTCGGTCACAACCATTTCTTCAAGAACAACTACTTGTTCAAGCAATGGACCGATGCCGACGGCATCCTTGATTATCTCGAATTTGCCAAGACCTATGTCGCGCAGTGCGAGGAGCGCCATGGCCGGCTTGCGGTCGAGCAGACGCTTGACGCCGCGCATGCCCTGATGTCGCACGGGATCGACCGTTATCCCGGCAAGAAGAAGCTCGATCTGCGTGACGAAGAGAAGCGGGCGGGGCAGCGGCGCCTGCACGAGGAAGCCGCGTTCAACGATCTTTGGCGGACGGTCCCGACCGGACCGGCCAAGAGCGACGCGCTGCTGAATGTCGAACGCCGCCGCAGGCTGCTCGGCCTGCCGCAGGAAAATCTGTTGTATTTCCTGGAAAAGTCGGCGCCGCGTCTGCAGTCCTGGCAGCGCGAGTTGCTGCGCATCGTGCGCCATATCGCGCAGTATTTCTATCCGCAGAGCCAGACTAAGGTCATGAACGAGGGCACCGCGACCTATGTTCATTACCGAATCATGACCCGCCTGCACGGACAGGGCCGGATCTCCGACGGCAATTTCCTCGAATTCCTGCAATCGCATACCAACGTGGTGTTCCAGCCCGACTTCGACGATCCTCGTTTCTCGGGCTTCAACCCCTATGCGCTGGGTTTTGCGATCATGCAGGACATCGAGCGCATCGTGACCAATCCGCAGGACGAGGACCGTGAATGGTTTCCCGACATCGCGGGGAAAAACGACGTGATGGGGATCCTGCGCGACGTCTGGTCCAACTATCGGGATGAAAGCTTCATCAACCAGTTTCTCAGCCCGCGGCTGATGCGGCATCTGCGAATGTTCCATCTGCATGACGATCCGGAGGAGCGTGCCGGCATCAAGGTCGACGCCATCCACGACGAACGCGGTTTCCGCCGCGTCCGCCGTGAACTGGCCAAGCAGCACGACGTCGGCTTCATCGACGCCAATATCGAAGTCGTCGACGTCGATCTGGCGGGCGATCGCCGCTTGATGCTGCGCCATACCGTGGTGAAGGGCGCGCAGCTCAATGAAATCGATGCCAAGCGCGTGCTTCAGCACCTCGCCGACCTCTGGACCTATGACGTGTCGCTGGCCGAGGTCGACGCCACCGACAAGGTCTTGAGAGAATACGTGCTGCATCCGCGCGGGGTAGCCGCGGCGGCCTGACCGAAGCGTCAGGGTGCCGCTCTCAGGTGTCGGGTGGGATATCCGTCGGACCGGAACTTGGCGATCCGGTCTCGCTGAGCTTGTCCGCTTCGAGGTGCGGAACGCCCAAAAGGTTACTGGCTGGCTTCGGGTTGACGGGATAAGCTCGAGGCGATGGTTGTTGTTGCGTGGGCGATAGTTGTGTGACTGAAGCACATGGCAAAACGGCCGCGTCCGAGCCGCGAGATCGTTTCATTCCACTGCGGAAGTCGGATATCGTTGGCGGGCTCGCCGCCGACGGCAGCCTCGACGACGCCCAGCAGGCAAGCTTTCGGCAATTTGCCCGCATGATGGGCGCCATATTTCACTACCGGTATTTCGAGGAACTCGACCGGCTGCGTGAGGCGTATTTTTACTTTGACCCGGTAGTCGATCCGAATGTCCATTGTTCTGCGAATGATCTCGATGCAGCCTATCGTACCCTAAGCGAAGAATTTGTCCGCGTCGTTACGGAAGCCAACTTCATCGAAGTCTCGCACGACGAGATCGCCCGGGCGTTTGGTGAGCATGCGCTGGTGCGCGTGAAGATCAAGGCGCCGGTCGGAGACTATCGCGATGTCCGCATGTTCCGGCGCGGTCATCACCAGGAGACCATCGACGTTCCCGTCTGGTTCGGCCTGCGCCGGCGTCCGCTCGAGGTCGAGGTCTATGACGACGTGGTGCTGATGGTCGCGACCAAGCCGGACGGCGTGGCGCCTGCCGAACCCCGCAAGGTGCTGGCGAGCGCCAGGCGAGGCAGACACAAAATCCGCAGTGGCGCGGTGCTGTTCAAATATTTCCGCCATATCGCGCGCGGCGATCTCGAGGCGTTGTTTCCAAACGTGCGGGTGGTGATGAGCCTGTTCGACCGATTCGCGCTCGGCGTGCCGGCGATCGTCGGCGGCGTCCCGATCCTGCTCAAGCTCGCCTCGACCATGACGGTTTTGTTTGTCGTGGCCGGATTCTATCTCGGCCTCAGCGGCACCATACACGACAACGACACCGAGCAGGCGCTTGCCGCGCTCAGCGGGCTGTTCGCGCTCGGCGCCTTTGTATTTCGGCAATGGGGAAATTTCCACCGCCAGTCGCTGATCCATCAGAAGCAGCTCACCGACAACATCTACTATCGCAACGTCAACAACAATTCCGGGATATTCAACTACATCATCGGCGAGGCGGAGGAGCAGGATTGGAAGGAGGCGCTGCTGGCCTATTACGGCCTGCTCACCGCCACAGCGCCTCTCGCCCGCGCGGCGCTCGGCGCGCGCATCGAGGAATTGCTCGCGCGAGCGTTCGGGGTCAGGATAGCATTCGAGGTCGACGGCGCGCTGGCGCGTCTTAAGGACCTTGATCTCCTCTGCGAAACCGGCGGCTGCTTCTCGGCGCCGCCGCTTGCCGACGCGCTCGCGCGCCTCGAGATGGACTGGACGAGGCTCTTACGACAGCAGAGCGCGACGACTTCAAAATGAATCGTCATCACGTTCTATTTTATTATTTGAACGTCACCTTCGCGGAAAACCCGTATCCCCCGCAATCCAATGCGGGCAGGCTTTTCCGGATCCTGCTCTAAGACTAGCGTAGGCTGGCGTTGATCTTGTCGAGCGCGGCGGAGCCTGGGCAGAGATCCTTCGCGGTAAGCCCGTTGAGCGGTACCTCCACCGTGTTGAGGTGGGTGTGCAGGTCGTCGGAGTCCGGATCGACATAGAGCAGGCCGGTGACGATCTGGCCCTTGGCCGCGTGCTTCTGCAGGAACGACATGGCGCCGACGCGGTCGTGAGCGTCATAGTCGGCGTCGATCTTGCGCAGCGCGAGCTTCGTGCCGTCGTGCTGCTCGACCACCTGCACCGTGCCCGGCGCGTAATCGACCGTGATCGGGTCGCGGCCGGTGATGACGTCGAGCCGGTTGACCGCGTCGTTATGTTCGCGGACGTAGTCGAAGCTCTTGGTCGAGCCGGCGTGGTTGTTGAAGGCGACGCAGGGGCTGATGACGTCGATGAAGGCGGCGCCCTTGTGCTGGATCGCGCCAGCGATCAGCGGCACGAGCTGGCTCTTGTCGCCGGAAAAGCTGCGCGCCACGTAGCTCGCCCCCAATTGCAGCGCGATCGCCACGAGATCGATGGCATTGTCGGTGTTCAGCACGCCCTTTTTCGACTTCGAGCCGCGGTCGGCAGTGGCCGAGAATTGGCCCTTGGTGAGACCATACACGCCGTTGTTCTCGACGACATAGGTCATGTTGACGCCGCGCCGGATCGAATGCGCGAACTGGCCGAAGCCGATCGAGGCTGAATCGCCGTCGCCGGAGACGCCGAGATAGATCATATCCCGGTTGGCGAGGTTGGCGCCGGTCAGAACCGACGGCATGCGGCCATGCACCGAATTGAAACCGTGCGAATTGCCAAGGAAATAGTCCGGCGTTTTCGACGAGCAGCCGATGCCGGAAATCTTGGCAACCCGATGCGGCTCGATCGACAGCTCGAAGCACGCCTCGATGATCGATGCCGTGATGGAATCGTGGCCGCAGCCGGCGCACAGCGTCGAGATCTTGCCCTCGTAATCGCGATGGGTGAAGCCGAGCGCGTTCTTCGGAAGGCCAGGATGATGGAATTTCGGTTTTGCAATGTAGGTCATGATACGGCCTTGCGGAGCGGGGTCACCTTGAGGCGGTCCTGATGGTCGCCGATGGACTTGGCGATGAAACGCGCGGTGATCGGGGAGCCATCGTAATGCACGATCGGAATCAGGCGAACGGGATCGATGCCATTCTCGTTGACGATCAGCGAACGAAGCTGGCTGTCACGGTTCTGCTCGACCACGTAGACGAAATCATGATCGGCGATGAAGCTCGCGACGCTCGAATGGAACGGGAAGGCGCGGATGCGCATGCGGTCGAGCAGATGCCCACGCGCTTCCAGGAGCCCGATGGCCTCGTCCATCGCCGGCGAGGTCGAGCCGAAATAAAGCACGCCGTATTTGGTTGGCTTCGCCGCATTGGCTTGCAACGGCCGCGGCACCATGTCCTGCGCGGTCTCGAATTTGCGTACCAGGCGCTGCATGTTGTCGGCGTAGACCGGGCCTTCCTCGGAATAGCGCGCGTAGCGGTCGCGCGACGTGCCGCGGGTGAAGTACGAACCCTTGGTCGGATGGATGCCGGGATAGGTGCGGTAGGGGATGCCGTCGCCGTCGACGTCGAGATAGCGGCCGAAGTCGCGGCCTTCTCCCAACATCTCCGCGGTCATGATCTTGCCGCGGTCGTATTGCCGCGCGTCGTCCCACCGCAAGGGGCGGCACAGCCGATGGTTCATGCCGATGTCGAGATCGAGCATCAGGAAGATCACGGTCTGCAGCCGTTCGGCGAGATCGAAGGCGGTTGCCGCGAATTCAAAGGCCTCCGCCGGGTCCTCGGGAAACAGCAGCACGTGCTTGGTATCGCCATGGGACGCATAGGCGCAGGCGATGATGTCGCATTGCTGGGTCCGCGTCGGCATGCCCGTGGAGGGGCCGGCGCGCTGCACGTTCATGATCACGGCCGGGATTTCCGCGAAATAGGACAGCCCGATGAACTCGGTCATCAGGGAGATGCCGGGGCCAGACGTCGCGGTGAAGGCGCGCGCGCCATTCCAGGATGCGCCGATGACGATGCCGATCGAGGCCAGTTCGTCCTCGCCTTGCACGATGGCGTATTTGGCCTTGCCGGTTGCGGGATCGTGGCGCAACTTCTTGCAGTGGCTTCCGAAGGCGTCCGCCAGTGACGAGGACGGCGTGATCGGATACCAGGCGCAGACGGTGGCGCCGCCATAGACGGCGCCGAGGGCGGCCGCGCTGTTGCCTTCGATGAAGATGCGGTCGCCGACCTTGTCGGCCTTCTTCACCCGTAATCCGATCGGGCATTTCAGGTTCTGCAGCGCCCAGTCGCGGCCGAGATGCAGCGCGTGGACGTTCGAGGACAGAAGCTTTTCCTTGCCCTTGTATTGCTCGCCGATCAATTGCTCGATCAGTTTCGGGTCCATGCCCAGTAGCGCGCACAGCGCGCCGAGATAGATGATGTTCTTGAACAGCTGGCGCTGGCGCGGGTCGCTATAGGTCGAGTTGGTGATCGCCGTCAGCGGCACGCCGATCACCGTGATGTCGGCACGGAATTTCGACGACGGCATCGGCTTGGTCGAATCGTAGAACAGATAGCCGCCGGGCTCGATCGAGGCGACGTCCTTGTCCCAGGTCTGCGGGTTCATCGCCACCATCATGTCGATGCTGCCGCGCGCGCCGAGATGGCCGGCTTCGGTGACGCGCACCTCGTACCAGGTCGGCAGGCCCTGGATGTTGGAGGGGAAGATGTTGCGTGGCGAGACCGGCACGCCGTGACGCAGGATCGCGCGTGCGAACAGTTCGTTGGCGCTGGCCGAACCCGAGCCGTTGACGTTGGCGAAGCGGACGACGAAGTCGTTTACGCTGCTGATCGGCTTTTGCTCGGGCATGATGTTCCTGCGTGCGTCATGTCGATGAGATATTTCTGCATGTCCCAGGCGCCGGTGGGACAGCGTTCGGCGCACAGCCCGCAATGCAGGCAGACGTCCTCGTCCTTCACCATCACCCGTCCGGTCTTGAGATCGGAGGAGACATAGAGGTCCTGGTCCGGATGCGGCGAGGGCGCTTTGAGCCGCTGGCGCAGATCAGCCTCCTCCCCGTTCTGCGTGAACGTGATGCAGTCCATCGGGCAGATGTCGACGCAGGCGTCGCATTCGATGCAGAGCGACGTGGAAAACACCGTCTGGACGTCGCAGTTCAGGCAGCGATGCGCTTCGCCTAACGCGAGCTTGATGTCATAGCCGAGCTCGACCTCGGTGCGGATATCCTTCAGCGCGACGACCTTGTCGCGATGCGGCACCTTGAAGCGCTGGTCGACGGAAACGTCGTTGTCATAACTCCACTGGTGAATGCCCATCTTCTGCGAGGAGACATGCACCTCGGGAAGCGGGCGTTCGCTGATGTCCTCGCCGGAGATCAGCTTGTGGATCGACAGCGCGGCATCGTGGCCATGCGCCACCGCCCAGATGATGTTTTTCGGGCCGAACGCGGCATCGCCGCCGAAAAACACCTTGGGATTGGTCGACCCGAACGTCTTGGCATCGACCTTGGGCATGTTCCACTTGTCGAACTCGATGCCGCAGTCGCGCTCGATCCAGGGGAACGCGTTCTCCTGGCCGACCGCGACCAGCACGTCGTCGCACGCGATGGTCTGGTTGGGCTCGCCGGAGGGGACCAGACTGCGCCTGCCCTTGGCGTCGTATTCGGCCTTGACCTTCTGGAAAGTGACGCCGGTGAGCTTGCCGTTGTCGTGGGTGAAGGCGACCGGCACCATGAAATTGAGGATCGGAATGTCCTCGTGCATGGCGTCGTCTTTCTCCCAAGGCGACGCTTTCATCTCCTCGAATCCGGAGCGCACGATGACCTTGACGTCCGCGCCGCCGAGGCGGCGCGCGGTGCGGCAGCAGTCCATCGCGGTGTTGCCGCCGCCGAGCACGATCACGCGCTTGCCGATCTTGTCGGTGTGGCCGAACGAGACGCTGGAGAGCCAGTCGATGCCGATATGAATATTGGCGGCGGCCTCTTTCCGGCCGGGAATGTCGAGTTCGCGGCCGCGTGGCGCGCCGGAGCCGACGAAGATCGCGTCGTACTTGTCGGCCAGCAGCTTCTTCATGCTCTCGACGCGATGGCCGCCTTTAAACTCGATGCCGAGACCGAGGATATAGTCGGTCTCCTCGTCGATCACCGAATCCGGCAGCCGGAATTTCGGGATCTGCGACCGCATCATGCCGCCGGCTTTCGGATCGGAATCGAACACCGTGCAGTGATAGCCGAGCGGTGCGAGGTCGCGTGCCACGCTGAGCGAGGCGGGACCGCCGCCGACCAGCGCGATGCGCTTGCCGTTCTTCGCCACTGGGCGTGGCAGGAGATGCTTGATGTCGTCCTTGAAGTCGGCGGCAACGCGTTTCAGCCGGCAGATCGCAACCGGATTTTCCTCGACCCGGCCGCGGCGGCAGGCGGGCTCGCATGGCCGGTCGCAGGTGCGTCCCAGGATCCCCGGGAACACATTCGATCTCCAGTTGATCATGTAGGCGTCGCCGTAGCGACCTTCGGCGATCAAGCGGATATATTCGGGAACCGGAGTGTGCGCCGGACAGGCCCATTGGCAGTCGACCACTTTATGAAAGTAGTCCGGGGCCGAGATATCAGTCGGTTTCATTCCCACCTTCCGCGCAAATCAAGAAACTTGCGCGGCCTTTTTGCCTTTCGAACGTTACCTGTCTTTGCGCCAGATCATGCTTCGGCAGCGTTCCGGTTTTTGAATTGCATCATGGACTTTCCCGATTAGAGCCATTCAACATGATGCACAAAGGCAAATTTGCCTGATCGCCTAGCTTTCAACTGTGCAATGCCGTAACGATAGGGCTGCAATTGGCCCGTAATGCGGCACTGCAACATACACATCCCAGTAATTTCGCGTATTGATTTCAGGAACGCGGAATGTCGCTGTTTGCAAGGTCCCACATCAGGTCGTAGACCCCCGACGTGATCTGCTTCGCGGGCGCTGCTGTGCCGGTGAAACGCGCCGCCAAAAGTGTGGAGATTGCGCTCACATTTGTGCCATCGATCAGCACGAACCAGTCGCCGGCGCCGGCGCTTGCTGACGGGATTTCCGCCGTCGGCCCGGATAGTTTTGCATCGCTCTCGAGCAGATGCATCGAGATGATCCCATCCAGCGCTTCCGGATCGAGCTTTGCTCTCAGCCTTTCGCGCAAGGCGTCTTCGCTGCCGGCTCCCGGTCGCAGGCGGACGATGCCGAGCACGGCGCCGCGGCCTTGTCCGCGGCTGATGGTGATGCGCGCCACTGCACGGATCATGTTTTTGAAACGCGCCATGGTTGTCTTCGACCAGTCGGTCGGCTTGGCAAGCCTCGCGCGATAGGCCGGACTATCCAGCACCTCGATCGTTTCGGTCGAATAGAGGCAGAGATATTTCGGGCTGCCGGTATGGGCGACATAGCGGCGGGCTTCAATGAAACCCTCGATTGCGACGCGCTCTTCGAGATGCTCGCGATCGTACCAGCGGTTGAAATCCTCGTCATCGGCGGCATCGATGTCCATCGAGGTCAACAACATGCCTTTTCCGGCGAGCGGCATTTTCTTGATATCCTTTTATCTTATCCGGTCACTTTCGAAGCCATATCGGCGATCGCCTTCATCACCGCGTTCCTGACGCCGGGGTCGTACAGCGAATGGCCGGCGTCTTCCACGATGCGGATTTCGGCCTCGCTCCAGCGCGCGGCGAGCGCATGCGACGTCGACGGCGGACAGAGCAGATCGAAGCGTCCTTGCACGATGATGCCGGGAATGCCTTTGAGCTTTGTCGCTTCGTCGAGAAGCTGATCTGGCGTCATGAAACTGTCGTTGGCAAAGTAGTGCGCCTCCATGAACGGTGAGGCGGGCAGCGCGCCATTCGATTTCAGCGCCGCGAGATCGAGCCGCGTGCGCCCGGGCGTATGTTCGGACAAAGTGCGTTCGGTGTCGTGCCAAGCGCGCGCGGCCGGGCCGTGTATGGCGGGATCGGCATCGAGAATGCGTCGCCAATAGGCATCGATCGGACTGGCGCGTTCGTCCTCCGACAACAGGCTGAGAAAATCCTCGCTCAGCCCCGGATAGAAGCGCGGCAGCGCGTCGGTGAACGCGTTCTCGATTTCGGAGCGCGTGCCGAGAAAGGTCGCGCGCAGCACGAGGCCGGAGACGCGATGCGGATACGCCTCGGCATAGGCGAGCGCCATCGTCGCGCCCCAGGAGCCGCCGGCCACGATCCAGCGCTCGAAGCCGAATTTTTCGCGGATCGTCTCCATGTCTGCGATCAGATGCGCCAGCGTGTTGTGCTCGCGGCCGCCCTTCGGACGGCCGCGGCCGGCGCCGCGCTGATCGAACAGGACGGCATGGAAGCGCTCGGGATCGAACAGCCGGCGATGATCGGGCTGGCAGCCGCTGCCGGGCCCGCCATGCAGATAGACCGCCGGAATGCCGTCTGCGCGACCGACGCTTTCGACATAGATCTCATGGCCGTCGCCGACGGCGAGCTGCTCGGAGGTCAGCGGCGCGAAGGGGTCGGCGCGTCTGGCTTTGCCTGCGTCGGCGTCAGGCGCCATCGTCGCCGCTCTCCAGCGTGCCACCGGCGAAGTTCCGGTAGAGGAAGCGGTTGCTCTCGCCGGCCGCCTCAAGCTCGGCCTGCTTGAAGATCGCCTCATGCATCGGTGACAGCGCACAGGCCGGATCGGTGTTGCCGGCGTCGCCCGTCAGCGCAAAAGCCTGGCAGCGGCAGCCGCCGAAATCGACCTCCCTGAACTCGCAGCTCTTGCACGGCTCCGGCATCCAGCCGGTGCCGCGATAGCGGTTGAAGGCCTCGGAATTCTGCCAGATCCAGGCGATCGAATGATTGGAGCGCACCGATTCGAATTCGAGGCCGGTGATGCTTTCGGCGGCGTGGCAGGGCAGGATCTTGCCGGCCGGCGAGATGTTGAAGAACTGCCGGCCCCAGCCGCCCATGCATTTCTTTGGCCGCAGCGCGTAGTAGTCCGGCACCACATAGTCGATGGTAAGGACGCCTTTCAGCCGCGCCTGGGCCTCCTCCACGATACGGGTGGTCTCCTCGATCTGTGCGAGCGTCGGCATCAGCGCCGCGCGGTTTTTCAGCGCCCAGCCGTAATATTGCACATTGGCCACTTCCAGGCGGTCGGCATCGAGGTCGACCGCCATCTGGATGATGTCGGAGAGCTGATGCAGGTTCTGGCGATGCATCACCGCGTTCACTGTCAGCGGCAGGTCGAGCTCGCGCGTCCATGTCGCGACGTCGATCTTCTTCCGGTGCGAGTCTTTCAAGCCGGCGACGCGGTCGGCGATGATGGGCTCGTTGCCCTGAAAACTGATCTGCACATGGCAGAGCCCGGCATCGGCCAGCGCGGAAAGCCTGTCCCGCGTCAGCAGCACGGCGGACGTGATCAGATTGCTATAAAGCCCGACGTCGCTCGCATGCTGGACGAGTTCGACCAGGTCCTTGCGCGCCGTCGGCTCGCCGCCGGAGAAATGGATCTGCAGCACGCCGATCTCGGCCAGCTCGGAGAGAACGTTCTTCCACTCCTGCGTCGTCAGCTCGCCGCTGGCGCGGTCGAGCTCGACCGGGTTGGAGCAATAGGGGCATTGCAGCGGACAGCGATGCGTCAATTCGGCAAGCACGGCGAGCGGAATGCCGAAGGCCTCCGCCGTCGACCTCTGCTGCTCCAGCACCGCTAACCCGTCATTGGTGGCGGCAGGTAGCGGGTTCGTGTCAGTGAGCGCTTCATTCATGATGTCTTCTCGCGCGCTTCCGTCAAAAATCCCTTGTCGGCGAGGTCCTGCAGCATCGCGACGACGTCGGTTGCGATCGCTTCGCGCGGGGCGGCATATTTTTCCGCGAGCTGATCGACCATCTGCCCAACGCTCCTGATGCCGTCGCAGAGTTTCAGCACTTCGACCGCGATCTCGTCCGGCGCCAGTACGCGCTCGGGTGCCAGGATCACCCAGACCTGACGGGTCTCATCGAATTTCAGCTTCGCGTGCCGCGGCAGCACCGGCCGGCTCGCCTCGCTGACACTGATATGGCGCGCGCCTGCCATCTGTTCAACCCTGGCTGGCTTTGGGCACGAACGCACCCGGCGGAATGTGGCCCTCGACATAGGCATGGTATAACGCGTCGAGCTGCACCCACAGCACGTTGGTCTTGAAGATCAGCGCGTTGCAGACCGCGGCGCGCTGCTCCGGCGTTGTCGCGTGCTCCTTGACATAGGCGAGCGCGAAGCCGGCGTCGCGCGGCGCCTGCTGCAGGCGGCGGCTGAAATAACTCATGATGTCCGGATTGACGAAATCATAGTGCTGCAGCATGCCGGCAATGCGCTCTTCATGCAGGTTCGGTGCGAACAGCTCGGTCAGCGAGGACGCGATCGCCTCGAGCGGTGTCTTGTCGCGGCAGAAATGCACATAGGCTTCGACCGCGAAGCGCGTCGCCGGCAGGATGCCTTCGGTCGATTCGACATAGGCGCTGTCGAGCCCGAGCCCATCGGTGAGCTTCAGCCAGCGCTCGATGCCGCCCTCGGCGCCGAGGTCGCCGTCATGGTCCTCGATGCGGTGCCGCCATTCCATCCGGATGGCGCGGTCGCGGAAGCGCGAGATCACCACCGCGTCCTTGATCGGGATCGTGCTCTGATAGTAGTAGCGGTTCAACGCCCAGGCCTGCACCTGGCCCTTGTTCAGCTTGCCGCCGTGCAGCAGCCGGTGAAATGGGTGCAGGCTGTGATAGCGCGTCGCCCCGATCTGGCGCAGCGTTGCTTCCAGTTCGCCGGCGCTGTCAAGCGATATGCCCTTGCCGATCGACAAGGCCGTCATTCCGTTGGTGGGCACCACGTTCACAGCACGATCTCCGTTCCATCGGAGAGGATTTGCCAGCCTGCGCGCTCCGCGATCTTGCGCTCGGCCGATCCGTGCAACAAGGCCGGGTTCGAATTATTGATATGCAGGAACAGCTTTTGGCCGATATCGAGGCCGGCCAACGCTTCGATCGCCCCGCGCTCGCCCGACATCGCGATATGTCCCATGGCTTGCCCGGTCTTGTTGCCAAGGCCGGCCGCGATCAGCTCGTCGTCGCGCCACACCGTCCCGTCGAACAGGACGAGCGGCGCGCCGGCAAGCCGCGACTTCAGATCGTCGGTCACTTCGGCACAGGCAGCAAGAAAATAGAGATATTTGCCGGTCGCCGTGTCGCGGATGCGAAGCCCCAGAGTGTCGCCAGGGCCGTCGCCGCCGCCAGGGTGGACCTTGCCTTCCAGATACCAGGCTCCTTTGCCCGGCACGGAAAAGGGCAGCACCTCGATGCCGGACGGCGCGCCGTCCGGCAGAGTGGGCTCGAACGGCCGGTCCAATTCCATCTGCTCGCGCCGCACGTTCTTCTCGCTCAAGACGTTGAAGATGCTGTTGGCCTTCAGGACCGCCAGCACCTTGGCATGGGCATAAACGGTGAAGGGCGAGCCCTCGCGCATCGACAACAGCCCGGTGACCGCGTCGATCTCGCCATTGGTCAGGATCACGCCTGCGATCGGCGAATGACGAAGCAGGCCGGCCTTGGGGTGGAGCTGCGGCGCAGCCAGTACCTGCTGGCGCAAATCCGGGGAGGCGTTGATCAGGAACCAATGATCGCCGTCGGCGCTGATTGCAACCGATGCCTGGGTACTCCTGAGCTCGGGATGATCGCCTCTCGCGGCCCGGCACACCGGGCACCCGCAGTTCCATTGCGGAACCCCGCCGCCTGCCGCTGCGCCCAGGACGACGACGCGAAGCATGATCCGTCTCCTGGAAATCCAGACACCGCTATCCAGAAACTGCAACCCAGAAAGTGCAATCCGGACAATGCAATCCGGAAACAACGCAATCCGGAAACTAAGGCAATCTGGACACCAATCTGGACACAAGACATAACGAAGGTGGACACCGGTACGTTCATGCCCCCCCGATCAGGGACGCGTCACGCCCGGAGGTCCACCTGTGTCATTACGTGAAGATGTCGTCCGCCAATTACTTGCGGGCGGCACACGCATACATGTTGATTTCCATGCCAACCGGCACTTCGACGATCTTCGGTGCTTTCCAGGCCATTTTGGCTCTCCCTGCAAACCGGACGAACTTCCGCCCTCGCTATTAAACTACCGTGCAAAGAAAAGTTCGCCAGTGAAATCTTTTGCTATAGAACGTCGCGTGCTATTTGCTGCAGCGCGATAGCGCCTTGAGGAATTTTTTTGCGTCTTGAGGGTTCAAACCAAACGCGATCAAAGGCGTTCACAATTGTCCGCATCGAGAAACCGCCGTTTCCGGTCCGGAGGTATGCAGAAAACGGCGAATAAAGAACTTGTGAAATTTGTCAGGCTTCCAATTCCACGCACTCTGCCCCACTGAATCACGCCATGCCTCGCTATTTTTTCAATACACGGATCGGCGACGAACTGGTCGTTGATCCCGACGGAGAAGTCCTGCGAAACCCGGATCGCGCGTGGGAAGTCGCGCGCGCCATGATTTGGGAAATTCTCAAGGTCGAAGGCGCCCATGCCGGCCTCGTCAATGCGGTCGTCGAGGTGACCGATGAGGAAGGCGAGATCGTGCTGGAGTTTCCGTTTACGGAAGCAATCCTCGACATGCCGGACGAGTCGGTGACGAAGCACTGATCCCGTCGCCGTGCATAGGCTGTCCCGATGTTTCCGATTGCGCGCGAGCGGTAAAATATTGAAGATTGTCGCGTTGGCAAAGGCCACCGGCGCCGGCATCATCTGCCGGCGCAAGGAAAATGGCCGCCATCTAGGGAGGACGACATGGTCGCTTGTTCGTCGCCGCGCAGTCTTTTGCTCGCCGGCGTTTTTCTTGGTGCTTTTAGCTTTTCCGCCTCTGCGCAGCAGCCCAACCCGCCGGCCGCGGCGCAACCGCTTCCGCCGGGTTCGCCCATGATCGGTCGGCCGGACAATGAGGCCGCCGCGAAGCTCGCGCCGGTGGCGCCGCCACCGCTTGCGGCCGCGCCGGACAAGCTGCCGGTCGCAAAACTCAAACCGGCGGCCGGCTTCAATATCGAGGTCTACGCCGCCGGCATGACCAACGCCCGCGAGATGGCGTTGGGCGACAAGGGCACGGTGTTCGTCGGGAGCCGCCTGGTCGACAAGGTCTATGCCATCGTCAACAAGGACGGCAAGCGCACCGTCAAGATACTGGCGTCGGGCCTCTACCGGCCGAACGGCGTCGCGTTCCACAACGGCACGCTCTATATCGCCGAGCTGTCCAAAATCTCCAAGATCGACAATGTCGAGGATGTCCTCGACAATCCCCCGAAGCCGACGGTGATCTACGACAATCTGCCGAAGGACGAAGCCCATGGCTGGAAGTTCATCGCGGTTGGGCCGGACAACAAGCTCTATGTTCCGGTCGGACAGCCCGGCAACAACGTGCTGCATGACGACGCCCATGGCCAGATCCGACGGATCAATCTCGATGGATCTGGCGCGGAGGTGGTTGCCTTGGGCGTGCGCAACTCCGTCGGCTTCGACTGGAACCCCGAGACCAAGCAGATGTATTTCACCGACAACGGCCGCGACTGGCTGTCGGAAGACGTGCCCGAGGACGAGCTCAACCGCGTCACCAAGGTCGGTGAAGATTTCGGCGCGCCTTACTGCTATCAGGGCAATATCCCCGATCCCGAATTCGGCTGGGGCCATTCCTGCAGCGAGTTCACCCCGCCGGTCGGCCTGATGGGCCCGCACGCGGCCGCGCTCGGCATGCGGTTCTACACCGGTAGCATGTTCCCGAAAGCCTATCGAAACGCGATCGTCGTGGCGCGGCACGGCTCGTGGAACAAGACCAAGAAGTTCGGCGGCGACGTCGTCGTCGTCAGGCTGGACAAGGACGGCAAGGTCAAGTCGATCGAGCCCTTGATCACCGGCTTCCTGGAGAATAACAGCTATATCGGCCGGCCGGTCGACGTGCTGCAGCTCAAGGACGGTTCGATGCTGGTCTCCGACGACTGGAACGGCGCCGTCTACCGCGTCACCTACGGCAAGCAGAAGGTGGCGACGCAGTAAGATCGTACTGCGAACGGCAACGCGACAAGCAATCCGGTGGTTGGGCTCTGGATTGCTTTTCGCCGCTTCACGGCTGCTACGACATGATCGCAGGCAGGGGCAGGGCAATGCGCAAAATCTTGACAGCGTTAGCGTTGGCTTGCGCTGCGTCCTCGGCAAACGGTGAACCCGTCGAGCAGCGCGCCGTAGCCTGTTTCGCCTGCCATGGCGAACATGGACAATCGCAAACCGAGAATACGCCCTCGCTCGGCGGTCAGCAGGGGCCTTATGCGCTGATCCAGCTTTTCATGTTTCGTGAAAAGCTGCGCACCTTCGAGCCGATGAACGAGGTGGCAAAGCCGCTGAGCGACGCCGACTTGCGTGAATTCTCCGACTTCATCGCCACCTTGCCGAAACCGCCGGCGCCGGCAGATGCCGGCGATCCCGCACGGGTACAGCGCGCGCAGGCGCTGGTCGTGCAGAACCACTGCAACTCCTGCCACAAGCCGGATTTCTCCGGCGGCGACAACGTCCCGCGCATCGCCGACCAGCGCGAGGATTATCTGGCCAAGACGCTCGCCGCTTACAAGGACAACAGCCGCCATGGCTACGACGGCACCATGGCCGACGTGATGGCTCCGATCACGCCCGAGCAGATCGCCGATCTTGCCTATTATATCGCCCGCGTCCGCTAAAGCGTTTTCAGCGAAGCGGGTACCGGTTTGCGTAAAGAAAACGCGTCAAAACAAAAAGCTAGAGCCTCCGTTCCGATTCAATCGGAACGGAAAAGGCTCTAGATGTGAGCATGATCCGGAAAACCAGCGCCGACCCCGCCATCCAAGCGCGGCGCAGGCTTTTCCGGATCATGCTCTCGTTCTGCCGGTTTCCTTGCCGTGCCGCGGACGCTAAAAGGCGGCAGCAAAACGGAGTTTTGGAATGGACGATCTCTGGCGCCTGCCGGCCAAGGACTTGGCGACCCTCATCAAATCAAGCAAGGTTTCCGCGAAGGAGGCCGCGACGTCGGCACTGGCACGGCTTGACGCCGTGAACCCGAAAATCAACGCTGTGATCGATCACCGGGTAGAGGACGTGCTCAACGAGGCCGCTTCCGTCGACGCCGCGATTGCGCGCGGCGAGGATGCGGGCGCGCTCGCGGGCGTGCCGGTCACGGTGAAGGTCAATATCGACCAGGAAGGCTTTGCCACCACCAACGGGCTGAAGCTGCAGCGCGACGTGATCGCCAAGAGCAACAGCCCGGTGATCGACAATTTGCGCAAAGCGGGCGCCGTCATTCTCGGCCGCACCAACTGTCCGGCGTTTTCCTATCGCTGGTTCACGACCAACCTGATCCACGGCGACACCAAGAATCCGCGCGACCCCTCGATCACGCCGGGCGGTTCTTCCGGTGGCGCGGGAGCTGCGGTTGCCGCCGGCATCGGCCATATCGCGCATGGCACCGACATCGCGGGCTCGATCCGCTATCCGGCCTATGCCTGCGGCGTGCACGGCTTGCGGCCGACGGTCGGACGGATCGCGGCTTTCAATGCGGCGCTGCCGGACCGCCCGATCGGCCCGCAAATCAGCGCGGTGTCCGGTCCGCTGGCGCGCACCATCGGCGATCTCCGCATCGCGCTGGCGGCGATGTCGGGGAAGGATTTTCGCGATCCCTGGTGGGTACCGGCGCCGCTGGAGGGACCGGCGATGCCGAAGCGGGTCGCGATGTGCCTCAACCCTGACGCGCTTGATCCCGTCGCCGAGGTGAAAGCCGCCGTCGCGGATGCGGGCAAGCGGCTGGAACGCGCCGGCTGGACCGTCGAGGAGATCGCGGACACGCCACCGATGCGGGAGCCCGCGGACCTGCAAACCAAGCTGTGGCTCGGCGACGGCTATGAAGCGCAGTTGGAAATGGCCGAACGCGAAGGCGACCCCGGCGCGCTCGCCTGCCTCCGCGGCAACCGGTCCAAGGTCGCCTCGTTCAATGGGCCCGCGCTGTCGAAGGCGCTGACGCGGCGTGCGACGCTGACGCGGCAATGGCTGGAATTTTTCGAAAAATACGCCGTGCTCCTGATCCCGGTGTCCGGCGAATTGCCATTCCCAGACCACCTCGACCGCAAGGACGATGCGTCGTTCGCCCGGGTCTGGCATGCGCAGTTGCCGCAAATCGCTATTCCCTTCATGGGGCTGCCTGGGCTAACCGTCTCCACCGGATTGGTCGGCCGGATCCCGGTCGGCGTGCAGCTCGTCTCCGGGCGCTACCGCGAGGATTTATGCCTGCTCGCGGGCGAGGCGATCGAGGCGGGCGGGACGCCGCCGTCGCCGGTCGATCCGGCGAGCTGATCTTTGTTGCGCGGGTTGATCTTTTTGAAAGACTGCGATGCCAGCTGTCTATGATTTCAGCGCCAAGTCACTTGCCGGCGAGGATGTGCCGCTGAGGCGGTACGAGGGTCAGGTGCTTCTGATCGTCAACACCGCGAGCGCCTGCGGATTCACGCCGCAATATAAGGGGCTCGAAGCGCTGCAACGCGAGCTTGCCCCGCGCGGCTTTTCGGTGCTCGGTTTTCCCTGCAACCAGTTCGGCGCGCAGGAGCCGGGCAATGCCAAGGAGATCGCCGCGTTCTGCGCGAGCAATTATGACGTCAGCTTTCCGATGTTTGACAAGATCGACGTCAACGGCGCCAACGCCCATCCGCTGTATCAATATCTGAAGGGCGAGAAGTCGGGCCTGCTCGGCTCCGCCATCAAATGGAACTTTACCAAATTCCTGGTCAACCGCATGGGCAAAGTGGTCGCGCGCCACGCGCCGACCGCAAGACCGGAAGGACTGCGGCAAGAGATCGAGGCACTGTTGTGAGCGATGAGAACGAAGCGATGGACCAACTGCCGGACCGTCTGTCGGTCGATCCGAGCAGTCCCTATTACGACGCCGAAATCCTGGCACGCGATATCGGTATCCGCTTCAAGGGTGTCGAGAAGACCAATGTCGAGGAATATTGCGTCAGCGAAGGCTGGGTCCGCGTGACCGCCGGCAACGCCAAGGACCGCCACGGCAATCCGCTTACCATCAAGGTTCACGGCCCTGTAGAACCGTATTTCCGCGACAAGACGCAGTCCTGACTCCGTCATTGCGACCCGGTGGCTCGCAATGACGATCTGGCGCGGATCGTTCGCAATCACAGCCACAATCCTGAAAGCCAAATCCCATGTCCGTCCGCATCGTCGACGTCCGCGAAGTCACCAAGCCGATCTCTTCGCCGATCCGCAACGCCTATATCGACTTCACCAAGATGACGACGAGCCTTGTCGCTGTCGTTACCGACGCCAAGCGCGACGGCAATCGCGTGGTCGGCTATGGCTTCAATTCCAACGGCCGCTACGGGCAGGGCGGATTGATCCGCGAACGTTTTGCGCCACGGCTCCTGGAAGCCGATCCGAAGTCGCTGCTGAACGAGGCCGGCGACAATCTCGATCCCGACAAGGTCTGGTCGACGATGATGTCGAACGAGAAGCCGGGCGGCCATGGCGAGCGCTCGGTCGCGGTCGGCACCATCGACATGGCGGTGTGGGATGCGGTCGCGAAAATCGCGGGCAGGCCGTTGTTTCGCTTGCTGGCCGAGCGTCAGGGACGTAACCCTAATCCGCGCGTCTTCGTCTATGCCGCCGGCGGCTATTATTATCCCGGCAAGGACCTGTCGATGCTGCGCGGCGAGATGCGCGGCTATCTCGACCGCGGCTATATCGTCGTGAAGATGAAGATCGGCGGCGCTGCAATCGAGGAAGATCGCACGCGCATCGAAGCGGTGCTGAACGAAGTGGGCAAGGAGGCGCAGCTCGCGGTCGATGCCAACGGCCGCTTTGACCTGGAGACCGCGATCGCCTACGCCAAGATGCTGCGCGACTATCCGTTATTCTGGTACGAGGAAGCCGGCGACCCCCTCGATTTCGCGCTGCAGGCGGCGCTCGCCGAATTCTATCCCGCGCCGATGGCGACCGGCGAGAATCTGTTCAGCCATCAGGACGCGAGGAATCTCATCCGCTATGGCGGCATGCGGTCGGACCGCGACTGGCTGCAGTTCGACTGCGCGCTGTCCTACGGGCTCTGCGAATATCAGCGCACGCTGTCGGTGCTGCACACCCATGGCTGGTCGCCGAGCCGCTGCATTCCGCATGGCGGCCACCAGATGTCGCTCAACATCGCGGCCGGCTTGGGTCTCGGCGGCAATGAGAGCTATCCGGACCTGTTCCAGCCCTATGGCGGTTTCCCCGACGGTGTGCGCGTCGAGGGCGGCCACATCACGATGCCGGACCTGCCGGGCATCGGCTTCGAGGGGAAGTCCGATCTCTACGCAGAGATGAAGGCGCTGGCGGCTTAGAGCATTGGCTCTGGTTGAATCAGAACCGATGCTCTCGTCTTATGCTTTGACGCGTTTTCTCAACGCGAACCGGAACCCACCTCGCTCAAAAACGCTATGGCTTAAAACAGCCGTCCGGTCAGGCAATTGCAGCGCTGGCGAGCGCTCGGCGGCAATGAGCGGCGACTGAACCTGACCTCTTTTCTGCCTTTTGCGGCGTCCCCGACGGCGCTTTCGAACGAAGTGTCTCACGAAATTGTGTGAACAACGTTCAAGTATTTTGTTGAACATTGTTCAAATATCCGTACGCTCAAAGGCGCTCCCACGAAATGACGACAGTGGGTCGCGCAGCGAGGCCTTGCCGCGAGACGAGCGCGCGGCGCAATCGCGTGAAAGCGGAGGATTAGCGCAATGCAATATTCAGAGGGTGATCTTCGCGTTGCAGCGAACGCAGGAGTGATCAGCGCCACGGATTTGGAGCGGCTGCTCGCGTTCTTGTCCGGGGGATCGCCGGTGACGCCGGTCAACAATGCGGCGCCGGCCGCGAAGTTCGATGCGGCCCATCTGCTTTGGTACGCCGGCGCACTAATCGTGATCGGAGCCATGGGCATTTTCTCGACGGTCGCGTTTTCGCAGATGGGCGGTGGCGCGCTCACCGCCTGCGCCGTCGTTTATGCAGTTGTGTTTGCCATCGCCGGCCATCACCTCTGGTACCGCAAGAACCTGCGCGTTCCAGCCGGTTTGCTGATTGCCGTCGCGGTATCGATGGCGCCACTCGCGGTCTATGGCATCCAGGCAGAGCTTGGCTGGTGGGGCAAGTTCGGCAAGCCCGGTACAGTCCACGACTTCTACGTCTGGATCAAAGGCAGCTGGATTTTCATGGAAGTCGCAGCCGTGATTGCCGGCATCTTCGCGCTGCGCTTCTTCCGTGTTCCCTTCATCGTTTCAATCATCGCGGTCGCGCTATGGTTCATGTCGATGGATTTGACCCCTTGGATCTTTGATGTCGATCACTTCAGCTTTGAGATGCGGCGCGAGGTGTCTGTGTGGTTCGGACTTGCCGTTCTCACGGTCGCCTGGATCGTCGATTATCGGAGCCGCAGCGGCGACTTTGCCTTCTGGCTGCATCTTTTTGGATTGATGGCCTTTTGGGGCGGTATCACCGCAAGCGAAAGTGCGACCGAGCTGGGGAGAGCCGTTTATTGTCTGTTCAACGCCGGCTTGCTGTTCCTGGCCGTGATCCTGACGCGGCGAGCCTATGCGGTGTTCGGTACGTTCGGCATTACCCTTTATCTCGGACATCTTGCCAATGTCGTGTTCAAGGACTCTCTCTTGTTTCCCTTCGCATTGTCGATGATCGGGATTGCCGTCATTGCTGCCGGGCTCTTCTATCATCGCAAGCAGGAGGCCATCTCCGCTTGGCTATCCGCGCACCTGCCCGAAGCCGTGCTGCGATTGCGGCCCTCTCATTGACCGGAAACAGATCGGCGGGAACCCATGGGTGAGATTGCAGGCGGAGCGTTACGAGCCAAGTCATTCCGGGGCGCGTTGAAAACGCGAAACCCGGAATCTCGAGATTCCGGGTTCGACGCTTTGCGTCGCCCCGGAATGACGAGGGGTTAAGACAGCCGCATGTCCAATAGCCGCCGCCCCTCGGTCTTCAGCAGCTTCTTCACCGCGCCTGACGCGACCACCTCGCCGTCGTTGGCATAGGCCTCGTGGTTCTTCTCGATGTCTTCGAGGCGATAGAGGTAGTTGACCATGATGCCGGTGGATTCGCGTACGCCCTTCGGCGAAAGATCGCCGAGCCAGTTGATCCGCTCCAGCCGCGCGCCATTGCCGAGATGGAAGCGCGCGACCGAATCGATCAGGCGTCCCTTCGGCGTGCGGGCCTTCAAGAAGTAGTGCGCCGCGAGGGGCTCAAGCACGGTGCGAAGCTGCGCGGTCGTCTCCGCATTCTCATACCATTTGGGCTCGTCGAGATGCTTCAGAACCTCGCGATCCTCCTCGGTCACATCGCTGGTCTGCGTCATCCATGGCATGAAGCCGGGCACCGGCGACAGCGTCACGAAGGTGTCGAGCTTCGGCAGTTCGCGGCGCAATTCCTCGACCACCTGCTTGATCAGGAAGTTGCCGAAGGAAATGCCCCCTAACCCGCGCTGAGTGTTGGAGATCGAATAGAACACGGCGGTGCGGGCGCGTTCGGTCGGCACCGGCTGCCGGTCCACCGCCAAGAGCGGCGCAATCGCGGACGGGATCGCCTCGGTCAGCGCGACTTCGACGAAAATCAGCGGCGCGTCGATGAGAGCGGGATGGAAGAACGCGTAGCAACGGCGGTCGACGGGATCGATGCGGCGTCTGAGGTCGTCCCAGTCGCGGATTTCATGCACCGCCTCATAACGGATGATCTGTTCGAGGATATTCGCCGGCGTTGACCAGTCTATCCTGCGCAGCACGAGAAACCCCCTGTTGAACCACGAGCTGAGCAGGTGCACGACGTCACGGTCGAGCGCCGCCAGATCCTTGTGGCCGTTCATCAGTTTCAAGAGATCGGCGCGCATGGCGACCAGATCGCTGGTGCCGCTGGGCGCGCGGTTCAGGCGGCGAATCAGCTCCTGCCGTCGTGGTTCGGAGGCGAAATGCAGTTCGCTGGTGTCATCGTCGTTCGGCGCCGCGCGCCAGGCCTCGATTGCCTTTTCGAGCTTCTTGCGGTCGGGCCCGAAGTCGCGGACCAGCGCCCGGAAGAATGTCAAGCGGCCATCGAGGTCGAGGTCTTCATAGTGATCGAGCACCTCGCGCGCCAGCGCGGTGCCGGACGCTTCGCCGCTGCCCGACAACAGCGCCTCGCACAGCTCGACCAGGCCGTCGGCGTCCGGCTTCTCGTCGGAGGGGGCGGCACGGCGCAGCAGGATGCGGCCGCGCTCGGAAATCGTTGCAAGCAGGTCGGAAAAAAAGGCGTTGGCCATGGGGGCTGTGTCGAATCCGTTTAATCAGCGGAATCCTACATGGGATTTATGGCAAAACCGATCACAATCAAGCAGGCCAGCCAGTCTATTTCATGTCCACGAATTGCGTCGGCGTCTTGCCGGTCACCTGCCGGAAGGCATGTGAAAACGCCGGCACACTGGCATAGCCGAGGTCGGCCGCAAGCTTTTTGACCGAGACATTTTTACCCATTGACAATCTTTCGATCGCAGCCGCGATGCGGGCGCGCTGACACCAGCTCTTGAAACTCAGTTGCGTTTCCGACGAGAACAACCGCGACAGCGTCCGCGCCGAGGTGCCGACCTTTTGCGCAAGCCGCTCGATTTCGTGCGAGGCCGCGGGCGTGCGCAGCACGATGTCGGCGGCTCGGCGGCAGCGCGGCTCATGCGGCAGCGGGATGAAGGTCGCGGAATCCTCCGCCTGATGCAATTCCAGCATCGCGAGCTTGACCAGAAGTTCGGTGCGCTCGGGCTGGTTGCGATGGTCGAACAGCGCGAGGATCGCCTGATGCAGCAACGGCGAGACCCGCACCACGAATTCCTGTGTCAGGCTCGCGCTGCGCTTCTCGCGCTTCAACCACGTCAGATCGAAATACAGCGTCCGCATCTCGATGTCGGCGAGCACGTCGATCGCATGTTCCAGCCGGGCAGGGACCCAGACCGCGCGGTCCGGCGGCACCAGCCAGCGCCCTTTCGGCGTGGTTACCTGCATGGTGCCCTTGGCGGCATAGACCAACTGCGCCTCGCGATGCATGTGGGTGTCGAGCCGCACGCCCTTCCTGTAGTTGCGCGCAACCAGATGCACGCCGTCGCCGGTCGCCCGATGGCTGGCCCGGATTTCGGCGATTGGCATTTCGGCGACACTCATTGGCGGCTTCCCGTCAGCACAAGACCCTATAACCCATTTGAGGATACAACGGGAATCGTCATGAACAGCCCCACCAGGGTGATCGCCTTCGTCAACGCCGCCCACTTCATCGATCATTATGCGATGCTGATCTTCGCCGCGGCCGTCATCATCATGGGACCCGCGCTCGGCATGGCCTATTCCGAGCTGTTACCCTACGCGACCCCTGGTTTTGTCGCGTTCGGCGCGGGCTCGCTGGTCACCGGCTGGCTCGGCGACCGCTGGAGCCGCCGGCACATGATGGTGATCTTCTTTGCCGGCATCGGCGCCTCGATGATCGCCGTCGGCCTGGTGCGGACGCCATCGCAACTCGGCGCGGCGCTGCTGGCAATCGGCCTGTTCGCCTCGATCTATCATCCCGTGGGCACGGCGATGATCGTCTCCTATGCCGACAAGCTCGGCCGCGAGATGGGACTGAACGGCGTCTGGGGAAATCTCGGCGTGGCGTCGTCGGCGCTGGTCACCGGCGTGATCGGGCAATATATCGGCTGGCGGTTTGCGTTCATTATCCCCGGTATCGTCACGATCATGATCGGCGTGGCCTTCGCGCTCTCGGTCGTGCATGAGGACCGCAAGGGGACCAAGCAGGCGGCGGCGCAGGCGCGCGTCGCCAGAGAAGACATGTGGCGGGTGATTCTCGCGCTTCTGATCGTGGTGATCGCGATCTCGACCACCTTCAACGCGGTGACGGTGGCGCTGCCGAAACTGTTCGCCGAGCGGCTGGCGGGCCTCACGCAAAGCCCGGCACTGCTGGGCGTGATCGCGGCCTGCGTCTATGTGTTCGGCGCGATGACGCAATATACCATCGGCAAGCTCCTCGACCGGCATTCGCTGAAGACGGTCGCACTGCCGCTATCCTTCATGCTGGCGCCGTTCCTCTATTTCGCAGCCACGCTGTCGAATTTGCCGCTGATCCTGGTTTCGATCGGCATCGTGATGGGCGCGTTCGGCCAGGTCACGGTCAACGACGCCATGGTCGGCAAATACACCAGCGAGGAATGGCGCTCGCGCGCCTATGCGGTGCGATATTTCATAGGCTTCACCGCGGCCGGCGTCTCCGTCGGGCTGGTCGCGTGGCTGTACGAGCAGGGCGGCTTCGTCACCATGCTGCATGCTTTCGCAGGGCTGTGCCTGCTGGCGATCGCCGCCGCGATCATCCTGCCGCGCGAGATCAGGACACCGGCGGCGCAGGCCAACTGAGACAGGGACCCGCGCGGGGCTTTTGTGAGTTTGCCGGACGAGCGATGGCTGCTATCTCTTCGGCATGGGCGATCTCGCCAATCGAATCATCGGGCACTACGAAAAGCACGCGACGTCGTGGGATCGTCTGCGTCAAAGCAGCCCATGGAATGACAAAATCTGGCACGATCGCTTTGTCGACAGCCTGAAAATGGGCGCGCACGTCCTGGACCTCGGATGCGGTTCGGGGCGTCCCATCGCGCAGCACATGATCGAGCGCGGTTTGCGCGTGACGGGAGTTGATTCATCGCCGGCGATGATCGCGCTTTGCCGCAGCCGCCTGCCTGGTCAGGAATGGATCGTCGCAGATATGCGGCAACTGGCACTTGGACGCCGCTTCGATGGCATCCTCGCCTGGGATAGCTTTTTTCATCTCGATCACGCGGCCCAGCGACAGATGTTTGCCGTGTTCGATAGTCACGCGTCGGCCAGAGCGGTGCTGATGTTCAACTCGGGCCCCGAGCATGGCGAAGCCATTGGCGAGTTCGAGGGCGATCCTCTGTACCATGCAAGCCTCGCACGCTCGGAATACGAGACCCTCATCAGACGATCTGGTTTTGAGGTCATCGGGCAAGAGACGAACGATCCAGCCGCCGGAGGCCGGACCGTCTGGTTCTGCCGAAACCCGGAGCCCGGCCGGCCTTAGAGCGGCACGGCGGCCCGCCCCGGATTGCGGTGCCGATCCGGCATGCCGTTTGCATTCGTCTTAGGTGGATACCTGTCCGCGAGGTCCACCGGTGAGCGGCTTGATCGATCGCTCCGTCACGAGTCTCGGCTTCGATCATCCGGAGTCCGTGCTCGACCGCGCCAACTACCATCAACACGCCGGTAGTCCGTGGTTCCTGGCGCTGACCGCGCTTGGCGTCGTCTTCGGCGATATCGGGACAAGCCCGCTTTATGCCTTTCAGGTCGCGCTGAGCGGTCTCGGCCATCCGGTGCCGACAGTGGCCGATGTGCTCGGGATCGTCTCGCTCATTCTTTGGGCGCTCGTCGTCATGGTCTCCCTGAAATACGTGGTGTTCATCCTGCGCGCCGACAATGACGGCGAGGGCGGCATCCTGGCGCTGCTGTCGCTTGTCGCGGCCGAAGCTGTAGCGGAGGGTGCAAAGCTTCCAGTGCTGGTCCTGCTCGGGGTGGTCGGCGCATCACTGCTTTATGGCGACGGGGTGATCACACCGGCGATTTCGGTGCTCTCGGCCATGGAAGGGCTGAAGCTGGTGGCGCCGGGATTTGAAAGTTTCATCCTGCCGGCCACGATCGCGATTCTGGTCGGCTTGTTCGTGATCCAGCGGCACGGCACCCACAGCATCGGAAAGCTGTTCGGCCCGGTCATGGTGATCTGGTTCGTGGTCATCGGTGTTCTCGGGGCGGCCAATATCCTGATCGCGCCCGCGATCCTCAGGGCGGTCAATCCGGCCGAGGCCGCGCATTTTCTGATTGCCGATCCCAAGATCTCGTTCGTCGTGATCGGCGCGGTCTTCCTCGCGCTCACCGGCGGCGAGGCGCTCTATGCCGACATGGGCCATGTCGGCGCGACCGCGATCCGGCGGGCGTGGTTCGGACTGGTGCTCCCGGCGCTGTTGCTCAACTATTTCGGGCAGGGCGCGCTGATCCTTAGCCATCCCGCCGCGGCCGACAACCCCTTCTACAAACTCGCCCCTGGCTGGGCGCTGATCCCGATGGTGCTGCTGGCGACGGCTGCCACCATCATCGCCTCGCAGGCGCTTGTCTCCGGCGTTTTCTCGTTGACCCGCCAGGCCATGCAGATGGGATTGTCGCCGCGGGCGCGCATCACGCCGACGTCGGCCGATGAGGCCGGCCAGATCTTCGTCCCTGCGGCGAACTGGCTGTTGATGGCCGGCACCTTGCTGACCGTAGTGCTATTCCGTTCGTCGGAAAATCTCGCGGCGGCCTATGGCATTGCCGTGTCGGGGACGATGCTCATCACCACCATCCTGCTTTACCGCGTTGCCGTTCACCGCTGGCGATGGCCGCGCGGCGCCGCGATCCCGATCATCGCGGTGTTCGGGGCGATCGACGCCACCTTCCTGGTGTCCAATTCACTGAAGATCGTCGAAGGCGGCTGGTTTCCGCTGATCATTGCCGGGCTGCTCGCGACGCTGACGCTGTCCTGGCGCAAGGGCTCTTCGGCGGTCAGGCAGCGCCTGCATGACATGTCGATGCCGCTGAAGGAATTTCTCGACTATGCCGATAAGGCCGTGATCGGCCGCGCGCCGGGCATGGGGGTGTGGCTGACGAAAGTCGAGCATGGCGCCTCGCCGATGCTGCTGCGCCATATCGAGCACAACAGGGTGTTGCATGTGACCGTGGTGCTCCTGACCTTCGTGTCCGATCGCCGGCCACGTGTGCCGTTTCACGAACGCCATTCGGTTCATCGTCTTGGCCACGGTTTTTACCGGATTCAGGTCAGGCTCGGATTCATGCAGACGCCGGACATTCCCTTAAGCCTGATCAACTGCAACAGGCTCGGTTTCGACGCCGACCTTGATCACAAGAACTACTACCTCGCCCATGAGACGATCAATGGAGGCTCTGTCATTCGCGGTTTTCTCGCTCCTCAATCGGATCGCGAGCCGGGCGCCCGATTTCTTCAAGATCCCGCATGACGCGGTCATCGAGGTAGGATTCCGCGTGGAGATCTGAAGTCTTATGGCCCCGCCTGCGCAATCGTTTCGGCGGCCGGCGCCTTCTTCTTTCGCTCAGCGCGCCAGTTCTCGAAGCGCTGGACCACCACGAAGAAGGCGGGCACGAACAACACCGCAAGGCAGGTCGAGGCCAGCATGCCTGAGAAGACGGTGATGCCGATCGACTTGCGGGCACTGGCGCCGGCACCGGTCGCAAGCACGAGCGGCACGACGCCGAGGATGAAGGCGAACGAGGTCATCAGGATCGGACGGAATCGGGCGCGCGCCGCTTCGACCGCGGATTCCAAAATCGGTTTGCCGTCGCGGACATGCAGTTCGAGGCCGACCTCGACGATCAAAATCGCGTTCTTGGCGGACAGCGCGATCAAGAGGATCAGGCCGATCTGGACGTAGAGGTTGTTGTCGATGCCGAGGCCTCTCAACACCGCCATCGGCCCGAGCAGCGACAGCGGCACCGCGAGGATCACCGAGATCGGCGAGTACCAGCTCTCGTATTGCCCGGCGAGCACGAGATAGACCAGCAGCATCGCAAGCCCGAACACGTAGTAGATTTGGCTTGAGACGGCTTTCTCCTGATATGACATCGCCGTCCATTCGTAGCCGGTGCCGGGCGGCAAGGTCTTGTCCGCGATCTGCTCCATCAAATTCAGCGACTGGCCGGAGCTATAGCCTTGCGCCGGCAGGCCGACGATGGTCGAGGACGGATAGAGATTATAGAGGCTGATCAGGGATGGGCCGACCGACGGCGTGATCTTCGCGACCGTGCCGATCGGGATCATGTCGCCGTTCTGGTTGCGCACCATCATGTTGGCGATGTCGCGCTGGGTCAGGCGGAACTGGGAATCCGCTTGCGCATAGACCTGGAACACGCGGCCGAATTTGTTGAACTGGTTGACATAGGACGAGCCGAGATATGACGACAGCGTCGAGAATATCTGGTCGGTGGTGACATGCAGCGTCTGGGTCTTGATGCGGTCGACCTCGACGTCGAATTGCGGCACGGTGGCTCGGAACGGCGACTGGACGCGCTGCAGCGCGCTCTGGGTCTGGGCGTTGGCGACCACCGCGCCGGTGATCGCCTGCAGCTTGGCGAAATCGTTGTTGCCATCGCGCAATTCGACCTGCATGGCAAAGCCCGCGGCGTTGCCGATGCCTTGAATGGGTGGCGGCGGCAGCACCAGCGCCCGCGCCTCCAGGATGCCGCTGACCTTCTGGTTCAATCCGACCACCAGCGAGCGCAAATCCTCGCCAGGGCCGCGCGCCTCCCAGTCCTTCAGGATGATGTAGGCGACGCCGGCATTGGCGAGGCTTGCGCTGTTGTCGAGCGCGGAGATGCCGGCGATCGTGATGACCTGAGAGACGCCCGGCGCCTGGCCGACGATCTCGCTCACTTGGTCGAGCACCTTCTGGGTGCGGTCGAGCGCCGAGCCGTCCGGCAACTGTACGGCGGCGATCAGGTAGCCCTGGTCCTCGATCGGCAGGAAGCCCGTTGGCACGCGCGAGAGCCCGTAGAAGCCGATCCCGATCAGGATCAGCGCCGCGAGCACGGATGCGTTGGCGTGCCGGGCAAGCGCGCCGATCAGGCGGGCATAGCGGCGTTCGAGCCGGTCATAGACGTTGTTGAAGCCGCGATAGAACCAGTTGCGCTGCGCCGGCGGCACCGGGCGGCGCAGCCACAGCGCACATTGCGTCGGCTTCAAGGTCGCGGCGTTGACAGCGCTGAGCAGCGCGGTCGCCGCGATCACCAGCGCGAATTGCGCGTAGATGCGCCCCGTCAATCCCGGCAGGAACGCCGCCGGCAGGAACACCGAGATCAGGACCAGCGTGATGCCGATGATCGGCCCGAACAGCGCATCCATCGCCTTGATCGCGGCGTCGTGGCCGGTCATGCCCTGCTCGATATTGTGCGCGGCGCCCTCGACCACGACGATGGCGTCGTCCACCACGATGCCGATCGCCAGCACGATCGCAAACAGCGTCGACAGGTTGATAGTGAAGCCGAGCGCGGCCATGCCGGCGAACGCGCCAATGATGGTGACGGGCACGGTCGTGGCGGGCACCAGCATCGCGCGCCAGTCCTGCAGGAACACCAGGATCACGACCAGCACCAGCAGTCCCGCCTCGATCAGCGTCTTGTAGACCTCGTGGATGGACGCCGAGACGAACTTCGTGGTGTCGAACGGGGTGTCGTATTTGATGCCTTGCGGAAAACCGCGCGCAAGCTCGGTCATTTTCTTCTCGACCGCCTGCTCGACCTCCAGCGCGTTGGCGCCGGGCGACTGGAACACGCCGATGCCGGTCGCGGGCTGCTTGTTGAGCGAGAACACCTGGCTGTAGGTCTGCGCGCCCAGTTCGACCGAACCGACGTCGCGCACGCGGGTCACGTCGCCATTGTTGCCGGTCTTGACGATGATGTCCTCGAACTGGCTCGCGTCGTCGAGCCGGCCGTTGACATTGAGCGTATATTGGAACGACTGGCCGGCCGGCGTCGGTGGCGCGCCGATCTGGCCGGCCGTGACCTGCTGGCTCTGCTGCTGGATCGCCTGGATGATGTCCTGCGGCATCAGCCCGCGCACCTGCAGCTTGTTCGGATCGAGCCAGATCCGCATCGAATATTGCCCGGCGCCGAACACCGTGACGTTCCCGACCCCGGGCAGCCGCGACAGTTCGTCCTTCAGATTGATGGTAGCGTAGTTGCTCAAATAGAGGCTGTCATACTTGGCGTCAGGCGAGGTCAGCGTCACGAACAGCAGGATCGAGGTCGACTTCTTCTGGACGGTGACGCCCTGGTTCTGAACGGCCTGCGGCAATTGCGACAGCGCACTGGAGACGCGGTTCTGCACCAGCACCTGCGCGAAGTTGAGGTCGGTGCCGATCTTGAACGTCACCGTCAGGCTATAGGAGCCGTCGGCGCCGCTATAGGACTGCATGTACAGCATGTCCTCGACGCCATTGACCTGCTGCTCGATCGGCAGCGCGACGGTATCGACCACGGTCTTGGCGCTGGCGCCGGGGTAGCGCGTGGTAACCTGCACGGTCGGCGGCACCACGTCCGGATATTGTGCGACGGCGAGCTCGAACAGCGCGACGCCGCCGATCAGCATCATCAGGATGGCGATGACGTTGGAAAGAACGGGACGCTCGATGAAAAATTTGGAGATCATGGCCCGCTCCTATTTGGCGGACGCGCTGGGAGACTCGATCTTCTGCAGTTGCGGATCGACCTTCTGGCCGGGGATCACCCGCAGCAGTCCGGCGACAACGATGCGGTCATCCGGTTTCAATCCGCTTTCGATCACGCGCACGCCGTTATCGAGCGGTCCGGCCTGCACCTTGCGCTGCTCGACCACATTTTCGCTCGTGACCACCAGCACATAACGTCCGCTCTGGTCGCTGCCGAGCGCGGTGTCGGGAACCAGCAAGGCATCCTGCTGCTTGTCGACCGGCACGCGGATGCGGACGAAGGCGCCCGGCAACAGCACACGGTCGGCATTGGGGATGACGCCGCGCACCGCCAGCGTTCCGGTCGACTGATTGATGGTGGGTGCGACGTAATCGAGTTTACCCTCGTGCGGATAGCCGTTTTCGGTCTGCAAACCGACCTCGACCGGTGTTTGCTTGAGGTCGGCCGGCGTCAGACCTCGGCGCCGGGCTTCTTCCCTGATCCGCAGCACGTCCTGCTCGTTGACGTTGAAATTGACGTAGATCGGATCGAGCGCCACGATGGTCGCAAGCTGCGTTGGTGATGCGACCCCGACGAGTTCGCCGACCGAGACCAGATGCGCGCTGACGATGCCGTCGAAGGGCGCCGTGACCTTGGTGTAGCCGTAGTTGACTTCGGCGATCTTGGTATTGGCCTGCGCCTGCTGCAGATTGGCCTGCGCATTGTCGCGCGCGGAGGTGGACGTATCGAGCGTCGCCTGCGAGACCGCCTGGCGCGCGACCAGATCCGACTGCCGCTTGAAATCGGCTTCCGCCTGCTTGAGCGAGGCCTGCGCGCCGGCCTCGGCGGCTTGTGCCTGTTCGAGCTTGAGCTTGTAGGTCTCGGGCTCGATCGTGAACAGGACCATGCCTTCCTTCACGAAGGTGCCGTCCTGATAGTTGATCGATTCCAGGAAACCCTGCACCCGTGCGACCAGATCGACGGACTTGATCGAGGCGGTGTTGCCGGTGGCGTCCAGATAGCGCGTGATCGCGCGCTGCACCGGCAATGCGACGTCGGCCTTGGGCGGCGGCGGCGGCACGAACGTGTTCTGCTCGCAGCCGGAGAGGGCCATCAGCGCGAAGAAGGCGGCTGCGGCGCGCCCGAAATGCCTACCGTCGATCAGCCTGAGACGAAGCGGATGCTTCATGGCAATGCCCCCGTTTGTTCAACGCCTACGAGCAGGCCTCCCGCTCGCCTTCAATAGCAACAATCCGCACTCAGTGAAACCCGAGAGCGGCAGATCCATAGGCGCATGCGTTGCGGCGCGACATCCCATGATCGTGGTGGCGACAATTTTATTGTCGATCAACAGTTCTGGCTTTCAACCTTGGGCCCGATGCACCAAAATAGCTCGCACAACCTCGGCGACAGAACCGGCCGATGGGAAGATCCGGGGAGACGAAGTCCAATGTTCAGGGGATCTTTGCTGCGCCGCACCAGTCTCATTCTGGGAGCAACGATCATGATGGCCATGCCTGCGAATGCCGGCGACTTGCGGGATGACATCGCGCCAACCGGCAAACTCCGGGTCGCGATCGGGATCAGCCCGGCCGGCGGCGCGTTCTGGTCCATCAAGACCGAATCCGGCGGCTATGCCGGCGTGCCGGTCGATCTCGGCAAGGAAATGGCCGCACAGCTCGGCGTGCCCGTCGAATATGTGCCCTTCTCGAATTCCGGGCAGATCACCGATGCGGCGGCCAAAGGCGCCTGGGACGTCACCTTCCTGCCGCAGGATCCGGAACGCGAGACCAAGATGTCGTTCGGCCCGGTCTATGAGGTCGCGGACGCGACCTACATCGTCAAGGCAGGCTCCCCGGTGACCGACTTCCAGACGCTCGACCAGCCGGGCGTCAAGGTCGCCGCCGTCAACAACACGACGACCATGCGCGGCGCGCAATCGCATTTGAAGAACGCCAAGGTCACGGGCTACCAGACCTACGACGAAATCTTCAATCTCCTGAAGAACGGCGAGGTCGACGCGTTCGCGCTGTCGCGCGACCAGCTCAACGCCATGGCGAAGAAGCTTCCCGGCACCAAGGTGCTCGACGAAACCTTCAAGAAGACGGTGACCTCGGTCGCGGTGCCCTTGAGCCATCCGCAGGCGCTGGCCTTCGTTACGAAATTCATGACGCAGGCGACATCCGACGGCACGTTGCGCAGGATCTACGACAATAACGGCCTGAAGGACGCGCCGATAAGGACGCGGTAGCTAATGCGTCGCCGCGGCCGCAATCGGCTCCATGCCGCTTTTGACGATCTCGTCTCGGGCGGCCGGCGAGGCCAAAAACTTGATCAGCGCCTTGCCGGCATCCGGCTCCTTGGACACCGTGGCGATGCCGGCCGAGAATACCGTGAATTGCTGCAGCTCCTCCGGCAGGGGACCTACGATATCGATGCCTTGCACGGGCTTCAATTCGCTGATCTGCTGAAAGCCGATCTCGGCATCGCCGTGTGCCACGATTTCGCCGACCGGGGTCGCAGGAATTTTCCTGGCCTTGTTTTTCATCTCCTCGGCGATGCCAAGTTTCTGGAACATCGCGGTCGAGACGTAGACGCCGCTGGCCGAGTCGGAATAGGCAATCGATTTAGCAGCAAGCAGCACGCGCTTGATTGTCTCCGCTGAGCTGATGTCGGGATGCGGCGCGCCGGCCTTCACAGCGATCCCGATGCCTGACTTGACGAGTTCGACGCGGCTATCGGCGATCACTTTGCCGTTCTTGGCGAGATCGTCGAGCGCATAGCCGACCATGATCAGGACATCGGCGGGCTCGCCGCGTTCGAGCCGCACCGGAATGGCGTTGACGGTCGTGCCCATCGAGGGTCCGTAGGCCGTCACGACCTTGTTGCCGGTCGCGCGCTCGAATTCCGGAACCAGTGTGTTGTAAGCCGCGCTCAGTCCGCCCGAGATCATCACGCGGACCTCGGCGGCGGTTGCCGTGGTGGCCAACAGCAGGGCGCCGGCAAAACCCAGCACCAGTGCGCGGAATTTGGCGGATGGTCGTTTCATTGTCATGTCTCCCCAAGGCAACTTATAACTGGCAACTCATAACCAGCAGCTCGCGACCGGGCGCCCTGATCGCACGGCGCCATCGTATCGTGCGAATTGCGCTTGGCCTAGGGAGGTGAGGCCACCGCTTGATAGGCCGGCGCCGATGCCAGGAACTGCGCGTAGGCATCCGCGTCGGGGGCTGTGAACATTTCCACCAACGGATTGCGGCGGCGCTTGACGGCGCCGATGTCGGCCAGCAATTCGTCAAAATGCTTGTAGTGATAGGGTGCGACGCACAATCCGCCATAGACGCCTGCGGCCGGCCGCTCCACGCGCTTGAAATACAGCATCATCTCGATGTTGTCGGCCATCTCGCGCGCGCTCGGCTGATGCGCGAGCTGGCCGTCGGCATAGCGCACCAGCCATTGCGCTGCGATGTCGGCGCACAGCACGCTGCAGAAGCTGGAATTAAATCCGACAAAGCCCAGATCCGGCAGGTCCGGATTGGCGATCAGCCGATACAGGCGATATTGCCCGTCCGGCTCGACGAGCTTGGCGCGATAGGGCTCCGGCAGGAAGGGCACGCCGAGCTTGTAGCCGATCGCGAGCACCGCGATGTCGGCGCTCACGCGCTCGCCGCCCGTCATGACGATGGTGCTGGCCTCGTAATGGTCAAAAGTACCGCGGATCGCCTTGATGCGGCTGTCCGCGACCATCGGGAAGAAGCCGGGCGTTGCGATCGGGACCGAGCAATTGACGCCATCTTCGATCCGCGTTTCCGGCACCATCTTGCATTTGCCGAGCTTGAATTGAGCTTTCAACAGGCTCTCCAGCCCGCGCCAGTTCGCCCACACCAGCGGCTTGGCGATCGCATGCGCGAGCCGCGCCAGCGGGCCGATCCCCCAGCTCGCAAACATCTGCTCCTGCGCGCGGATGTAGAGGATGCGCTTGAAGTTAACGAGGCCGCCGATGAAGTAGGGGATCCGCCACACCGGCTCGCGGTAGACGATCGTCACTTCACTGGCGCCGGAGTTGACGGCGTTGACGGCGATGTCGGTCGCCGATTTAGAGCCGCCAAGGACCACCACCTTGCGTCCTTTGGCGAGCGCTGCATCGTTATAGCGCGATGAGTGCAGGATTTGTCCGCCTTGCGCCGTGAACGCACCTTCGCCCGGAAGGCTCAAATTCTGCGGCTCACAAAACTGTCCGGTGCAGATCGCGACGAAGTCGAAATCCTCACGGCTCGTTGCTTCAGCGGTCAGTTCGAGCGTCCAGCCGGGCTTGCCGTCGGTCCGGCGCTCCATCGCAACCACGGAGGTCTCAAGGCGCATCAGGCGATCGAGCCCGTGGCTCTGCGCATAATCGCAGAGATAGGCGTGGACCTGCGGACCCCTAGGCCATTCGGGATAAGAGGCCGGCATCGCTTTGTCGGTGTAGCGATAGAGCTCCTTGGGACTTTGCGTCTGCACATCCGGATAGGAACGCGCGGGATCCCAGACGCCGCCGAGATCGCGGCTCTTCTCTATGATGGTGACCCTGTGACCGTGTGCGGCAAACGCCTTCGCCGCCGCCAGGCCCGACACGCCGGCGCCGATCACGCAAACCTGTTTTGGGCTGACCATGTGATTTTCCTTATGTGCGATGTTGCAGGCAGCAGGCATCGGTGCCCGGCGCGGGGCGCTGCGCCTATCAGGAAAATGCTTGGGCGATGCCTTAGTCGTTGGCCTCAGGCGGCAGAAAATCCACCTCGTGATCGGCCGAGATGCGCACGACTTCCGCCGGGTCGGTGAGGTTATGGAGCTTGTCGAACAGGGCTTCCAGTTTCTGCATCGGCGAAACCCAGAACAACGCGCGCGCCGGCTTGTCGGATTTGTTGAAGTAGCCATGCGGGATGCCGCGCGGCAGGCGCACGAGATCGCCGGCCTTGGCCTGCACCCAGACCCCATCGAGCTTCAGATCGAGCATGCCTTCCTGCAGCAGGATGAACTCGTCCTGGGTCGGATGCACGTGCACCGGCACGAACTGTCCGGGCTCGCTGTTGGTCTCGAAAGCAAAAGTGGAATCGGTCACCGCTTTCGGGAAATAGACCTGACCGAGAATGTTCCAGGTCTTGCCGCCATATCCCGTCCCGTTCGCCGTGATGCCTTTCTCCAGTACCGCCATGATGTCCTCCTCGGTTGATTGTGCCGTCGAGCATCGGGCGGTCTAGGCGCGATGTCTATCCGATAAACGAATCCCGCAGCGACGGTGCTGCGGCGCGGGAGCAGGACGCGGCGCAAGGCGGCAGGCAGGCTGCCTATTGTTCGACCTTGCCGAACCGCTTTTCACGGCGCGAAATTATTGTAAGCTTAAAATAGCTGAGGGGGCGGTGCGGAGATGACCGACGCGGTCGTTGGGAAAGCCGGTCTCGACCCAATGTCTTCCGATGCCGTCAGGCTTGCGGGCTTTTGCCGCGTCGCGACCGCAAGCGTCGATGAGGCCGCCGAACAGATCGGACGCATCTTCTGTCCTCATGATCTGAAGCCGCTGCGGCCCGCGTCGCCCACCTTCTCGGCGCGGCACAATTGCGCAGGCTTCGACGGCTTCTCCATCAACTACGTCGCCTATGGCGGATCGGTGTCGATCGATCCGGGTTGTCTCGAACGCTTCTTTCTGGTGCAGCTTCCACTTGCAGGTTCGGCGCGGGTCAAGACCGCCTCGCATGATATCGCGTGCGCGCCCGGCGTCACCGCGTCGCTGCTGTCGCCCACCGTTCCGACGCGGATGACGTGGGAGAATGACTGCGCACAGCTCATTCTACTGATCGAGCGCAAGCTGGTCGAACAGCGCGCGGCGGCCCTTGCCGGCAAGGCGGTGAGGGCTGTCGAGTTCGATCCGGTGATCGATCTCAAGACGCCGGCCGCGCGAACCTTGCAGGCGCAAATGGTGGGGCTGGTCAATCTGGCCGAAGGCGTCGGGCCGAAGCGCAGCCTGTCGCCGGTGGCTGCGGCCAATTGGCGGGAAGCGCTGCTCGACGGTCTTCTCACCGGCCAGCGCCACGGATTGTCCGAGGCGATCCGGATTTTCTCAGGCCAAGCCGAAACGCTGCCGCGCGCGTTGCGACGGGCGCGGGATTGCCTGAACGCGCACGCCACGGAGCCGCTTGATCTCGGCCAGCTTGCAGATGCCGCTGGCATCGGCATTCGCGCGCTGCAGGCCGGCTTCCATCGGCATTTCGGGGTGTCGATTTCACAGATGCTGCTCGATCTCCGCTTGGCGCATCTCAACGTCCGGCTCAAGGCGGCGTCGTCCGATGCGCGCATCATCGATATCGCGTTCGATCTGGGCTTCACCCATCTCGGCCGGATGGCGGGCGCCTATCGGGCCAAGTTCGGCGAGACGCCGTCGGCGACGCTGCGCCGGCTGCATTGAGCGCGGCAAGTCAGGAATTGACGTGCACGAAATCCCGCAGCAGCGGATAGATCTCGTTGTTCCACTTCTTGCCGCTGAACACGCCGTAATGCCCGACGCCGGCCTGCATGTGGTGCACCCGGCGGTAGGCGCGGACGCCGGTGCAGAGCTCCTGCGCCGCCAATGTCTGGCCGATCGAGCAGATATCGTCCCGCTCGCCTTCGACCGTCATCAGCCCCATCCGCCGGATCGCGGCCGGATTCACCGGGTGGCCACGAAAGGTCAGTTTGCCCTGCGGCAACAGATGGTCCTGGAACACGTCGCGCACCGTTTCGATATAAAACTCCGCCGACAGGTCCATGACGGCGAAATATTCGTCGTAGAACGTCTTGATCGTCTCGGCCTTGTCCGTCTCGCCCTTCACCAGGTGGTTGTGAAGATCCATGTGCTGCTTGACGTGGCGCTCGAGATTCATCGACACGAAGGCAGTGAGCTGCACGAAGCCGGGATAGACTTTCCGGAACGCGCCCTTGCACTGAAACGGCACGTAGTTGATCAGATTGTCCTCGAACCATTTCAGCGGTTTGCTTTTGGCGAATTCGTTCACCTTGGTCGGCTGGATCCGCGTGTCGATCGGCCCCGCCATCAGGGTCAGCGTCGCAGGGCGCGAGGGATGATTGTCCTCGCACATGATCGCGGCAGCCGCGAGGGCCGACACCGAGGGCTGGCAGATCGCCACCATATGCGGGCGCGGGCCTAGCTGCCCGAGAAAATCGATCAGGTGCGCGGTGTAATCGTCGAGCCCGAACCGGCCCTTGTCGAACGGGATGTCGCGGGGGTTATGCCAGTCGGTGATGTAGACGTCGTGGTCCTGCAGCAGCGTCTTCACGGTCCCGCGCAATAGCGTTGCGAAATGGCCGGACATCGGCGCCACCAGCAGCATCTTGGGCTGCTCGGGCGCATCCTCCTTCTTGAAGCGCAACAGCGAGCCGAACGGCGTCGCGTAGGCGACCTCCTCGGAGACCGCCAATTCCCGATTGCCGACCCGCACCCGGTCGATTCCGTAGGCCGGCCGGGTGTAGGTGAGGGAGGAGCGCGAGATCAACTCGAGCGCCGCGGCCAATCGCGCGAACAGCCTGTCGGAGGTGCCCTGCGGGACCAGGTTGAGGTATTTAAGCGCGGAAGCGGCCCCCGACCGCCATGGTTCCGTCAGGTCCATGTGGTTCTGGTAGGCCTGATACAGCATTGACATCATTCACATCCGCCCTTGCCCATATTGCTATGCAATATCGAAGCCAAAGCGAAGTCAAATAGCCTTGCAAATTGGCACGTCGCTTGCTGCATAATATGCGGAAAGCACAAGCAATGGGCACGGCGAAGGGTGTCCCAGAGCCGTGAGGGTGCGTTCGGTCGTTAAGGGACGTTAAGGGAAAAGCCACATGGCGAAAGCGACACTGACCATCAGCAGCAAGAACTATTCGTCGTGGTCGCTGCGCGGCTGGCTATTGACCAAGTTTTCCGGGCTGGAGTTCGAGGAAATCGTCACCGCGCCGGACGACCCGTCGGCACGGGCCGAAATCCTGCTGTTGTCGTCGTCGATCCTGGTGCCGTGCCTGCGGCATGACGGCGCCACCATCTGGGACACGCTGGCGATCGCCGAATACCTCAACGAGACCATGCCGCATGCCGGCCTGCTGCCGGCAGACCGCGCTGAGCGGGCGCATTGCCGCTCGATCTGCGGGGAGATCCATTCCGGCTTCACCACGCTGCGCGCCTCGCTGCCGGTCAATCTGAAGGGGCATTTCCCGGGCTTCAAGATCTGGACGCGCGCGCAAGCCGACATCGACCGGGTCTGCACGATCTGGCGCGAGTGCCTCGCCAAATCCGGCGGGCCATTCCTGTTCGGCGAGCGCACCATGGCGGACGCGATGTATGCGCCGGTCGTGACGCGCTTCATGACCTATGACGTGAAGCTCGAGCCGGGGCTCAAGACCTATGCCGACATGATCATGGCGATGCCGGAGATGGTCGAATGGACCGAGGCGGCGAAGGCCGAGCCGGAGGAGATCGAAGAGCTTGAGGTCGAATATTAGGCAGTGCGTCCCCTTCGGCTGCCTCCCGGAAGGGCTCAAGCATCGGGCACGCCTTGCATAACGTTATGCCAGCCGCAACGCTGGCGCGGCCTGCGGCCACGCGTCAGCAGCGCCGCCAATAGAGCATGATCCGGAAAAGTGGATGCCGGTTTTCCGAAAAGATCACGCTCTAGGATCGTCGATCCGAAATTCGCGGCTTCCGCCAAACGCTTCGGCGGGCTTCGCCAAAGGGTCGATCAATCGACGGCCAAGTCGCCGCAGTGCAGCGCGGCTGGCGCGATTCTCGCATGGCATGAAGAAGCTGTGACGCGACGATGCGATCCTGCCAAAAATTTGGACGCCTCAAGCGCACGAACAACGGTGGAGGCCGTCATGAACCAGCACGCTGTCGTCGGCAAGTTCTCCCACGTCAAACCAGGCGATACCGACTACAAGGGAGGGGGCCTGCGCGACTTCTTCCTCTATCGCGATCTTGGCATCGCGGACGCGACCGGAGGGCAGGTGATCTGCCATCTGGTCAAGGCCAATCCTGACATGCCGCCTGAAGACGGCACCGGCTGGCATCGCCACGATTGCGATTTTCAGATCGTGATCATGATGAAGGGCTGGGCGCGCTTTATGTACGAAGACAAGCCGACCTTGGTGTCGGCCGGCGATGTCGTGCATCAGCGGCCTGGCCTCGTGCACTACCTGTACGATTACTCCCCCGACATGGAGTATCTCGAAATCGTCAGCCCGGCGGATTTCAAGACCGTCGATGTGCCGCCGGCGACCGACAACGTCCCGCCCGTGACACCTTGGAAGTGATCGGCCGATGTCGTCGCCGGAGGAATTAACCTTTGTCGTCGGCCGCTAGCTGCGCCCCCTCGCGCTCATCCTGGATGTCGTGCGCCGGTTCAAGTCGTGCGCCGACATCTAGCCGTGAACAGGTGAGTACACACGCCGATCACTGATTCGGACGTGGTTCGTTCCCACCGCGTTCCGAATCTTAAGACGTTGCAAATTTTCGTCGCATTTCAGGACAACGGCGTACCGGAAGCACAAGCGCGACGAAAAGTCATCGCGCTCTCCGTGATTGTCCGCGCAAACGCGGCGCGTTCGTTAGCAAAGGAAAAAACACCGGCACTCACCCCCGGGTCGTAGCCCGAGGGCATGTTTCCCGGCTCATCGTCTATTGGTATTGGCAGTAGCTGGCAGGCGCCAGGCGACCACCATCGCCTCCAGAGCGCCGCCGGATTCGTGATTGCGCCACTTGCCGTTGACGTAGTGGCAAGTGAACGGTAATTGATAAGTCCCGCTTTGGTCCTCGCACAGCACCTGGACCGGCAGGCCCGGCGGCGGCTCACCAGCGCCATCGAATTCAGCCAATCGTCGTTCGCGCGTTGCCATTCTAATATTTCCCCGTTTTGAGCGGCGCACCCACGCCGTTCTTAATGTTCCCCCTCGCCCAAATTTTTTCAGCCCCCTCAAGGGATCACAGCGCCTGAATGAGGTATCAGTATGGTCGCTCTGGTCACATGTTCCAGTTCCATGCAAATTGATGTGATGGGCCTATTTCACGCGAGGATTTGGTGAAGGTAAGGATTGCTTGCGTCGCTCTGGCGGCGCTGACGCCCCTGATATTAATACCGTCGGAGCTTCGTGCGCAGGATATTCCCGGCATCGAAATCTGCACGGTTGAAAAGACCATGGAGCGGCGGACCAGTTGTCTGCAGAGCAACGTCGATTTTCTGCAGAAGACGATCGTGAAACTGACCGCGGACCATCAGCAGAAGCTCGATGCCGCGAACCGGCAGATCGATGGCTTGAAGGCAGCCGTGGTGTCCTTGCAGAAGACGGTTGAGGACCTTCAGACCGCCCAAAAGAAGGCGGCCGACGATGTGAAAAAGAACGCCGACGCGCCGCCGGCAAAGGATGCCGCGCCGGCGAAGGATGGCGCGAAGTGAGAATGCAAGGCTGACCGGTCCTCACGACACGCGGTACCGCTCCATGACGTCGTTGTCCGGTTCATAGCCAAGTCCAGGCCCTTGCGGTACCTCGACACTGCCATTCGCATCGGCATCGATGCGGCCGCGCCAGAGGCAGGCGGCGCGCTTCATGTAGAAGGCTTCGATGAAGCCGTCGTCACGGAGCGACATGAGCTGCAGCGTCGCCAGAAAACCGGGACCGAAATAGGGAGAATGCGGCACGAGCTTGACGCCGAGTTCATCGGCGAGGCTAGCGACTTTCAGAAATTCGGTAATGCCGCCGACCTTGATCACCGAGGGCTGCGCATGGCTCACGGCGCCGGCAGTCATCATTTGGCGAAACTGATACGCCGTGCAGGCGTTCTCTCCCGCCGCGATGTCGAGGCCGCCCTTGGCGCGCACCTCAGCCAGCGTGACAAAATCTTCCGGCGGCCAGACCGGTTCTTCGAGAAACATCGGTTGAGCTTCGCGACAGGCTAACGCGAAGGCGATCGCGCTCGGCCCGTCCAGCGGGCAATTCATGTCGACCATCAGCGGAACGTCGTTACCGAGCGCTTCGCGCGCCGCGAAGACCGCAGGGACTGTGGTTTCGTGCAGCTTGATGGCGCCATAGCCGAGCCGCCGCGCGGTCTGACACTCGCCTGCGATTGCCTCAGGCTTCCCGATCCGCAGCAGGCTCGCATAAGCGGGAATTTTTGAACGCTTGGCGTCGCCGATCAATCGATGCAACGGCCAGCCCTTCATTTTCGCCGCTATATCCCACAGGGCAATGTCGAGCCCGGAGATCGCGAACATCGTGATGCCATAGCGGCCGAACAGGTGCAGGTTGCGCTGGATCTGCTCCATGAACGGCGGGATTCCCGCCGCATCCGGGACATCGAGGCCGCACGCCTGCGGCGCAATCATCTCCTCGATGGCGGTGCAGGTGCTCCGTGGGCAGATGTAACTGAAAGCGTCGCCCCAGCCGGTGATCCCGGCATCCGTCGAGACCTCGACGATCACCATGTCGAGCGCGGAGATCGCGGAAGCACCTTGCCTGAAGCTCGCAACGCCAGCGTCATAAGGAATGCGCAGATGGTGCGCCCGGACGTCCGTGATTTGCATTTTGTTTCCTTTTTCGAACATGGCCATCATTGCAAGCGCAAGCGAAGCAATTCAGAGCCGGGGCAAAAGTCTGGATTGCTTCGTCGCGTTGCTCCTCACAATGACGGTGAATGCCTTTACTGCCCTTACGAGCCCTTCTCGCCCGACATGATTGGTCCGAACCGCTCCCAGGCTTCGCCCTTGAAGCGCATCATCTGCAACTGCTCGAGCGGCGCGAAGTCGGTCGGGCTGGTCTTGATCCGCGTTCCCGGCAGATAGATGCCGATCTCGAAGCTCAAATTGGCCGCCTGCTTCATCACGTTCTCCCGCGTGAGATCGTCGCCGCACTGCCTCAAGACCTGTTCGAGCCCCTTGGCAACGCCGTAAGCGAACACGGTCGAAGCATCGTCCTGGTCGCCTTCGGGGTACCATTTGGTCATGAAGGCCCGCCACTCGGTCATGGGCGGATCGTTTTTCCATTCGGGGTCCTTGGGGTCCTTCAGATAGGCGGTCGAGAGGATGCCCTGGTCGTTCTCATAGCCCGCGGGTTTCATGACGCCGCCGATCGAGCCCGACACGTTGGTCAGGAAATGGATCGGGTGCCAGTCGAGCTCCGCGATCTTCTTGATCGCTTGCGCCGCGAATTTCGGAGTGGCGATATTGATGAAGATATCCGGGTTGGCGCCCTTGATCTGCACCACTTGCGAATCCACCGTCGGCGCGGACGTCTCGTAGGAGGACTCGATCAGGATCAGCTTGCTCGCCTGATCGCCGAGGCCCTCGCGAAGCCCGGTCACATAATCCTTTCCGAAATCGTCGTTCTGATAAAGGATGCCGATGGTCTTGCCGGGATGGTTCTTGAGAATATAGGCCGCGTAGATGCGCGCCTCGGTCGGGTAATTGGGCTGCCAGCCCATGGTCCAGGGAAAGTTCTTCGGATCGTTCCATTTCGCAGCACCCGTCGAGACAAACAGTTGCGGTACCTTCTTGGCGTTCATGTATTTCTGGATGGCGCTGTTGGAGGGCGTGCCGAGCGGGTTGAAGATCAGCAGCACCTCGTCGCTTTCGACCAGCTTGCGCGCCTGCTCGACCGCTTTCGGCGGGCTGTAGCCGTCGTCGTATGAGATGAAATTGATCTTGCGGCCATTGATGCCGCCTTCGGAGTTGAGCTTGTTGAAGTAGGCGGCTTCGGTCTTGCCGATCGTGGCATAGGCGGAGGCCGGTCCCGAATAGGGCATGATGTTGCCTATCTTGATCTCGGCGTCGGTAGCGCCCGGATCGTATTTCTTTTGGGCGTGGGCGCTGCTTGCGATCGCCGTCGCGAGCAGCGCGGCAAGCGCTAGTCCGGTGGCGTGGCTGAAGATATGGCTGAAGATATGGGCGTGCATTGATCATCCTCCCTGACGTGCTGGCCGACGGCCCATGCAGTCTTGATGATAGGCAGCTTGTGAGCCGTCGGATCGAATGCGCGTTCAGTATGCACGATCGGGATCGCCTGACCAGCGACGGCTTTTCTGCTATTTTCCGCGACACGGAAGCTTGCCCGATGGTCCCGGTTCCGAATCTTTTCGAGTAAAGAGCGCAAGGACTGTCAAATGAAGCGGGCCAAAACGCGCATCATGCCCGTGCCTCGAATGAGGGCCTTGACCCATGAATCCCGCGCAAAAGGCGCTCTGGTATATCGAAAGCCATCTTGGGCAGGCATTGACCCTCGATGAGATTTCGGGCGTCGCCGGCGTCTCGCGCTTTCACATGGTGCGCGCGTTCGCCGCGGCGACCGGCTGTTCGGTGATGCGCTACGTGCGTGCGCGGCGGCTGACGGAAGCGGCGCGCGCGCTCGCCGCCGGCGCGCCGGATATCCTCTCGCTCGCGCTGGACGCGGATTACGGTTCTCACGAGGCATTCACCCGCGCGTTTCGCGACCATTTCGGAGTGACGCCCGAAGCCGTTCGCGCCGCAACGTGCCTTGATCATGTCAAGCTTCAGGAGCCGATCCTCATGGATTCAACCGCAACCGACAATCTCAAGCCGCCGCGCTTTACGATCGGCAAGCCGCTGCTCGTCGCCGGAGTCGGCGATCGCTTCAGCCACGAGAATGGCGCCGGCATTCCGAGCCTCTGGCAGCGCTTTCGCCTGGAGGTCGCGCACGTTCCGAACCGGGTCGGGCAGGTGGCCTATGGCGTCTGCTGCAACGGCGACGATGCTGGGAATTTCGACTATATCGCCGGCGTCGAGGTGACCGATTTTTCCGACCTGCCGCGCGAGTTCATGCGCGTTCGCATCCCCGAGCAGAAATACGCGGTGTTCACCCACCACGAGCACATCTCGACCATCCGCCGCACCGTCAACACGGTCTGGAATCACTGGCTGCCGGCCTCGGGCTTCCAGGTGGCCGACGCACCCAACTTCGAGCGCTACGACGAGAATTTCGATCCGCGCACCGGTAACGGCGGCCTCGAGATCTGGGTGCCGGTCAAAGCCTAGTCCGTGTTGCATCGCTGCCCTGCGAAGGCCGAGCAGCGGTGCGCGCTTGCTTGGCAAGCGTGAACGACTTTGACATAACGGCACGCGACGGGATGTTGCGTGCGGGGATAACGGCCTGGAATCCGCCTGCAGCCAACAACGAGCGGGAGGTTTCCGATGTCCGACATGCGCGTGCTTGCCACCGAGCTCGAATTTCCGGAAGGGCCGGTGGTGCTGCCGGACGGATCGGTGTTGCTGGTCGAGATCCGCGGCCGGCGCCTGACGCGGGTTTATCCGGATCGGCGCAAGGAGGTCGTCGCGGAAATCCCCGGCGGTCCGAACGGCGCGGCCATGGGGCCGGACGGCAAATGCTACATTTGCAATAATGGTGGCTTCAGCTGGATCCCCTCGCGCGGCACCTTGATGCCGGGCGCGCCCGAGCCGCATGAATATATCGGCGGCTCGATCCAGCGCGTGGACTTGCAGAGCGGCAAGGTCGAGACCGTCGTCGACAAGTGCGGCGAACACCCGCTGAAGGGGCCGAACGATCTGGTGTTCGACAAGCATGGCGGCTTGTGGTTCTCCGATCTTGGCAAGCGCCGCGCCCGCGATATGGATGTCGGCGCGTTCTACTACATCAAGCCGGGCATGACGGAGATCGTGGAAGGCGTGTTCGGCATGATGCCGGCCAACGGCATCGGGCTGTCGCCAGACGAAAACACCGTCTATATCGCTGAGACCCCGACGGCGCGGCTGTGGGCGTTCGACCTGTCCGCGCCCGGCACGGTGAAGCCGCGCGACGTGATCTATCGCGGCGAACGCGGAAAACCGATCGCGGGGCTCGGCGGCTACCAGATGTTCGACTCGCTCGCGGTGGAAGCCAGCGGCAATGTCTGCGTCGCCACGCTGATTTCCGGCTGCATCTCGGTGATCGCGCCGGATGGCACGCTGGTCGAGCAGGTGCCGACCGGCGACCGCGTCACCACCAACATCGCCTTCGGCGGGCCCGACCTGAAAACCGCCTACATCACGCTGTCCGGCAAGGGCGAACTGATCACGATGGATTGGCCGCGTCCCGGCCTGCCGCTGAATTTTTTGAACAAGTGATGACGAACGATGTGCTAGCCATTGCCGTCATTGCGAGCGCAAGCGAAGCAATCCAGAAGGCCACGAAGCTCAGCCCCGTCATTCCGGGGCGATGCAAAGCATCGAACCCGGAATCTCGAGATTCCCCGATGCGCAATTGCGCATCTGAGGTCTGGTGCTGCCGCACATCCCGGAATGACGGAGTACGGATTACGAGAAGGAGTATCTGATGCCGTTTCTTGAACCCGTCACCCTCAGCGGCGCGCACGCGCGGCTGGAGCCGTTGTCGCAGTCGCATCGCGACGGGCTGACGGAGGCCGTGAGGGACGGCGACCTGTGGAAGCTCTGGTACACCTTCGTACCGCGGCCGGAAGACATGGCCAAGGAGATCGATCGAAGGCTAGGCTTGCAGGCAGCCGGCGCGATGCTGCCGTTCACCGTGTTCGACGCCGGCAGCGAGATCGCCGGCATGTCGACCTATATGAACGTCGATGCGGCCAACCGCCGCGTCGAGATCGGCTCGACCTGGTATGCCAAGCGCGTGCAGCGCAGCGCGCTCAATACGCAGTGCAAACTGCTGCTGCTTACGCATGCGTTCGAAAAGCTCGATTGCATCGCGGTCGAGTTCCGCACGCATTTCTTCAATCACCAGAGCCGCCGCGGCATCGAGCGGCTGGGCGCCAAGCAGGACGGCATCCTGCGCAGCCACCAGATTGCGCCGAACGGCACTCTGCGCGACACTGTCGTCTACAGCATCATCGCCGCCGAATGGCCAACGGTGAAAGCGCACTTGACCTATCAGCTCAACGAGAAGCCGCGATCCTAGAGCATGATCGGCAAAAGTGGGAACCGAGAAGATCATGCGCAAACAAAACAAAGAGCGTCTTCGAGTGAAGTTAGAACGCGCTTCGCGCGACGACGACACGTCGAACCAGAAAGCTTTGAAAGTCCTATGGAAACGTTCGACTACGTGATCGTTGGCGCCGGTTCGGCGGGAAGCGTGCTCACCAACCGGCTGAGCGAGGACTTGAACACCTCCATCTGCGTGCTCGAGGCGGGGCCGCGCGACTGGCACCCCTACATCCATCTGCCGGCGGGCTTCATCAAGACCTTCCATATGAAGAGCGTGAACTGGGCCTATCAGCAGGAGCCCGGCCCGTGGACCAGCGGCCGCAGCATCTATGCGCCGCGCGGCAAGACGCTCGGCGGCTCATCCTCGATCAACGGCCACATCTACAATCGCGGCCAGCGCCAGGATTTCGACACCTGGGCGCAGCTCGGCAATCGCGGCTGGAGCTATTCGGACGTCTTGCCCTATTTCAAGCGGATGGAGCGCCGCGTCGGCGAGGGCGATGACGCCTATCGCGGCCGCGACGGCAGCCTCACCGTCACCACCATGGACTGGAAGGATCCGCTGTGCGAGGCCTTCATGGCGGGCGCGATGAGCCTCGGCATTCCGCGCAACCCCGATTACAACGGCGCGATCCAGGAAGGCGTGTCCTACGCCCAGCGCACCATCAAGAACGGCCTGCGCGTCAGCGCGGCCACCGCCTTTCTGCATCCGGCGCGCAAGCGGCCGAATGTCCATGTGCGCACCCACGCGCATGCGACCAACATCATCTTCGAGGGCAAGCGCGCGGTCGGTGTGTGCTACATGAAAGGCGGCCGTGGCGGCACACTCGTCGAGGTGCGGGCGAACAAGGAAGTGATCCTCGCGGGCGGCACCTATAATTCGCCGCAGCTTCTGCAGCTCTCCGGCGTCGGATCGCCGGAGCTTTTGCAGTCGCTCGGCATCGCGGTGCGTCACGCGCTGCCTGGTGTCGGCGAGGGTCTGCAGGACCACTACGCGCCGCGCACGGTGGCGCGGGTCAAGAACATCAGGACCATCAACGAGCTCCGGCAGGGCTGGCATCTCTGGGTCGAGGCGCTGAAATGGGCGACCACCCGGCGCGGCCTGTTGTCGCTGTCGCCGACCATGGTCTATTGCTTCTGGCACTCCGGTGAGACCACCGAGAGCTCCGATCTGCAACTCACCTTCACGCCGGCGAGTTACAAGGAGGGCGTGCAGGGCCAGCTCGAGGACGAGCCGGGCATGACGGTCGCGTCCTGGCAGCAGCGTCCCGAGAGCCGCGGCTATGTCCACGCCCGCTCGGCCGATCCGTTCGAGGCGCCGATCATCCAGACCAATTATCTCACAGCCGAGCTCGATCGCCGCGTCATCGTCGCCGGCATGAAGCTGGCGCGGCGGCTGCTCAGATCGTCGCCGCTCGCACCCTATTACGCGTATGAGGATTTTCCCGGTCCCGGCGTCGAGACCGACGATGAATTCCTGGCGGCGGCGACGCAGCGCGGCACCACGACGTTTCATCCCGGATGCACCTGCCGCATGGGGCCCGCCGACTCGACCTGGGCGGTGGTCGACGATCAGCTCCGTGTGCATGGCCTGCAGGGCCTGCGCGTGATCGACGCCTCGATCATGCCGCGCATGATCTCCGCCAACCTCAACGCCTCGACCATGATGATCGCCGATAGGGCGTCCGACCTGATCCGGGGCCGCAGGGAGCCGGAGGTGGCGGTGCTCACCGAGCGAGGCGTCTGAGGTCAGGCGCAGATAGCCGAGACCTCTCCCGTCATTGCGAGAAGCGAAGCGACGAGGCAATCCAGGAGCGGCATTATCCGGGCTCTGGATTGCTTCGCGGAGCCCGTCATCGGGCGCGCGTTCGCGCGACCCGTGGCTCGCAATGACGGTGGAGATAAGTAGGCGAACCTTTGCCGAGGCGCCAGTTACTTCGTGCCGAACATTCGGTCTCCGGCGTCGCCGAGCCCGGGCAGGATGTAGCCATGATCGTTCAGTTTGTCATCGACCGCGGCGGTCCAGACCGGAACGTCGGGATGCTGCATCTGAAAGTGAGCGATGCCTTCGGGGGCGGCCAGCAGGCAGACGAACCTGATATCGCGGGCGCCTCTGGTTTTCAGCAGCGCCGCCGCCGCGCAGGCGGAATTGCCGGTCGCCAGCATCGGATCCATCAGGACCACCGTCCGGTCGGACAAATCTTGCGGCGCCTTGAAGTAATATTCGACGGCCTCTAGCGTTTCGGGGTTGCGATAGAGGCCGATATGCGCGACGCGCGCGGATGGCACGAGGGCGAGCATGCCGTCGAGAAAGCCGACACCGGCGCGCAAGATGGGAGCCAGCGTCAGCTTCTTGCCCGCGATCATCGGGGCCTTCATCGGCATCAATGGTGTTTCAATCTCGACCAGCTCCAGCGGCAGGTCACGCGTCACCTCATAGCAGAGCAGCATCCCGATCTCGTTCAACAGCTCGCGAAAGCTCTTGATCGAGCGATCGCGCTCGCGCATCAGCGACAGTTTGTGCTGAACCAAGGGGTGACTGACGACGTTGACGGTGCTGGCTGCCATGCGGATGGTTTTGCCGGAGTTTGGCTCTTGCAGGCAAGAGTAAATCATCGGACGGCCGGAAATCCATCGGTTCCAGCAAAGCCCCGGGGGCCGCCTGCCAGCTCTTGTATTACCCAATAAAGGAGGTTTTGACCGGCGGTTGTCCCAGTGAGCAGCGGGTCTACACCTCGCGCCGGCTCAGGAACGCCAGCCGCTCGAACAAATGCACGTCCTGCTCGTTCTTCAACAGCGCGCCGTGCAAGGGCGGGATCAGCTTGCGGGGATCGCGCTCCCTGAGCATTTCCGGCGTGATGTCCTCGTTCAAAAGAAGCTTGAGCCAGTCGAGAAGCTCCGAGGTCGAAGGCTTCTTCTTCAGGCCGGGCACTTCGCGCACCTCGAAGAAGATCCGCAACGCCTCTTCCACCATGCGCTTCTTGATGCCGGGGAAATGCACGTCGACGATCCGGTTCATGGTGTCGTGGTCGGGGAATTTGATGTAGTGGAAGAAGCAGCGGCGCAGGAACGCGTCCGGCAATTCCTTCTCGTTGTTCGAGGTGATCATCACGATCGGGCGCAGCTTCGCCTTGATGTTCTCGCCGGTCTCGTAGACGAAGAACTCCATGCGATCGAGTTCGAGCAGGAGGTCGTTGGGGAACTCGATGTCGGCCTTGTCGATCTCGTCGATCAAAAGCACAGGGCGCTGCGCGGCGGTGAAGGCCTCCCACAATTTGCCACGCTTGATGTAGTTCGAAATGTCCGAAACCCTGGAATCGCCAAGCTGGCTGTCGCGCAGGCGCGACACCGCGTCATATTCGTAGAGGCCCTGCTGCGCCTTGGTGGTGGACTTGATGTGCCAGGTCAGAAGCGGCGCGCCGATCGCCTTGGCCACTTCCTCGGCCAGCACGGTCTTGCCGGTGCCGGGCTCGCCCTTTACCAGCAGTGGGCGCTCCAGCACGATCGAGGCGTTGACGGCGACCTTCAGGTCGTCGGTGGCGACATAGTCCTTGGTACCGGTAAATTTCATTTTGAGTCTGTGCCCTGTCGTTTATTCTTGCCGCGAAGCGCGCACTTTGAGGTGTGGGGCGACAACGATCGTCCCAACAGCGGATTGGCGGTTGTTACGGGGGAAAAGCCTTTCGCCCTCGATACTAATTGAAAAACTGGGCAGGTCTAGGCCCCCTCGGCCAGCCCATCGCCAAGACACGGTTCTTCAAGACGCGGCCCTTGACGTCTCCCGCCCGGCGGGCAATCTAAAGCCCATGTTCATGCAATTCTTCACGTCGCTCCGCGATGCGCAGATCCCGGTGACCTTGCGCGAATATCTGACGCTGATGGAAGCGTTGGACGCCGACTGTGCCGAGCAGACGGTAGAGAATTTCTACTACCTGTCGCGCGCCGCGCTGGTGAAGGACGAGCGCAATCTCGACAAGTTCGATCGGGTGTTCGGCACTGTGTTCAAGGGGCTGGAAAACCTGCTCGACGCGATGGAAGGGGCGGAGATTCCCGAGGAATGGTTGAAGAAGCTCGCCGAAAAATACCTCACCGAGGAAGAGAAGAAGCTGATCGAGGCGATGGGCTGGGACAAGCTCATGGAGACGCTTCGCAAGCGGCTTGAGGAGCAGAAGGGCCGCCACCAGGGCGGCAACAAGTGGATCGGCACGGCCGGCACCTCGCCGTTCGGCGCGCATGGTTATAATCCGGAAGGCGTCCGCATCGGCCAGGAAAAGAACCGCAACAACCGCGCGGTGAAGGTCTGGGACCGCCGCGAGTTCAGGGATCTCGACGGCAATGTCGAGCTCGGCATCCGCAACATCAAGATCGCGCTGCGGCGCTTGCGCAAATTCGCCCGCACCGGCGCGCCGGACGAGTTAGACCTCGACACCACGATCAAGGAGACTGCCAATCACGGCTATCTCGACGTGCATATGCGACCCGAGCGGCGCAACGCGGTGAAGGTCTTGGTGTTCTTCGACATCGGCGGCTCGATGGATTCGCATATCGAACAGGTCGAGGAATTGTTCTCGGCGGCGAAAAGCGAGTTCAAGCACATGGAATATTTCTACTTCCACAACTGCCTTTACGAAGGCGTGTGGAAGCAGAACCGCCGCCGCTTCACCGACCGCACGCCGACTTGGGACGTGCTGCACAAATATCCGCACGACTACAAGGTGGTGTTCGTCGGCGACGCGTCGATGTCGCCCTACGAGGTCATGGTGCCGGGCGGGTCGGTCGAGCACGTCAACGAGGAGGCGGGCTCGGTCTGGCTCGATCGCGTCATCCGCACCTATCCTCACGCGGTGTGGCTCAATCCGGTGGCGCAGAAGCACTGGGATTATTCGGAATCGACCACCATCATTCGCCGGCTGTTTTCGGAGCGCATGTATCCGATCACGATCGAGGGCCTGGAAGCCGCGATGAAGGAACTGGTGCGGTAGACGCAACTGCCGTCATTCCGGAATGCGCGAAGCGCGAACCCGGAATCTCGAGATTCCGGGTCTGGTCCTTCGGACCATCCCGGAATGACGTGCCAAGAAAAGCCGAGGTAAGAAAAATGCCCCAAACCATTCACCGCGGGATCAAATCCCTGATCGACGAGGCCAATGCCGAAATCGAAACCTTGAGTGCGACTGATGCGATCAAAGCGGCGGAGGGCAGCGATGTCGTGATCGTCGATATCCGCGATCCCCGGGAGATCGAGCGAGACGGCAAGATTCCCGGCGCGTTCTCCTGCACCCGCGGCATGCTGGAGTTCTGGATCGACCCGGCAAGTCCGTACGCCAAGCCGATCTTCCAGCAGGACAAGAAGTTCATCTTCCACTGCGCCGGCGGCATGCGTTCGGCGCTCGCGGCCAAGACCGCGCAGGACATGGGGCTGAAGCCGGTCGCTCATATCGGAGGCGGGTTCACCGCCTGGCGCGATGCCGGCGGGCCGGTCGAGAAGTGGGAGCCGAAGAAGAGTTAACGATTCCCGTCATTCCGGGACACGCGTCTTCGCGTGGACCCGGAATCCAGAAGTTATTATCTCGAGATTCCGGGTTCGCGCCATCCAAGTCGGCTGTTGCCGACTTGGACCATGATAATGCAGAACTCGGGTAGACCCGAGTTCTGTCGCGCCCCGGAATGACGAAAGGTTCTCAGACCATGACTGCCACCGACGATCCGCTGGTCACCACTGACTGGCTCGCCGCCCACATCGATGATCCCAAGGTCAAGATCATCGACGCGTCCTACAAGATGCCGGGCGTGCTGCCGCTGCCGGCGGACGATTATCTTGCCGCCCACATTCCCGGCGCGGTGTTCTTCAATGTCAACACCATCGCCGATCCCAATGACCCGCGGCCGCATATGTATCCAAGCGCCGAGCAGTTCGCGCGCGACGTCGCCGCGCTTGGGATGTCGTCAGGCGATACCGTGGTGGCCTATGATTCAGGCGCCTGGGTCGCGGCCCCCCGGGCGTGGTGGATGTTCCTGTCGTTCGGACATCGCAGCGTGAAGGTGCTCGACGGCGGCTTGAAGAAGTGGCGGGCCGAAGGGCATCCGGTCGATTCCGGCGAGGTCAAGCCGAAGCCTGGACAGTTCGAGGCGAAGCTCGATCCGAGCTACGTGCGCAGCAAGGAGCAATTGCTGAGCAACCTGCAGAGGCAAGAGGAGCAAGTGATCGATGCGCGCCCAAGGCCGCGCTTCGAGGGGACCGTGACCGAGCCGTGGCCGGGCCGCCGCTCCGGCCACATCCCTGGCAGCCGCAACGTGCCCTATGCCAGTTTGTTCGATGCCGAGACTGGCGCGATGAAGCCGCTTGACGAACTGCGCAAGGCGTTCAGTGGCGCGGGCGTCGACATGGCAAGACCGATCGTGACATCGTGCGGCTCCGGCGTCTCGGCGCTGGTGCTGACGCTCGCACTTTATCGCCTCGGCGTGCGCGGCAGCGCGCTCTACGATGGCTCGTGGTCCGAATGGGGATTGCCCGACGGGCCGCCGATCGCGACCGGTCCGGCCTGAGCATGATCCGGAAAACCGGGACCCACCCGTCGGGTCGTAGCCCGAGGGCATGCTTTTTCCGGATCATGCTCTAGATTCAGCGTGCCGGCGCGGGCGTCGCGACGAGCGGGTGCGGCGCGAACGGATTGAGCGCCGCTTGAGCCACAGCCGCCTGTTGCGCGGTCCGGGCGCGGCGAGCCGCTAACCTGCGGCGCTCCTTGGCGCGATCAGCCCGCAATCGCTGGTTGATCAGGCTTTGCTCAAGCTTCGCATTGGATGTGGATGCCTTCGATGCCGCTGTCTCCCCGGTGATCACGGCTGGACCGCCCAATGTGGCGATCTTCGTCGCGGCTTGTTCGGAATCGGCCGCCGCCGCTGCAGTTATTTGCTGCGGCGATGGCCGAGGCGCCGACTCGCTTGCCGGCGACGCCTTCTCGGCAGGCGCGGCTCTTGTCTCCTCGCTTGCCGCGATTTTGGTTTCGCTTTCGTTCGCTGGCGCGTCGGGGTGCGCCTCTGCTCGCGCTGCGACCGGCTCGCCTTGGGCCGGAGTCTCCAGCCGACTGGGGAGCTGGGCCGAAGCCTCCGCGGCGGATGTGGCGGGCTTTGCGCCTTCCGGCGGGCTCAATGCCGCGGTCGTCTCCGGCTCGGATGAGGGCGAGGCGGCCGCGGGCTCGGCCAGTGCGGCGGCTGCGGGCGCGTCCGCCGTCTTCGGCGTCACGGCCGGCTCGGTCTCGGGCGACTGGACGCTGAGAACGGCCAGGGCCGGCTTTGATGCCTCCTCCTGCTGAGCAAATCGTGGTTCGGGCGGAGCGCGCCAGGAGGGATTGCTGGCAAAATCCTCATGAGCGGCCCGCAGCAGGGCAGCCGCGCCCAGTCCAAAGACCAGTACCGACATGCACATGACGATCGCGGCGAACAAAAACCGGAAGCCGGGAAGCATCGAACGGAAATTTCCGCCTTGGCAGGATCTCTGCTTGGCAGGATCTCTGCGAAAGCCTTAAGCCATGGGGAACGCGGTGACCACAAACCTGGTGGCGTTCGCAGCGCGTCGGGCGCCGCAGCGAATCAGGCTTGATCGAGACTATCGCAAGCACCCTTGCGCCGCGGATGAAAAAATGGCGGTGCGATGGCGTCGCCATGGTCTGAAAAACGTTTTTTCGCGCCTGAGGCTTCCTTGCAACGTATTGAAGGAAGATCACAAATACTGACACCCGGGGTCAACCGGCCGAATTTGTCTTGAATGCGCCGCGATCTTCAGCCATTTGCCGTTAACTGTCCGGTGTCGGCTCGGGGACTATACAAGGACGATGATGATCAAACGCATTTTGACGGTTTGGACTGCCGTGGCGGCGGGCGCGGTGGGCATCTCGCTTGCGCAGGCGCAACAGGGCTATCCGGTTCCCCCGGGCAACGTTTATTCAACTGCGCCGTCGTCCTATCCTGCAGGCGGCTACCAGAGGGACAGCTATCCGTCGGAATACCGCCGTGGCATGCCGGGCGGACAGGATTTCGAGGCGCTCGAGGACGACGAGGCCCCGAACAATTCGGCCGCGTTGCCACCGCCAGGTCCCGCGCTAGGTCCCGTGGTCTCGCCCGACGATCCGCGCTATGGCCGTCCCGCGGGCGCCCAGGTCTATTCCGATCACGGCTATTCCGACCGCGGTGCACCGACCGGCCCGATCCTTTCGCCGGACGATCCGCGCTATGGCCGGCCCGCGGGCGCCCAGATCTATACCGATCGCGGGTATTCCGATCGCGGCGCGCCAACCGGCCCGATCCTCTCGCCTGATGACCCGCGCTACGGCCGTCCGGCCGGCCCGCCGGTGATTTATGCGGATCGGCCCGCCGGCTCGCCGCAACCCTATGCGGAACGTGGCTATGGCGATCCGAACGCACCGCGCCCGCCCGAGGGTGTTGTGGGTGGTGCCGCGGCGACCGGCTCGGTACAGCCGTCCACAGGCGCTGACGGCAAGCCGATCACGCTGGCCGCGCTGCCACCGGAGGAACAGCCGGACGTCGCGCCAGCGCAGCTTTCGCCGAACCTGCGCCGGCAGGAGGTTTCCTTCGCCACCAAGGAGCCGCCCGGAACCCTCGTCGTCGATACGCCGAACACGTATCTGTATTACGTGCTGGGTGGCGGGCGCGCGATCCGCTACGGCGTGCGCGTTGGCCGCGAAGGTTTCACCTGGACCGGCGTGCAGAAGATCACGAAGAAGACGGAGTGGCCGGACTGGTTCCCGCCGACCGAGATGATCGAGCGACAGCCCTATCTGCCGCGCTTCATGGCCGGCGGCCCCGGCAATCCGCTTGGCGCCCGCGCCATGTATCTCGGTTCGACTGTATATCGGATCCACGGCACCAACCAGCCGTCGACGATCGGCAAGTTCGTCTCCTCGGGCTGCATCGGCATGCTGAACGATGACGTGTCCGACCTGTTCGACCGCGTCAAGCTTGGCACCCGCGTGGTGGTGCTGCCGGGCGGTCCTCGGCCGGGAACCGCGACCGCTTCTGCGCAGCCGATGCCGGGACCTGCCGCTGGCCCTGCGCCTATGCAAACGCAGATGTCGAACGCGCCGGTTCCAGGAACGCAGCCGACCACGGTGCCGCCGCTGCCCGCGCCGGTGACGATCCGCTAAGGCGGTTTTTTCCAGCTTTCATGTCCCTGAGGTGCGCGATCCGCGCACCTCGTAGCGGCCGGCGCCCGCCCCACGCCAGTCGCTTACATTTGCGTGCTTGAATTCAGATTCGACTCGACTACCTGCGAGGCAGTCGCCACGAATATGAGGATCATGACATGCGGATATTTGTTGCAGGCGCCAGCGGCGCCGTCGGCCGCCAGCTTGTTCCCGCGTTAATTTCGGCAGGTCACACGGTCATTGGCATGACGCGGACGGCCGCGAAGGCCGAAGCTATCAAGCGGATCGGTGCCGAACCCGTTGTGGCCGACGGACTTGACGCGCTGGCCGTTCATGCCGCCGTGATTTCGGTACGGCCCGACATCGTTATCCATCAGATGACGGACCTCGCTGCGGTGACGGACTTACGGCATTTCGACCGCGCCTTTGCCACCACCAACCGGCTGCGCACGCAGGGAGCCGACATCCTCCTTGCAGCCGCGCGGGAAGCGGACGTCAAACGCTTCATCGCCCAGAGCTTTTGCGGCTGGACCTTCAGCCGGGTCGGCGGCGCGGTCAAAACCGAAACGGACGAACTCGATCCGGATCCACCGCACGAACTTCGCCGCACGCTGGACGCGCTGCGATATCTCGAACAGATCGTCACCGCCTCGGCGAAGCCTGAAGGCGTCGTGCTGCGCTACGGATCATTCTACGGTCCCGATACCGGAATGCTCGCGCAGGCCATGATCGAGCAACTCCGCCATCGCCGCGTGCCTATCGTCGGCGACGGTGCCGGCTGGTGGTCGTTCATTCATGTTGGCGACGCGGCGTCTGCGACCGTTGCTGCGATCGACCGCGGCAAGGCCGGCAACATCTACAACATCGTCGACGATGAGCCGGCCCAGGTCAGCGAATGGCTGCCCGCGCTTGCGCAGATTGTCGGTGCCAGGCCGCCGCTTCATATACCGGCATGGCTCGGCCGCTTGCTGGCGGGCGAGCACATGGTTTCGATGATGACGCAGGTGCGCGCCGGATCCAATGCCAAGGCCAAGCAAGAACTCGCTTGGCGCCCGGCGCATCCATCGTGGCGCCAAGGCCTCGCGGAGGTCGCGCGGCGGGCCACGGCGCAAAAGGCAGCGGCGTGAGCCCCGGGGGGCTCACACCAATCGTCGTGCCGGCGCGCCCTTGAACCAGGCGTCGATGCCTTCGACCATCTGGCGGTAGTGGTTGCGAAAGCTTTCCTCGGTGACATAGCCGAGATGTGGCGTCAGCACGAGATTATCGAGCCTGCGGAAGGGATGGTCGACCGGCAGCGGCTCGACCGAGAACACATCGACCGCGGCACCGGCGATCTTGTTCTGCTGCAGGGTCTCCAGAAGCGCGGTTTCGTCGACGATCGGCCCGCGCGCGGTGTTGACGAGATAGGCGGTCGGCTTCATGCGCGCGAGATCGGCAGCGCCCACCAGGCCGCGCGAGCGCTGGCTCAGCACCACGTGAACGGTGATGATGTCGGCGGTCGCGAACAATTCCTCCTTGGTGGCGTAGCCGACGCCGGCTTCCTTGCAGCGCTCCGGCGTCAGGTTCGGGCTCCAGGCGATCACGTTCATGCCGAACGCCTGCGCCAATTTTGAAACCTTGCCGCCGAGCTTGCCGAGGCCGACCACGCCGAGCGTCCTGCCTTCGATCTCGAGGCCGACGAATTTCTGCAAAGGCTCGCCGGCATGCATGCGCGCGTTTTCACGACCGATATTGCGGGTCAATTCCAGGATCAGCCCCATGGTCAAGGGCGCCGTGGGGTCGCGGGCCCATTGCGTGCCACACAGCACAACATTGTGATCCTTGGCGGCCTCCACGTCGATGGCGGCGTTGCGCATGCCCGAGGTGATCAGGAGCTTCAGCTTCGGCAGGCCAGCGAATAGCGCCCGCGGAAATGGTGTGCGTTCGCGCATCGCGCAGATGATCTCGTAGTCCTGCAGCGCGCTAGCCGCGGCCTCCTGCGAGGCAAAGGGATGGTTGAAGACGGTGACGTCGACGCGATCGGTGACTTTCGACCAGTCTGCGACCGTCAAAGCGAGATTGAGATAGTCGTCGAGAATTGCACAGCGCAGCCGCGTCATTGGCAAGGTCCCGGGTCCTTCATGGCAAGCACGACGGCGGCGAGCGCCCCATCGAGGCCACCATGGTCGCGCGCAATCAGCGGGTACGCAAGCACCCTCCGGCGTCAAAAGTGCGCGGGGCCATGAAAAACCGCGGACAGTCTAGCGCGCGATGATCGCAGGATGAATCTTCATTCCGCTCTATCTTTTTGTTTGAGCATGATCTTTTTCGGAAAACCGGTACCCACTTTTCCGGATCATGCTCTAGAGATCGCCGGACTTCAGCCGGAACGCAGCCTCGGTGCCATATTTGGCGCGCCAGGCGGGGCCGGGGCCACGCATGTAGTGCAGTTCCGGCCGATAGGGATCGAATGCCTTGGCGACGAACTGGCGCCAGAAGGCCCTGAAGCCGGCGAGGGGGCTGGCAAGGGAGCCGGCAAGGGAGCTGGACGATCCGGCGTGGCCGATGGCCGGGACGGAGAGGGAGGTCGACGTGATGGTTGCCATGACGCGGGCTCACTTTTTTCGCTCGCGGCCTTTGCCGCGTGGGGCGCTTTTTCAGCGTCAAACACAAGTCTTGGCTTGATTTATTAAAAGATGGTTTCAATTGTCGTGATCGGGCGCACACTTGGTGTCGGTTCAGTATTCATCCGTGGTGAACGGACGGAAAACGTGCGCCCCCGGTTGCCCTTTGGTGAATGCACCGCTACATCAGCCGCAGTAAATCTCCGTAAAATCCAAGGGTTTCCAAGGCAGCGCGATGGCCCGTCAATTCGTCTATTTCATGCAGGGTCTGTCCAAGGCCTATCCAACCCGCAAGGTGCTCGATAACGTCCACCTGTCATTCTATCCAGACGCCAAGATCGGCGTGCTCGGCGTCAACGGCTCCGGCAAGTCGACGCTGCTGCGGATCATGGCCGGCATCGACAAGGACTATAACGGCGAGGCCTGGGTCGCCGAGGGCGCCCGCGTCGGCTACCTCGAACAGGAGCCGCAGCTCGATGCCAAACTGACCGTCCGTGAAAACGTCATGCAGGGCGTCGCCAAACAGAAGGCGATCCTCGATCGCTACAACGAACTGGCGATGAATTATTCCGAAGAGACCGCCGATGAAATGACCAAGCTGCAGGACGAGATCGAGGCGGCCGGCCTCTGGGATCTCGACAGCAAGGTCGATCAGGCGATGGACGCGCTGCGCTGCCCGCCTGACGAGTCCGACGTCACAAAACTCTCCGGCGGCGAACGCCGCCGCGTCGCGCTGTGCCGGCTTCTGCTCGACCAGCCCGAATTGTTGCTGCTGGATGAGCCGACCAACCATCTCGACGCCGAATCAGTGTCCTGGCTCGAAGGTCATCTGCGCAATTACCCCGGCGCGATCCTGATCGTGACCCACGACCGCTACTTCCTCGACAACGTCACCGGGTGGATCCTCGAACTCGACCGCGGCAAGGGCATTCCCTACGAGGGCAACTATTCCTCCTGGCTGGTGCAGAAGCAGAAGCGGCTCGAGCAGGAGGGCCGCGAGGAGGCCGCGCATCAGCGCACCTTGGCGCGCGAGCAGGAATGGATCGCCGCTTCGCCGAAGGCCCGTCAGGCCAAATCCAAGGCGCGTTACCAGCGTTACGAAGAGCTGTTGAAGCAGGCCAACGAAAAGCAGTCGCAGACCGCGCAGATCACCATTCCCGTGGCCGAGCGACTCGGCCAGAACGTGGTCGATTTCGAAGGCCTCGGCAAAGGCTTCGGCGATCGCGAGCTGATCGAGGATCTTACCTTCAAGCTGCCGCCTGGCGGCATCGTCGGCGTGATCGGCCCGAACGGCGCCGGCAAGACCACCTTGTTCCGGATGATCACCAAGCAGGAGACCCCGGACAAGGGCACCATCACCGTCGGCGACAGCGTGCATCTCGGCTATGTCGACCAGTCGCGCGACGCGCTCGACGGCAGCAAGACCGTGTGGGAGGAGATTTCCGGCGGCAACGAATTGATCCTGCTCGGCAAGCGCGAGGTCAATTCGCGCGGCTATTGCTCCTCGTTCAACTTCAAGGGCGCCGACCAGCAGAAGAAGGTCGGCGCGCTGTCAGGCGGCGAGCGCAACCGCGTGCATCTGGCCAAGATGCTCAAGTCCGGCGCCAATGTGCTGCTGCTCGACGAGCCGACCAACGATCTCGACGTCGACACCTTGCGCGCGCTGGAAGAGGCGCTGGAGGATTTCGCCGGCTGCGCCGTCATCATCAGCCATGACCGCTGGTTCCTCGACCGCATCGCCACCCACATCCTGGCCTTCGAAGGCGACAGCCATGTCGAATGGTTCGAAGGCAACTTCCAGGACTACGAAAAGGACAAGATGCGCCGCCTCGGCCAGGACAGCATCATCCCGCATCGGATGAAGTACAAGAAGTTGACGCGGTGATTTGAGTTCGGATATCGCCGAACCTGTCGAGAAAGGCTCGCGCGCGCGGCAGTGCATCGTGAAGGAACTGCCCTGGCTCGCGGAGCCAAAGTCCCTCGATTTGCCGCGAGCGCTGTTCTGAAACGAGAACGTCGGTCGGCAAATCCACCAGTGTCGCCTCCCAGCCGGGAAAGAACCGCCGTGCGCGCTCAAAGCCGAAGGCGAGCAGGCGCTGCTCGGTCGTCAGGTCGTGATAATCGAATGCGTAGATCCCGTCGGTTACGTAGATGTGGTTGCCGGTGAACCCTGGCGCTGGTTTGATCCATCGGGCGTGGAAGCCCATGTCCGGGTAGCGTTCGAGGAACGCAAAGGCCAGAACCTGGCAGGCCCCGTTGGCGAAGAAGTGCCGGTCGGGCCGGTGCCATCGCCGAACCGGATCATTCTTCACGTCGATCTTTGGGAAGAACATCCCTTAACATCCCTTGGGCGGTCCTGACTAATCGCGATCGAGCCGACCGTTTCGGTAAGGCCGGTCGCCAAAGCTGTATTTATCCCACCTTCTCCGCGAGCCACATCTTGATCAGCGACTGATAAGGCACGTCGCGCTTGTTCGCGGCGATCTTGATCTGCTCCAGCAAACCCAGCGGCAAACGAATTGAAATCGCAGTCGTCGAGGGCTTGAGATTCGGAAAGCGCACGCGCTCGGCCTTCCTCCAGTCGACGTAATCGGTGGAGTCGTGTGTTTCCCAGAATTTCCTTTCCTCGGCTTCGGTCTTGAAGGCGGGAATTGATTTAAGCTTGCTCATAAGCCTTCTTCTCCTTTCGGTGCATGTCTCGTGCCGAGATCACGCGGATCAAGGTTCCATTCTGTCTAAGAGTGAATGTGATATGAAGCAGCCGGCTTAGCGCAGTCTTCCCCAAGGCATTGAAACGTTGCTCTCCGTCACTATGCCTTGCATCCTCGACAACAATTAGTGGATCGTTGAAGAAGATGCCCTCCGCTTCCGCCTGACTGACGCCATGTTTATCCGCGCTCTTGCGGCTATTGCCATCGTCCCAGTCAAAGCCTGCGATCTGGTCAAGGTCGATCATTGTGTATATGTTGTATATATACAAAGCGAGGCGCTGATGCAATATCGTTTCAAGGATGTGGCAAGTGGACTGGTCGTCGCTTTCATCCTGTTGCTGCCTCTTTCCGCCCGCGCCGCCGATGCCGCCTTCACGCAGTTCATCGCTTCGCTGTGGCCGGAAGCTGAAGCCGCCGGCGTGCCGCGCGCGACCTTCGATGCGGAGACGCGCGGGCTCGAGCCGGACTATAAACTCCCCGACCTGATCCTGCCCGGACGGCCCGCGACCGGCGCGCCGTCGCAGGCCGAGTTCGTGCAGGTGCCGGCCGACTACATCAAGGACGCCTCGATCGCACGGCTCGCGGGCGAGGGGCAGAAGCTGATGCAGCAATATCGGCCCGCGCTTGCGACGATCGAGTCCCGTTTCGGCGTGCCGGCGACCGTCGTGCTCGCGATCTGGGGCCGCGAGACCGACTTCGGCCGCTACACGCTGCCCTATGATGCGTTGCGCGTGCTGGCGACGCAGGCCTATGTCGGCCGGCGCAAGGATCAGTATCGCGGCGAGTTCATCCTGGCGCTGAAGATCCTTGGGGACGGCGTGGTGTCGCGCAAGGACATGCGCGCGTCCTGGGGCGGGGCAGTCGGTCTGACGCAATTCCTGCCGTCGGAATATTATAAGCACGGCGTCGATCTCGACGGCGACGGCCGCGTCGACCTCTGGCATTCGGTGCCGGATGCGCTTGCTTCCGCCGCCCAGCAGCTCGTCAACAAGGGCTGGCAGAGCGGGCTGCGCTGGGCCTACGAAGTGCACGCGCCCGCCAATGTCGACTGCACCATGGGCGTGCCGGAAGTGACGAAGCCGATCGGCGATTGGCTGCGCGCGGGTTTCGTGCCGGTGCGCGGGATGAGGCTCAGCGCGGCCGAGCAGGCGCAGCCGGCGTCTCTGCTGCAGCCCGAGGGCATCTACGGCCCGGCATTTCTCACCACGAAGAACTACTTCGTGATCAAGGAATATAACTTCTCTGATCTCTATGTGCTGTTCGTCGGTCACCTCAGCGACCGCATGAAAAGTCCGCAGCCTTTCGCAACGCCGTGGTCGGCATCGACCCAACTGCGCACCACGGATGTCGAAGCGATGCAGCAGGGGCTCACCCGCATCGGCCTCTACAAGGACAAGATCGACGGCAAGGCCGGCATGCAGACCCGCGCGGCGCTCGGCGCCTACCAGAAGTCGGCGGGGCTGAAGGTGGATTGCTGGCCGAGCGAAGCGGTGCTGCGTTCGATCAGCGCGGCACGATGACGGCTACTAGAGCGTGATGACTTTTCTTCGAATCGTCATCTCGCTCTATCTCTTTGTTTGAGCATGATCTCCGCGCAAACGCGCTCCGCGTTTGTCGCGAGGGAAAACCGGTACCCACTTTTCCGGATCATGCTCTAAGCCTGCCGGGACCTTGTGCCTACGTTGGCCGCTTACTCAGCCACGCCGTCAAAGGCTGAATGACGACACCGCCGAAGTACGCTTCCTTGGCCCTGCATTCTATTCCCCTTGCGAAAAGCGGTGTGTCCTCCGGGACATTCTTTCCATCCACCTCGATCAGCAGGCCGCCTCCAAAAGCTCCTTCACCCGCATTTCTGGCTCTTGCCGGTCGTCCCTGCCGGTCGGCCAGCTCGTTCACACAGCGTTCACAGAGCGCGGCCGGATATCTCGGCGAATTGCGACCTCTTTCGCCGCAAGCGGGACATAGGCTGCCGTCAGGGGACCACTTCACTTTTGAACCTACCTCCGGCCGCCGCAGCAGGAGCGCGCACTGGTCGTCGCGACGACTTGGCGCGACACACCCACAAAGAAGAAGCCCGGCCGATTTCTCGACCGGGCTTCCCCCACACGTTGATACGCCGATCATTAGCTCAGGAATAGAAACTCAGTAGCAGTATCGCACCGGGCGAAGTTGCCATCCATATCCGTCCCAGTACCGCTCGCGGCGCCAGTAGCAGCCGGCCGGCGCGGGCGGGGCCTCTTCCACATACACCGGCCCGCCATAGGGCGGACGGCTGGAGGCGATGGCGCCGCCGACAATCGCGCCGCCAATCAGTCCGGCTGCCACGCCAGCAGCAACGCCGCGCTGTGCACTCGCGGGTGTCACGCTCAGCGATCCGGCGATCGTCGCGATCGCGAGGAAGGCAGCAAAAGTCTTCTTCATTTCCGTGGCTCTCCTGAAGATGGGCGCTTGCCGGCAGCGCCGGGTTTGAGGGAACTCTTAACACCGTGTTTGGAACTGGCCGCCGCGCTAGACAAGCGCACAAACCGCCAATCCCGAATAAACGCATACTTCCTGTGGCCCGAAATCACGGTCTTTTTCAGGCCATTGGATGAACAGCGTTCCGAAAAATGCCAACCTTTCGGAACGCGGCCGCAAATTTAATGAAGGTGAACGGCTCTTAGCCGCAGACCCGCACGCTGCGCACACGCCAGCCGTACCCGTCCCAGAAGCGCTGACGCTGCCAGTAGCAGGGCCCGTAGGTGCCGGCATAGGCCGGCCCATAATAGCCGTAGCCCGGGCCGTAGTAGCCGGGACCATTATAGTAAGGGCTCGATGCGATCGCGCCGCCGACAATGGCACCACCGATCAGGCCCGCGGCGAGACCCGGGCCCCAACCGCCGCGCCATGCCAGGGCGGGCGACGCTGTCGAAACAACGAGCGTGGCGACGGCAGCAGCCGCCATCAATGTCTTTCTCATGCCGTTACCTTTCTCAAGTCAGCCGAGTTCCGCGGAAGACTATCCGGTCATAGCAAAAGGTCCATATTACGTTTGAATGATCAATGAACGGTCTCGCCACATTTGGCGACAAATAGTGGCCGCAGAGTACCTTATTTCTCCATATCGTATTTTGCGGTGCACAAATGGGTGCTCAGGACCCTTTTCGGGGAGAGGTAAATGATCCAGTCGATAGCGTCAGTTCTGGTCGTGGTCGGAGCCGCGTCGGGCATCTGTTACCTGCTGCTGACGACACGATCGCAAGACCGCCCTGTCAGGCGGCGGGCCTCGGCGGATGGTGGTGCATCCGATGGCGGCGATTCCTTCGACGGCTATGGCTGGAGCTTTGGGAACTGGTTCGGTCACGGGACAAGCGACAGTTCGGGCCATGCGACCGATAGCTGCGGCGGGTCGGATAGCGGCGGCGATAGCGGAAGCAGTGACTGCGGCGGTGGCGATGGCGGCGGCGGAGGCGACTAATCCGGTGTGACCTTTGACTGCGACGTGAGATGCGTCTTGATTGACCTCGACCCGGCAATCTCAAACCGGTTCTAGTCAGAGCATGAGCAGAGGGTTTGCGGACGACAAGGCTGCACGGATTGTGTTCGCAGTTGTGTCGGGGCGATGCGCGCTTGGAGCAGAGCACAGGGACGTCGAGGCAGGGCAGGTTACGATCGCAAAGCGATCATACCGTTGCGTTCTCCGCAACGCACTTCACAGCCCGAGCTGACAAGACACCGGTCAGCGAGTTTCTTGTCATACAGAAATCCTGCAGAAATCCTGCAGAAATCCTGTGTGACCTTTGACCACGACGCGAGCGGCGGTTTGATTTACCTCAATCAAGTATTTTAGAGCCATTCTAGGCTGACCCAAGTCAATTTGGAATTGCTTCAAAATGAGGTTTTTCCTTTTGCATCTCGCGGCACGCTTCAATATCTCTGCCCCAGCATCACCGAAGGTCTGTGCGTTTTTATGATCGTCTGTTCCTGCAACGTCCTTAGCGACCATGATGTCCGCGATGCCGTAAGCGCAGCGGACGACCTTCGGCGTAGCCCCAAGCAGATCTACGGCTGCCTCGGTTGCAGCGCCGAATGCGGCCGCTGTGCACGGACCATCAAGACCATCATCGACGAGGCGCTCGGGGCTTGCGCCCGGGCCTGCCATGCCGGCTGCCCGCACAGCCATGCTGCGACGGATGTTGCCCCGCAGGGCGAATTCGCGCTCGCGGCGTCCTGAAAATCCTCTGGAAGGGCCGAATTCCAGGCCCCCGTGGTTTCACGGAAGGGTTGCTCCGGTTCCAAATCTGCTTCAGAAACGCTCCGAGCTGAGCTGGCCGGTTTCGGCCAAAACCCGGAGTGCATCATGCAAGGCGACCCCAAAGTTATCGATTATCTCAACAAGGGTCTGCGGAGCGAACTGACCGCGATCAATCAGTACTGGCTGCATTTCCGCGTGCTGCATAATTGGGGCCTATTGGAGATGGCCAAGGTCTGGCGCAAGGAATCCATCGAGGAGATGAACCACGCCGATCGCTTCACCGACCGCATCCTGTTCCTCGACGGCTTTCCCAACATGCAGGTGCTCGATCCCTTGCGGATCGGCCAGAACGTCAAGGAAATCATCGAATGCGATCTGGCCGCCGAAATCGGCGCCCGCACGCTCTATCAGGAAGCGGCGACCTATTGTCACGGCGTCAAGGATTACGTCTCGCGCGACCTGTTCGAGGATCTGATGAAGGACGAGGAACACCACATCGACTTCCTCGAAACCCAGCTCGATCTGATCCAGCGCATCGGGCTCGAGCTTTACACGCAAAAGCACGTCGGCGGGCTCGAGAGCGAGCACTGAGGCGTTTGACGCGCGGCATTCCCTGCAGTCGTCCCCGCGAAGGCGGCGACCCATACCGCGAAATCTATCGGCAGACCCCGTGCAGCAGACGACCTTTGCAACAACGAAGTCCTGTGGTTATGGGTCCCGGATCGCCCTCGCTTTCGCTCGGATGTCCGGGACGACGGGTTGGGTAAACAAATTACAGCTGCGTCTCGTAACGCGCCGCGACGACGGCCTGGGGCTCTGGCTCGCCGAGCTTGGTCTGGTCGTGAATCACCTCGGCGATGCTTGGAAACGCCGCGCGCTCGACGCGTGAGTCCTGTGACCACAGTTTCGAGCGCATCAACGCCTTGCCGCAATGGAAATAGGACTCACGCACTTCGATGCGGAGCGCCACGCGCGGCAGCTTGCCGAACTCCTCCATCGCCGCCAGGAGCTCCGGCTCGGCCGTGAGGCTGCCCCGGCCGCCGACGCGGAGCGTCTCGTCGATGCCGGGCACGAAGAAGATCAATTGCAGAAGGCCGCTTCCCTCGACGATGTTGCGAAAACTGTCGATCCGGTTGTTGCCGGAGCGGTCCGGCATCACGAGCAGGTTCGGTCCCTCGACATGGACGAAGCCGGGCGTGCCGCCGCGCGGCGAGGCATCGACGCCGCCGTCCGAACCTGAGGTCGCGAGCACGCAGAACGGCGACATCGCGATGAAGTTTTTCGCATGCGCATCGATCTCCGGCCGTGCCTTGGCGATCACGCGCGGCGTGGGTTTGGCATAGAGTGTGGCGAGGTCGCTCGCAGATAGATCGGTCAAGGCTGTTTCTCCCGAATAGGCTTCAGCGCAAACGAACGTTAGCATGTCGCACAATTGCCGTCAGCCGGTCGATCATGCGCGTTCTTTCATCGTCGGTGCGCGTTCGCAACCCGGATTGGATTGCGACAACGCATCACACCGCGTCGGCCGGCACGAAGCAACTGATGATGATGTTGCCGCCGTGATGCACGTACCACACCACGGCCTCGCCGACCGGATTGCCACGGTCGCGGACAATGGCGCGCTCCGGCACAGCCATCCACTGGCCCTCAATTGGAACCCAGTAGGCGCCATCGTGGACATCATATTCCGTGCGGTGGCCGTCGGCGATGTCGCAGCATGGTACGCCGTTCGGGGCCGTCACGCTCTTGAACCAGGCGCGAATGTCGGCCGGGACGTTGTCATATTGACCGTTGTCGAAGGCGAGCGCCGCGCTGGTCAACGCGGACATGCACGCCAGCAAAGCGACCTGCGCGAACCTTCGCATGCGATCCTCCATGCGCGTTGTTCTGCGACTCGAATGATCGACGCAATTAAGACCGAGCTGTTGCGCCGATGCACGCTCAAAGTTTGAGCGTTGCACAAGGCCCGCGAATTGATGCGATGCGAAATCTCGCGCCTCTCACATCGTGCGCTGCGGCGCGGTCTGCAGCAACTCCTTCAGTTGTTCGGTGTAGAACGCCGCGTTGCCGGTGGTCAGATGGCCGCGTGTCTCGGTCGATGCGGGAATCAGATAAAGCCGGCCGTTCTTGATGCGCATGATCGCCGCCGTTGTAACGCCGGTTTCCGGCGGATTGCGCTCGTCATCGGCGGCGTTGATCGCAAGCAGCGTCGCCTCGATCTTCTCGAGCCCCGCCGACGGGTTGTAGTCGTGCGAGGCGTCCCATTGGTAGAGGAAATCGTTGGCATCCGCCGGCATAACCATGGCGAGTTGCTCGTCGACCATCTTGTCGGCCTTGGCGGCCGTCGGCGCCAGCGTCTGGTAGCCGAGGGTGCCGCCGGCGCTCGCGAAGCGATAGGCGGCGACGGCATATTTCATCATGCGCGGCTGGCTCTCGTAATTGCCGCCATGGTAATCGGGATCGTTGCGGATGGTCTCCAGCATCACCCGCCGCAGCATCCAGTTGCGTGCCGCCATCTCGGTCGGCTGCGAGGCCATCGGCACCAGCGCGTCCATGAAGGCGGGATAGCGCACCCCCCAGATCCAGGTGTGCATGCCGCCCATCGAATTGCCGATCACGAGCCGCAGATGCTTGACGCCGAGCCCTTCCTTGAGAAGGCGGTACTGTGCGTCGACCATGTCCTCGTAATCATATCTGGGGAATGCCGTCTTCAATCCGTCGGAGGGCTTTGAGGATTTGCCATGGCCGATGCTGTCGGGAATGATGATGTAATATTTCGATGCATCGAGCGGCTGGCCCTGACCGAACAACTCGCCGGCGAAGCTCGGCGTCAGCATGCTCGCCGCCGCGCCGCCGGTGCCGTGCAACACCAGCACCGGCTGGCCGTTCGGCTCACCGACGGTGGTATAGTGCAGCTTCAATTCCGGCAGGGTCTCACCGGTATGGAATTTGAAATCCTTCGCGATCCACTCGCCCTCTCTGGGCGCGGGATAGTCAGCCGCCATTGCAGTTACCGATATTGCAGTTACCGATATCGCAGTTACCGATATTCCCGTTACCGATATCGCCGTCAACGATAACGCCATCAAGGCGGCCAATCGCGCCGCACGCGATCCACTCATGCGTCTTCTCCCGAGTACGGTCTATGCCGTTTGAGGGCAAGCCTAACACGTCGCGGACGAGGCTGTGAGGGGTAAGCGTGCGGCGGCAAGGAAAATTGAAGCGCTCTAGCCTTCCTTAAGCACATTGAGGGCGTACCAGCCCCAATAGACGCGATGGCGCCTGATCAGGCCGCCTTCGATCTCCATGACCTCGACCAGGTCCATCTGGTCCCCGCCCGGGGACACCCTTGGATATTCCCAGGTGAGCACGCGGCCGTCGGTGAAGAAGCCTTGCTTGAAGCGCTTGCGCTGCGGAGGATTGGTCCGAAACACCCGGGCGATGAACTCGCGCAGTTTTTCCTTGCCCTGCACAACTCCTTCCTTTGTCTTCATCAGATGCTGCACCAGCGGGCTTTCGATCGAGGCGTCGTCGGCGTAGAGCGCGAGCGAAGCTTCAAGATCCTTCTTGCCCAGGGCGTCGTCCCAAAGCCGGTAGATACGCTCGGTGTCCTGCATGGCGGTTCTCCTGGTTGCGATGCCGGCAACAATCGCAGGACGGCGTTGCGCGATGTTTCACCGATTTCTGAAATGAATTCCGCGCCAAAGTGATTATGATCGAGCCGGGTTTGATGGGCTTGCCGAGCGGCGAGGTTTCAATGGCGATCGTCCGGCAATCGGTGCAATCGGGATTTTCGAAGATCACGCAGGCGCTGAGCGATCCGGCGCGCGAGGCGATGGTCAGTGCGCTGGCGGACGGAAAGGCGATGCCGGCGGGCGAATTGGCGTCGGTCGCCGGCATATCGCCGCAGAGCGCCAGCGCGCATCTGCAGAAGCTCGTGGACGCGAAGGTGCTGTCGGTCTGGCCGCAGGGCAGGTTCAGATATTACCGGATCGCCGATGACGACGTTGCTTCGCTGATCGAAAGCCTGGTCAATCTGGCGGCGCGAACGGAAAACGCCGGCCGAAAGCACAGGCCGCCTTGCGATGAGTTGCGTCAGTCGCGCACCTGCTATTGCCATCTTGCAGGTCAGCTCGGCGTTCTGCTTTGCGATGCGCTGGTTCGCCGCAAGCTCGTCGCGATCAGCGGCCGGGACGGCGAGGTGACGGAGCGGGGACTTGCGTGGTGCCAATCCGAGAAAATCGATTTCCGGTCGCCTCCGTCGCCCCACGTCCGGCTTTGCAACGATTGGACGGAGCGGGTGCCCCATCTCTCGGGGCCGTTGCCCAATGCCATCCTGAAGCGATTGACCGATACGCGATGCGTCGCGCCCCGGCCTGTGCCGCGCGCGCTGCGGCTCACCGGCAAGGGACGGGCGTTTTTCGGCCGGCTGGGAGTCCTGGTGCCTTTTTAACGGTCACGCGCTGTCCTCGACATCGGTCTCGGGACGGTCGCTGCCCGGGGCCGTCTCGGTGCGCCATTTTCCGTCCGCCGTTTCATACTCGATCACCTCGGTCCGGCCGGGCGTGCGTTGTTCGGCGGCGGCGCGCTTGGCGGCCGCCAGCGCCGCCGCATGGGTGGCAAAACTTTCCGAAAACACGCCATCGACGGTGTAGGCCCAACCGCCGTCATGCTGAACGATCCTGTAGGTGACGTGAGACATCGGGAACTCGCTGATGGGGTGGCGCTGGCGCGGCCCATTCTATGATAAAAATGAGCTTTCGACGTAGGATTTAAATCAGCGGATCGTCCTTGGAGGAGCGGCCCTGCGCCGTCCGGGCAGAAGAGAGAGTGAGGAGAACGTCATGTGCCGCAACATCAAGACGCTGTTCAATTTCGAGCCGCCCGCGACGGAGGCGGAAATCCACGCCTCCGCGCTGCAATTCGTACGCAAGCTGTCCGGCTTCAACAAGCCGTCGCAGGCCAACGAGGCGGCGTTCGATCGCGCGGTCGCCGAGGTCTCCGACGCCGCGCGGCGCCTTTTGACGTCGCTGCATACGCATGCGCCGACGCGCGATCGCGACGTTGAGGCGGAGAAGGCGAAGGAGCGCTCGCGCCTGCGGTTCGGGTGAGCGGTCGCGCGCTCCAACACGTTCGGTGAAAGCCCGCCCCGGATCGCTCGCTCCAGCTGATCTCCGCGTTGTTCATCGTCGTCGTCTGGCCCTCGCTGATGTGGTGCCTGCCGGCTCTGATGAAGCGCCGTTTTCCGGTCTGAGCTCGCACCGAAGCGGTCGCGGCCATGATCGAGAAAATATTCGGCTGGATAGTGCTGACGATCCTGACGGGGATCGCGACGGCGCGGCTTTACGGCCTGATCGACCCGCGCCTACCGACCGGAAATTCGCATGCGATGCTGTCGTGCATGTTCGTGGTTGTCACATGGTCGTCGCTGACCTGGTCGTTGCGCAGGTTCGCGAGCGTTTCTCTGCTTGATTTGTTTCCGGCCTTCTGGTGGTAAGATACGGCCTTCGCGCCGATGGCGCCGCGCTCGATCCGATCGGATGCGCGGCCCCACGCGATGACCATGAAGCCGTGACCATGAAGCCGTGACCATGAAAGAGAGCCGATGCCCTTGTATTTCTATCCCGCCTGGTTCTTCGCCGGCGCGTTTCTGACCAATAGCATTCCGCACCTCGCGCAGGGCCTCTCGGGCAACCGGTTTCAGACGCCGTTCGCCTCGCCGCCCGGCGTCGGCGAATCCTCGGCCTTGCTCAATATGATCTGGGGCTTTGCGAATTTCGCTGCCAGTGGCGCGCTGCTGCACGCCTGCTTTCCGTCCAAATTGCCGCCGCCATGGGGACTATGTTTCGTTGCCCTCGTCGGCGCGATGGCGATGGGGCTACGTCTCTCCATGCATTTTTCCAAAGTGCGCAACGCGCCGCCGCATCCTTGAGAGAGCTGCCAACAGCGGGAGATGCTGGCCGGCTCCGGCCTAGGCGTGCCCATTCCCGTCTTCGTGTTTGTGCTTCTTCTTTTTCTTGTCCCTCTTGTCTTTCTTCTTTCTGTGGTCGTCGTCCTCCTCGTCGCTGAACATGAAGGGATCGCCGTCCATTTCCTTCAAGACGGCTCGCTCGAACACTTGCATCGCCTCGCGTTCGGCCCCTTCGCGCTCGCGCGCTTTCTGGTGGTCTTCCCAGGCCTCGAAGATCAGCCGCAGCCAGGGTCTCACCTCATCGATCGAGGGCAATTGACCGGGCGGACCGGCTTCGCCGTGTGGACCGGGCGGGCCTTGCACGCCCGGCTTGCCCTGTGGCCCCGGTTCGCCGCGCTTGCCTTGCGGTCCGGGTTTGCCCGGTGCCCCCTGCTTGCCGCGTCCACCGTCATGGCGCTTTCGTCCCGGATAGCCCTGTGGTCCGGCTGGACCCTGTCGTCCTTGCCGGGATACCGAATCGTCCGCCACGCTCGCAACTCCCCTCAACGACTCAAATGACAATTTCGTGCACGGTCGCCGACCTTGCCAGGAGCCGCAAGCATCCAACGGGATTGATCAACATCAATCGGCATCGCCGTGGGCCATGCCATTCAGTGACGGTCAGTTGGCACCCCACGCGACCTTCAGATTGAGCAAGCCGCGAAACGCCCAGCCGCCGATCTTCACAGGCTCCGACGCATCGAGCCGCAAACCCTGCAGTCGTGCGAACAGGCTCGGCAGCGCCACGTCGGCGACCATCGCGCGCGAGGCGAAGGCGCCGGCGCAATAATGCGGACCGGCGCCGAAGGCGATGCTTTTGGAGGTGTCGCGCGTGATGTCGAAGCGATCGGGATCGCCGAAACAGGCTTCGTCGCGATTGGCCGAGCCGAACATGAAGAACACACGATCCTCCGGCTCGAAATCGACGCCGCCATAGCGCCACGGTTTGGCGACGCGTCGCGGCGACATGCCGATCGGCGCAATCCAGCGCGCATATTCCTCGAACACGTCGATCCATTTC
>WNGJ01000045.1_pt1 | contig 117946 bp, 124 predicted proteins | sample 5400611 | NCBI WGS metagenome assembly WNGJ01 (sample SAMN13153375, study PRJNA577476) | soil metagenome | isolation source: 40 cm soil or saprolite under Garry oak tree replicate 1 | place: USA:California | collected 2016-06-15 | reverse complement strand
GCGGCACCTACCTGAACCATTTGCTGCCGCTACCGTACACCGAGGAGGCGCTCGACGTGGTGTGCCGAAACGTGACGCGCGCTCAGGAGCGGCTGGGCCGCCGGCTGCTCGTCGAGAACCCGTCGGGCTATCTGCGGTTCCGCCACTCCACGATCCCCGAGGTCGAGTTCCTGAACGCGCTGGCGCGACGCACGGGCTGCGGGCTGCTGTGTGACGTCAACAACGTCTACGTGACGTGCGCGAACCTCGGGGGAGACGCGGCGGCCTGGCTCGATGCGCTTGCGCCCGCGACGGTCGGCGAGCTGCACCTGGCCGGTCACGCCGTGAACGACGCCGACGGGCGGACGATCCTCATCGACGATCACGGCTCGCCGGTCGCCGATGCCGTGTGGCGGCTCTTCGAGCACGCCCTCGGCCGCTTCGGCACGACCCCGACGCTGATCGAATGGGACACCGACGTGCCGCCGCTCGCAGTGCTGCTGGCCGAGGCGGCGAAGGCCGGCGCCCGACTGGACGAGGCGAGCGATGTCGTCGCTGCGTGAGCTCCAGGCGGAATTCCGCGCGGCGCTGCTCGCCGGCGACGAGCGCGGGGTGGCGCCCGACGTCGTCGACGACGGCGTGAACGCCTCGGCGCGGCTGGCCGTCTATCGCCACCACGTCCTCACGAGCCTCAGCGCCGCGCTGGAGGCGACGTTCCCCGTCGTCTGCCGTCTCGTCGACCGGCGCTTCTTCGGCTGGCTCGCCGACAGCTACGTGCGCGCGCATCCACCAGCGGGGCCGTGCCTGTTCGAGTATGGCGCGGACCTCCCCGAGTTCATCGCCGCGTTTCCAGCCTGCGCGCCGCTGCCGTGGCTCGCCGACGTGGCGCGGCTCGAGTGGGCGATGAACGTCGCGCTTCACGCGCCCGACGCCGTGCCGCTGGAGCCGGAGGCGCTCCGGACGCTGCCGCCGCCGGCGCTCGCGCGGCTGACGCTGCGCCTCGACCCCTCGGTGACACTGCTCGCGTCGCGCTGGCCCGTGGACGCTATCTGGGACGCCAACCAGGCTGGCGTCGACCCGGCGCCCACGGTGGATCTCGACGCCGGCGGCGTGTGGCTCGAGATCCGGCGGCGGGACGGCGACGTCGTACGACGCGCGCTGCCGCGCGCGGTGTTCGCGTTTCGCGCGGCGCTTGCCGAGGGCCGCGCGCTCGAAGAGGCCGTCGAGAGCGCACTGGACGCGGATCCCGCCTTCGACCTCGCCGGCGAGATCCGCGCGCTGCTCGACGAGCGGCTCGTCTGTTGACGTGGGGGGCCCCGAAGGGCCCCCCACCCCCCCCCAACGTTCGTCGCGCCCCGGCAAAGCCGTGGCGCTCCTCGATCCCAGGTCGGCAGACCTAGCCGCGCAGCTCCACGTTGCGGTTGCCGGCGCGCACCTTCGCGTCCCACGTGACCTCGATCGCGCCCTTCACGCTCTCGTGCGCCGGGCAGCCTTGCGGATGCGCCGTCAGCGCTCGCTCGGTGGCTTCGAGCGCGTCCGCCGGCACGGCGAGGTCGTAGTGGACGTGGATCGAGCGGATGCGGATGGTTTTGCCGTGGCCGACGATGCGGCCCTCGGCGGCGGCGGTGAAGGTGTCGCGGTCGAACGCGATCTTGCGCCCTGCCAGGGCGCCACGCAGAGTGCCGAACATTCAGCCGGCCACGCCGGCCACGATGTGGTCGAGCGTGGACGCGACGGGCGGGCCCTCGGGGGCGCCGTAGTACTGGCGCAGCGCGCCCTGCACACCGTAGACGACGGGCTCGGGGACGTCACCGAGGTAGGCGTGGCGCGCGCCGTTCTTGTACACGAGGCGGGTCTTCGAGACGTATTCGAAGTCGTCGGCCATGGGCATTCCTCCTCAGTCGCGCAGCGCGCGCAGCGCCGCCAGCGTGTCCTCGGGCTCGGGACGCGTGGTGTAGTCGGGATCGCTCTCCGCGGAGCGGATGATCCCGCGACGGTCGATCACGAATCGCGCCGGCATCGGCAGGGTCCACGAAGCGTCGCCGTTGTACTTCGTGATGTCGAGCGGAAACGTGGCGTAGACGGCGCGCAGGTAATCCGGCAGCGCGAACGTCAGCCCGAACCTCGAGGCGACGGCGTTGCCGCGGTCGGTGAGGATCGGGAAGCCGAGCTCGCGGCTGCGGACCAGCTCACGGTTGTGCTCGGGCAGCTGAGGCGAGATCGCCACCAGGCTCGCGCCGAACGCGGTGACCTCCGGCAGGACCTTCTGTAGAGCTACCAGCTCTACGTTGCAGTACGGTCACCAGCGGCCGCGGTAGAAGGTGACGACCAGCGGGCCGTGCGCGAGCAGGGTCTGGCTGTCCACGATCCGTTCGTTCCCGTCTGGCAGGGCGAAGCGGGGCGCCGGGTCGCCGGCCTTCAGCACCCGGCCCGGCGCGCCCGACGCGCGCAGCTCGTCCACCGCGCGGCGCATCGTGGCCACGGTCTCCGACGGGCGCTTGGCCTCCGCCCGCTCCCGCAGCGTCTTCAGCTCGTCTTTGAGCGCCATGCGTGCCTCCTCTTCGCATTGGGACACCGCGGCGGCGGCCGAAGATTCACGAGTGGTAGACTGCGCTCGTTGAGTGTCGAGGATCGCGATTTACTCGCGCGCGCGACCGCCGGGGAGGCGGGCGCGCTCGAGGCCCTCATGACCCGGTACTCCGCACGCGTCTACCGGCTCGCGTACGGTATCACGCGCAACGCCGCGGACGCCGAGGAGGTCGTGCAGGACGTCTTCCTGCAGATCGTCAACAAGGGCGCCGGCTTCGAGGGTCGCGCGGCCCTCTCCAGCTGGATCTACCGGATCACGACCAATTTCAGCCTCAACAAGCGTCGCGGCAAACATCGCGAGCTCGGGACTTCGCTCGACGAGCTCCTGCCGACGTACCTGCCGGATGGCCACAGGGCGGGCGAGCGCGCGTTCCTCGTGGCGGACTGGTCGGGCACGCCGGAGAGCGAGCTGCTCTCCGGCGAGTCGCGCCGGATCCTCGAGGCGGCGATCGATCGACTGCCCGAGCACTACCGGGCGGTGCTCGTCCTCAAGGACGTCGAAGAGCTGTCCAGCGACGAGGTCGCAGAGATCGTGGGCGACAGCGTGGCCGCAGTGAAGACGCGCTTGCATCGCGCGCGGATGGCGCTGCGCGAGCAGCTCACCCGTCGCCTCGGAGCCGGCGCATGACCTGCCGCGAAGCGATCGACGTCCTCGCCGACTACGTCGACGGCACGATGCCGGCGGACCTCGCGGCCGAGCTGGAGCGTCATCTCGCCGGCTGCGACCCGTGCCGCGCCTACCTCGCCACGTATCGCGCGACGCCAGCGCTGGTCTCGGCCGCCGCCGACGTCGAGATGCCGGACGAGATGAAGACGCGCCTGCGTCGATTTCTCGCGGCGCAGCAGCGGCGGTGACCGGGGCCGCCGTCGCCGGCCTGGGCCTCATCGCCGCCTGCGCCGCCATCGCGCGGCTGTCGAATCTCGTCGAGTCGGCTGCCGCGTTCCTCGTGTGGTTCTCCGTCGCCTTCCTCTGCTATGCGCTCGCGAGCTGGCGGCTGGCCGCCGCGCGTGGTCCCCGAGCGCTGGCGCTCGTCATCGTGGTCGGCGTGATCGCCCGGCTGACGCTCGTCTCGGCGGCGCCGACCCTGTCGACCGATGCGTACCGCTACGTGTGGGACGCGCGGGTGGCCCAGGCGGGCATCAGCCCGTATGCGTTCGCGCCCGCCGACCGGGAGCTCGAGGGGCTTCGCGACGCCGAGATCTTCCCTCGGTTGAACCATCCCACGTGGCGCACGCTTTATCCGCCGGCCACCCAGGCGTTCTTCCAGACGGTCTATCGCCTGAAGCCCGACAGCGTTCTCGCCATGAAGCTGGCCGTCGCGCTGCTGGAGCTCGTCGGAGTCGCGACGGTGCTCGGGCTGCTGCGCGCGGCGGGCCGGCCGCTCTCACACGCGGTGATCTATGTGTGGAACCCGCTGGTGCTCGTCGAGGTGTGGGGCACGGGTCACGTCGACGGTGTCCTCGTGCCGCTGGTGGCGGGTGCCATGTGGGCCAGCGTGCGGAGCCGGTACGCGGCGGCTGGCGCGCTGCTCGGTGTGGGGACCCTCTTCAAGCTGTACCCGGCCGCGCTGCTCGGGCTGCTGCCCGTCGCCGCGTGGCCCGCGGCGACGGCGAGCCTCGCCGGGGTCGTGCTCCTGGGCTATGCGCCCGGCCTGGTGACCGGTACCGCGGTGCTCGGGTCGCTCCCGCGATACCTGACGGAGGAGTACTTCAATCCGGGTCTCGTGCGGTCCGTGGTCGACGTGCCGATCGTGACCGCGGCCGCAGCCGCGGCCTGGCTGACGGCCCTCGCGGTGGTGCGGCGCCCCACCCCGCTGGGCGAGCGCGCGGTTCTCCTGGTCGGGGGATTGTTGGTCCTGGCCCCGAACATCTTCCCGTGGTATGCGGTCTCGCTCGCGACCGTTCTGGCGTGGGCGCCGTCGCTGCCGTGGATCGCGTTCACCGGCACCGTGATGTTCGCTTACACGTTCTTCCTGCAGGACCCGTGGAACATTCCCGGCTGGGCGCGTACCGTCGAGTTCACGCCACTGGCGCTCGGCGGCGGATGGTGGCTCCTCACGCGGCTGTCGACGCCGGGCTGGCGGGAGCGCGCGACATGAGCGTGCCGTCGAACGTCGTCATCGGCCTCGCCTCCTGAAGAATCGTCGAGTCTGCAACGGCGCCTCGTCGTCACGATCCCCGAGCGAGACGATCAATCGCTCGAGGTCCTCGGCGGTGTCGACGTCGAACCACGCCGGCAAGCACTCGACCCGGAGCCCTGCGGCGTGCGCCCGCCGCAGCGTCTCGGGCAGGACCTCCGGAGTGCTCCACGGCATGGCGTCGAAGAGCGTCGGCCACGCCTGCCGCACGCCGATGAGGTAGTAGCCGCCGTCGTCGGACGGTCCGACGACGACGTCCGTCGCCGACCTCGACAGGACGTCGACGGCCTGGCGCAGGTACTCGGTCGGCAGATTCGGGGTATCGCTGTCGATCGCGACGGCGCCGACGTAGCCTTCCCCTACCAGCGCGCCGAGGCTGTTGAGGAGCCGACTGCCGAGGTCGGCGCCGCGCTGCGCGATGAGCCGGAACCCGGGCGCGATCGCCTCGAACAGGCTCCGGCTATCGTCGGGCGTGAACGCGATCACGCCGGTCGCGCCGCCGAGCGCCCGCACCTGCTCCACCTTGTCGCGCAGGAAGCAGTCGTAGAGGCCCGCCGCCTCCTCGGGCGACAGCGGCGGGCAGAGCCGGGTCTTGACCTCGCCCGGTTTCGGGGCCTTCGCCATGATCGCGACCGCGACGCGCGCGCCGTCCATTCGGAGCACCGATTCTTGCACGCTTCGTGGGCGTCCTTTCCTCAGGCCCCCGCCGCGCACCTCGGACGCCGCGTCACGCGTCTAACTGCACGAGCCCAGGAGGACCCATGCCACAGAGCTTGAAGAGTCAGACCGCCCTCGTGACCGGCGCCGCATCCGGCATCGGCGCCGGGGTGGCGCGCGCGCTCGGCGCCGCCGGCGCCGCGGTGGTCATCAACTACGTCACGAACCCCGCCGCCGCCGAGGCGGTGGCCGCCGAGATCCGCGCCGGCGGCGCCGAGGCGACGGCGCTCCAGGCCGACGTGTCCAGTGAGCTCGAGGTGCGCGAGATGTTCGCCAAGGCGATCGCCCACTTCGGCGCCATCGACATCCTCGTCAACAACGCCGGCCTGCAGCAGGACGCGCCGCTCGTCGACATGACGCTCGCCCGGTGGAACAAGGTCATCGGCGTCAACCTCACGGGCATGTTCCTGTGCGCGCGCGAGGCAGCCCGCGAGATGATCCGCCGCGGCGTCCGCGCCGACGTGTCGCGTGCCGCCGGCAAGATCGTCTGCATCTCGTCGGTGCACGAGGTGATCCCGTGGGCCGGCCACGCGAACTACGCGGCGTCCAAGGGCGGCGTGAAGCTCCTCATGCAGTCGCTCGCCCAGGAGCTGGCGCCCCACCGGATCCGCGTGAACTCCGTGGCGCCGGGCGCGATCCAGACGCCGATCAACCGCGCAGCGTGGGAGACGCCCGAAGCGCTCGCGTCGCTCCTGCGGCTGATTCCCTACGGGCGGATCGGCCAGCCCGAGGACATCGGGCGCGTGGTCGCGTGGCTCGCCTCGGACGACGCCGACTACATCCACGGCCAGACGATCTTCGTGGACGGCGGCATGACGCTCTATCCCGAATTCGCGCGCGGAGGCTAGCCCGGGCGCGCTTGCCGCCCGCGATAGAATCGTCGAGTGACCCCGCCCCACCTGCGCCACAACGTCGTTGCGCTGGGCGCCGACTACGCGCTGTTCATGGTCGCGCTGGCCTTCGCCTCGCCGTCCACCATCCTGCCCGCGTTCGCCGCGTGGCTGGGCGCGCCCAACGTCGTGATCGGCGCGATCCCGGCCGTGATGACGATCGGCTGGTTCCTGCCGTGTCTGTTCGCGGCGCCGTACACGGAAGGGCTGGCGCGCAAGCTGCCCTTCCTCGTCCGCTGGACGATCTGGGAGCGCGTGCCGTTCCTCGTGCTGGCGGCGGCGGCGTACTGGATGGCCGAGCGGGCCCCGGGCGCGACGCTGGCCGTTCTCCTCGGGATGCTGCTCGCGGTGACCGGCGTCGGCGGGTTGCTGATGCCGGCCTGGATGGACCTCATCGGCCGCGCCATTCCCGTCACGATGCGGGGCCGATTCTTCGCCGTCTCGAGCGTCGCGGCCAGCGTCGCTGGCCTCGGCGCGAGCGCGGTGGCCGCGGACCTGCTCGCGGCGTATCGACCGGCCGTCGCGTACGCGCTCTGCTTTCTGTGCGGCACGGCGTGCCTGCTCGTGTCGTTCGTCGCGCTCGTCCTGGTCCGCGAGCCGGCGGCCGCGGCGCCGGCGGCGGCCACCGAGGGCCTCGGCGTCTACCTCCGGCGCCTGCCGGCGCTCCTGCGGCGCGACCCGAACTTCGCCTGGTACCTGACCGCGCGCGCGCTGGGCTCGGTGGGCAGCATGGGCGCCGCCTTCTACACCGTGTACGCGTTGCGCGCGTGGCAGGCGCCGCCGGCGACGGTGGGACTCTTCACGGCGCTGCTGCTCGCGGGCACGATCGCCGGCACCCTCGTGCTCGGCTGGCTGGCCGATCGCGCCGGTCATCTCCTCGTCGTCCTGACCGGCGCCGCCGCCGTCGTCGCGGCCAACGCGGTGGCGCTCGGCGCGCCCTCGCTCGGCCTCTTCGGGCTCGTCTTCGTGCTCAGCGGCGTCCATCAGGCGTCGGTGACCGTGTCGGGCCTCAATCTCTTGCTCGAGTTCGCGCCCGCCGAGGGCGAGGGCCCGACGTATCTCGGGCTCGGTCAGACCTCGCTGGCGCCGGTGGCTTTCGTGGCGCCGCTGGCGGGCGGCCTGCTCGCGGACGGCACCGGCTTCCCGGCCGTCTTCATGATCGCTGCGCTCGGCGGGACGGCCGCCATGATCCTGCTCGCGCTGCGCGTGCGCGACCCGCGCCACGCGCGCGCGGTCGCCGCCGAGGGTCGCGCGTGAAGGCGTTGCTGATCGACCTCGATGACACGCTGCTCGCGTACTCGGCGGGCGTAGACGACTCGTGGGCGCAGGCGTGCGGTGGCGCCGCGCTGCCGGTGGAGGCGGCGACGCTGGTGGCCGTGCTGGCGGAGACGCGCAAGTGGTTCTGGACCGGCGATCCCGCGCGGCACGCGCGCGAGCGCGTGAACATGCTCGGCGCCTGGACCAAGATCGTCGCCGAGGCGCTCACGCGCTGCGGCTGCGCCGATGACGCGCTCGCCGCCGCCATCGCGCGGGACTTCGCGGCGCGCCGCCGCGAGGCGATGCGGCTCTTTCCCGAGACGCGCGCCTTCCTGGACGCGCTGCGCGCGCGAGGCCTGCCGCTGGCGCTCGTGACCAACGGCGACGCCGTCCAGCAGCGCGACAAGATCGAGCGCCACGACCTCGCGCGCTACTTCGACGCGATCCTCATCGAGGGCGAGTTCGGCTGCGGCAAGCCCGAAGCGCGCGTCTACCGCGAGGCGCTGCGCCGGCTGGGCGTGGGGTCCGAGGGCGCGTGGATGGTCGGCGACCACCTGGAGTGGGACGTGCTCGCGCCGCAGCGGCTGGGACTCACGGGCGTGTGGATCGATCGCGACGGCGCGGGGCTGCCCGCGGAGACGGGCGCGCGCCCGCACCGGATCATCCGCTCGCTCTCGGAGCTGCTCGGATGAGAGTCGCGCGGCTGGCGATCTGGATCGCCACCGCGGTCTTCGTCGTCATGCTCTTCTACCCGCTCGTGATGGAGATCCTCGCGCGCGTCAGCGCGCGCGGCGAGAGCGTGTTGCCGTGAGTTGATGAGCGGGATTCAAGTGGCGCCGGATATCGAGGAGCGCCACGGGTTCCCCGGGGCGCTCCGCGAATCACCTTCCCCAGCGGTATTCGCCGTCGGAGCCCGGGCGACCGCGGCCGCCGCCGCTGCCGCCGTCGAGGCCGCGCTTGGGCCCGCGCTTGCCGCCGCCGGGACCCTTGCGGCCGGCCGGTTTTTCGCCGAAGCCGCCGCCGCCCGCGCCGCGCCGCTGGCCCTGGCCGCGGCCCGGCTTCTCGCCGAACCCGCCGGCGCCGCCGCCCGGACGATCGCCGCCGAAGCCGCCGCCAGGCCGGGAACCTCCGCCGCCCGCGCCGAATCGCGGGCCACCGCCGCCGCCACCGCCCGCGCCGAAGCGCGGGCCGCCGAAGCCGCCGCCGGCCGGCCGGTCGCCGTAGGGGCGGGGACCACCGCCGACCGGACGCGGGGGCCGCGGGCCGCCCGCGCCGCGCGGCGTGGCCTTGTCCACGCGGATCATGCGCCCGTCGAGCGAGGTGCCGTTGAGCGAGGAGATGGCCTTCTCCGCCTCCTCGGTGGTCGCCATCTCGACGAAGCCGAAGCCCCGCGAGCGTCCCGTCTCTCGGTCGGTCATCACGGCGGCCGACATCACCTCGCCGAAGCGCGCGAAGGCGCCGCGCAGGCCCTCGCTCGAGGTGGAAAACGAGAGACCACCGACGAACAGCTTCACGGACATGACCTGCTCCTTTCGTTTGCCGGGTCGATTACCCCGAGTATATATCCGCCCAGGAACGGCGACCTCGACGAGATGGCGCGGCTCTTCGGCGCGGATCTCACGGAGTCGCTCAGTCGCTCGGGGCTCAGGAGGTGGGGGCGGGCAGCAGCAAACCGACCGCGGTCAGCGCGAGCGCGACGAGCACGGCCTGCGCAAAGATCTCACGCGCCTGCCGCTTGAGCTCGCCGGCGGCCCACGCATCGCTCACGGGCTCCGTTCCGGTCGCCGTCTCGCGCAGCCCGCGCGAGGCCAGGCCCGTTCACGTCCCGCCGCGGGCCTGGAAGAAGCCGAGGGCGGCGCCGAACACGGGCAGAAACAACACGAGGCGCGCGCCGCGCGGGGCGCCGAACAGGACGAAGCCGGCGGCGAGGAGCAGCGTGAGCGCGAGTCCCGCCGCGCCCATGAGGTAGCGCCGGCGCCGCCCGCGCGATCCGAGATTCGTGACCAGGGGGAGGGCCATCGCGGTCCGCGGGCTAAGGTATCATCGTTGCCAACCGGGGTCGCCGAATGCTAGATTCTTCGGCAACCAACCGCCGGTCAGGCGGTCGAAGCAGGGACAGGAGATCGACATGGAAGAGGCGACGGCGACGGCGCGTCAGCGACTGGCTCGCTGGATCGAAGACAGCCGCGAGGTCTTCGCGCTGCTGCCCGAGTTGCTGGACGGCGTCCAGAAGGCGACCGCCAAGACCGAGCACGCCGAGCGCGAGGCGGACCGGCTGCGCCGGGAGCTGATGGGGCTGCGCAAGGAGTTGACCGACGCGCGGGACAAGGAGACGGGCGGCCGCGCCCAGCACGGCGAGTTCGAGAAGCAGATCGAGGACTACAAGAAGCAGCTCGAGGAGCTCAAGCGCGTCAACGAGCAGCTGAAGGGCGAGAAGGAGGAGGCGGCGCAGGCGTTCGCGAAGCTGCTCGACACGGTGCAGTCGACGAATCAGATCGCGCAGAAGCTTGGCGTGACGAAGAGTCCCTTCGCGCGCGCCGCCCAGAAGGATCCCGCGCCGCCGGCCTCGCCGGCGCCTCACGAGTAGTTACTTCTTCATCCCCCGCACGTCCCTGCGCAGCGTGAGCCCGAGCTGGAAGCGCGTCTCGCGCCCGGGATCCGCGTTGAAGACCGCGAACCAGATCGCCCCGTGGTCACGGCCCAGCCCGGGCAGCGCCGTCCCCTCCGCGGAGAGCCGCCGCGCCTCGACCCTCGTCGCCTTGCCCACGGCCGGTACCGTCACCACGAGGCCCGAGTCGGAGGGAGCGCCGTCGACTTTTAGGTTGATGTCCACGCCGTGCGCCTCCTTCAGCTCGGCCTGGATCAGGAAGAAGCGCGAGGTCAGCGGCGGCAGCGTCGCGCTGAACTTGTGCTCGGTGAAACGCTGGTTGTCGGCGAGGAAGCGTTTCGCCGTCTGCTCGGTCTCGCCCAGGCGCGGCGTCGGGCGCTGGAAGACACGCGTGTCGTCCTTGGAGTGGATCATGCGCGCCTGCACCCACGGACCCGGCTCCGGCACCGCGGCCAGCAGCACGTTCTTGATGAAGTCCGGGTAGGTCTCGGTCAGCCGCCCCTCGGTCACGAGGTAGTCGTAGAGCTGCGTGCCGACGGGCTGCATCTGTCCTGACTTGAGATTGTTCAGCGCGTTGCCGACGGCGCCGGGGCTCTGCTTCTCGACGTGCTCCATGATGATCGAGTAGCCGTACGCGAGGAGGCCCTCCTCGAAGTCGGGGCTTTGCTGGATCGGCACCGACAGCAGATAGGGATATTTCGAGAGCTCCTCTCGCACCGCCGCGGGGAAGGCGAGCGTGTTCTTCCATCCCGACCAGCGGGCCCACGCCGCCAGCCACCACTGGGCCGTCTCGTCGGGCGCCGAGGGCTCGCCGCGCGGGGCCGCCGGCTGCGGCGCCGCGACGGTCGGCTCCGGCATGCGGACGGGCTCGGGCGCGCGCATCGCCTCGGCGATGCGGACGGGCTCCGGCGCCGCCGGCGCGGGCTCGGGCGCGCGCGGCGCCTGCCCCGGCAGGAGCAGCCGGCCGCGCGCCACCGCGACGGCGATCTGGCGGCCGAACGCGTCCGCCACGCTCTCCTCGAGGGCGGAGAACTTCTCGTCGTCGAGCGCCTCGGTGCCCTCGAGCATCGTGAGCAGGTCGGCGAACGGCCCCGCGGCCTCCATGAGGGCCCGCGCCTGCTCGGTCGTGGCGTCCGTCAGCGCGAGCGCGGCGGCCTTCGCCTCCTCCGCCTTGCTCTTCAAGGTGACGACCGGACCGAAGCTCTCGTCGCCCTCGTGAAGCAGGCCGGCGACGCGATCGTAGATGGCGAGGATCCGGCTCCGTATCTCGTCGAACGCCGCGCGGCGCCGCCGCGCATCGACGGCGGCGGACATCGCCGCGAGCACCGGCTCGAGGCTCTTGGCGCTCTCGACGCTGTCGGGCACCGCGACGCCGAGCGTCTCGGCAGTGGCGACGACCTGGGCGAGCAATTCCACGAATTCCGCGCGCGCGGCCGCGAGCGCCTCGACCAGCGCGTCGGCGGGCGGCGCGCCGCCGTCCTGCATCTCGCGCGCGGCTTCGGTGAGCTTCGCGCCCAGATCGGCAAAGCGACCGGTGAGGCCGGCCAGTTGGCGGGTCAGGGCGTCGAGATTCACATCCATAGCAGGCGGCAGGAATCGATTTTAGGTGGCGCCGCGGCAGGGTGTCAAACGCCGCACGATGTCACGCGCGCGTGAAGAGCAGCCAGCCGCCGATCGCGACGAAGAGCACGCCCGCCGCGCGCGTGAGATAGTGCGGCGGGATCCACGCGCCGAGGCGCTCGCCCACCAGCACGGCGAGCAGGCTGGACGTCACCAGCGCGCCGGCGGCGGCGAGGAACACACCGAGGCGGCCGACCCCGGGCGGCAGCCGGATGACGAAGCGCGCGCCGCCGCCGGCGCCGCGCTCGACGGTGAGGGTGCCGCCGTGCGCGGCCACGATCGAGCGCGCGATGGCGAGGCCGAGACCGATGCCACCGATGTCGCGGGCGCGGGCGTCGTCGAGGCGGACGAAGGGCTCGAAGATCCGCTCGGCGTCCGCGGCCGGGACGCCCGGGCCCGTGTCCTCGACCACGAAGAGCGCGGCCTCGCCGTCGCGCGTGACCGAGGTCGCCACCGTGCCCCCCGGCGGCGTGTACTTGACCGCGTTCTCGACGAGGTTCAGGGCCGCGCGGCGCAGCGCGTCGGCGTCGCCGCGGACCGCGGCCGGCGTTGCTTCCTTCAGCCGCACCGCCACGCCCGTCCCCGCCGAGAGCCGCGCGCCCACGTCGAGCAGGTCCAGCGCGAGCGCCTCGAGGTCGACGCGGTCGCGCCGCGACTCGGGCACGGCCGAGGCGCGTGAGAGCGCGAGCAGGTCCTCGGCGAGGCGGCCGAGGCGTTCGACCTCCTCGAGGCTGCCCGCGAGCACGCGCCGGTATTCCTCCGGCGAGCGCTCGGCGCGCAGCGCCACCTCCAGCCCTCCCTTGAGCGCCGTCAACGGCGTGCGCAGCTCGTGCGCGGCGTCCGCCGAGAATCGTCGGATTTCGGCGAACGCCGTCTCCAGCCGCGCGAGCATCCCGTTGAGCGTCTCGGCCAGGCGGTCCAGCTCGTCGCCCGTTCCCTGCACGCGCACCCGCTGACCGAGCGCCTCGGCGGTGATCCGGCGCGCGGCCGCCGACATCTGGTCCACCGGCCGCAGCGCGGCGCGCGCCATGAGGGCGCCGCCGGTGGCCGCCAGCGCCACCGCGAGCGGGACGAGCACGAGCAGCGACTGGAAATACCGGCGCAGCGTCCGCTCGCGCTGCGCGAGCGACATGCCGACCTGCACGACCTCGACCAGCGCGCCGTCGCGGATCACCGGCAGGGTGAGCACGCGCAGGTCGTGGCCGCGCTCGAAGCGGAGCGTCTCGAACGTCGCGCGGCCGTGGGCGGCGTTGGCGCGGGCGGCGGGCGACAGCGGGAGCGGCGCCCGCCCGGGCAGCCGCGGCGAGCGCACTCTCGGCGTGCCCGCGGGATCGATGATCTGGAAGAACTGGTCGAGGCCGTCGGGGCCGAGCAGCTCGCGCAGGGTGCGCTCGACGGGGCTGCCGGTATCGGCACCGGCGCTCCGGTCGCGCACCACCTCGGCGACGGTGAGCAGCGACTGATCGACGTCCTGGGCGAGGTTCCAGGCGAGCAGCGAATAGCCGACCACGCTCACCACGACGAGCGTCGCCAGCAGCACGCCCGTGTACCAGAGCGTCAGCCGCGTGTGGATGGAGAGCGGCCGCCGCACGTCAGTCGGCGTCCGGCCGCAGCACGTACCCGGCGCCGCGCACCGTGTGGAGCAGCCGCGCGTCCCCTGGGCCGTCGATCTTGCGGCGCAGGTAGCCGACGTAGACGTCCACGACGTTGCTCTCGGGGTCGAAGTCCAGTCCCCACACGTGCTCGGCGAGCATCGGACGCGTGAGGATGCGTCCGGGATTGCGCAGGAAGTACTCGAGGAGCGCGTGCTCGCGCGTGGTGAGCTCGATGTGCCGCTGGCCGCGCGCGACCACGCGCGTGGCGGGGTCGAGGGTGAGGTCGGCCAATCTCAAAATCGGCTCGCGCCGCCCGTCGACGCGTCGCAGCAGCGCGCGCACGCGCGCGAGGAACTCGTCGAACGAGAACGGCTTGGTGAGGTAATCGTCGGCGCCGGCGTCCAGCCCGGTCACCTTGTCGGCGACCGCGTCGCGCGCGGTGAGCATCAGCACGGGGGACGTCACGCGGGCCGCGCGCGCGGCCCTGAGCACGGCGACGCCGTCGAGCCGCGGCAGCATCACGTCGAGGACGATCAGGTCGTATGGCGGGCCGTGCCGGAGCAGGTCGAGCGCCGCCTCGCCGTCCTTGGCGACCTCGACCGTGTGCCCCTCCTCCTGCAGGCCCTGGCTGATGAAGTTGGCGACCTTGCGCTCGTCCTCCACTATGAGGATTCGCATGGAGGCTTCAGAGTGCTCTCAGGATCGCTCCGTGTCCAACCGGCGGCGGCACGTAGTAGGCGACGAGAAAGAGGCTACGCATCCATCGGTGATCCCGACGCTCGGGGGCGCGCTCGAACGCGCGGGCGAGCCTCGCCAGCACGGTGTCGATCCACGGTCTCCAGCGCGCTCGATCGTCGGCCGGCACCAGGCGCTCGAGCCGGTGCGCGAGGGCGCCGTCGGGCACGAGGTCGTCGTCCGGCGGTGGGCACGCGTCGGGCACCTGCACGCGCTCGATGATCCAGACGTGGGTCTGGAGCACGAGCTGCCTCCGGACTTCCGGCGCGAGGCCGAGCCAGACGGGAGCCATCGCGCAGTACCAGCCGCTGACCGACGGAGGCTCCCGGCGTCCGCGGGGGCGCAGGCGCCGGCGCTCGGCGCTGCGCCACGCGAGGAAGCGATGGTCGGCCGCCAGCTGTCGCACGACCCTCCGCAGCTGGGCGGCCCGCACGGGGTCACCTTCCCAGCGCCGCGGCCAGTCGTCGAAGATGCGCACGAGGCGATGCACCGGCAGCCACTGGGCGACGACGACGTCGCCCTCGAAGCCGGCGCCGCGCAGGTCGTCGATCACGTCGCGCGCGGCCGCGCGCGTCTCGCGCTCCCACCCGGCGTGCTCCTCGGGCAGCGGCACGAGCGTGTGGCGAAGCACGAGCGCGATGCAGCCGTTCGGCGACTCGTGGACGGCCACGAGGTCGGGATGTCGCCGACACGCCTGCGCGTAACGTTCCGCGAAGACGCTGGCCACGAGTGCCCTCCTTCGGCTAGGCGCCGACGGCGAGCCAGAGGGGGTCGCCGTCGCGCTGCACCAGCATCAGGACGGGCGCCCCCGCGGGGTGACGGCGGAGCGCCTGCTGCAGATCCTCGACGCTCGCGACCGCGCGGTGGTCGACCTCCGCGATGATGTCGCCGGCCTTGAGGCCGGCGGCCTCGGCGCGGCTGCCGTCGTTGACACCCACGACGAGCACGCCGCGCTGCTCGCGCAGACCGAGCTGCTGCGCCACCGTGGGTGTGAGCGTGCGGGCGGTGACACCGAGGGCCGGCTCGCCGGGCGCCGGCTCCGCCTTCGCCTCGCGGGCCTCCTCCAACCGGCCCACAGTGGCGGTGAGCGTCAGAGGCTTGCCGTCGCGCACGACCTTGACCGGCACCGCGCGGCCGACCGGCGTCTCTGCGACCGCACGCGGCAGGTCACCCGCGCGACCCACCGGGCGGCCGTCGTACTCGACGATCACATCGCCCTGCTTGAGGCCGGCCTTGGCGGCCGGAGAGCCCGCGCTCACGGACGTCACCAGCGCGCCGTCGGTCTGGGAGAGCCGGAAGCTCTTGGCGAGATCGGCGGTCAGCGGCTGGATGCCGACGCCGAGCCAGCCGCGTGTCACGTGGCCCGCGGAGGCCAGCTGGCTGACGACGGGCTTGGCGAGGTTGACCGGGATCGCGAACCCGATGCCGACCGAGCCGCCGCTGCGGCTCACGATCGCGGTGTTGATGCCGACCACCTGGCCGCGCGCGTTGATCAGCGGGCCGCCGCTGTTGCCAGGGTTGATGGAGGCGTCGGTCTGGATGAAGTCGTCGTACGGGCCCTCGCCGATGACGCGCCCCGTCGCGCTCACGATGCCCGTCGTCACCGTCTGCTCGAGGCCGAACGGGTTGCCGATCGCCATCACCGGCTCGCCGACCTTGAGCGCGGCGGAGTCGCCGAGCGGGATCGTCGGCAGCCCGTGGGCGTCCACCTTCAGGAGCGCCAGGTCCGTGCGCGGGTCACGCCCCACGACACGGCCGGCCAGCTCGCGCCCGTCTGCGAGCTTCACGCGGATCTCGGTGGCGCCGTCCACCACGTGGTTGTTGGTGACGACGTACCCGTCGGCGTTGATGACGAACCCGGAGCCGAGCCCGCGCTGCACGCGCGGCGGCACGCGGCCGAAGAACTGCTGGAAGAACGGATCGAGCGCCTCGGGCGTCGCTTGCGCCGCGCGCTTCATGCTGACGTTGACGACGGCCGGCTTGAGCGCCTGCGCCAGCGCCACCCAGTCGGGCGCGGTGACCGTGGCCGGCGCGACGGCGATCGGCTGCTCGCTCCAGAGCGGCGTCGTGGCCGCGCGGCCGTATCCGAAGGCCGCGCCCAGCGCGACCAGGACGAGGACGAGGCCGGCGGCCAGCGGCAGCCGGCGACGGAATCGGGCATCGAGCGTCATGGCGTTCGCCTCCTGTTCGCGAGACCGGTATGGGCTCGCAGGGCCCACGGTAGCGGCGCCGGATGAGACCGGAATGAAACGCGGATGAGAACTCTCTCATCGACGTCAGGAGGGGTCGACGGGGTCATGGGGCGGCCGCGCGCTATATAAAGGAGGCGCTATCATGCGGGGATGACACGCGACAGGGTGGCGCTCTCGATCATCGGCGGGCTGTCGCTCGTGATCGTGGGTCTCGTCGGCGTGTTGCTGCTGGGGCACCAGCCCGGCCTGGCGTGGAGCGCGGAGGTTTCCGGGCTGCCCGCGCTGAATGCCGCGCTCAACGCGACGTGCGCGGCGCTCCTCGTGAGCGGCTGGGTGGCCATACGCCGCCGCCGCATCGCCGTGCACCGCGCGTGCATGCTGGCGGCCTGCGTCGCCTCCGCGCTGTTCCTCGTCTCCTACGTCGTCTATCACGCGCTCGCCGGCTCGCGGCCCTTCGGCGGACAGGGCTGGATCCGAGTGGTCTATGTCCCGATCCTCGTCTCGCACGTCGTGCTGGCGGCCGCGATGGTGCCGTTCGTATTGACGACGGTCTATCGCGCGCTGTCGGGCCAGTTCGACCGGCACGTGCCGATCGCGCGACGGACGCTGCCGGTGTGGCTCTACGTGTCCGTGACCGGCGTGCTCGTCTACCTGCTGCTCTACCACCTCGGCTGACGCGCCCCGACCGTGCGGGGGTCGAGGCGCGCCACGGCTTCGCCGGGGCGCGACGAGCGTTGGGGGGTATGGGGGGCCATTTCGGGGCCCCGCATCTCCCTAGGCCAGCTCCCCGCGCAGCACCGTGACGGCCTGGCCGGCGAGCCTCACGCGCTCACCGGCCAGCGTCACGCGCACGACGCCGCCGCGCGCGGACACCTGGAGCCCCACGAGCTCGGAACGGCCGAGGCGCTCGGCCCAGAGGGGGCCGAGACAGCAGTGCGCCGAGCCCGTCACCGCGTCTTCCGGCAGGCCCACGCGCGGCGCGAAGAAGCGTGAGACGAAGTCGAACTCCGGCGAAGCGGCGCGCGCGGTGACGATCACGCCGCGCGTGTCGATCGCGGTCAGCGCCGGGAAGTCGGGCGACAGCGCGCGCAGCGCCGCCTCGTCGTCCACCTCGACGACGTAATCCAGGCGGTTGCGACCGACCCAGCCCGGCTTCACGCCGAGCGCCTCCGCGAGCCCCGCGGGCGCGCGTGTCCGCGTCGCCGGCTCGGCCGGGAAGTCGAGGGAGATCCACCCGTCGCGCCTCGCGGCGGCGAGCGCGCCGGCCCCCGTGGTGAAGCGTGCCGTGGCGTCGGGGGCGAGCCGCCTCGTCTCCCACAGCGCATGCGCGGCCGCGAGGGTGCCGTGACCGCAGAGCTGGAGCTCCGTCGACGGCGTGAACCACCGGAGCGCGAACTCGCTGTGCGCGCCCACGACGAACGCCGTCGCGGGCAGGTTCAGCTCCGCGGCGAGGCCCCGCATCCACGCGACCTCCCGCGCCGCCGGCAGCAGGCACACGGCCGCGGCGTTGCCGCGAAACGGCTCGGCGGTGAAGGCGTCGACGTGGAGCAGCGGCACGGGCACGGCGGTAGGATACCGCCGTGCGCGGGCTCGAGCAGATTCCCTGGTTGTACGACGCGTGTTGCGCGCTCGTCGAGCGCTTCGGCCTCGGGCGCTGGCGCCGCTGGCTCGTCGAGGGCGCGGCGGAGCGCACGCTCGACGTCGGCTGCGGCACGGGCCGCAACCTGCCGCTCTACGCCGCGGGCGTGCGCGTGATCGGCCTCGATCCCGCGCGCGACGCGCTGCTGGCGGCGCGGCGCCGCGCGCCGGGCGTCCCGCTCGTGCAGGGCGACGCGCAGGCGCTGCCGTTTCGCGACGCCGCCTTCGATACCGTCGTCAGCGGGCTCGCCTTCTGCAGCGTGCCCGACCCCGCGCGCGGCCTCGCCGAGGTCAAGCGCGTGCTGCGGCCCGGCGGCGCGCTGCGGATGCTCGAGCACGTGCGCGCGACCGGTGGCCTCAAGGCGCGCGTGCAGGACCGCTGGCAGCCGCTGTGGACGCGCCTCAGCGGCGGCTGCCACTGGAACCGCGAGACCGAGCGCAGCGTCGAGGCCGCGGGCTTCCGCATCGAGGCCGGCACGCGCCGGGCCAAGGGCGACATGCGGCGGTTCGTCGCGCGGCCGGGCTGAGAGGCCGGCGCTTCGACCGCCCGGTACAATCGAGACGTGGACGCGCTTTCCCGCCGGCGGCTGCTCCAGGGGGCCGTGGCCTCGGCCGCGATACGGGCCGCACCGCTCCGCGCCTGGCCCGCGCCCGAGGGCGGCCGCGTCGTCGTCGCGCGCGAGCCCAGCCGCGCGAAAGCGGTCGCGGCGTGCCTCGAGGCGCTCGAGTTCCGCGCGTGCGAGGGCCGCGACGTCGCGCTGAAGGCCAACTTCAACAGCGACGACGCGTCGGAGGGCTGAGCCGTGGCCAAGCGTTCAGGCGCCGACGACGACCTGAGCCGCTACGGCCGGCTCGCCGAATACAATCGCAAGCGGCGTTTCGACGTCACCCCCGAGCCGCCGGGCCGCGCGAGCACCAGGAAGCCGGCGCGCGCGCTCGAGTTCGTCGTGCAGAAGCACCGTGCGAGCCATCTGCACTACGACTTCCGCATCGAGCACGAGGGCGTGATGCTCTCGTGGGCGATCGCCAAGGGGCCGTCGCTCGACCCGAGCGTCCGGCGGCTCGCGATGATGACCGAGCCGCACCCGATGGACTACAACGACTTCGAGGGCGTGATCCCCGAGGGCGAGTACGGCGGCGGCACGGTGATGATCTGGGACCGCGGCACGTGGGAGCCCGAGAGCCCCGACGTGAACAAGGCACTCGCCAAGGGCGACCTCAAGATGCGGCTGCACGGCAAGAAGATGAAGGGCTCGTGGGTGCTGGTGCGCATGCGGGACCGCCAGTGGCTGCTCATCAAGCATCGCGATCAGCACGCCTCCGCCACGCAGGACCTCACGCTCGCCAAGCCCAAGTCCGTCGTCTCGCGCCGCTCCATGGCCGGCATCGCGCGCGCGGCCGGCGCCAGCGCGCGCCAGCTGGAGCAGGCCGCGGGCGCCGATCCTCCCCGCGCGACCGCGAAGCCCGCGTGAGCGTTCCGACCGGCGTGAAGCCGATGCTGGCCACGCTGGTCGACGCGCCCTTCCACGCGCCGGGCTGGGTCTACGAGGAGAAGTACGACGGCATCCGCATCCTCGCCGCCAAGGACGGCTCGCGCGTGCGTCTGATCACCCGCAACCTGATCGATCGCAGCGCCGACGTTCCCGAGATCGCCGCGGCGATCGCCAAGCTGCCGGCGCCCACGCTGCTGCTCGACGGCGAGGTGGTCGTCTTCGATCCCGAGGGCATCTCGCGCTTTCAGCTCTTCGGCGCCGACACGCGGCGGAAGCCCGTCTACGTCGTCTTCGACTGCCTCTACGCGCGCGGCCGCGATCTACGCGGGCGCCCGCTCGCCGAGCGCCGCGCGGTGCTCGAGAAGGAAGTGCGCCCCGGCGGCCCGCTGCGCCTCGCGCGGCGGCTCGGGAGCGATGGCTTCAAGGCGTTCGAGGCGGCGCGCGAGCGCGGGCTCGAGGGCATCGTGGCCAAGGACGAAGCGTCGACGTACGAGACCGGCAAGCGCTCCCCGGCGTGGCGCAAGGTGAAGGTCCGCGCGGAGGAGGAGTTCGTGATCGGCGGCTACACGGCGCCCGAGGGCGCGCGCACGCACTTCGGCGCGCTGCTGATCGGCGCCTTCGACGACGGCACGCTGCGCTACGCGGGCAAGGTGGGCACCGGCTTCACGAGCAAGACGCTGGCCGATCTCGCGCAGCGCTTTGCGCCGCTTCGTCGCGCGACGTCACCGTTCGCCGACGCGCCGCGCATGCGTGACGCGACCTGGCTCGAGCCGAGGCTCGTCGCCCAGATCGGATTCATGGAGAAGACGGGCGACGGCAAGCTCCGCCATCCCACCTTTCTCGGCCTGCGCGACGACAAGTCACCCGCCGCGGTGCGCTGGACCGTGTAGGAGCGGTCGGCGTATCGAGGGACGCCACGGCTTCGCCGGGTGTCGAGGCGCGCCACGGCTTCGCCGGGGCGCGACGAGCGTTTGGGGGGTATGGGGGGCCATTTCGGGGCCCCCCATCTATACAGCATAGCGGGCGCGGATCTCGTCGAGCGCGCGGCGACGCGACTCGGCGGGCGGCAGGGCGGCGGTCTCCACGGCGGCGAGCGCGCCGGCGAGCTCGTCGTCCTTGATCTGCTGGCGCGCCCACGTCGAATAGTCGTGCTGCCCGAGGTGCCAGGCCCACGTCGGCTCGTCCACGCCCTCGGCCAGCTCCACGAAGCGCACCAGGTTCGCCGCGCGCAGGTTGAGGGCGCCGGCCGGGCCGCGGAAGTAGAACGAGCGGTCGGGCGGCAGCTCGCCCTCCGTGTACTTGCGCACGTGGCGCCGGTGCTGCACGCGCCGTTTCGCGACGCGGAAGCGCTGCGCGCGCGCCTCGGGCCCGAGCCAGGCGATGGCCACCTCACCCTCCGCCAGCGGCGTGCCGGCGAGCGCGGGCGCCCGGCCGCCCGTGGCGGCGCGCGTGGCCGCGGCGAACGCCTCCAGCTCGGTGGCGGCCACGACGTTGGGGAGCGTGCGCAGCTCCGGGGCGAGGTCGCTCACGTCGAGCGTGCTCAGGCACAGCGACTCCGTGCTCCCGCGCAGCAGCTCGGCGACGGGGGAGCCATCGGCGGGCGCGATGTGGTGCGCCTCGTCGAGGATCAGCCAGTGCGGCAGGCCCGTGGTCGAGCGCACCAACGCCACCGCGCCCAGCGCCTTCGTGGCGTACGCGACCTTCTCGGCGCGCGTCATCGCCGAGAGGTTGAGCACGAGGCTGGTGCGCGGCTGGTGCAGGAGCTGGCGCAGCTCGCCCGGCGTCGGCAGCACGCGCTCGCTGCTGCCGCCCAGGACGACCACGCGCTCCAGCTCGGCGAACGCCTGGTAGTCGCCCTCGGGGTCCACGAGCAGGACGGAACGCCCGCTCTCGACGAGCCGCTCCACCAGCAAGCCGGTCAGCGTCGACTTGCCGCTCGCCGACGGGCCGACGATCAGCAGGCGCGTGGCGTGGGGCGCGATCGTCACCGGCTCGCCGTCGCCGGCCTCGCCGATCGGCAGGCGGTGGCGCGTGAGCCGCGGCACGAGGGCGACCAGGTCGTCGGCGAGGTGCTCCTCGATGAACTCGATCACGCCGCGCGAGCCCGGCGCGCGCGTGACGTAGTCCGCGCGCTCGCGCAGCGCGGGAATCGCGTCCGCCACCGCAACCGCGCACTCGGACATCGCCAGGAACGCGTGATCGTTCTCGGCGTCGCCGACGCCGACCATGTTGTGGTGCGAGAGCGCCAGCACGGTCAGCGCCGCCTCGAGCCCGGTGCCCTTGGTCACGCCGCCGGGCACGAGCATGAGCGCGCCCTTGTTGAAGACCAGCGTGCGCTCCACGCCCGTCTCGCGGACCGCCGCCAGCGCGGTCTCCGCGTAGCCCTCGGTGGTGGCGATGATCGAGGAGCCGAGGTCGAACGGCACCCCGCGGCGGCGCAGCTCTTCCACGAGCGCCGACTCCGGCGCATCGCCCAGCGTCCTGGCCTCACGGGTGTCGGGGAAGTAGAGGACGGCGCCGTTCTCGGCCACGACCGCGTCGAACATGCGGTCGACGTCGGCGCAGACGCTCCGCAGATCGGACAGCATCCGGCCGGTGACGAGCAGGATCTTGCGGCCGGATTCACGGACGCGCCCGAGGGCCGCGGCCACCTCGGGGGAGCACCGGCCACCGTCTGCGATCGTGCGGTCGTAGTCACACGCGAAGACGTGAATGTTCACGCGTATCGCCTATGCACTCACCGTACCATTTCGGACCCTAAACGGAACCCTAAACGGAGCGATTGCGCCTCACGGGCGGGCCCGGGGGGAACGCGTTCCTGGGGAACGCGCTCGGCGTCGCTCAGCCCTTTGGAATTCTCCGGGAGGTCACCGACGGGGAGAGCGCGATCGTGCCGGCGGCGATGAGGCGCTCGATGTCGGACGGCGCGACGCCGATCTCGCCGAGGACCTCGGCCGTGTGCTCGCCGAGCAGCGGCGCGGGGCGGCGGATCGCCGCGGGCGTGGCGGAGGCGCGCACGGGAAAGTTGAGCATCCGGGCGGTGCCGTAGCCGGGCTGCTCGACCTCGGCGACGGCCTCGAGGTGCTTGATCTGCGGATCGGCGAAGACCTCGTCGAGCTCGTAGACGGGCCCGGCCGCGATCGACGCGCGCTCGAAGCGCTCCTGCCACTCGGCGGTGGTGGCGCCGGCGAGGGCCTTCTCGACGCGGGCGCGGAACTCGTCGTAATGGGTCAGCCGCGCGTCGTTCGTGGCGAAGCGCGCATCACTCGCGAGCGTGGCGTCGCCCAGCGCCTTGCAGAAACGGTCGTACTGATCGGGGTTCATCATGACGACCTGGATCATGCCGTCCTTCGTCGGATAGGCCTCGGCCGGGGTGAGGTTGGCGTTGCGGTTGCCCATGCGCCGGGGACGCGTGCCGGTGTCGAAGTACTGCGCGACGGGATCGGGCAGCAGGCTCAGCGTCGAGGTCAGCAAATTCACGTCGAGGTGCTGACCGGCGCCCGTGCGGAAGCGGTGCACGAGGGCGGCGTTGACGGCGCCGAACGCGCAGAGGGCCGCCGCGAGGTCGGAGACCGAGCCGCCCACCCGCGTCGGCGGCTGGCCCGGCATGCCGGTGAGGCCCATGAGCCCGCTCATGCCCTGCGCGATCGTGTTGTAGCCGGGACGCTTCGCGTACGGCCCCGTCTGGCCGAAGCCGGTGACCGAGGCGTAGACCACGCGCGGGTTCACGGCGCCGACCGCGTCGTATCCCAGCCCGAGCCTGGCGGCCACCCCGGGCAGGAAGTTCTCGACGATCACATCGGCGCGTCGCGCCAGCTCGAAAGCCAGGCGCGCGCCCTCGGGGTGCTGGAGCTCGACGGCGATCCCGCGCTTGCCCCGGTTGACGGCGGCGAAGGCCGCGCTCATCCCGTCGCCGCCCCGCCAGGATCTCAGGTCGTCGCCGCGGCCGGGCCGCTCGAGCTTGACGACGTCGGCGCCGAGGTCGGCCATCAGGGTGGCGCAGTAGGGGCCGGCGATCACCCGGGACAGGTCGAGAACCCTGATGCCGCTGAGCACGCGGCCGAGTATAATCCGGCACCACTGTCCGTGTCGTACCGGAGTGGAGGCAAGTCCATGAAACGTGCCGGTGCCGTCGTCGCCGCTTATCTACTCGCCGGGCTCGTCGGCGTGAGGGGGAAACCATGAAGCGATTCGTCATCCGACGGGTCGGCTACGCGCTGCTCTCGCTCGTCGTGCTGTCGGCGACGTTCTTCGTCTTCGTCCGGCTCACGGGCGATCCGTCCGTGCTGCTCGTCGAGCCCGGCGCCAGCAAGGCCGACATCGACGCGATCCGCGCGGACCTCGGCCTGGACAAGCCGCTGCTCGTCCAGTACGCGGTGTTCGTCAAGGGCCTCCTGCGCGCGGACTTCGGCCGCTCCTTCTATTACCGCACGCCGGTGCTCGAGCTGTACCTCGAGCGCCTGCCGAACTCGCTGCTGCTCGCGGTGGTCGCGATGGCCTTCTCGCTGGCCATCGGGATCCCGAGCGGGATCCTGGCCGCCGTGCGCGTGAACGGCTGGTGGGACCGGGCGGGCAAGATCTTCGCGCTGCTGGGGCTGTCGATGCCGTCGTTCTGGGTGGGCCTGCTGCTGATCCTCTTCTTCTCGGTCTACCTCGGCTGGCTGCCGTCCTCCGGCTCGGGCACGCCGTGGCACGTCCTCATGCCGGCCTTCGCGCTCGGCTGGTACTTCGCGGCCGCGCACATGCGGCTCACGCGCAGCTCGATGCTGGAGGTGCTCGGCTCCGAGTACATCAAGCTCGCGCGGCTCAAGGGCCTGCCGGAGGCGCTCGTCATCGGCAAGCACGCCTTCAAGAACGCGCTGATCCCGGTGCTGACGCTGGCCGGGATCAACCTCGTCCTGATGATCAACGTCGCCGTCGTCGTCGAGACGGTCTTCGCCTGGCCGGGTGTGGGGCGGCTGCTCTTCGAGGGCATCGCGTTCCGCGACTTCCCGGTGGTGCAGACGACCGTCATCCTCGGCGGCGTCATGATCATCGTCGTCAACCTCGCGGTGGACCTCATGTACGCCGTCATCGATCCGAGGATCCGTTATGAACGCTAGCCGCGCCGCCGTCCTCGCGTTCCCCGGGCGCCTGGCCTCCTTCCGCCGCGAAGGCTGGCCGATGGTGCCCATCACCATCCTGGCCGTGCTCGCGCTGCTGGCGATCTTCGCCGACGTGATCGCGCCCCACGATCCCCAGGTGGGGCTGCTCGGCGAGCGCTTCCGGCCGCCGGCCTGGCAGCAGGGCGGCAGCACCGCGCACCTGCTCGGCACCGACCACGTCGGGCGCGACGTGCTCTCGCGGCTGATCTTCGGCGCCCGCGTGTCGATGGTCGTCGGCTTCACCGCGGTGATCTTCGCGGGCGTGGTCGGCACCGTGCTGGGCATCCTCGCCGGCTATCTCGGCGGCTGGGTCGACCAGGTCATCATGCGCGTGACCGACGCGTGGCTGGCCCTGCCCGCGCTGACCTTCGCGATCTTCCTGGCGGCCATCGTGGGGCCGAGCGAGATGAACATCGTCATCATCCTCGGCCTCGTCTACTGGACGCGCTACGCGCGCGTCGTGCGCGGCGAGGTGCTCTCGCTCAAGGAGCGCGACTACGTGCGCCTGGCCATCGTGGCCGGCTGCTCCAAGCGCACGATCATGCGGCGCCACATCCTGCCCAACGTGGTGAACTCCGCGATCGTGCTCGCCACCCTCATGCTCGGGGTCGTCATCGTCACCGAGGCCGCGCTGTCCTTCCTCGGCGTCGGGGTGCCGCCGCCGAAGCCGGCGTGGGGCCTCATGCTCGCCGACGGCAAGAAGGGGCTGATGGCCGGCTACTGGTGGCTCACGGTGCTGCCCGGCGTCTGCATCATGCTGATGGTGCTCTCGGCCAACCTGATCGGCGACTGGCTGCGCGTGAAGCTCGACCCGCAGCTGCGGCAGCTGTGAGGGCATGAGCGAGACCGACGCGCCCCTGCTCGCCGTCGAGGGCCTCACCACGCACTACGTCAGCGCCCGGGGCACGCGCGTGACGCGGGCGGTGGAGGACGTGTCGTTCACGCTGGGCGACGGCGAGACGCTCGGCATCGTCGGCGAGTCGGGCTCCGGCAAGACGACACTGGCGCTGTCGCTGCTGCGCCTGCTGCCGCCGGCCGCGCGTACCATCGCGGGCGCCATCCGGTTCGAGGGCGAGAATCTGTTGACGAAGTCCGAGGCCGAGCTGCGGCACATCCGCGGCAAGCGCATGGCCATGATCCTGCAGGATCCGATGGCTTCGCTGAACCCGCTCTTCACGATCGGCGACCAGGTGGGCGAGCCGCTGCGCGTCCACGAGGGGGTGAGCCGCCGCGGGGCGTGGGAGCGCGCGCGTGAGCTGCTGGGCGCCGTCCGCATCTCGGCGCCCGACGCGCGCGTGCGCAACTATCCGCACGAGCTGTCGGGCGGCATGCGCCAGCGCATCGTCGGCGCGATCGCGATCTCGTGCGGCCCGCGGCTGCTCATCGCCGACGAGCCGACGACGAGCCTCGACGTGACCATCCAGGCCCAGTACCTGTCGCTGCTCCGCGAGCTGCAGCGCGCGCAGGGCCTGGCCCTGATCTTCATCACCCACAACCTCGGCATCGTCGCTCGCATGTGCGACAAGGTCGCCGTCATGTACGGTGGACGGATCGTGGAGTCGGGCCCGGTGCGGCGCATTTTCGGCGCCCCCGCGCATCCCTACACCCGCGCGCTCATCGAGTCCATTCCGAAGCTCGGCGACTCCAACGGGCGGCTCACCGCGATCGACGGCCAGCCGCCGGACCCGGCGGCGCTGCCCGGCGGCTGCGCCTTCCACCCGCGGTGTCCGGCCCGGCTCGAGCGCTGCGCCGTCGATCGCCCCCACGACACCGCCGTCGGCGACGAGCACCGCACGGCGTGCTGGTTGCACGGATGACGCCGCTGCTGGAGGCGCGCGGGGTGGTCAAGCACTTCCCCGTCCGCGGCAGCCTGTTCGGCGGGTCCCAGAAGGTCGTGCGCGCGGTGGACGACGTCTCGTTCGTCATCGAGCCCGGCGCCACCCTCGGGCTGGTCGGCGAGTCCGGCTGCGGCAAGACGACGACGGCGAAGCTCGTGCTCCTCCTCGAGCGGCCGACGGCCGGCGAGATCCGCTTCGACGGCGAGTCGCTGGCGACGCTCGACGCCGAGGGCCTGCGGCGCTACCGGCACTCGGTGCAGGCCGTGTTCCAGGACCCCTACGCGTCGCTCAGTCCGCGGATGCGCGTCGGCTCGATCATCACCGAGCCGCTCGTCACCAACGAGCGGCTGTCCGCGGCCGAGCTGGCAACGCGCCTGCGGAAGGTCCTCGACCTCGTCGGCCTGCCCGCGCGCGCCGGCGAGCTGTTCCCGCACGAGTTCTCCGGAGGTCAGCGCCAGCGCATCGCCATCGCGCGGGCGCTCGCGCTCTCGCCGCGCCTGATCGTGCTCGACGAGCCCGTCTCCGCGCTCGACGTCTCGATCCGCGCCCAGATCCTCAATCTCTTGAAGGATCTCCAGCGGGAGCTCGGGCTGGCCTACCTCTTCATCGCCCACGACCTGGCCGCCGTCGCGCACATGAGCCACGTGATCGCGGTCATGTACCTCGGGCGCGTCGTCGAGACCGGCGTGGCGCGCACGGTCGCGGTCCACCCGCGCCATCCGTACACCAAGGCGCTCTTCGCCGCCGCGCTGCCGGCGCATCCGGACGACTCGCGGGACGACATCGTGCTGGTGGGCGACGTCCCGAGCCCGCTCGATCCACCCTCGGGCTGCCGGTTCCACACGCGGTGTCCTCAGGTCATGATGCCGCGGTGCTCGACCGACGAGCCGCAGCTGGCGTGCGTGGACGCCCGCGACGTCGCCTGTCATCTCTACGACCGCGTCTGAGACGCGCCAGCACGGGTTCCGCTAGAGGTCGTTTCCGGAGTAGGAGAGGTTGAAGGACTTGTTGCAGAGCGGGAAGTCCGGGACGATGTTGTTCAGCACGGCGTATTCGAGCGCGGGCCAGTTCCGGAACGACGGATCCACCACCTTCACGCGCGCGAGCGTGTCCGCCCCCGCCGCGAGCACCCAGTGCCAGATCGGGCCACGCCAGCCCTCCACGAGGCCCGTCGCGTGCGCGCCGGCGCGCAGCGGCCCGGGCGCCGCGAACACGGCGCCCGGCGCCGCGCGCCGGGCCGCCTCGCCGATCAGCGCCGCCGATTGCCGCGCCTCCTCGATCCGCACCATCGTCCGCGCCCACACATCGCCCGTCTCGTAGACCGGCACCTGCAGCGGCAGCGCGCCGTAGGTGGCGAAGGGTGCGTCGCGCCGCGCGTCGGCGTCGATCCCGCTCGCGCGCGCGACCATCCCGACCACCTGCATCTCTCGCGCGGTGCGCGTCGTGAGCCGCCCCGTGCCCTGCAGCCGCTCGAGCACCATCGTGTTGTCGAGCGAGAGCCGCGCGATGTCGACGAACTCCGCGACCACGCGCTCGACCTCGCGCGCGGCCTGCTCGAGGTCGGCCGAGGCGATCGGGCCGGCGACGCCGCCGGGCACGACGGCGCCGCGGAGCAGCCGATGGCCGGTCAGCCGCGCGTTGAGCCGCAGCAGCCGCTCGCGCAGCCGGAAGCAGTGCGCGTGGCCGAAGGCGTAGCCCGTGTCGTTCACGATCATGCCGACGTCGCCGACATGGTTGTAGAGGCGCTCCAGCTCGAGCAGCACGACGCGAAGCCACAGGGCGCGCTCCGGCGCGTGACCGCCCGCCAGCGTCTCCAGCGCCTGGCAGAGCGCCAGCGCGTGACCGACGCTCGTGTCGCCGGAGATGCGCTCGGCGAGCTCCGGCGCGCGGGCCAACGGCAGCGTCTCGAAGAGCTTCTCCGTGCCCTTGTGGACGAAGCCCAGGCGCGTCTCGAGGTTGACGATCGTCTCGCCTTCGACCGAGAACCGGAAGTGACCGGGCTCGATGATGCCGGCGTGCACGGGTCCGACCGTGATCTCGAAGATCCCAGAGCCTTCCACGTGGCGGAACGGGAACGGGCGGCCGTCGTCCGCGACGTCCGTGCGCGCGACGGCGTCCCGGCGCAGCGGGTGATAGCCCTCGGGCCAGAACTGGTGCAGGGCGAGCCGGCGTGGATCGGGATGGCCCGTCGGCACGAGCCCGAACAGGTCGGCGATCTCGCGCTCGAAGCGGCTCGCCGCGAACGACCGCGTCGCCAGCGACGGGAACGCGGCGCGCTCGGCGTCCACCGCCGCACGCGCGGTGACGGCCGGACGGTGCGTCGGTGGCGCGAAGCGGTATGCGAGCGTGAAGTCGCCGCTCGTCGCCCGCGTGTCGGCGGCGGCGATCCACTGCGGCTCCAGGCCGAGCCCGGCGAGCCGCTCGGCGAGCGCCGGCACCTCCGACGCCGGCAGCCGGCAGTCGACGCCGCCCGTCGCGTCGGCGAGGACCTCGCCGGCGCCGGCGTCGCGAGCCGCCTGCGCGAGCGCGTCGACTGTCGGCCGCGCCGTCACGGGACCACGACCCTCGCCGCGAGCTCGAGCGCCGCCGCGAGCCCCGGCGGCCAGGCGAGTCCCGTCAGCACGAGCGCCGCCAGCGCCGCCGCCATCGGCACCGCGGCCATCCAGCCGGAGGGAATGCGGCGCACGGCGGGCGCCGGCCCGAAGAGCATGGCGTGCGCGGCGCGCAGCAGGCCGGCGAAGGCGACGACGAGGAGCACGAGCCCGGCGGCTGCGGCCCACCCGTGGCCCTCACGGAACCCGGCCGCGAAGATCATGACCTCGCTGGTGAAGAGGCCGAACGGCGGCAGCCCCATGAGGGCGAGCACGGCCACCAGGAAGGCACGGCCGGTGATGGGCAGCGCGCGGAGCAGACCGCGCACGCCCGCGAGATCGACCGTGCCGTACGCCGCGCGGATGCGGCCGGCGAGGAGGAACACCACCGACTTCGCCAGGCCGTGGTTCGCGACGTGCAGGAGCGCGCCCGAGACGCCGAGCGCACCGCCGAAGCCGAGCCCGAGACCGACCAGCCCGATGTGCTCCACGCTCGAGTACGCGAGCATCCGCTTGTAGTTGCCGGGATTCCACAGGAAGGCGGCGGCGACGGCGAGCGACAGGAGCCCCAGCGCGATCAGGATGCGCCGCGCGAAGGCGGGGCCCGCCGCGGCGTCGACGATCGGCTTGAACCTCACGATCGCATAGACGCCGACGCTCAGCAGCACCCCGGACATGAGCGCACTCACCGGCGCCGGCGCCTCGCTGTGAGCGTCCGGCAGCCACGTGTGCATCGGCGCGAGCCCGGCCTTGGTGCCGTACCCCACCACGAGGAAGACGAACGCCAGCTGGAGCACGCGCGGCGAGAGCGCGGGCGCCAGCGCGAGGAGCGCCGTCCAGCGCAGCGCCTGCGGGGCGTGCTCGGCGAGGGCGTGCTGGCGCACCGCCTCCGCGTAATAGACGAGCACGGTGCCGACGAAGGCGATGGCGATGCCGACCGAGCAGATGAGCAGGTACTTGTAGGCCGCCTCGAGCGAGGCGCGCGTGCGCTCGAAGTTCACCAGGAACACCGACGCGAGCGTGGTGCCCTCCACGGCCACCCACATCACGCCGACGTCGTCGGTGGAGACGGCGAGGAGCATCGTGAAGACCATGAGGTGGAAGAGCGGATAGAAGAGGCGCGGCGAGCCCTCGCGTGCGTAGCGCGGCGCCTCGGCGGCGGCGAGGGCGGCCACGGCGACGATCACCGCGATCATCCAGCCCGAGAGCGCATCGGCGCGCAGCACGCCATCGAGCGCGACCGCGGGGGCGCCGCGCACGGTGGTGGCCGCCACCGTCAGCCCCGCCGCGAGCGTAACCACCGCGGCCAGCGCGTGCACGGCGGTGGCGGCGCGGCGGGGGACGAGCGCCAGGAGCGCGGCCGCGACGAGCGGCGTGGCGACGAGCAGGACGATCACCCGCGCAGCTCCCGGAGGCGGTCGACGTCGAGCGAGTCGTGCTCGCGCCGCATCTGCACGAGGACGCCCTCCATGAGCAGGACGATGACGAGGACCTCGAGGAAGACGCCGGCCTCGACGATGCCGGGCATCCCGTACGTGGCCACGACGCCGAGGGCGAAGATCGCGTTCTCGAACACGAGGAAGCCCGTGACCTGACCGAGCGCGTCGCGGCCGGTGACGCAGACGAAGAGGCCGATGAGGGCCATGGCGAAGGCGAGCGGGATGGCGCCGCGCGTGGGCAGGGCGCTCGAGGCGAGGCCGCTCACCGGCAGCATGATGACGTAGGCGACGACGACGAGGCCGCCGGCCACGAGGACGGGGATGCCGGACGAGCGGCCCGGCCGCACCGGGCGCAGCGGCGCGCCCGCCGCCATGCGCCGCAGCACGCGCGGGATCAGCCAGGTCTTCACCACGAGGAACACGGCGGCGACGAGCAGCAGCACCGGGCGGCGGGCCAGCAGCCCGATGGCCGCGGCCAGCGCGCCCAGAACGAGCGACTGCACGATGAACAGCCGCACGCGCCCGCGCCACGACTGCCGCCACACGAGCACGAGCGTCACGGCGAGCGCGACGAACGCCAGGAGATTCGCGACGGTCGCCATCATCGGAGCACGAACACCGCGCTCACCGACAGGACCGCCAGCGCGAACGATCCCGAGAGCAGCTCCGGCACACGGAACAGCCGCAGCTTGGCGATGGCCGTCTCGAGCGCCGCCAGCGCGACGGCGAGCAGGACGAGCTTGCCGGCCAGCGCGAGGAGGCCGAGCAGCATCGCCGGCGGCTCGACGTCGGCGGGCACGCCCCACGGGAAGAAGAGGTTGGCGAGCAGGGTCAGGAAGAGCAACAGCTTCATCGCCGACGCCCACTCGACGAGCGCCAGGTGGCGCCCGGAATACTCGAGGACCATCGCCTCGTGGATCATCGTCAGCTCGAGGTGCGTGGCCGGGTTGTCGACGGGCAGCCGTCCGGTCTCCGCGAGCATCACGATGAAGAACGCCGCGAAGGCGAGCAGATGCGCCGGGTTCACGGCGAGCAGCGGCTCGGCCGACACGCGCTCGACGATCCCGCCGAGGTTGGTGGTGTTCGCGCGGAGCGCGAGCGCGAAGACGGCGAGGATCACCGTCGGCTCGGCCAGCGCCGCCACCGCGACCTCGCGGCTACTGCCCATGCCGCCGAACGCGCTGCCCGCGTCGAGCCCGGCCAGCGCCAGGAAGAAGGTGCCGAGCAGGAACAGCGACATCAACAGGATGATCCCCGCGAACGCCAGCGGTGGCCGCGAGGTCAGCACGGGCGCGGCCAACGCGGCGACGAGCATCGCGCCGACCAGCACGTAGGGCGTCGCGCGGAAGATCCACGACGTCGTCTCGGAGACGACCGGCGTCTTGCCGAGGAGCTTGCGCAGGTCGAGGAACGGCTGCCACGGCGACGGCCCGCGGCGCCCGACGAGCCGGGCCTTCAGCGTGCGCAGCGTGCCGACGAGCAGCGGGGCGCCGAGCCCGACGACGAGCGCCTGGAGCACGGACAGCGTGAGCGCGTCCATCAGGCCACGAGCAGCAGCAGGAGGAGCGCGGCGAGCACGTAGGCGAGGTAGAGGTTCGGGCTGCCCGACTGCACGACGGCGACGCGGCGCGCGGCCGCGCGCAGGAGGCGGCCGACCGGCCGATAGAGCCACTCGTCGACGATGAAGCGCGTCGGGTTCTCGTAGCGGATGCGCCGCACGAAGAACCGCGACTCGGGGTGCCGGTCGATGTCGAGCCGCTTCACCGGGCGGTAGAAGAAATCGAAGACGCGCGTGAACGGGTCGGCGAAGGCCGTCGCCGTGTACTCCATCCGCGCGGTCTGCAGCACGCGCCCGCAGGCCCACGTCTCGTAGCGGCGCGGGCGCGGCCGCACGCGAGCGACGGCGAGCAGCAGCACCGGCAGGAGGATGCCGCCCGCCAGCGCCAGGGCCACGGCGGGCATGGACAGGCTGGCGAACTCTCCGGAGACCTCCAGCGTGAGCCAGGCGCCGAGGGTGACCGGCGGCGGCGCGGGCACCAGCGTGGCCGCCACCACGGCCAGCGCGGGGACGATGCTGGACGCGCCGAGCGCGAGCGCCGCGCACGCGACGGCGGTGGCGACCATCGCCACGCGCATCGTGACGGGCGCCTCGTGCGCGGCTGCGGCCGCGTCGCTGCGCGGCAGCGCGAGGAACGTGATGCCGAACGCCTTGACGAAGCAGGCGACGGCGAGGCCGGCGGCGAGCGCGAGGCCGGCGATGGCGAGGGCGAAGACGAGGTTCAGCGAGGGCTGCGGCAGCAGGACGTTCTGCAGCAGCGCCTGGAACATGAGCCACTCGCTCACGAAGCCGTTGAGCGGCGGCAACCCGGCGATCGCGACGGCGCCGACGAGGAAGCAGGCCGCCGTCCACGGCTGGCGCTTGATCAGCCCGCCGAGCGCTTCCATGTCGCGTGTGCCCGTGCCGTGCAGGACGCCGCCGGCGGCCATGAAGAGCAGGCTCTTGAACGCGGCGTGGTTCACGACGTGGTAGAGCGCTGCCGCCAGCGCCAGCAGGGCGAGCCCGGCCATCGAGGTGGCCGCGAACGTCAGCGCGGCGCCGGTGCCGACGAGCACGATGCCGACGTTCTCGATGGACGAGAACGCGAGGAGTCGCTTGAGATCGCGGTCGACGATCGCGTAGAGGACGCCGGCGACCGCGGAGATCGCGCCCACCAGCAGGAGCGTCGCGCCCCACCACGGCAGCGCGGGCGCCAGCCAGACGAAGCTCGCGCGCAGCAGGCCGTAGATGCCGAGCTTGATCATCACCCCCGACATGAGCGCCGAGACGTGGCTGGGCGCGGCGGGATGCGCGAGCGGCAGCCAGACGTGCAGCGGAACGCCGCCCGCCTTCGCGCCGAAGCCGAGCGCCAGCAGCGCCCACGCGAGCGAGCGCGCCCCCGCGCCCAGCGCCGGCGCCGCCGCCGTCCAGTCGGCGAACCGCGCGCTGCCCGTCCACGCCGTGAGCAGCAGCATGCCCGCGAGCATGCAGGCGAGCCCCGCGTGCGTCATCACCGCGTACACCCAGCCGGCGTGCGCGGACGCCGCCGGCTCGCGCCCCGCGCGCGCCCCGTCGAGCACGAGGACGTAGGAGGCGAGCGACATGAGCTCCCACGCGAGCGCGAACGTCATCACGTTGGCGGCGAGGGGGACGGCGAGCATCGCGGCGACGAAGACGAGGTAGGCGAGACAGCCGCGTCGCTCGCGACCCGTGTACCCGATGGCGTAGAGCGACGCCGGCACGGCCGTGGCACCGACGAGCGCGACGAACAGTCCCGCCAGGGCATCCATCTCGAGGGCGAGGCCGCCCAGCGGGACCAGCCAGTCGACGTCGACGGCCCAGCTGGCGCCGAGCATCCCGGCCACGCCGGTCGCCGCCGCCGCCGCGCCGAGCAGGGCGGTCAGCGTGTAGACGAGCGCGGCCATCAGCGCGGACGTCCCAGCGCGTCGAGCAGGCCGGCGAGCAGCGCGGCCGGGGAGGGTGGACAGCCGGGGATCAGCGCGTCGACCGGCACGATCTCGCGCACGCCGCCGACGACGGCGTACGAGCCGCGGAAGAGGCCGCCGTCGCCCGCGCAGTCGCCGGCGGCGATCACGATCTTCGGATCCGGCGTCGCGTGCCAGGTGCGGCGCAGCGCCTCGGCCATGTTGCGGGTCACCGGTCCCGTCACGAGCAGGCAATCGGCGTGGCGCGGAGAGGCGACGAAGTGCAGGCCGAAGCGCTCGAGGTCGTAGTGCGGGCCCGTGAGGCCGCCGATCTCCAGCTCGCAGCCGTTGCACGAGCCGGCGTCGACCTGCCGGATCGCGAGCGAGCGACCGAACCGCGCACGGATCTCGGCCGCGAGGAGGGTGCCGAGGCGCTCGACCTCCGCCTCGCGGGCGGGCGGCTCGGTGACGACGCCGGTGCGCAGGGCCACGCGGAGCTGGCGCAGCACGGGCTCAGCGCCGCCGCGTCACGCGCTGCTCGCGCTGCAGCTCGCGCAACATGGTCTGCGTGCCCTCGAGGTGGCGGCTGAAGATCCGCCGCGTCACGTCCAGCAGCTCGCCCACGGCCGGGTCGCGCACCGTGTAGCGCACCGTCGTGCCGTCTCGGCTGGCCTCGACGACACCCTTCGCGCGCAGGCGGGCCAGGTGCTGGGAGACGATCGACTGGTCGAGCTGGAGCGCCTGCTGCAGATCCTGCACACTGCGGCCGCCGTGGCGGAGGATCTCGAGGATGCGGACGCGGGTGGGGTGCCCGAGCGCCTTGAAGAAGTCCGCCTTCAGACTCTGCAGCTCGAAGCGCCGCCGTGGCTCGGACACCTCAACGTTGATATAGCAATATAGCTATATAGTCAATGCTCCGCTGCGGAGCGCGCGCGCACGGCCGCGTACACCTCCAGGGTGCGGGCCATCGCCGCGTCGATCGAGTGCCGCGCGAGCACCAGGGCCTGGCCCCGGCGGGCCAGCGCGCGCGCCCGCTCGGGATCGCGCAGGAGGTCGAGGATCGCGGCGGCCAGCGCGGGGGCGTCGGCGGGCGGCACGAGGCGCCCCGTCTCGCCGTCGCGGATCAGCTCGGGCGTGCCGCCCACCGCGGTGCCGACGACGGGCGTGCCGACGGCCAGCGCCTGCGGGATGACCTGCGACATCGCCTCCGACCTGGTCGAGGGCAGCACGAGCACGTCGAGGGCGGCCATGACTTCGGGCACATCGCGACGAAAGCCGGTCATCAACACGCGGGGCTCAAGGCCCATCTCCTTGACGCGGCGCCGGACGTCTTCGAAGCCGATGCCGTCGCCGACGATCAGAAAGCGCGCGTCGGAGCGTTCGGCCAGCACGAGGCGCGCGGCCTCGAGGAAATGCTCGTGCCCCTTGCTGCCGCGGATGTTGGCGACGAGGCCGACGGCGGGGCCGCGCAGCCCGAGCTCCTCGCGCACGCCGGCGCCGGAGACGTTCGGATGGAAGCGCGCGGTGTCGAGGCCGGGGCCGATGGCGACCACGCGGTCGGCGGGGACGCCGGCGCCGCGCACGATGGCCGCCACCGCCTCGCCGCTGGTGATCACGCGGTCGGCGAGCCGGTAGACGAGCGCGCGACGCGGGGGAATCGGGATCGAGACGTGACGGCTGCGGACGACGGGGACGCCGAGCGAGCGCGCGGCGAGGCCGGCCACCCACGCGTCAATGGAGGAATGAGTGTGGACGACGGCGACGTCGTTCGCCCGGATGACCCGCCGCAGCGCCGCGACCGCGAGAAGGCTCCAGGGCCCGCGCATGCGCACCGCGACCGTGGCGACGCCTGCGCGCTCGGCCTCGGCGAGGAGCCGCGTGCCGGGCTGGGCCGCGATCAGCGCCCGCCAACCGTGCGTGGCCAGCCAGCGCGACTCGGCCAGGATGCGGATCTCCTGCCCACCGAACCCGCGCGAGGCTTCGGTGTGCAGGACAACGGAGCCGGGCGCCATCCCGCGCGGCCACCGCCGCCACCGCCCGCGCCGGGGCTCTTGGCCTTCTCGACCTGGATCGTGCGGCCATCCAGGCTCGTGCCGTTGAGCTTGCTGATCGCCTGCTCGGCTTCCTCGTTCGTCGTCATCTCGACGAAGCCGAAGCCGCGGGAGCGGCCCGTGTCGCGGTCCGTGACGACGCTCGCGGACTCCACGTTGCCGCACGCGGCGAACGCTTCCCGCAGCCGGTCCGTGGATGTGGAGAACGAGAGGCCTCCGACGAAGAGTTTCACAGCCATGGGGCGCGCTCCTATGTGGCCTTCCGAACTGTGCACGCGATCCCTGGACTCGGAAGAGAACCGGGACGCGGCCTGAGCCCGCGGGCGGGGGTTCACGGCGAACCGGCGACCGCACCAGACGGGTAAAGTATACATGCCGTGATCAACGATTTCATCGAGCAGTTCACCTACCTCGGGATCTTCGCCGCCCTCTTTCTCGGGGGCCTCGGCGCGCCCATCCCCGAAGAGCTGCCCGTTCTCGCGGCCGGGGCCCTCGCCCACGAGGGGTACATGCGCTGGTGGATCGCGCTACCCGTCTGCTTCGTCGGCGTCCTGGCGGGCGACTCGGTGCTCTACTGGATCGGTCACCACTGGGGCGAGCACATCCTCGACTGGGCCATCGTGCGGCGCGTGCTGACGAAGCGGCGCGAGCACGCGCTGCTGGGGGCCTACCGGCGCCACGCGGCGAAGACGGTCGTCACGGCGCGCCACGTGATGGGGCTGCGCGCGGCGGCCTTCCTCACGGCCGGCATCGCGCGCGTGCCGTTCTGGAAGTTCATCCTGGTGGACGCGGCGACGGCCCTCCTCGGCGTTCCCACGGGCTTCGCGCTCGCGTATTTCTTCACCGACCAGTTCGCCGGGATCCTCCACGACGTCCATCGCGTGGAGCGCTGGATCACGCTGCTCGCGCTCGTCGCGCTCGGCACGTGGATCGTCGTGCTCGCGTGGCGCAAGAGTCGTGCCGTCGAGCAGGACGTCGACGACGGCGTGCTATAGTCGGCGCCAGTGGCCACGGTGACGGCCGAGCGCAAGCCCTGGCACGCGATCTTCCGGCTGCTGGAGCGCGACGAGCGCGTCTTCGCCGTCCTCCTCGCGGTGGCGATGGTCGGCGGTCTCGCCACGCTCGGCTTCGTTCCGCTCCGGCCACGCGAGCGCATCGACCTCGTCTCCCTCGTCGTGTGGTTCGCGCTCTACAAGGTCGGCATCTTCGCGCTGGTCACCGTGCAGCCGCGCGCCACCCGCGCGATCTTCCTCGGCGCGCTCGGCATCGACTTGCTGCTGGTCTTCGTGCTCGTGTTGCTCACGGGCGGCGGCGGCAGCCTCTTCTACCTGCTCTTCTTCCCCCTCGTGGCCGTCAACGCGTACTACTTCGGCCCCTGGGTCGCCTTCGTGGCCGCGCTCATCGCGGGTGGGCTCATGGCGGCCGCGGCCTCGCTGGCCCCGCCGTGGATCGGCTGGACGGGCGTAACACTCCTGGTCGTGCTGTTCGGCCTGCCCGCGGTGACGGTCGGAATCGTCGCCGACCGCGAGCGGCGCGCGCGCGGCGAGGTCGAGGGCTTGCTCAACCGGCTGCAGGCCGCGCAGCAGGAGCTGCTCGTCTCCGAGCGGATGGCGACGGTGGGACGGCTCTCCCTCAAGGTCGCGCACGAGGTGCGCAACCCCATCAGCGCCATCGAGCTGAACGCCGAGATGCTCGAGGACATCGTGCGCGCGCGCTCGGGCATGGACATGGAGGAGGCGGGCGGGCTCCTGGCGGCCATCCGCGATCAGGTCAACACCCTCGACGCCCTCACCGAGGAGTACCTGGTGTTCGCGCGCTTCCCGAAGGCGCACTTCGAGGAGGAGTCGATCAACCACCTCCTGGAGGAGCTGGCGGCCTTCGTGCGGCCCGTCGCCGACCGCCAGGGGCTCGTCATGACGGTCGAGACCGATCCGGCCATCCCCACGATGGAGATCGACCGCGTGCTGCTCCGCCAGGCCATCCACAACCTCATCAAGAACGGTCAGGAGGCGCTCTCGCGCGGCGGCGCCCTCACGATCAGCAGCCGCGCGCTTGGCGATGGCGTCGAGATCGCGGTGGCCGACACGGGCCCGGGCATCGCCCCCGAGGTCGGCGACCGCCTCTTCGAGCAGTTCTTCACCACGAAGCCGCAGGGCACGGGGCTCGGGCTCTCGATCTCGCGCCAGATCATCGAGGAGCACGGCGGCGAGCTGCGCTGGGCCAACCGGCCGGGCGGCGGCGCCGTGTTCACGATCCGGCTGCCCGTGAAGGTCACGCATGCCTGATCGCACCTTGCTCGTCGCCGACGACGATCCGGGGCTGCGCGAGAGCCTCGAGCGCACGCTGACGCGCGAGGGCTACCGCGTGCTGCTCGCCTCCGACGGCCGCGCCGCCCTCGAGCGTCTGCAGGACGGGGCGATCGACCTCATCGTCACCGACCTCAAGATGCCCGGCCTCACGGGGCTGGAGCTGCTGCGCGCGGCCAAGGCCATCGCGCCCGACGTCGACGTCATCCTCCTCACCGCCTTCGGGACCGTCGAGGAGGCGGTGAAGGCGATGAAGGACGGCGCCTACGACTTCCTCACCAAGCCGTTCCGGCGCGAGCAGCTGCTGAAGCTGATCGACAAGGCGCTGGAGCGCCGCGAGCTGATCGAGCGGAACAAAGTGCTGCAGCAGCGCCTGGACGACCTCCTGCGCCAGGGCGCGATCGTCGGCGGCAGCCCGGCCTTCCGCCGCATGATGATGCTCGTCGAGCAGGTGGCGTCGTCGTCGGCCACCGTGCTCATCCAGGGCGAGAGCGGCACCGGCAAGGAGCTGGTGGCGCGCGCCATCCACGAGCGCTCGACGCGCGCGGGCAAGCCGTTCGTCGCCGTCAACTGCGCGGCGCTGCCGGAGACGCTGCTGGAGTCCGAGCTGTTCGGCTACGAGCGTGGCGCCTTCACCGGCGCCGCCGGCCGCAAGGAGGGACGCTTCGAGCTGGCCGACGGCGGCACCCTCTTCCTGGACGAGGTGGCCGACCTCTCGGCGGTGACGCAGCCGAAGATCCTGCGCGTGCTGCAGGAGGGGGAGTTCGACCGCCTCGGCGCCACGCGCAGCATCAAGGTGGACGTGCGCCTGGTCGCCGCCTCCAACCAGGACCTCGTGCAGATGGTCAAGGAACGGCGCTTCCGCGAGGACCTCTTCTACCGGCTCAACGTCATCACCGTGCACGTGCCGCCGCTGCGCGAACGCCGCGAGGACATCCCGATGCTGGCCCAGCACTTCCTGCGCGTGTACGCGGCCAAGAACAACCGCCGGCTCGACGGCCTCACCGACGACGCGCTCAAGCGGCTGGAGGCCTGGGCGTGGCCGGGCAACGTGCGCGAGCTGGAAAACGTCATCGAGCGCGGCGTGGTGCTGGCGCGCGGCACCCAGGTGGACATCGCCGACCTGCCGCCCGAGATCGCGGGCGCCACGCCCCTGCCCGAGGGCGTGGTGTCGGTGCGCATCGGCACGCCGCTCTCCGAGGTCGAGCAAAGGCTGCTCGACGCGACGCTGGCCGCGACGGGCGGCAACAAGACGCTCGCCGCCAAGCTGCTCGGCATCGACGTGCGCACGGTGGCGCGCAAGCTCGAGCGCTGGGAGGAAGAGAAGAGCGCGGACGAGCCGCCGCCCGCCGAGCCCGCGCCCGAGCAGCCCTAGCGTCGTACGCTATCCTGAGCCCATGAAAGCCCTCCAGCTCACGCGGGAGTATCCGCCCCACATCTACGGCGGCGCCGGCGTGGTCGTGGACCAGCTGACCCAGGCCCTCACGAAGCGGATGAAGGTCGAGGTTCGCTGCTTCGGCGAGCGCGAGCCGACGCAGGACGGCGTGGTCGTGCGCGGCTACACGCCGTGGGAGCGGCTGAAGGCGGACAAGAGCGGCGAGCCGCGCTTCGCGCCGGCGCTGGAGACGCTCTCGATCGGGCTCGCCATGGCGCGCGATCCGGTGGACGCCGACGTCGCGCACGCCCACACGTGGTACGCGGATATGGCCGGGCTCTGGATCCGCACGCTCTATCGCATTCCGCTTGTCGTCACGCTGCACAGCCTGGAGCCGCTGCGGCCGTGGAAGGCCGACCAGCTCGGCTCGGGCTACCTGCTCTCGTCGTGGATCGAGAAGACGGCGGTGGAGGCGGCGGACCGCGTGATCGCGGTCTCGAACCGGATGCGTGACGACATCCTCACGCACTTCGAGGCGGACCCCGCGCGGGTGGTCGTGATCCACAACGGGATCGATCCCGAGCGGTTCCGTCGCACCGACCGGCGCGAGCACCTCGACCGCCTGGGCGTGAAGCCGCCCTACGTGCTCTTCGTCGGGCGCATCACGGACCAGAAGGGGATCTTCCACCTGCTGGAGGCCTCCAAGAGCCTGCCGCCCGGCGTGCAGGTGGTGCTCTGCGCCTCCGCCCCCGACACGCCGGAGATCGAGACGCGGCTGCGCCGCGCGCTGACCGAGCGCTCAAACGTGCTCTGGATCAACGAGATGGTCAAGCACGAGGTCGTCGTGCAGCTCTACAGCCACGCCGCGGTCTTCTGCTGCCCCTCGGTCTACGAGCCGTTCGGCATCATCAACCTCGAGGCCATGGCGTGCGAGACGCCGGTGGTGGCCTCCGCCGTCGGCGGCATCCTCGAGGTCGTGGTCGACGGCGAGACGGGCATCCTCGTGCCGCCGGCGGACCCCGCGGCGCTCGCCGCCGCGCTCACGCGCGTGCTCGACGATCCCGCGCTCGGCCGGCGCATGGGCCAGGCCGGGCGCAAGCGCGTCGAGGCGCAGTTCTCCTGGGCGAGCGTGGCCGAGCGCACCGAGCGCGTCTACGCCGGCGCGATCGCCGACTCCAGGAAGTCCTCGGGCGACTAGCGCCGCGTTGCTCGAGGCGCTGCGCGGCTTCGTCTTCGACCTCGACGGCTGCGTCTGGCAGGGCGAGCGCCTCAACCCGGGCGCGGCCGAGACGCTGGCGGCGCTGCATCGCGCCGGCCGCGGTGTCGCCTACCTCACCAACAACTCGCGCGCGCGTGGCGCCGAGGTCAGCGCCAAGCTCCGGCGGCTCGGCGTCACCCCGAGCGAGCCCGCGCTGACCCCGCTCGAGATCGTCGGCGACGTCGTCGCCGAGCGCTACGGACCCTCGCGCGTGCTCGTCATCGGCGCGCCCGAGCTGGCGGCGGTGGTCGAGGGCGCGGGCCACACGCTGGTGGACGTCAAGGCGTGGCGCAACGCGACGGTCGTCGCCGTCGGCAACGACTTCGACCTGACCTACGAGCGCCTCGCCGCCGCCGCGCGGGCCGCCGCCGCCGGCGCGCCCGTGGTCACGCCGAACCTCGATCCGCGGCTGCCGCTCGAGGACGGCGACTTCCTGCCGGGCTGCGGTGCCATCGTGGAAGCCGTGTGCGTGGCCGCCGGCGTGCGGCCCGTCGTCGTCGGCAAGCCGGAGCCGCCGCTGTTCCGCATCGCGCTGGCGCGTCTGGGCCTGCGGCCGCACGAGGCCGCGATGGTGGGCGACAGCGTCACCTCCGACGTCGCGGGCGGCCACGCCGTCGGCATGCGGACCGTCCTCTACGCGCCCGACGGCGCACCGCCCGACGCGGCCGACGTCGTGGTGCGCTCGTTCGCCGAGCTTGCCCGGCTCGCCGGCGTCGCGCCCTAGTCGCGTCACGAAAATGTCCGAGGCGCCCGTCATTATGAATGGCTCGGCATGAATGGCTCGGCCTCGTGGACGCTGTCCGCTCCGGCCGGCGCCGTCATGGACCTCGACGCGCAGGCCGTGGGGCCGAAGGTCGAGGGCAACGGCTTCGCGGCGAGCTTCGGCCCCTACGAGGTGAAGCGCTTCCTGATCCGCTGAGCCGGCTCAGCTGGCCGCGGTGAGCCGCGTGAGCGAGCGGCGTCCCGCCACCACCCCTTCCAGCGTCCGCAGCAGCACCCACGGCTCGATCGGCTTGCGCAGGGTCAGCCGCGCCCCCGCCTCGCGCGCGAACTCGAGCGCGTTGCGGCGCATGGAATCGCCGTCCGCCGACATCGCGATGCAGACGGAGTTGGGAAAGTCGCGCGTCAGCTCGCGGATGGTGTCGATGCCGTTCTTGCGTGGCATGAAGATGTCCACGAGCACGATGTCGGGCGGCCGCTGGCGGTACTTCTCGAGACCGTCCTGGCCATCCACCGCCAGCGTGACCTCGTAGCCCTCCGTGCGGAGCAGCATGTCGAGGACGTCGCGCGTGTCGTCGTGATCTTCGATGACGAGGATGTGAACCGGGGGGAGCCGGAGCCCGGCGAGTCTGGCGCCGGGGAGCGTCGTGACGGAAGGAATGTCGTCGAGCGTTGGGGGTCGAACCCCTTTCCCAGAAATTGCCATGCAACCTCCGCCTGGGCGTGCTGGATCAAGGCTTGCCAGCCGCGTGCCACGCGTAAGTCCGCGTCGTGGCGTGGGTCGGGGTGCTGGATTGAGAGAACTTTTGCCGACTCTTGTACGCGAGGTGTCCGACGCCTGGCGAAGGTATGGCCCTTGCACTACGGCCTCGAGATCACACGCCAGGTGCGCGAGCGCTCGCCGAAGACCGCCGTCATCGTGCTCTCGCGCTACGTGCAGTCGTGGCTGCTCCAGGCGGTGGGCCGCTCGGTGCGCAGCGGAAGCTGGAGCTGCTGCGGATCCTGCGCTGACTGGGCGCCGAACTGCGGCGCGATCGGGACCGATTGGGCGACCGCGAGCCCGGGACCGAGACAGACGCCGAGCGCAATGCAGGTTGCGAGGGCCCGAACACTCACGCCGATCACCGGTATCACACGTCGCCGAGGCGCGGAAAGGGCTTTTTCGTCGTCGCGCTCGCGTGCAGGCGCTCGATCGCCTGATGGTAGTGCGTGAGCGCCGACGGTTTCTGGATCACGTCCACCGCGCCCATCTTCTTGACGTCCTCGATCTCGTCGGGCGTCGCGTGGCCCGTGATCACGACGACGGCGAGCGAGGGCCGCAGCCGGCGCACTTCGGCCATCACGTCGAGGCCGTTCATGCCGGGCATCGACACGTCGAGGAACATCGCGTCGAACGCCACGCTCTTGAGCCGGTCGAGCGCCTCGCGCCCGGAGTGCACCACCGTCGTCGAGTGTCCCTGGCGTCTGAGCGACGTCGCCAGCACCTCGGCCACTTGCGGCTCGTCGTCGACGATCATGATCTCCATTTCTTTTCCTCCTCTTTGTAAGCCCTACAATTTGCCCGTGAACTTTCTACAAACCAATGTTCCCCAAACCACCGACTTGAATGTCTAAGTACTTGTAATAACTGTAATCATGGTGTGGGTAAACCCTTGGCACATGCGCTGCAATTCCCTGCAGACAGTCGAGAGTTTCGCAGTCGATACCACTGAATGGAGAGAGCAGGCGATGATTGAGCCCCTGATGGCCCTCTGCACCAGCAGCAAGATGCAGCCAATCCGCGATCTGATTTCGAAGGTCGCGAGCACGAACACGACCGTGCTCCTCCGAGGCGAGAGCGGGACCGGCAAGGAGGTCCTCGCGCGCGCGATCCACAAGGCGTCGCCGCGTGCCGGCAAGCAGTTCCTGAAGGTGAACTGCGCCGCCCTGCCGGGCGAGCTGCTCGAGTCCGAGCTGTTCGGCCACGAGAAGGGCGCGTTCACCGGCGCCTATCGCCAGAAGCCCGGCAAGTTCGAGGCGGCCCATCAGGGCACGCTCCTCCTCGACGAGATCGGCGAGATGCCGCTGCGGCTGCAGGCCAAGCTGCTGCACGTGCTCCAGGACGGCGAGTTCTCGCGCGTCGGCGGCGAGAAGATCATCGACACCGACGTGCGACTCATCGCCGCCACCAATCGCGACCTCGAAGCCAGCATGCGCGCTCATCAGTTCAGGGAAGACCTCTATTATCGGCTGAACGTCATCGAGGTCCGCATCCCGCCGCTCCGCGAGCGCCGGGAGGAGATCCCGGGACTCGTCGACTTCTTCCTCAAGAAGTTCAACGTGCAATACGGTCGCGCGGTGGATATCCCGCCCGACACCATGCGCGTGTTCGTGGACTACCACTGGCCCGGCAACATCCGCGAGCTGGAAAACGGCGTCAAGCGCGTCGTCGTGCTGGGCACGGCTCGCCCGGTGCACACCGAGATTCTCGGCAACATCAGCCGCGGCCCCCGCGTGAGCGTGCCGGGCGCCTCCGCCGCCGCCGTCGCGAGCCCCGACGCGCCGATCAGCCTCAAGGAGATCGCGCGGCAGGCCGCCCGTGAGGCCGAGCGCGTGGCGATCAAGGAAGTGCTCGACCGCGTCCACTGGAACCGCGCGAAGGCGGCGCGCCTGCTGCAGATCAGCTACAAGGCGCTGCTCTACAAGATCGTGCAGTGCGGCCTCGTGGTCCAGGATACGGAGCCGGAGAAGCAGAGGGAAGTCATCGCGTCCTGAGCGGGGCGAGCCGCTCGCGAAGGGCGAGCCCCGACATCAGAGCGAGGTAGAGCAGGACGCGCAGGATCATCGGTCGGCCTCCTCAAGGCCGACGGAAGCAGCAACTCTCGTGCCCCGCTCGGGCGCCGCGGTCAAGTGCGCGGTTCCCGACGCCGGGCACCCCGCGGGCCCGCCGTCGCAAGGAAATTCTTTTCCGTCTTCGGGCACCCGGGAAGGCCCGCGTCACGCGTGTTACCCTAGCGCCAATGTTCGACATCGGGCTGCAGGAAATGCTCGTCATCGGCGTGCTCGCGCTGCTCGTCTTCGGGCCATCGAAGCTGCCCGAGCTGGGCCGCATGATCGGCCGCGCGCTGCGCGAGTTCCGCCGCGCCAGCGACGAGTTCCGCTCGACCGTCGAGACGAACCTCCACATCAACGAGCCCGATTCGCCGCCGACGGTGTCGGAGTCGCAGCCGGCGACGAGCGAGCCCGCGACGGCCACGCTGCCGTCGGAGACCGAGCCGCTCGCGCCGGAGACGAGTGACGTCGCGGTGGCCCTCGATGCCGAGCCGATCGCGCACGGCGAGCCTTACTGCGCCCAGCGCGGGTCACGGCTGTTTCATCGCCGCGAGTGCGGCTGGGTGGCGCGCATCCCCGAGCCCGAGCGTATCTACATGAAGACGATGACCGAGGCGCGCGAGCAAGGCCTCGCGACCTGTCCCGTCTGCGAGCCCTGGGAGCCCTCGTAGGGCCCTCTTTTTTTGCTTGCGTTCCTCAACATCCGTTGAGTATCGTAGCGAGCCAAAGGAGATGTCATGCGCGACCTGACCGACAAGCAGCGGGAGGTCCTGGGCTTCATGCGCTCGTTCGTCGCGAAGCACGGCGTGCCGCCCACCGTGCGGGAGATCGGCGACCGGTTCAAGGTGACGCCGCGCGCCGCGTTCGATCACCTGCGCGCGCTCGAGCGCAAGGGCGCGCTGCAGCGGCGCGTGAGCGCGGGACGCACCTCGCGAGCGCTGACGCTGACGGATCCGCCGGCCCGCGCCACGTACGCGGTGCCGATCCTCGGCCGCGTCGCGGCGGGTCAGCCGCTGCTCGCGAGCGAGAACCGCGAGGGCGAGCTGCACATCGCTCCCGCCTCGCTGCCGGGCCGCGGCGAGGATCTGTTCGCGCTGCGCGTGCGCGGCGAGAGCATGATCCAGGCGCACATCTGCGACGGTGACCTCGTGCTCGTACGGCGGCAGGACAGCGCGTCGCCCAACGACATCGTGGTCGCGCTCGTGGAGTCGGAGTCCGGCGAGGGCGAGGCGACCGTCAAGCGCTTTTCGCGCGAGGGCGAGCGCGTCGTGCTCAAGCCGGAGCATCCGACGATGACGCCGATCGTCGTCGACCCGCGCCGCACGCCCGTGAAGATTCTCGGCAAGGTCGTGGGAGTGCTTCGAGGCTTTTGAACGCGACGGAGGCTGTGATGATGAACACGCACGCTCTGACGTACCCGGCGCTCCAGCGCCGGCTGATCTCGACCCGGCGCTCGCGCGCCCTTTTTTTGCCGCGGACCACTCAACACGTGCCGAGCCGCGGCGTTCTCGTCGAGCTCGCGCGCGCCACGGTCGCGCTCCTCTCGCTCGCCACCTGGTGCGCGTCCCTGCTATTGATCGCCGGCTGACATTCCGCGCTTGGAGTTTCGTTCGTCGCGATGCAGTGCGGAGGGCCGCCAGCCCAGGGTGGGCTGCGGGGCGGCGCGGCTCTGTGAGACCCGTGTTTCGGGTATAGCGTCGGTTCCGGGTGTGAATCGGTGCGCGCTGACAGGCGCCGAACCAGCGTCGATTTGCGTGCTCGAACAGAGCCGCGCCGCCCCGCAGCCCGCCCGGTGACTGACGACGCGCGCTACGTGGGACGCGCGGTGCGCTCGAACACGCGAGCTTCGACGAACAGATCGAGCAGCGCCGAGTCGAGCGCGCCGGCGCGGCGCTCCGCGTCGAGGATGGCCAGCGCCTCTTCGGCGCGCAGCGCCTTCTTGTACGGCCGGTCGCTCGCGGTGAGCGCGTCGTAGATGTCGGCGATGGCCATCATCCGCGACTGCACGGGAATCGCCTCGGCGCGCGCGCCGTAGGGATACCCGCTGCCGTCCAGCTTCTCGTGATGCGAGCGCGCGATCTCGGGCACCCGGCGCAGCTCCTTCGTCCACGGGATCTGCGTCAGGAACTGGAACGTGTGAACGACGTGCTGCTGGATGGCGACGCGCTCCTCGTCGGTGAGGCTGCCACGCGGGATGGCGAGCACGCGCGCTTCCTCCTGGGTCAGCACCGTGCGCGGCGTGCCGTCGGCGTCCTCCCAGGTCTGCGCGGCCAGTTTCAGGATCTCGGCGGTGAATGCCTGCGCCTGCACGCTCGGCTCGTTGGCGACGCCCACGAGGTCGAGCTGCCGATCCAGCTCGGCCAGCGCGACGGCCAGGTCGGCGTCGAGGCGCGCGGCGTGGGCGGCGTAGTCGGCACCGCGCGCCAGCGCCCGGTCGAGCTTGGCGCGCGAGGCGCGCAGCGCGAGATCGCGCTTGAGCAGCTCCACGCGGTGGCGGATGCGCTCGAGATCGGCCGGGTAGAGCTTCTTGGCCTTCACCAGCACCTGCTCGCGCACGCCGACCTTGCCGAAGTCGTGCAGCAGGGAGGCGTAGCGCAGCTCCATCATCTCGTCCTCGCGAAACTTCAGCTCGCCGTAGGGGCCGGTGTCGCAGCGGTCTGCCGTCTCCGCGAGCGCCACCGTGAGGTCCGCCACGCGGAACGAGTGACCCGACGTCGTCGGGTCGCGCGCCTCGATCGCCGTCACCGACGCCTTCACGAATCCCTCGAAGAGCTCGCGGATCGACAGGTACAGGCGCCGGTTGTGGATGGCCACCGCCGCCTGGGAGGCGAGCGAGCCCGCCAGCTTCTCGTGCCGGGGCCCGTATGACCGCACGTGCCGCTCGACGTCGGCGGGCTCGGTGAGCCGCGCGGCCCAGTCATCCTTGCAGTTGATGAGCTGCAGCGCGCCGATCGTCTGGCCCTGCGGCGTGCGCATCGGCACCACCAGCATCGACTTGGTCCGGTAGCCCGACTGCTCGTCGAACCAGCGATTGATCGTGAACGGCGCGTCGGCCGGCGGCGCGTAGGCATCGGCGAGATTGATCAGCCGGCCCGTCAGCGCCACGTAGCCGGCGATGCTCTCGTCGGTGAGCGGGATGGTCGCCGTCCGGAACGGCACCGCCACGCTGTCGTTCTGGGCGAGCGCGAAGCGCAGGTACGGCGACTCGCCGCGCTCCTCGGTGATGTAGAGCGAGCCGGCGTCGCTGCCGGTGATCTCGCGGGCCTTGCTGAGGATCGTCTCGATCAGGAAGCGCGGGTTCGACTCCGACGAGAGGCGGATACCGATCGTGTTCAGCTCCGAGAGATCGCGCTCGAGCCGCGCGCGCTCCGCCGCGGCGTCGAGGTCGGCGAAGGCGGCGCCGACCGCGTGCGCGAGCATGGCCAGCGGGGCGCCGAGCGGCAGCACGGCGTGCCAGGTCTCGGGCCACGGCCCGGCGTCCGCGGCCGGCACGAGGCCGAGAAGGCGGACGCCCTCGCCGGCGACATCCGCCGAGCGCGGCGTCACGAGGATCACCGCGTCGCTCGCGGGCCCGGCGCCGAGCGGCCGCACGTCGTAGGTGTCGGCCAGCGCGGCGGCGACGGCGGTCATGGCGGGGTCGGTGTCGTACAGAACGAGCCTGCGCATCCTGTCTAGAATACAGGGTATGACCCGCTTCGCGGATTTCGCGGCCCTCGGCCGGCGGCTCGAGCGCGCGCGGGGCCGGCTGGAGAAGCGGGACGAGGTCGCCCGGTTCCTCCGAACGCTCGCCCCCGACGAGATCGCCACCGCCGTGGCCTTCCTCGCCGCCCGCGCCTTTCCGGCGTCGGACCCCCGCGTGCTGGGCGTTCGAGGGTTGCCCGCGGAGCGCCCCGGCGAAGCCGAGGCGCTCCGCGGCCCCCTGACGCTCCTCCACGTCGCCGAGGCGTTCGCGGACGTCGCGGCGGCCGCCGGCTCCGGCGTGCGGCGCGCGCGCGACGAGCGCCTGGCGCGCCTGGCCTCGCGCGCGTCCGACGACGAGCGCGACTTCCTGGCCCGGATCGTCGGCGGCGAGATGCGCACGGGGGTCTCCGAGGGGCTGCTGCTGGAGGCGATCGCGGCCGCCTGGGGCGTCGACGTCGCGACGACGCGGCGCGCGGCGCTCTTCCTCGGCGACCTCACCGCGGTGGCCGTGCTCGCCGCCACCGGCGGCGCGGCGGCGGTGGCGGGGGCGAGCCCGCGGCCCTTCGTGCCGCTGCTGCCGATGCTCGCCGAGATCGCCGACGACTTTCCCTCCGTGCTGGCCGCGCACGGCGGCCGCACCGCGCTCGAGTACAAGTACGACGGCGCGCGCATCCAGCTGCACCGGGCGGGGGATCGCGTGCAGGTCTGGACGCGGCGCCTGTCCGACGTCACGCGCAGCCTCCCGGACGTGGTCGAGATCACGCGGCGCGATCTCTCCGGCGAGCCATTCATCCTCGACGGCGAGGTGGTCGCCCTCGACGCCGCCGGGCGGCCGCTGCCCTTCCAGGAGCTGATGCGGCGCTTCCGCCGCGTGCACGGCGTCGAAGCGCTCGTGCGCGAGATGCCGCTGGCCCTGCACTTCTTCGACTGCCTCATGGCCGGCGGACGCTCGCTGATCGACGAGCCCTACGAGCGGCGCTGGGAGGCGCTCACCGCGGTGACCGGCGGCCGCTACCTCGCCGAGCGGCGCATCGTCACCGGCGCGGCGGAGGCCGGCACGTTCCGCGACGCCGCGCTCGCCGCCGGCCACGAGGGCGTGATGGCGAAGGACCTCGCCAGCACCTACGAGCCCGGCGGCCGCGGCAAGCGCTGGTTCAAGCTCAAGGCGGCAGAGACGGTGGACTGCGTGATCGTCGCCGTCGACCGCGGCTCGGGCCGCCGCCGGGGCTGGCTCTCCAACTATCACCTCGCCGTGCGCGACGGTGAGACGTTCGCCGAGGTCGGCAAGACGTTCAAGGGGCTCACCGACGCCCAGTTCGTCGAGATGACCGAGCGACTCTGGAAGCTCGCGACCGCCGACGACGGCTACACCGTGCGCGTGCGGCCCGAGGTCGTCGTCGAGGTCGAGTACAACGAAATCCAGAAGAGCCCGACGTACCCCTCGGGCCACGCGCTGCGCTTCGCGCGGATCGCCCGCGTGCGCGACGACAAGGCGCCGGGGCAGGCGACCACGCTCGGCGAGCTCCGGCATCTCTACGAGCGGCAGTTCCAGACGAAAGGGCGCGCCGCCGGCGTGGTGTAAAATCCAGCGAATGAGCGCGCGCGTCTCGACCGGTGTTCCCAGGCTCGACGCGATGCTCGGCGGCGGCCTGCTGCCCGGCACGCTCGCCGTGGTCTACGGCGCCACCGGCATCGGCAAGACCCACCTCGGCCTCACCTTCGCCGACCGCGGCCGCGTCGCCGACGGCGCGCGCGGCGTGGTCCTGGACATGAACGGGCGCGGTGACAGCCAGCAGCACGACGAGTACGCGGCGCGGCTCTTCGACTGGTCGCTGAAGGAGTGGACCCACACGGTGCCGCCGATGACCGAGCCGTACCCGTCCCCCGACCAGATGGACGCGTTCTACTGCAACGCGCTCAAGTGGGTCGGGCGCGTACGCGACTTCCAGGTGCCGACGCCCGACGGCTCGTGGGAGTTCGACTGGAACTGGAAGGCGACGTACAACCACGCCCTCCACACCGTGCGACCCTTCTTCTACTTCCACCTCGGGGCCGGCACCCGGCGCGTGGTGGTGGACGGCGTGGAGCCGATGAACCAGCCCGCCGACTCCATCCAGTTCTGGATGTTCGACGAGCTGTATCGCAAGACGATCCATCGCGACGCCGAGACCGTCGGCATGGAGATCTGCCTGCCCGTGTGGAAGCATCGCGAGTTCATCGATGCGCACCGCTACGAGCACGCGGCGATCACCACGCTGCTGCTGGTGACGACGGAGCAGACGCGGCTCGAGGACCTCCTGGCCCGCAAGGTCGCCGTGGGCGACCTCGGGGCCACCGCCAACACGATCCTCGTGATGGGCAGCGAGCGCGTGGGCAACCGCGTGGCGCGCCTGCTCTCGGTGGTCAAGCATCGCGGCAGCGCGATGAGCGACGAGATCGTCGAGTACCGCATCGACGGCGGCGGGCTCCGGGTCGGCTAGGTCGTCAGACCTCCTGCGTCGGCACGAACCTCCGCTTCTCGATGAAGGCGCGCGGCCCGTTCAGCGTGTCGGGCAGGGCGAGGTTCGTGTTCCAGAGCGTGTTCTCCAGCCGCAGGCCCTCCTCGAGCGTGAGCCCCAGGCCGCGGATGCACGCCTCCTTGTCGGTGCGCAGCGACGACTGCGGGTACTCGCAGATCTGCTCCGCCAGCTTCGTGCACTCGGCCATGAGCCGAGCGCGCCTGACCACCCGGTTCACGAAGTGGATGCGGTACGCCTCTCGGGCGTCGAACCAGCGCCCCGTGATGAGCAGGTCGAGGGCCACGCCGAGGCCGACGATATGGGGCAGCCGCTGGGTGAGGCCCGACTCGGCGCCGACGTTCCAGCGCCGGTTGACCACGCCGAAGGTCGCGTGGTCGGCGGCGATCCGGATGTCGCACGCCATGGCGAGCTCCATGCCGCCGGCCAGGCAGTAGCCGTTGACGGCCGCGATGATCGGCTTCCAGACGTCGATGCCCTTGGTGATGCCGCCGAGGTTCGGGCCCTCGTGAGCGCGCCGGCGGTTGCGCTCGGGTGAGCGCTTCGAGATCGTCTCGACGTAGTAGCGCAGGTCGGAGCCCGCGCAGAACGACTTCGTGCCGGCGCCGGTGAGGATGGCCACGTACAGCTTCGGGTCGTCGCGGAAGTCGCGCCACACGCCCCAGAGGTCGTGGTCGACCTGCTCTTCGAGGCAGTTCTCGTGCTTCGCGTTGTCGATGGTGACGAAGGCGATGTGTCCCTTCTTCTCGTATCGCACCTTGCGGAGCCTGAGTGCCACGTCGCGTCTCCTTGTCCGGGGCATGATGGCGGAGAGGGGGGCACTCTAGCATGGCGATCCTCCGCCTCGACCGGCTGGGGCCGGGCGCCGCGGCGTTGCTGCGGGCGCTGGGCGCGCCGCCGGGCGCCGCGCTCGTCGGCGGCGCCATCCGCGACGTGGTGCTCCGGCGCACTGAGGCGGACCCGAGCCGGGACATCGACATCGCGGTGCCGTCGGGCGCGCTGGAGCTCGCGCGCCGCTGCGCCGAGCGGCTGCGCGGCACCTGCGTGGTGCTCGACGCCGAGCGCGGCGCCGCCCGGGTGATCGCCGACGGCGGCCTCACGCTCGATCTGACCGACTTCCGCGGGCCGTCCCTCGAGGCCGATCTCGCCGCGCGCGACTTCACGGTCGACGCGCTCGCCGTCCCGCTGGGGATGCTGGTCACCCGCGGCCGGGCGCCGATCGTCGATCCCACCGGCGGGCTCGCGGATCTCGCGGCGCGCCGCCTGCGCCCGGCCGGCCCCGGCGTGCTCGACGACGACCCGCTGCGCGCGCTGCGCGCCGTCCGGCTGGAGGCGACCCTCGGGCTCCGGCTCACGGCGCCGGCCGCGCGGGCCGTGCGCCGCGCGGCGCCCGGCCTCGAGCGCGTCTCGCCGGAGCGCGTGCGCGACGAGCTGCTGATCCTCCTGGCGCTGCCGGACACCGCCCGCGCGCTGCGCCGGGCCGACGCCCTCGGCCTGCTCGCCGTCGTCGTGCCGGAGATCGAGGCGATGCGCGTCACCGCGCAGCCGGCGCCGCACCGCTTCGACGTGCTCGAGCACTCCCTGCGCGCGGTGGCCGGGTGCGACCGGCTGCTCGCCCGCCTGGACGCGCTGGCCCCGTATGGCGAGGAGCTGGCCGCGCACGTGGCCGAGCCGCTCGGCGGCGGCGCGCGGCGGGCAGCGGCCCTGAAGCTGGCCGCGCTGCTGCACGACGTCAGCAAGCCCGAGACGCGACAGCGCATCGCCGGGCGCGTGCGGTTCTTCGAGCACGACGTGATCGGCGCGCGCCGCGTCCGCGCGCTCGGCGAGCGCCTGCGGCTGCCCGAGCGCGTGATCGCGGTCGTCGAGCGCCTCGTGCGTCATCACCTGCGGCCGATGCACCTGGGCCACGCCGCGGCCATCACGCCGCGGGCGCGCTACCGCTTCTACCGCGACCTGCGCGAGGACACGCGCGATCTCTTGTTGCTCGTGCTCGCCGACGCGGCCGCGGTCACCGGCGCCTCGCCGCTCGCCACCTGGCGTCGCGCGGGCGTCGTGCGCGAGCTCTTCGCCGGCTGGAGCGAGCAGCGCGAGGCGGAGACGCGGCCGGCGCTCCTGCGCGGCGAGGACGTGATGGCGCGCTTCTCGCTGGAACCTGGACCCCGGGTCGGCTGGTTGCTCGCACAGGCGCGCGAAGCGCAGGACCTGGGGCGCGTGCGCAGCCGTGAGGAGGCGCTGGCGTACCTTGACTCGCTCGACCCCGGCCCGTAATGTACCGGCACCACACAGCAAATCATCCCTCGCCTGAGGAGGGTCTCAGATGATCCATGGGCGTAACGTCATCACGGTTCTCGCCGTGCTGCTGCTGCCCGTCGCGGCGGCGGCGGCGCCGGCGGGCAAGGTCGTGATCGCGCAGGGCGTCGATCCGACCACGCTCGACATCATGAACCAGCAGGAGTCGCCGGCGTCGATCATCGCCGCACACATCTTCGAAACGCTCTGGGAGCGCGATCCGAACCTCAAGATCATCCCCGCCCTCGCCACCGAGATGCCGAAGCTGGTGGCGCCGACCACGTGGGAGGTCAAGCTCCGCAAGGGCGTCAAGTTCCACAACGGCGAGGACTTCAACGCCGAGTCGGCGAAGTTCAGCATCGAGCGCGTCAAGGATCCCAAGCTGCGCGCGTCGTCGAACTTCCGCCCCATCGAGTCGGTCGAGGTCGTGGACCCGTACACGATCCGCGTGCACACCGCCAAGCCGTGGCCGACCTTCCTCACGGTCATGACCTTCGCGCAGGCGGCGATGTACCCGCCCAAGGCGTATGCCGGCAAGCAGCCCGCCGACATCTCGCGGCAGCCGATCGGCACCGGCCCCTACACGTTCGTGCGCTGGGCCAAGGACGAGGAGGTCGTGCTGGAGGCCAACACCGCGTGGTGGCGCGGGGAGCCCAAGGTCAAGACGGTCGTGTTCCGGCCGATCCCCGACGACGCGGTGCGTGTGGCCGCGCTGCAGAACGGCGAGATCGACGTGGCGGTCAACATTCCGCCGCACCTCGCCAACCCGATCGCCAACCATCCGAGGCTGTTCCTGACCACGGCGCCGTCGATCCGCACGATCCAGCTGATGTTCCAGACGCACAACTTCGACGAGAAGACGCACCAGGTGACGGGCGTCTACGAGGGCCCCACCAAGGACAAGCGCGTGCGGCAGGCGATCCAGTACGCCCTCGACGTGGACGAGATCATCAAGGGCGTGCTCGACGGCAAGGCCATGCGGATGGCGACGATGCTGACGCCGATGCACTTCGGCTTCGATCCCGCGCTCAAGCCGATCAAGCAGGACGTCGCGAAGGTGAAGAAGCTCCTCACCGAGGCCGGCTATCCCAACGGCCTCGAGCTGACCCTCAACGGCCCCCAGGGCCGCTACGTCCGTGACAAGGAAGTGGCCGAGGCCTCCGCCGGCCAGCTCACCAAGGCCGGGATCCGGACGACGGTGAAGACCTTCGAGTTCGTGAACTACCTCAACAACATGACCTACAAGCACAAGGGCGGGCCCGTGTGGTTGATCGGCTGGGGCACGCCGACCATCGACGCCGAGACGGTGTACAACCCGCTCTTCCGCACCGGCAGCCAGCTCGGGACGTACTCGAACCCGGACCTCGACGGGCTGGTGGAGGCCGCGCAGAAGGAGATGGACGAGAAGAAGCGGCTGGCGCTCTTCCACCAGATCAACAAGCTCTGGATCGAGGACGCCGCCGCCGCGTCGCTCTACCAGCAGCTCGATCTCTACGGCGCGAGCAAGCGCATCACCTGGAAGGCGCGCAGCGACGAGCGGATCAAGGCCACGGAGATGACGATCAAGTAGCGTGGGAAGCGGCGAGCGGGGCGGCGCGGCGGGTCGTTCGACCACGCAAATCGACTGAGGGCTGCGCCTGTCAGCGGGCACCGATTCGCAGCCGGAGCCGACGCAATACCCGAAACACGGGTCTCACGACCCGCCGCGCCGCCCCGCTCGCCGGTCTCGCGTCTGCTGCGGCTCTGGCGCAAGATGAGTAATGCGTAATGAGGAGTAATATAGGGGGCGGCGAGCGGCCGTAATTCAGTGGCAGAATGCCAGCTTCCCAAGCTGGACGTCGCCGGTTCGAATCCGGTCGGCCGCTCCAATTTTTCGGGGCCCTGCGCGCGGCGCAGGGCCCCGAGCCACTTCCATCGGCCGTGGGAAGAGGACACGACACCATGTACAAGATCCTCGGCGCCATCCTCGTGGCCGCGCTCATCGCAGACTTCGCCTGGGTCATCCACACTGCGTTGAACGCGCACTGACAGGGGCTCAGGCAGCTCGAGCGCGCTGCGCGATACTCCGTCTCACATGACCGGCGACGTCCGCGGGCCGCCCTGCTGCCAGACGTTGAAGGCGGCGTCCCAGACCGCGATCATGCCGTCGCGCATCCGCCAGGTCTCGAGCCCCCGCCCCGCCATCGCCTTGCCGGTGTCACGATCTTGCCAGGTGCCTTCCCAGAGGTTGGTCAGGACGTTGCGATCGAGCGCGAGCAAGGTCTTCTTCAGCCGGTAACCCTTTTGACGGGCCAGCCGCGCGGTGAAGAATTCCCGGAGTGCGGCGCGGCCCCGGCGTTCCGGCTGTTCGGCGAATCGGAAGACGCAGTCCTCGGTGAAGCCGTGAACCAGGGCCTCGACATCCACGCGATGAAACATATCCTCGACCACGCGCAAGAGTCGGTCGGCCTGCTCACGCGACCAGGGATCCTCGGCCTTCGGGAAATCGCTCATCGCGCTGCGTGCAGCCCGCGCCCCGCGCGCAGCACGCGGCCGGGGAACGCGCCGGTGTGCCGGCCGTGGTCCAGGACGACCTGGCCGCCCACGATCACGTGGTGCACGCCGTCTGCGCCCTGCACGCGCCGCGGCGTGCCCGACGGGCCGTCGCGCGAGACCTCGTCCTCCTTGACGCCGATCGTGGCGGCGTCGAAGACCATGAGGTCCGCCGCCATGCCCTCGCGGATCAGCCCACGATCGCGGAGGCCCATGATCCGCGCCGGCTGGAACGTGTACCGGCGAATGGCGTCCTCGAGCGTGAGGAGCTGCCGCTCGCGCACCCACTCGGCGAGGACGTAGCTCGACTCGCCGGCCGTGCAGAAGTTCGTGTTGAGGTGCGCGCCGGCGTCCGACTGCGACGGGATCGCGTGGCCCGTCTTCACGAACTCCGCCAGCTCGACGTCCTCCGCGGGTGGCCGCGACTGCAGCTGGAACTCGGTGTCGAGCTTCTCTTCCAGGGCGAGATCGAGCATGAGGTCGGCCACGTGCTTGCCCTGCTCCGCCGCCAGCTCCGTCAGCGAACGCCCCTCGAGCGCCCGGTTCTTCGCCAGCGCGGCCTTCTTCACGACGATCGATTGCCACTTGATGAATCGCCCCGGCACGCCGGGCCGGCGGCGCTGGCGCTTGTCGGCCCACTCGCGCAGCTCCGCGCGCTTCGCGGGATCGGCGAAGGCCGCCATCCGCTCCTCGAGCGGCTTGGCCATCACGATGTCCCACACGTCGAGGTTGCTGAAGAACGTCGTCTTCTTGAGCGTGAACCGCGGGTTGAACGGGATCGCGCGTAGCAGCGCGTACATCTGCGCGCCCTCGCGCGTGGAGGCCTCCACACGCGCGCGCGGCGCGGCGTCGAAGGTCAGGAAGAAGACGGGCCGGCCGCTCGCCCGCGCGACGTCGGTGAGATGGGCGTGATCCGCCTCGGTCGGCGCCCCGGCGCCCTTGGGCAGGATCTCGATCACGCCGCGGTTGAGCTCGCCGAGGGCTCGGCCGAGCGCGACGCGCTCGTCGTCCGCGGCCAGCCGCGTCGGCACGGGCTCGCCGTGCGGGCCCGCGTGAGTGGGCGAGTCGGTCGTGCTCCAGCCCCAGGCGCCGGCGTCCATGGCCGCGCGCAGGAGATTCTGCATCACGGCGATCTCGTCGGGCGTGGCGGCGCGGTCCCACGCGGCCTTGTCCATGGCGGACAGGCGCAGCGGATTGTGGCCCACGAGCGGCATGAGGTTCATGCCGAGGCCGATGTCGATCGCCTTCAGGTATTCGTCGAAGGTCTGCCACGTCCACGGCAGCACGGCGCTCAGCGAGCGTACGGGCAGGTCCTCGACGCAGCAGAACGTGGCCAGCATCGGCTCGCGATGCTCCGGGCGCAGCGGCGCCAGCGTCAGCCCGCAGTTGCCCATGAGCGCCGTCGTCACACCGTGCCAGACGGAGGACGTGCAGAGCCGGTCCCAGAAGGGCTGCGCGTCGTAGTGCGTGTGGAGGTCGATGATCCCGGGCGCCACGAAGAGGCCGTCGGCGTCGATGGTTCGCGCCGCCGCCGCGGTCACGCGGCCGAGCTCCACGATCACGCCGTCCTTCACCGCGACGTCGGCGCGATAGCGCGAAAACCCGCTGCCGTCGACCACCATCCCGTTCTTGACGATCAGGTCGTGAGCCATGTCTGCCCTCGCTGGCGTTCTACTTCGAGATCTTCAGCCCGAATCGCTCCTCCACCACGTGCGTGACGCCCGAGAAGTCCTGGCCGGGCCACCTCGCCCTGGCTGCAGTGTACGCCGCCAGCGCCTCTTTCAGAATGGGCATGCGGTCGAGGTCCGCGCCGGCCATGCGCGCGGCGAGCGAGACGTCCTTGTGCATCAGCTCCACGGTGAACGTGGCGTCGAAGTTGCCCTCGACCACGCGCATCACGCGGCGATCGAAGTACGTCGAGTAGGCCATGCCGCCGCCCTGGCGGACGACGTCGTAGTAGGTCTGCGGATCGACGCCGAGCCGCTCGGCGAGCGCCAGGGACTCCGCCACGGCCACCGCGTTCACGGCGCCGAGCGCGTTGTGAAGGAGCTTGATGCGGTTGCCGGTGCCCGAGGGGCCCACGTACATGGTCAGACGGCCGATGACGTCGAGGAGCGGCTGCACGGTGGCGAGCTGGTCCCGATCGCCGCCGACCATGAAGAAGACCTCGCCGCTCTCCGCCTGCGGCGAGGAGCCGAGCATCGGGGTGTCGAGATGGGCGACCCCGCGCCCGCGCGCCGCCGCGTGGATCTTCTGCGAGGTCTCCGGCGTCACCGTCGAGCAGTCGCAGGTCACGAGCCCTGGGCGCGCGCCCGCCAGCACGCCGGCGCCGCCCAGGTAGGTGTCGAGCACGATCTCGTCGTTGGGCAGCGCGCTGAAGAGCACGCTCGCGTGCGCCGCGACGTCGCGGGGTGCGCCGAGCACGGTGATGCCGGCGACGGCGCCGGCGCGCTTGGCGGCGTCGGGCGAGACATCATGCGCGTGCACGGTCCACCCGGCCGCCGCCAGGTTGCGCGCCATGGGGAAGCCCATCCGCCCGAGTCCGATGAAGCCGACCTCGCCCTTCGCCATGAGGTTCCTCCCGAAGGGCGAGCTTAACGCGTTTGAGTCGGGGAGTAGAGTGGTCGCAAACCCGGTGCCAGCGAGCACCTCGTGGAGGGGCAGGACATGCGGACGACACGACTCGTGACGGGACTCGGCGGCCTCGTGGTGATGGCGATGCTCGCGCTGGTCCCGGCGCGCGCGCAGACGGGCAAGGCGGAGATCCAGTGGCTCGGGCAGGCGGCGACGAAGATCACGACGCCCGGCGGCAAGGTCATCGTGATCGATCCGTGGCTGACGACGAATCCCAAGACGCCCGCGCAGTACAAGAACCTCGACGCGCTCGGCAAGGTCGACCTCGTCCTCGTCACCCACGCCCACGGCGACCATCTCGGCGACGCCCCCGAGCTCGCGAAGAAGCACAACGTGCCGATGTGGGCGCCGGCGGGCCTGCAGAACTCTCTGGTCACGCTCGGCATCCTGCCCACGAATCTCGCGCCGCGCATGAACAAGGGCGGCGTCATCACCCCGCTCGGGCCCGACATCAAGATCACGATGACCCGCGCCGAGCACTCGAGCGAGATGGTGTGGAAGAACCCGGCCACCGGCAAGGACGAGACCCACGTCGGCGGCGAGGCCGTCGGCTTCATCGTCCAGCTCGAGAACGGGTTCAAGGTCTACCACATGGGCGACACCGGGCTCTTCGGCGACATGCGGCTCATCGGCGAGTACTACAAGCCCGACCTCCTGCTGATCCCGATCGGTGGCCACTTCGTGATGAGCCCGCAGGACGCCGCCGTCGCCACGCGCGACTTCATCAAGCCGAAGGTCGCGATCCCCATCCACTACGGCACGATCCCGCAGCTCAAGGGCACGCCGGAGGAATACATCCAGGCGCTCGGCCCGACGTCGGTCAAGGTCCACGTCATGCAGCCGGGCGACAAGCTGATGTTCTAGTGGTGGGCACCGGGCAGATAGCGCTCGAGGAGCGCGCGCATCTCGGCGCTGTGCCACTCGCGCGCGCCGAGCGCCATGCCGACGGCCTCGCCGCCCGGCCGCACCACGAACGTCGCGGGCAGGCCCGTGACCCGCCACGCGCGCGAGGCGCTCAGGTCGGCGTCGAGGAGGATCGGGAAGGAGAGCCCGAGCCGCGCCACATAGGGCTCGAGCAGGGCCCGCGGCGCGCCGCGGTCCACCGAGACGCCGAGCACGACGAGCCCGCGCGCGCGGTACCGGCGCCAGAGCGCCTCGAGCGTCGGCATCTCGGCGGTGCAGGGCTCGCACCACGTCGCCCAGAAGTTGACGACGACGAGGCGCTCGCGATGCTCGGCAAGCGCGGTCACGCCGCCGTCGAGCCGCCGCAGCCGCAGCGCCGGCGTGCGGTGCCCCTCGCGCAGCTCGCTGACGCCGGCGCGCTCGAACGGATCGAGGTCGGGCCCGTGCGCGGCGTGGTGGCCGCCGTCCTGACCGGGACGCCGGACGGGCAGCGCCCACAGGAGACCGCTCACGAGCGCCACCGCGAGCACCGCGCGCAGCACCTGCTGGCGCCGCCCGACGCCGAGCAGCGTGTTAGACGCCCAGCTTTTCATCGTTGCGCGCGATGGTATCGCGCTTCGAGCGCCGGCTTCGCCGGCGCAACCCTGTTCTGGGGGGAGGCAAGGAGGAGCGCGCCGTCAAGCGCGCGACGACTGTCGGAAGGGGGGCAAAGCCCCCCTCCGAGTTACTACACGCCGAGCTTTTCACGGGTCACCGGGCTGTCGCGTAGCTCGCGCGACGAGGCCTCGAAGACGATCACGCCCTTCTCCATGATGTAGCCGCGGTCGCACACGCTCAGCGCGACGCGCGCGTTCTGCTCGATCAGCAGCACGGTCACGCCCAGCCGCTTGAGCTCGCCGATCATGTCGCGGATGTGACGGATGAACGCGGGGGCGAGCCCCTGCGTGGGCTCGTCCATGAGGATCAGTCGCGCGCCGGCCATCATGACGCGGGCGATCGCCAGCATCTGCTGCTCCCCGCCGGAGAGCGTCTTGCCCGGCTGCTCGATCCGCTCGCGCAGCCGCGGAAAATGGTGGAACACGTCGGCCAGGCGCTTTTCGCGCAGCGCTGCCGAGCGCCGCGGCGCCGCCGACAGGCCCAGCTCGAGGTTCTCGCGCACGGTGAGGCCGGGGAAGATGCGCCGGTTCTCCGGCACCAGCCCGACGCCGAGGCGCGCGATGTCGTGGGGAGCCAGCCGGGTGAGGTCGCGGTCCTCGAACTCGATCGTGCCGCGCCACGGCTTGAGGAAGCCGATGGCCGTCTTCATGAGGGTGGTCTTGCCCATGCCGTTCTTGCCGAGCAGCGCCACCGCCTCGCCCTCGCGCACCTCGAGCGAGACGCCGAAGAGGATCGGCGTGGCGCCGTAGCCCGCGTGCACCTCGCGCATGCGGAACACGTCAGTCGTCCCCGCCGCCGAGGTAGGCCTCGATGACCCGCGGATCGTGGCGGATCGCGTCGGGCGTGCCCTCGGCGATCTTCTCGCCGAAGTGCAGCACGGCCACGCGGTCGGAGATTCCCATCACCACCGACATGTCGTGCTCGATCAGCAGCAGGGTGAGCCCGCGCTCGAGGACGACCTTGCGGATGAGGGCGGTGGCGTCGCGCGTCTCGCCCGGCGTCATGCCGGCGGTGGGCTCGTCGAGCAGCAGCAAGGTGGGGCTGGTGGCGAGGGCCACGCAGATCTCGAGGTAGCGCTGCTCGCCGTGCGACAGGTTCTTCGCGTGCGCCTCGCCGCGCGCGGCGAGGCCGAAGGCCTCGAGCAGCGCCACCACCGTGCCGTCCACGTCGGGCCGCCGCCAGAGCGACGACGGCCGGCCGGACTCGGCCGCGCGCGACTGCGCGGCCACGCGCACGTTGTCGAGCACGGAGATCTCCGGGAACACGTTGGTGATCTGGAACGTCTTGGCCAGGCCGAGGCGGTTCACGCGCTCGGGCGGCAGCCCCGCGATGTCCTCGCCCCGGAAGCGGACGCGCCCCGTGTTCGGCGCGAAGAGCCCCGAGACGACGTTGAAGAGGGTGGACTTGCCGGCGCCGTTCGGCCCGATCACCGAGAAGACCTGGCCGGCCTCGACGCCGAAGCTCACGCGCGTCAGCGCGGCCAGCGCCCCGAACCGCTTGGAGACGTCGTCGACCTCGAGGATCACGCCGTCGCCCGCTCCCGCGAGAAGATCCGCCGCAGCCCGAGCAGGCCTCGCGGCATGAACAGGACGATGACGATGAGGACGACGCCGATGACGATGAAGTACCAGTCCACGATGGACGAGACCTTGTCGCGCAGGATCGTGAAGAAGACGCCGCCGATGATCGGCCCCACGAGGGTGCCGAGGCCGCCGATCATGACCGAGATGATGAACTCGCCCGACTCCGTCCACAGCATCAGATCGGGCGTGGCGAAGGCCGAGCGCATCGGATAGATGGCACCGGCCACGCCGGTGAGGAGCGCGGAGATCATGCACGCGCCCATCTTGTAGCGCTGGACGTTGTAGCCGAGGAAGCGCGCGCGGTCCTCGTTCTCGCGAATCGCCACGAGCACGCGGCCGAAGTGCGAGGCGACCAGCACGCGGCAGATCGCGTACGCGACGGCGAGGTACGCGAGCACGAGGTAGTACTTGCGCGTGGGCGTATCGATGACGAGCCCGGGGAAGAGCGTCGCGTCGGGCAGCCCCTGGATGCCGTCGGAGCCGCCGAACGTCTGCGTGTAGCGGAAGAACGTGTAGACGACCTCGGCGAAGATCAGCGTGAGCAGCGCGAAGTAGATCCCGCGGCGCGCGGTGGCGAAGTAGCTGACCACGAGCGCGTAGAGCCCGACCACGAGGAGCGCGAAGCCGACGCACGCCCAGACGGACTGGACGCCGCGCTCCATGAGGATCGCCGTCGCGTAGGCGCCGAGGCCGTAGAAGGCGGCGTGGCCGAACGAGACGAGGCCCGTGTAGCCCATGAGGAGATCCAGGCTCATGGCGATGGCGCCGAAGAGCAGGGCGTCGAAGGCGAGCAGCAGGTAGTAGCGGGACACGCCGGGGACGAGCGGCAGCGCCGCCAGCAGCGCGAACACGACGACCGCGCGCCAGCCGAAGGCCCTCACTCGAGCACGCCCTCGCGACCGGCGAAGCCGCGCGGCCGCACGATGAGGACGACGATCATGATGCCGAAGATGGCGATGGCCACGCGCTGCGGGTTCATCCAGAGCGAGAACAGGCTCTGGGTGATCCCGATGACGAAGGCGGCGACGACGGAGCCGCCCAGGCTGCCCATGCCGCCGAGGATGACCACGATGAAGGCGAGCAGGATCATCTCCACGCCCATCTGCGGATAGACGGTGAAGACGGGCGCCAGCAGCAGCCCGGCCAGCGCGGCCAAGCCGCCCGAGGCGGCGAAGGTGAGGGTGAACACGCGGCGCACGTCAACGCCGAGGCCGTCGAGCATCTCGGCGTCCTGCACGGCCGCGCGCACGACGATTCCCGCGCGCGTGCGCGTGAAGAAGAGCCAGAGGGCCAGGAGGATCGCCGACGAGGCGGCGAGCAGGAACAGCCGGTAGTTCGGGTAGGTCATGCCGAGCAGCGGTGTGGAGCCCGTGAACGGCGGCAGGATCCGCCGCATGTCGCCGCCCCAGATCTGGCGCGCGCCCTCGCGAAAGACCAGGGCCAGCCCGAAGGTGAGGATCAGCCCGTAGAGCGGCTCGCGGTTGTAGAGGGGGCGCAGCGTGGTCATCTCCGTCACGGCGCCGACCACGCCGACCAGGATCGGCGCCGCGATCAGGGCCACCCAGAACGAGTGGGTGACCCCGATCACCGCGATGCCCGCGTACGCCCCGAGCATGTACAGCTCCCCGTGCGCGAAGTTCATCACGCCGAGGAGCCCGAAGATCACCGTGAGGCCCAGCGCCAGCAGCCCCAGCGCGGCCCCGAACACGAGGCCGTGCAGGAGCTGCGGCAGCAGGATCGTCAGGACGTAGTCCACGAGGTTGGTCGGTAGACGCGAACGTACTCACGAACGGCGACCCGATCGATGGCCAGATCGAGGGTGTGCGCGTCGTCGAGAGGAACCCAGAGCAAGGCTTCGGCCTCGCGGTTGAGAATCTCGCCCTCCCAACGCTCCACCGCGAAGTAGTGGATCTTCCGGACCGCTTCGGCTCGGTGCAGGAGGGTACACACGTACGCGACTCCGCGGGCGACAATCCCTAATTCTTCGAGGAGCTCACGCGCGAGGGCCTCTTCGGGGTCTTCGTCGCCTTCCATATGGCCACCGGGGAGGGCGACCGCGCCGGGGACCAGCGTCTTGGTCAGCTTTCTCTTTTCCGCCAGCACGCGATTGTCCTCGATCAGCATGAACGCTACACACTCGAGCGGCGCGCTTTCGTCGCTCATCATGTTCAGAGGACGCGACGACGCATGATCGCCGCGGGCAGGGCTGGGCGCATGGGCGTGCCCGGGCAGCGCCGGGCCAGCCGGCACGACGCTGCCCGGGCCGCGAGCATCAGTTCTTCTTCTTGATCTCCCACGTGAAGCCTTCCACTGGATCCTTGCCGACCATCGCCTCGCCGATCGAGTCGTTGCCGGCGATGCGGGCGATCGGGAGATTCTTGCCGCCCTTCACCTGGTAGAGGTGCATGTCCATGACGACCTGGTGGTCCTCCTTGCGGATGCACTGGCGGCCGATGTGCGTATTGTCCCGGCACATGCCCTCGTGCGCGTCGGCGACCTTGTCGGGATCGAAGGACTTGGCCTTCTCGACCGCGGCCGCCCAGAAGAGGACGGCGTCGTAGGAGCCGGCCGCGATGTTGGCGTCGGTGCCGAACTTCTTCTTGAACCGCTCGTTGTACGCCTGCATGTTCTTGTCGGGGTTGTGCGGGGAGAAGTGGTTCAGCTGCACGAACCCCTCCATCGGCTCGGCGATGGCCGGCAGATCCTGTTGCAGCAGGAAGCAGTCGATCCCCGCCAGCTTGTACTTCTTCGTCATGCCGAAGGAGTGGAGCTGGGTCATCAGCCGCAGGGAGTCGGTGCCGGCGAAGGCCACGAAGAGCACGTCGGGGTTCGACTGGTTGATGGCGCCGAACCAGGGGCTGAAGTCCTTGGTGTCGAGCGGCGCGCCGGCCACACCGACCACCTCGCCGCCGAGCTTCTCGAGCGCGGTCTTGAACTGGCGGCCGTCCGACTGCCCCATCGCGTAGTCGGTGTAGAAGATGTAGACCTTCTTGCCCATCCTGTCGACGATGTACCTGGCGAGCCCGTTCGCCTGCATGCGGGAGTCGGGCTGGTTGCTGAAGTAGTACTTGTGGAACTTCGTCGTCCGCATGAACTCGGCGCACGACACCGAGTTCCAGTGGATCGTCTTGTGCTTCTTGGTGACGTCCATGACGGCCATGGTGGCGCCGCTCGACACCGCGCCCACCAGCAGCTTGACGTCGTCCTGGAGGATCAGCTTCTCCGCCTTGCGCACGGCCGGCGCGGGCTTCGTCTCGTCGTCCTCGGAGACGATCTCGACCTTGTGGCCGAGCACGCCGCCCCTGGCGTTCAGCTCGTCGACGGCCAGCTGCATGCCCATCGTCTGGTACTTGCCGTAGCCCTCGAAGACGCCGACCTTGCTGCCGAGGTCGCCGATCTTGACGACCTTCGACTGCGAGAGCGCGGGCGCGGCCATCCACGTGCCGGCGACGGCCAGCGTCACCAGCACCACGAGCCAGGTCATTCGTCTCATGAGTCCCTCCTTTGGGGAGTTGTTGTCGTGTCGATGAGGCCGGACAGGATCTGCGCGATGCGACCGAACGACGCGCGCAGCCGGGCGGGATCGGGCGCTGCCGCGGCCGGACGTGTCAGGGTCTCCGCGTCGTCGTACGCGAGACGCATCGCCACCGACGCGCGCGGGTCGCGCTGGCCGACGGCGAAGTCCACGAGGTTGTAGTAGCGCCAGATCGCCTCGAGGAAGCGCGGACCCACGGCGGCCGCCGCGGCGCCGGCGGCGAGCCGCCGGTCGGCCTCCCGCGCCAGGTCCCGCGCGAGCGCGACGAAGAAGAGCATCAGGCCGCGCTCGGCCTCGCCGGCGTCGTGTGCGGCCAGCGCCGCGCGCGTGCGCGCTTCCAGCCCGGCGGGCAGCGCGGCGGCACGGGCGCGCATCTCGGCGCGCAGCGCCCCCTCGTCGTAGAGGCGCAGCGCGACGTCGAACCTGCCCGCCTGCAGCGAGAACTTGAGCTGCTTGAAGTTGGCGCTGATCGCGTTGTCTTTCGGCGTGTAGACGCCCGTGTGGTGGGCGGCCGCGGGCGCGACGCCGGCGACGACCGCGAGCACGGCGAGGGTGACGGCGCGGAGCGGAGTCATCGCCGCAGCATGCGCGCGGCGGTCAGCGCGGCCAGCCACAGCAGCGCGACGATCGTCGCGCCGCCGAACGGAATCCATACCAGCCACTCGGCGATGGCCTTGCCCCTCTCCACGCCGTAGGACGGGATCAGCGCGCTCCAGATCAGGTAGCCGAGAGGATAGCCGACGCCGCCGACGGTGAGAAGGACGATGAGCGCCCGCCGGGTGACGGTCGTCCGGGCCAGCGTCGCGGCCACCGTCGTGGTGGCGAGGACCACGAGGGCCATGCCCTCCGCGTGCATGTGGAAGAGCCGCAGGCCGGTGTCGAAGCGGAAGAGCGCCTCGTCCAGAGCCTGCTCGTCCACGTCGCGCACGCCCACGAGGCCGTGGACGGCGGGGTGGGCGAGCATTCCCGTCCGGGCCCATCGCGCCAGCTCGAGCTTGTAGCGCGACATCGAGGCGCCGCCGATCTCGGCGGTGACGAGCAGCAGGACGGCGGCCAGGAGGACGGCGCGCGGCGGCAGCCTCCACGACTCCATCGGCGCCAACGGGGCTAACGCCCCGCTGGAACCTCCGGTGCGCCGCGTGGGCTCGCGAGGACGACGGCGAGGCCGATGAGGCCGAGGATCGCGGACGAGCCGAGCGGCGTGAGCACCCACGCCTCCGCGAACTCGACGCCGGCGTCGCGGCCGAGCCGCAGCACCGCGAAGGCGTAGACGAGATAGCCGAGCGGGAACAGGGCGCCCATCGTCAGCAGCGCGTAGAGCGCCGCGCGCGTCGCCCGGCGTCGGACGAGGCTCGCGACGAGCGTCGCGGCGAAGAAGAGGACGAGGCCGGTGCCCTCGGCGTGCGTGTGGAAGAACGACAGCCCCGCCTCGGTGGCGAAGACGGCCTGCGCGCGCACCGTCTCGTCGTATTCGGCGGCGCCGGTGAGCCCGTGCGCCTGCGGATTGGCGGCGACGCGGGCGGCGGCCCAGCGCGCGGTCGCCGGTCGGAGCTGCGAGAGAACGGCGCCGCCCAGCTCGCCGAGCGCGATGACGAGAATGGCGACGAAGACGACGACGAGCGGCGGCCGGCCCACGACGGGCGAGACCCTATCATCGGCGGAACGGTTTGTCATTACGCGGTGGGTGTGGCAAGGTTTGCCGCGATGCGGAGCGGCGACCACTATCTCGCGAGCCTCGACGACGGACGCGCGGTGTTCCTCGACGGCGAGCGCGTCGGCGACGTCACCAAGCATCCCGCCTTCGCCGAGCCGATCCGGCGCGTCGCCCACACGTGGGACCTGGCGCGCGCGCCCGAGGCGCAGTCGGCCACCACCTACGTCGATCCGGCCACCGGCCGCCGTCACAGCACGATGTGGCTCGTGCCGCGCTCGGCGGAGGACCTCGGCGCGCGGCGGCGGGCGCACCGCCTGTGGGCGGAGCCGTCCTACGGCCTCATGGGGCGCACCCCCGACCACGTCGCGTGCGTGCTGAGCGCGTTCGCGGGCTGGCGCCAGCTCTTCGACCGCGGCGGCACGCGCTTCGGCGACAACGTCGTGCGCTTCTACGAGCGCGCGCGCGACGAGGACCTGTACGTCGCCTACGGGATCGTGCCGCTCCAGATCGACCGCTCGCAGCCCGCGCACCGGCAGCCGGCGCCGTTCCTCTATCCGGGCGTGGCCGCCGAGCGCGACGGCGGCATCGTCGTGCGCGGCGCCCAGGGCATCACGACCTCCGCCGTGCTGGCCGACTGGCTCTTCATCTCGTACATCACCCCGCTCGTTCCCGGCGACGAGGACTACGCGCTGTCCTTCGTGACCCCGGTCAACGCCCCCGGCCTCCGCGTCTACCCGCGCCGGCCCTACGCGCAGGGGACCACGAGCGTCTTCGACTATCCGCTCTCCTCGCGCTTCGACGAGGTCGACGCGACGATCGTGTTCGACGACGTCTTCGTGCCGTGGGAGCAGGTCTTCGTCTATCGCAGCGTCGACCTCGTGAACGCGCAGTTCCACGAGTCTCCGTCGCACACGCTCGCCAACTTCCAGTCGCTGGTGCGCTTCACGGTGAAGCTCGAGTTCATGGCCGGGCTGGCCCTGAAGCTGCTGGAGGTGCACGCGGCTTCGAGCAAGCCGGAGGCCCAGGCCTCGCTCGGCGGCGACATCGCCGCGCTCTGCGCGACCTTCGACGCGCTCGTGCAGGCGGCCGAGCGCAACCCGCTGATCCTCCAGGGGGTCGCGCGGCCGCATCCGCAGTACGTCTACGCGGGCATGAGCCTGCAGCGTCGGCTGATCGTGGACATGCTCCGCGCGATCCGCGAGCTGGCCGGCGGCGCCTTCCAGCAATTGCCGTCGTCGGAGGCGTCGTTCAGCAGCCCGGAGACGCGCGCGGATCTCGAGAAGTTCATGCGCGGGGCGACCGCGAGCGCCCGCGAGCGCGTGAAGCTGCTGAAGCTCGTCTGGGACTTCGTGGGGACCGAGTTCGGCGGGCGCCAGCTGCAGTACGAGATGTTCTACTCCGCCGCGCAGCCGATCGTGAACACCCGCATGTTCCGCTCGTACGACTGGGCGCGGGCGAAGGCGACCGTCGACCGTTGCCTCGGCGAGTACTAGCGTTGCCCACGCTCGGATTGGTCAACATCGGCGCGTTGGCGACGGGTGTGCTCGCGGCCCCGCGCGGCGATGCCGAGTCGGTGCTCGCAGAGAACGGACGGATCACCGCGCTGGGCGCCGCCGCCCGGACCCATGCCGCTCGTGCCGACGTCGTCATCGACTGTCGCGGCACCACGGTCATTCCCGGCCTCGTCGATTCCCACTGCCACGTCGTGCTCGGCGACTACACGCCGCGCCAGAAGACCGTGGACTTCCTGGATTCCTACGTCCACGGCGGCATCACGTCGGTGGTCTCGGCCGGGGAGGGCGTGCACGCGCCCGGCCGCCCGCACGATCCCGCCGCGTCGAAGGCGCTCGCCATCGCCGCCGCGAAGTGCTTCGAGCACTTCCATCCCAACGGCATGAAGGTCAACGCGGGCTCGGTCGTGCTGGAGCCGGGGCTCACCGACGAGGACTTCGCCGAGATGGCCAGGCACGGCGTGCGGCACGCCAAGTACGGCTTCGGTGGCTACGCCCACCCGCGCGACGGCGAGCCGGAGGTGCGCCGCGCGCAGAAGCACGGCCTCTGCGTCATGTCGCACAGCGGCGGCAACTCGATCCCCGGCTCCAGCCCGATCAGCCACGACGTGCTCCTGCACCTGCGGCCCGACGTCTGCGGCCACGTCAACGGCGGGACGACGTCGCTCGACGAGGACGGGCTGCGAACGATCGTCCGCCAGACCGACATGGCGCTGCAGATCGTGCAGGCGGGCAACCTGAAATCGGCGCTGTTCATCCTGCGCCTTGCCCGCGAGGCCGACGCGCTGGCGCGCGTGTGCGTGGCCAGCGATACGCCGACGGGCACGGGGGTGATGCCGATGGGCGTGCTCAAGAGCGTGTGCGAGCTGGCGTCACTCGGCGACCTCGCGCCGGAGATCGTGCTGGCGCTCGCCACCGGCAACAACGCCCGCGCCTTTCGCCTCGCCGGCGCGGCCACGCTCGAGGTCGGTCAGCCGGCCGACCTCGTCGTCTGCGACGCGCCGGCGGCGTCGCTCGCGCCCGACGCGCTGACCGCGATCGCGCGCGGCGACATCCCCGGCATCTCGGCCGTGGTCATCGACGGCGAGGTACGGGTGGGCCGGAGCCGCAACACGCCGCTCGCCAAGCGCCTGGCGACGATCACCGGCGCCGTGGTGAGCGGCGCCGGCCAGCGGGCGTTACGGTAGCGCCACCTGTTGGCGTGGGGGGCCCCGAGATGGCCCCCCACACCCCCCAACGCTCGTCGCGCCCGGGGAACCCGGGGCGCTCCTCGGGACTGCGTTACGGCAGCGCCACCTCGCGGACGTACCAGGGGATCGCCGTGATGCTCACGATCTGCTCGCTGCCGTCGAATGCCTTCTTGAGGTCGGCGATCGTCACGCGCAGCGAGACCTTCTTCACCCGGTCGACGCCCGTGGCCGTGCTGCGGAGTACGTCGGCGCCGGCGTCCGTCCGATAGATTCTAAAAAAGTTCGGATCCGGCCCGCCATACACCTTCGACTCGCCCTTGTTCCGCGCCGGTAGCGCGCGCGTGTACTCCAGAGCGAGCGTGACGGTCCCGCCCGACTGGTCGCGCACTTCCCAGCGCTCGGAGACCGTCGCCGGTTCGTTGTCTGTCGCCTTGATGGACTGCTCCAGCCGCATCGAGCCGAGCTTGCCGACCTTGTAGGCGCCTGGCGGCCCGGCGGGATTCGTCGTGAACGTGCGGACGACGTTGTTGCCGGCGGCGCCGGTCGTCGCGTTCTTCGCCGGCACGCCGAAGGCGAGCGTGCGGGTGCTCGCCGCCGCCGCGGGCTTGCCCTCGGGATCCTGGTTCAGGAGCTGGTCGATGAACGTCATCGTCAGAGTGGCGCCCTGATTCGGTCCCGACGCGATCGGATTGACCTGCCACCCTGGCGGCAGCAGCTTCTGTGCTTCCGCCTCGGCGATCTTCACCGCGACGATCGTCCGCACGTCGATGTTGGAGCCGACCTTCGTCTCGGACGACGCGATGCCGACGATCAGAGGGCCGAGAAGGAGCGCGAGCGTGAGCAGGAGCGGAAGTGTGCGGAGCCTCATGGGTGCCCCCTTTCGGGCTCGGCGGTGGGACGACTTCACGTGGTTGCCGACGCCGCGGGAGCATCGGCCCGCGAGCGAGCGATGTCAAGGCACTGCGCGCGCGGCTTGACAGGACAATTCCCGCCTGCCTAGAGTGCGACGCCTGCCATGAGCGAGCGCTGGATCGGCAAATCCGTCAAGCGCGTGGAAGATTTCCGCCTCCTCACCGGACGCGGGACGTTCATCGACGACCACCCGCCCGTCGGCAACGTCCACCACGCGGCCATCGTGCGCTCGCGCCACGCCCACGCGCGCATCCTCGGCTACGACGTGTCGAAGGCGCTCGCGGCCGACGGCGTGGTGGCCGTGATCACCGGCGAGGACGTGGCGAAGGAGACGAAGCCGTTCGCGGTCGGCGTGACCACGCCCGTCCACTATTACTGCGCCGCCACCGACAAGGCTCGCTTCGTCGGCGAGCCTGTGGCCGTCGTCGTCGCGCGCGACCGCTATCTGGCGGAGGACGCGGCGGAGCTGGTGGAGGTCGCGTACGAGCCGCTGCCCGCCGTGATCGATCCCGAGAAGGCGCTCGAGCCCGACGCCCCCGTGCTCCACGAGAAGGCCGGCACGAATCTCGCCGGTCACCGCCGCCTCGTCTACGGCGATCCGGACCGCGCCTTCCGCGAGGCCGAGGTCGTGCTGCGCGAGCGCTTCCGCTTCCCGAAGTACGGCTCCACCCCCATCGAGACGTACGGCATCATCGCGCGATGGGAGCTCGACGGCGTCTGCACCGTCTGGTCCAACTTCATGGGGCCGTTCATCATGCACCCGCTCACCGCGCGCGTGCTGGGGCTGGCCGAGAACAAGCTGCGCTTCATCGTGCCGCCCGACATCGGCGGCTCGTTCGGGATCAAGACGAGCATCTACCCCTACATCGCGCTGATCGCGCTGGCGTCGAAGCACGCCGGCGTGCCCGTGAAGTGGATCGAGGACCGCCGCGAGCATCTCCTCGCCTCGTCGAGCGGCACCGACCGCATCGCGTACCGCGAGGTGGCGGCGAAGACGGACGGCACCGTGCTCGGCATGCGCTTCAAGTGGCTGGACAACGTCGGCGGCTACATCCGCAGTCCCGAGCCGGGTTGCAGTTTTCGTCCGACCGGTAATTTCGTTGGTCCTTACCGTTTTCAGCATCTCGAAGTCGATGCTTCTGTGGTGATGACCAACAAGAGCCTCACCGGACCCAACCGCGGCTACGCGTGCGGCCACCTCTACTTCGAGACCGAAGGCATGATGGACCGCCTCGCGGAGAAGCTCGGCCTCGACCCCGTCGAGCTCCGCCGGCGCAATCTCCTCCGGCCGGAGCAATTCCCGTATCGCACGCCGACGGGTGGCTACTACGACAGCGGCGATTATCCCGCGACGCTGGACAAGGCCATCGGCATCGCGCGTTACGACGAGCTGCGGCGCGAGCAGGCCAAGGCGCGCGCGGCCGGGCGCTGGTTCGGCATCGGCGTGGCGCTGGCGGTGGATCCCTCCGTCTCCAACATGGGCTACGTCGCCACCGCGCTCGACCCCCAGTTCCGCGCCAAGCCCGAGTACCTGCCGAAGTCCGGCGCGGTGGACTCGGCGACGATCAAGGTCGATCCGCTCGGCCGCGTCACCGCGATCCTCGGCACCACGCCGCAGGGGCAGGGGCACCAGACGATCGTCGCGCAGATCGTCGCCGACGAGCTGGGGCTCACGCCCGACGACGTCACCGTCGTCGACGAGATGGACACGTTCACGCGCGTCTGGTCGATCTCGTCGGGCACCTACTCGAGCCGCTTCGGCTCCGTGGGCACCAGCGCGGTCGCCCTGGCCGCACGGAAGCTGCGCGCCAAGCTCGTCGACTACGCCGCCCACCTGATGGAGCGGCCGGTCGCCGACGTCGAGTTCCGCGACGGCGCCGTGCGGCCGCGCGCCGGCAAGGGCCCGTCGTACTCGGTCAAGGACCTGGCCGGGCGCGCGCACTGGAACACCGAGTCGCTGCCCGAGGGCATGGAGCCGGGGCTGCAGGCGACCGCCGTGTTCGGCTTCACAGTCAGCAAGGCCGTCGACGCCGAGGACCGCGTGAACTCGTCGAACACCTACGGCTTCATCGCCGAGGTCATGGCCGTCGAGGTCGACCGCCAGACGGCGGCGATCAGGATCCTCAAGTACGTCACCGTCCACGACGCGGGCACGATCATCAATCCGATGATCGCCGAGGGGCAGATCTACGGCGGTGCGCTGCACGGCCTCGGCGGCGCGCTCTACGAGGAGCTGAAGTACGACGAGGACGGCCAGTTCCTCACCGGCACCTTCATGGACTACCTCGTGCCGACGGCCTCCGAGGCGCCGGCCGAGATCGAGATCGCGCACGTCGTGTCGCCCTCGCCGCTGACGCCGCTCGGCTCCAAGGGCCTCGGCGAGTCGTCCTCCATGACCGTGCCCGCCGTCATCGCCAACGCCGTGAGCGACGCGCTGGCCCCGCTCGGCCTGCGCATCACCGAGCTTCCGATGACGCCGAGCAGTCTGTGGCACCTCATCCGGGACGCGCAGAAGACGTGAAGCCCGCGAAGTTCGAGTACCACGCGCCGTCGACGCTGGACGAGGCCATCGCGCTTCTCGTGCGCTACGGGGGCGACGCCAAGGTGCTCGCGGGCGGCCAGAGCCTCGTGCCGCTGCTCAACTTCCGCCTGGCCCGGCCGGCGGCGCTGGTAGACCTCAACCGCATCAGGGCGCTCGCCTACATCCGCGACGAGAATGGACTGGTGAGGTTCGGCGCCATGACGCGCCAGCGCACGATCGAGTTCTCGCCCGTCGTCGCGCGGCGGCTGCCCCTGTTGCGCGAGGCCACGCGCTGGGTCGGGCACCTGCCCATCCGCTCGCGCGGTACCATCGGCGGCTCGATCGCCCACGCCGATCCCTCCGCCGAGTACCCTGCCGTGCTGACGGCGCTCGACGGCGAGGTCGTCGCGCGCGGACCCAAGGGCGAGCGCACGCTGGCGCCGGCCGCGCTCTTCGAGACCTACCTCACGACGACGCTCGCCGCCGACGAGGTCCTCACCGAGGTGCGCTTGCCGGCGATGCCGGAGGGCGCGGGCTGGGCGTTCGAGGAGTTCGCGCGGCGCCACGGCGACTTCGCGATCGTCGGCGTGGCGGCCGCGCTGTGGCGCGGCGGCGGGCGCGTCACGGCGAGGTTGGCGACGGCGGGTGCGGGGCCAGTCCCCCGGCGGCTGAGCGAGTGCGAGCAGATCCTCGAGCGCGACGGCCTCGGCGACGCGGCCATCGAGGCCGCCGCGCGGCGTGCGAGCGAGCTGGTCGAGCCCGACACGGACCTCCACGCCTCCGCCGATTATCGGCGGCACCTCGCCGGCGTCCTCACGGCGCGCGCGCTGAGGCGCGCGCGGGAGACCGCGCGTGGCTGACGTTCGTCTCACCGTCAACGGCGCGGCCCGCGAGGGCCGCTGCGAGTCGCGCAAGCTGCTCGTGGACTTCCTGCGCGAGGACCTCGGCCTCACCGGCACCCACGTCGGTTGCGAGCACGGCATCTGCGGCGCCTGCACCGTGCTCGTCGACGGCGAGGCCGCGCGCTCCTGCCTGATGCTCGCCGTGCAGGCGGACGGCGCCGACATCACGACCGTGGAGGGACTGATGCGCGACGGAAGGCTGCACCCGCTCCAGGAGGCGTTCCGGGAGCATCACGGGCTGCAGTGCGGCTTCTGCACCCCGGGGATGCTGCTGACCGCGCTCGACCTGCTGCGCGTGAATCCGGCGCCGAGCGAGGACGAGGTGCGCGAGGGAATCTCGGCCGTCCTGTGCCGCTGCACCGGCTACCACGGGATCGTGAAGGCGGTGCGCGCGGCCGCCGTCGCGCTCGCGCCGAAACCGGGATGAGCGCGGACCCGCCGCCGCAGAACACCTACGACGACCCGGACTTCTTCGCGGGCTACTCGCGGCTGGAGCGCTTCGGCGCCGGCTGGACGAAGGCGTTCGAGTATCCGAGCTTCATGGCGCTCCTTCCCGACGTCTCGGGACGCCGCGTGCTCGACCTCGGGTGCGGCGTAGGCCAGCTCGCGCACCATCTCGCCGAGCGTGGTGCCGCCGAGGTGATCGGCGTCGACCTCTCCGAGCGGATGCTCGAGCTGGCCCGGGCCGAGCGGAGCCATCCGCGCCTGACGTACGTGCGCGAGGCGATCGAGCAGGCCACGTTCGGGTCCGGTCGCTTCGACCTCGTCGTGAGCTCGCTCGCCATCCATTACGTCGCGGACTACCGCGGGCTCGTCCGGCGCATCGCCGGCTGGCTCGTCCCGGATGGCATCCTCGTCTACTCGACCGAGCATCCGGTCTATCTGACTCGCGCCGGCACCGAGGGCTGGATCCGGGACGAGGCGGGACGACTATTGCACTGGGCGGTGGACGCCTACGCCGAGGAGGGGCTGCGCGAGGAGCACTGGTTCAAGGACGGCGTGCGGAAGTATCACCGCACGTTGGCGAGTCTCCTCAACGGGCTCATCGACGCGGGACTTTCGATCGAGCGGGTGATTGAGCCCGTCCCCGACGCCGAGCAGCTGAGGCGGCGGCCGGACTGGGTCGACGAGCGGCGGCGCCCCTTCTGTCTGCTCGTGCGCGCCAGAAAGACGTGAGGGGCCGCGACCGGCGACGCTCAGCGGTCACGCACGCGCGCGACCGCCTCCTGCAGCGCCTCGACGGTCACCGGCTTCTCGACGACGAAGTCCACCAGCGCGCGCCGCGCCTCGTCGACGTCGGTCGTATCGCCCCAGCCCGTGATGAGGCCGACGGCGACGTGCGGCCGCCGCGCTTTCACGCCCGCCGCCACGTCCCAGCCGGTGCGGCCGGGCATGACGAGGTCGGTGAGGACGAGGTCGAGGTCGGGCTCGCTCTCGAACCGCGCGAGCGCTTCGTCGGCGCCCGTGGCCGTCAGCACGGTGTGGCCATGGTTCTGGAGCATCTCCGCCAGCGCCTCGCGCACCTCGTGCTCGTCGTCGACGAGGAGCAGCCGTAGCGCACCCGTCCGCGGTGGCGCCGCCGGGGGTGCGGTCGGGGGCGGCACGGCGGCGCGCGGCAGGGTCAGGGTGACGGTCGTGCCGTGCCCTTCCCGGCTGTCGAGGCCCAGCTCGCCACCGTGGCTGCGCACGATGCCGTAGGCCACGCTGAGGCCGAGTCCGGTGGCCTTCACGCCCTTGGTGGTGAAGAACGGCTCGTGCGCCTTGAGGCGAACGCTCTCCGACATGCCGATGCCGGTGTCGGCGACGACGAGGACGGCGTGGTCACCGTCGATGCGCGTCTCCAGCGTGAGGCGGCCGCCCTTCGGCATCGCGTCGATGGCATTCAGGACGAGATTGGTCACGGCTTCGCGCAGCGCGGCGGCGTTGCCGTCGACCGTCGTCGCGCCGGCGAGCCGGTTCTCCAGCTCGATGCTCACGCCCCGCGCGCGGGCGCCGTCCTGCCAGTGGCCGCGCGTGAGGCCGAGCACGTCGCGCGCGACGTCGTCGAGGCTCAGCGGCTGCGCGCGCCCGAGCTGGTGCGTGCGCGAGAACTGCTGCAGCCGCCGCACCACCTCCGCACCGTCCTTGGCCGCCTTCTCGATGATCGCGAGCGGCCGCCGCAGCCGCTCGTCCTCCGCGCCGCGCAGCAGGAGCTGCACGCGCCCGACGACGATCGTCAGGAGATTGTTGAGATGGTGCGCGGCGCCGCCCGCCAGCTCGCCGAGCGCGCGCAGCGTCTCGCCCTGCACCAGCTTCTGCTGGACGGCCTTGAGGTCGGCGAGCGCCTGCTGCGCCTCGTCGTAGAGGCGCGCGTTGTCGAGCGCGATGCCCGCGAGGTCGGCGAACGAGCCGAGGTACTCCAGCTCCGCCGGCGAGTAGCGTCGCGGCGTCGTGGTGTTGAAGCTCAGCACGCCGAACACGCGGTCGCGGCTGCGGATCGGGAGGCCGAGGAAGGTGAGCATGCCGGCGTCGCGGTCGCGCTCGCGGAGCGTGTTGCGCGGGTCGTCGGCGACGTCGGCCGCGAAGAGCGGCTCGCCGGTGACGGCCACGCGCCCGGAATAGCCGGTGCCGAGCGCGAGCGAGAAGTCGGGCGGCACCGGGCAGCCCGTCAGCGCGCCCACCCGCAGCGTGCGCGTCGTGGGATCGACCACCAGCACCTTGACGTGCGGCGTGCCGGCGATGCCGGCCGCGTCGTGCACGATCTGCTCGAGGGTCGCCCGCGGATCGAGGCCGGCCATGACGGTGCGCGCAGCGCGGAGCAGCGCGCCCAGCTCGTCGGCGCGGCGGACGGCGGCCGTGTGCACGCGGGCGCGGTCGAGCGCGACCGCCGCCTGCCGCGCCAGCCCGGCCAGCAGCCGCACCTCGCGCTCGTCGTACGAGTGCGGCTCCTCCCACGCCGCCGCGATGACGCCCACGAGCGCGTCCTTGAACACGACGGGCACGGCGAGGATCGCGCGCACGCCCTGCCGTCGCACGGCGTCCCGCATCAGCTCGCCGTTGGCCAACCGGTCCGTGGCGTAACCCGGCGGCTCGTGCTCGCGCCAGTCCGGCGTGAAGAACGGCGCGCGGCGGAGGGCGGCGGCGCCGATGGCGCCCTGGCCGGGCCGCAGCGTGAGCAGCGCGTCGACGGGGACGCCGCGGCTCACGCGCGGCACCAGCTGCTGCGAGGCGTCCAGCTCGAAGACGCCGCAGCGCTGGGCGCCGATGAGCGCGCGCGCGGAGTCGGCGACGGCCTCGAGCACCGTCGGCAGGTCCAGCGTCGACGTCAGCGTGGCCGTGACGTCGTGCAGCGCCCCCAGCTCGTCGGCGTGCGCCTCGGCCTGGCGAACGAGCCGCGCGTTCTCGGCGGCGAGCGCGATCTGCCCGGCGATGGCCGTGGCCAGCTCGACGATGTTCGGCGCCCACTCGCCGCGCTCGCTGCGCACGAGCCGCAAGGCGCCGATGGCGTCGTACGCGTGGCCGATCGGGACGACGAGCTCGACCGCGTCGTTCAACGAGGCCACGCGCGCGGGCCGGCCGGTGTCCGCGAGCTCGATCTCGCAGCGCTCGGCCCCGAGCGCGGCCGCCGTGCGGTGCGCGACCTCGTCGAGCGCCGCCGGGAGATCGGTGGTCGACGCGAGGGTCTGGGTCACCGCGAGCAGCATCTCCGCGCGCTCGACGTGCTCGCGCTCCTCCGCGAAGCGCAGCGCCGCGTGGATCGACGGACCGCCGGCGGCGGCCACCTCGCGCATGGCGGCGAGATGGCTGGCCGTGAAGGGGCGGCGCCGGCGGAAGGCGGCGAGGAGACCGATCCGGATGCCACCCGCGACGAGCGGCACCGCGAGCACGGAGCGGATGGACTCCTCGCCGAGCCACGCGCGGCCGGCGGCGGGCGAGGCGGGGACCGCGGCCAGCGCGGGCGGCCGGCGCGTCGTCAGCCACTCCGCGAGGCGCCCGAAGGGACGGTGGGCGAGCGTGCGCGCGGTGGAGCCGCGCGCGAAGCCGAGCGCCGCGTGCAGGTCCAGCTCGCTGCCGTCGAGACCGAGCAGCCAGATGGCGGCGGCGTCGGCCGATACCCGGGCCTTCGCGTCGGCCGCGAGACGGCGCACGACGAGCTCGAGGTCGAGGAGGTCCGGGCCCATGCCGCCGCCCAGACTATAGCAGGCTAGGCGGGGCCGAACGCGATGGCCGGACGGTCCTTCACGACGATCGGGCGGAAGCGGACGGGCAGACCGACGGCGAGCGCCTCGAGCGGAACGTCGACCACGCGGCCGAGCAGCGACACGCCCTCGCGCAGCCGCACGGCGGCGATCGCGTAGGGCGCGTCGCCGGCGTGGCCGCGCGGCGCCACGCGGATGACCGTGTAACTGGCGATGGTGCCCTCGCCGGAGAGCGGCACCGGCTCCCAGCGGCGCGCGCCGCACTCGGGGCAGAGCTCCTTGGGCGGCACCGCGAGGGCGCCGCAGCCGACGCAGCGGATCCCCGTCAGCGCGCCCTCGCGCGCCTGCGCGAAGAAGCGGCCCAGCGTGACGCCAGAGGTGTCCTTGCCCTGAGAAGACTCACTCACGGCCGAAGAGGCTCACGAGGACGGTGGCGGTGTTGCCGCCCAGAGTGTGGGTGAGGCCGCGACGCGCGCCCTCGACCTGCCGCGGACCCGCCTCGCCGCGCAGCTGCGTGACGACCTCGCAGATCTGCGCCGCGCCGGTGGCGCCGATCGGGTGGCCCTTGGCCTTCAGCCCGCCCGACGGGTTCACGGGGATCTGGCCGCCCAGGCTCGTCCAGCCCTTCTCGGCGGCGAGGCCGCCCGCGCCCGGCTCGAAGAGGCCGAGCCCTTCGGTGGCGACGATCTCCGCGATGGTGAAGCAGTCGTGCAGCTCGACGACGTCGACGTCGTGCGGCCCGATCCCCGCCTGCCGGTATGCCGCCGCCGCCGCGCGCTCGGTGGCCGGCACGCGCGAGAGGTCGCGCTTGTCGCCGATGAGCATCCAGTCCGACGCGGCCGCGGAGGCGAGCACCCAGATCGGCCGGCGCGATCTCCGCGCGACCTCCTCGGAGACGAGCACGAGGGCGGCGCCGCCGTCGGTGAACGGGCAGCAGTCGTAGAGCTTCAGAGGATCGGCGACCATCGGCGACTTCAGCACGGTGTCGAGGGTGATCTCCTTACGGAACTGCGCCTTGGGATTCAGCACGCCGTGCTTGTGGTTCTTCACGGCCACCGCCGCCATCTGCTCCTCGGTGGTGCCGTACTTGTGCATGTGCGCCCGGGCCACCAGCGCGAACACGCCGGGGAAGGTGAGCCCGAGCGTTTGCTCCCAGGAGGCATCGGAGGCGTACGCGAAGTACTCGGTCGAGTCGGCGGTTGGCACGTTCAGCACGCGCTCGGCGCCGCCGACGAGCACGACGTCGGAGGCGCCCGAGGCGATCTCCATCACGGCGTGGCGGAAGGCCGCGTGCGACGAGGCGCACGCCGTCTCGAAGCGCGTGGTGGGCACGGTCGGAATGCCGAGCACCGAGGCGGCCTGCGGACCGGTGTGGAGCTGCTTCTCGGTCTCGCCGCCCACGACGTTGCCGTAGTAGAGCGCCTGCACGCGCGCGGCGGGCATCTCCGCGTCGGCGAGCGCGTCGGCTGCCGCCTCCGCGAACAGCTCGGCCGACGTGCGCTCGTGCCGGCCGAACTGCGTGACGCCGACTCCGATCACCGCCACTCGACGCATGCGGGCCTCCGTTCGACGGATCGCTCACTTGTCATCATAACAATAGAATAAAGACCATGGCGTTGGTGGTCCTCGGCTGCGGCTGGATCGCACGCCGCCACGCGGCGGCTGCGCGCCGGCTGCGCCTGCCGCTGATCTTCGCGAGCCGCGACGTCGCCCGCGCGCGGGCGTACGCGCGCGAGTTCGGCGGGGTGGGCGCCTACGGCGGGTACGCGGAGGCGCTGGGCGACCCGCGCGCGCGTGCCGCGCTCGTCTGCACGCCGCACGACCGCCACCTCGACGACGTGCTGCAGGCACTCGCGGCCGGCCGCCACGTGCTCGTCGAAAAACCGCTCGCGCGCACGCTCGAGGAGGCCGACCGCATGATCGAGGCGGCCGCGCGCGCAGGCCGCGTGCTCATGACCGCCGAGAACTTCCGTTTCATGCCGGCCTTCCGCTGGGTCCGTCGCGCGCTCGACGCCGGGACGCTCGGCGATCCGCGCGAGGTGCACCTGGTCGCGCGCGCCTGGCGCCGGCACACGGGATGGCGGCTCACGCCCGGCGCGGGCGGTGGCGCCCTGATCGACACCGGCATCCATTACGTGCACGCCCTGCGCTGGTGGGGCGGCGAGGTCCGCCGCGTGTTCGCGCTCCGCCCGCCCCAGACCATCGCGGACATGGCGGGCGAGGACGCCGTCGACCTGCTCGCCGAGTGCGAGGGCGGCGTGATAGGATTCCTCGCCAATTCTCTTGGCGCTCACGGCCTTCCCCGGTTTCAATGGTCTTCGGTGACCGGGACGCGCGCGACGTGCTTCGTCGACAACCGCGGGCGGTTGGCGCTCGTGCGGGGCATGGGCGGCCTGCGATTGCGCCTCTTTCGGCGCGACACGCGGGGCCACGAGGCGATGCTGCGAGCTTTCGACGACGCGATGACCACGGGCCGCGCGACCGAGACGGACGGGACCGAGGGGCGGCGTGACCTCGCGGTGGTCCTGGCCGCCTACCGCTCGATCGCCGAGGGCCGCCCGGTGACGCCCGCGTGCTGACCGAAGAAGCGCTGATCGTCCTCGCCGCGCTCGGCGCGCTCGGGCTCGTGGTGCTCGGTACGCTCGAGCTACTCTGGCCGTCGAGGCCGAAGCATCCCGCCCGCGGCGCGTCGACGCCGGCCGAGCCGGCCCCGCGGCGCTGGCGCTCGAGCATCCCCCGGCACGCCGCGAGCCGCCGCGAGGCCTATCTGAAGATGCCTCCGGCGTCGGCCCTCGCGCCCGCGCCCGCGCAGCCGCCGTTTCCGCGCGCGGCGCCTGCCGCGCCCGTCGTCGAGGTTGCCGTCACGCCGGCCGTCGAGTCCAGCGTCGAGGGCCCCATCGCGATCGTGGACCGCTGCTTCGAGCTGTACCAGCAGCATCGCTACGCCGACGTCGTCAGCATCGCCGCCGCCGCCCTCGGCAACGACGCGCCGCCCGCGCGACGGCCCGCCGGCGCCCGGGAGGCGGCCGCGCTGTGGTCGGTCCTGGCGCTCGCGCAGCAGGCGCTGGGCGACCACGCCGGCGCGCGCGCCGCGCTCGAGGCCGCGACCGAGGCCTCGCCCGAGGCCGAGCGCGCGACGTACCGGCGCCAGCTGGTGACGCTCGCGCTCGGCGTCGCCCGGGACCTCATCGCCTCCTCTGGCGCGCACGTGGCGCCCGACTCGGAGAGCCGCGTGGGCGACTTGCGCGACGCGCTCGCCTGGCTCGACCGCGGCCGCGCGGCGGCGCCGGGCGACACGGACCTCCGCGACCTGGCCGTGACGGCGGAGGCGCGGCTGTGGCCGGCGTACGAGCAGGTGGTGATGGCGCTCGTCCAGCGGCAGGAGTTCCCGGCGGCGCGGCGTCTCCTGCGCGAGGCGCTCGCGCATCCGCGCGTGCCGGCCGCGCGCGCCGAGACGTTCCGCGAGCTCTTCTCCGGGACGTTCAGCGGCGAGATCGGCCAGCTCACCGCGCAGGCGATCCGCGCGATGCAGGAGGCGCGCGAGACGGAGGCGCTGGGCTCGCTCGAGCGCGCGGAGCGCCTGCTCGAGAGCGTTCACGACGAGGCGCTGCCGCCCAAGCGCCGCGAGGAGGTCGACCGTCGCCTCTGGTGGGGCTACAACAAGCTCGGCCTGCGGCGCGTCGAGGCCGGCGCCTTCGAGGAGGCCATCGAGCCGCTGCTCCGCGCGCTGCGCCTGGCCGGCACCGCGCCCGACCGCCAGTCGGAGACGCGCGCCGCGCTGGTGCGGGCGTTCGAGGGCTGGACCGAGACGAGCGCGCTCGCCATCCGCGAGGTCGCCGACGCCGGCGACCGTGAGGCGGCGATCGTGCGGAGCGACAAGCTGTGGACGCGGCTGCGCACGGCGCTGGAGGAAGGACTCTCGGAGCGCGAGCTCGCCGGCGCCTTCACGCGTGTGCGCCGGCTGTTCGAGGAGATCGGCCGGGAGCCGGCGTGATGCCGGTCCGCGCGCACGATCGCTTCGGCGCCGAGATCACGCTGCGTCCCGACGACGTCGCCGAGTACGCGCGGCGCGCCGGCGACGGCAACCCCATCCATCACGATCCCGCGTACGCCGCCGGCACGCGCTTCGGGCGGCCGATCGCCAGCGGCGCGCAGACGACCGGGCTCCTCATGGGACTGACGGCGACGCACTTTTCGCGGGACTCGGCGATGCTGGGGCTGGATTTCTGGTTCCGCTTCCGACGTCCCGTGTTCGCCGACGAGACCGTGCGCCTGGAGTGGCTGGTCGTCGCCGTGCGACCCACGCCGCGGCTCGGCGGCGACGTCGTCGAGCTACGCGGCCGGCTCCGCAACGCGGCGGGCGAGACCGCCGTCGGCGCCAAGGGCCGCGTGCTCGTACTCGCGCGGCTCTAAACGCGCAGCAGGAGCAGCGGCAGCGTCCGCCCGCGCGGCGTCGAGGGTACGGTGCCCGCCGGCCGCGCGCCCATCCGCCGGTAGAAGCCGACCGCGAACGGATCGGACGCGATGCTCAGCGTGCTCGCGCGCGCCGCGCGGCCCGTCGCCGCCGCGTGCTCGAGCAGCCGCGCACCGATGCCACGGCCGATGCGCGCGGGCAGCACCCAGCAGTGCTCGAGCTCCATCGCCGGCGCGCGGCCGCTCAGCGCGTAGAACCCGACGACGGCGCCGCCCTCCTCGGCGCAGTAGACGGGCGCGCGCTCGACGACCCAGGGCGTGACGGTCAGCGCCTCGCGCCAGAGCGCGATCCACTCCTCGGGGTAACGCCAGTGGCGCTTGGCGGCGTGAGCGATGCGGGTGAGCGCCGCCGCGTCGGACGGCCGCGCGCGCCGGATGGCCGGGGTCAGGGCGCCATCGAGCGGCGGCGGATCTCGTCGAGCAGCTGGCCGGGCACGCGCAGGAAGGCCTCGACCACGTTCGGGTCGAAGTGGGTGCCGGCGCAACGCTTGATCTCGGCCCTGGCCGCATCGAAGGTGATGGCCTTCGAGTAGGGGCGGCTGAACGTCATCGCGTCGAAGGCGTCGACCACCGCGAAGATGCGCGCGCCGAGCGGGATGTCCTCGCCGCTCAGGCCGCGCGGATAGCCGGTGCCGTCCCACTTCTCGTGGTGCGAGAACACGATCGGCACCGCGCCGCGCAAGAACGGGATGCGCTCGATGAGGCGCTTGCCGATCTCCGGATGCGTGCGCATCACCTTCCACTCCTCGGGCGTGAGCGGTCCCGGCTTCAGCAAGATGGCGTCGGGGATGCCGATCTTGCCGATGTCGTGCAGCAGCACGCCGTGCGCGAGGTCGCGCACCAGCTCCTGGGGCACGCCGTACTCCTTCGCGGTGGCCAGCGCGTAGCCGTGCACGCGGCGCGAGTGCGACTCGGTGCCGATGTCGCGCGTGTCGAGCGCGGAGCCGAGCGCCTCCAGCGTCGTGCCGTAGGTGGCCTCCAGCTCCTGGTAGGCGGCCGTGAGGTGCTGCGTGGCCTCCTCGACCCGGCGCTCGAGCATGGCCTGGTAGGCGCGGCGCTCGATGAGGAGCTGGCGGCGTTCGAGGGCGCGCTCGGCGGCGATGAGCAGCTCCTCGACGTTCACCGGCTTCATGATGAAGTCGTAGGCGCCGAGCTTGAGGCTGTCGATGGCCGTCTTCACGTCGGCGGCGCCGGTGAGCACGATGACGGCGGCGTCGCCGTCCAGCGCCCGGATCTGCTGGAGCAGCTCGATGCCGGACATCACCGGCATCTTGAGATCGGTGACGACCAGCTCCGTCGGCTTCTCGGTGAAGGCGGCCACGCCCGCGCGGCCGTCTTCCGCGAGGCGGCAGGCATAGCCCGCGGAGAGAAAGATCTGGTGAAGGACTTCTCGGACCTGCCGATCGTCGTCGACGATCAGGATGTCCCGAGACGGGGAGTCCACGCTATGAGACCTTGGCTGGCGACCCCGATGCGGCGGCCACCTGGTTCTTGCCCGCCCGTTTGGCGGCGTACAGCGCTTCGTCGGCCGCGCGGAAGAGATCCTCCGCCGTCGTCGCCTCGTCGTCCGGCAGGCTGGCCACGCCGAAGCTGGCCGTGATGACCTTGCCGTGCGAGAAGGGGTACTTCGCGACGACCTCGCGGATGCGGTCGGCGTAGAGTCTGGCGCCCGCCTTCGACGTCTCGACCAGAAGCACCGCGAATTCGTCGCCGCCGTACCGCGAGACGACGTTGATGCCGCGGGAGTGCTTCATGAGGATCTGGGCCACGTCGCGCAGCGTGTCGTCGCCGACGGCGTGTCCGAGATCGTCGTTGACGGCCTTGAAGCCGTCCAGGTCGAGCAGGACGACCGATACGGGGTGGTTGAACCGGCGGTAGCGTGAGAGCTCCTCCTCGAGCCGGAGCGAGAAGAAGCGGCGGTTGTAGAGACCGGTCACCTCATCCTTGAACGAGGTCTCCTTGAGCCGGGCGTTGGTCGACTCGAGCTCCTTGTAGGCGGCGTCGAGCCGCGTGGCGAAGCTGTTGATCTCTCCCGCCTGCTGCTCGATCGTCTCGAGCATGCGGTTGAAGGACGTCATCACCGTACCGACCTCGTCCTTGCGGCGCCCGAGCCCGGCGATGGCGCGCTCGCTGGCGAGCATCTCCGCGATCCGCGCGACCGTGCGGCCGACGTCCCAGATGATGTAGGCGCCGGCGATCATGCCGATCACGGTGAAGGCCACCAGCGCCTGCACCCCGCCGAACACCAACGAATCCCCGGCCGCCCGCGACGGCAGCACGAAGGCGCGCACGACGTAGGCGAGGACGAGCAGCGGGACCGCCGAGGAGAGGGTCAGCGCGACGACGAGCTTCTTGCGCAGGCGTCGGCCCGCGACGACGAGATCCTGGGAGCCGTCACCCGGCATGGCGATCCATTATTCTTGTTGCCCCCGTTGACTGTCAATGTCAGAATTTTCAACGGCTTATGCGGATCGTCGCTGATCAGAAATTGGACTGTCTGGGGCTGTTTTGCCCCATGCCCATCCTCAAGACCCGGGACGCGATGAAGCACATGACGGTGGGCCAGGTGCTGGAAATGACGTCCGATGACCCCGCCTCGGAAGCCGACATGATCAGCTGGGCGGCCCGCACGGGACACGAGCTCCTGGAGATCGACAGGGATGGCGCGGTTTACCGCTTCCTCGTCCGAAAGACTCGGTAGGGTGGGCGCCGGCGTCACCCGCGTCTACCTCGACTACGCGAGCTTCTCGCCCGTCGACCCCCGTGTCGTCGCGCTGATGCGCCCGTTCCTCGAGGGCGGCGTCGGCAACCCCGGGGCCCCGCACTCGCTCGGGCTCGAGGCGCGCGCCTCCCTCGACGGCGCGCGCGCCAAGGTGGCGCGGCTCGTCGGCGCCACCGCCGCCGGCGTCATCTTCACCGCGAGTGCGACGGAGGCGAACAACCTCGCCATCCGCGGCCTCGCCGCGCGCGCGCGCGGGCGCCACGTGGTGACCACGGCCATCGAGCACATCTCCGTCCTCAACGCTTGCCGCTACCTGGCCAAGCGTGGCTGGGAGGTCGCGTACCTGCCGGTGGACGGCGAGGGGCGCGTCGATCCCGACGCGGTGGCGCGCGCGCTGCGCGACGACACCGCGCTCGTGTCGGTGATGGCGGCCAACGGCGAGATCGGCACCGTCGAGCCGTTGCGCGAGATCGGCCGCGCGGCGCGCGCGCGCCGCGTGCCGTTCCACGTGGACGCCGTCGGGGCCGCGGGCCGCGTGCCGCTCGCCGTGGACGACCTCGGCATCGATCTCCTGACGCTCTCGTCGAACGATCTCTACGGGCCGCCCGGCGCGGGGGCGCTCTGGACGCGCGCGGCGGTCAAGCTCAGCCCCGTCGTCGTCGGCGGCGGGCAGGAGGGCGGCTACCGCGCGGGGACGGAAAACCTGCCGGCGATCGTCGGCATGGGCGTGGCCGCCGACCTCGCGCGCGCCGAGGGCGCCGCCGAGAGCCTGCGCCTGTCGGCGCTGCGTGACCGGTTCCTCGAGAGCGTGCTCGAGCGGGTGCCGCGCGCGCGGCTCACCGGCGCCCGCGGCGCCGCGCGCCTGCCGCATCACGCCAGCATCGTCGTCGAGGGCGTGAAGGCGGACGGCGTCCTGCTGGAGCTGGATCTGCGCGGGGTGGCCGCGTCGTCGGGCTCGGCGTGCAACATGGCGAGCGGCCAGCCGTCGCACGTGCTGCGCGCCATCGGCTGCGCGCGCGAGGAGCTGGAAGGCTCGCTCTGCTTCACGCTCGGCCGCTGGACGACGGCCGCGGAGGTGGATGCGGTGCTCGAGGCGCTGCCCGCCGTGGTCGAGCGCCTGCGCCGCCTCGCGTCCTGACGTGCGGCTCTTCCTCTTCGACGTCGACGGCACGCTCGTCACCGCGCGCGGCGCCGGCCGCGCCGCCTTCGGACGCGCGCTCCAGGCCACCTACGGTACCCCGGGGGCCGTGGACGTCTACGACTTCCGCGGCAAGACGGACCCGCGCATCGTGTGGGATCTCATGCGTGGCGCCGGCCTGGACGACGCCGCCATCACGCGCGGGCTCGACGCGTTCTTCGCCGCCTACCTGGAGGAGTTGCGGCGGGCCATCGGCGACGGCTCGCGCGTGCAGGTGATGCCGGGCGTCGCGGCGGTCGTGAGCGCGCTGGCCGCGCGCGACGACGCGCTGGTGGGGCTCCTCACCGGCAACATCGAGGCGGGCGCGCGACTGAAGCTCGCGCCGACCGGCCTCTGGCCGCTCTTCAGCGTCGGCGCCTTCGGCTCGGACGACATGGACCGGCGGCGGCTCCCAGCTATCGCGCGCGCGCGCGCGCGTCTCGTGGCCGGCGGCGACTTCCCGTTCGCGCGCGTGACGATCATCGGGGACACGCCGCTCGACGTGGACTGCGCGCGCGCCTGCGGCGCCGTGGCGGTCGCGGTGGCGACGGGCCAGCACCCCCAGGAGGAGCTGGCGGCGTGCGAGCCGGACCACATCTTCGCCGACTTCACCGACGTGGCGCGGGCGCTGGCCGCGCTGACGGGACCGGCGCGGTGAGCGTGCGGCTGGTGATGCTCTGGGTGCACCTCGTCGGTGCCGTCGTGTGGATCGGCGGGCTCGCGTACCAGACCCACGTCCTGCTGCCGGCGGCGCGCCGCGGCGACCCACGGCCGTTCGCGGAGGCCGCTCGTCGCGCGCGCCCCGTGACCTGGACGGCGGTGGCTCTCGTCGTCCTCTCCGGCTTTTACAACGTGACCCAGCTCGGCCCGCTCGAGCGCGTCATGCAGTCGGGCGCCGGCCTCATGCTGGCGGCGAAGTTCGGCCTCGTCATCGTCGCCGTCGCCATCGCCGCCCAGCGCGACTTCGCCCAGGTGCCGATCCTCGACGCCGCCGTCCGCCACGGCGGCGACGCGACCGCCCCGCTGCGGGCGGTCGGCCGCCTCGACCGCGTCGTGCTGCTCCTGGCGCTCGTCGTCATCTATCTCGGCCTCGCGGTCTCTCGTGCGTCCCCCCAGGGAGGGCCAGGCGAGTGAGCGCGCGGCGCGCCGCGCTCGGCCTGCTCGGCGCGTGCCTCGGGACGCTGGCGGCCCTCGCGCCGGCGCGGGCCTCCGTGACCATCGAGTCCGTCGGGCTCGAGGGCCACGTGACGGGGCGACCGGGTGTCGTGCCCGCGCGCGTGAGCGTGGCGAATCCCGCCGCGCAGCCGCAGACCCTCGAGCTGACGCTCCGCGCGTTTCGCTCCGACCAGGACGGCGCCGACACCGCGGACTCGTTCGTGGCCGGGGTCGCGCTCGGCCCCGGTGAGCGCCGCGTGCTCGATCTGCCGATCCTCGTCGCGGGCGCCGGCGACCGTGTCGAGATCACCGCGCGCGCCGGCGGCGCGGTGGTGGGCGTGGCGCAGCACACGATCGCCCGCGAGGCGGTCGTGTCCGGCCAGCTCGTCGCGCTGCTCTGCGACGACGACGCCGCGTGCCGCGAGGCGCAGTCCCGCGTGAGCTTCGCGGGGACGGACGAGGACCGCGTGGCCAAGCGCCGGGCGCTGACCTTCGTCGTCGTGCGCGAGCCGCCGGTCGTCTGGTGGCGTTGGGAGCCGGCCTGGACGGTGGTGGTGGCGCGCGCGCTGCGCGACGTCGAGGCGCGCGGCGCCCTGGAGGGGTTCGCGCGCCACGGCGGGCGCGTGGTGCTCGTCGAGGACCGCCTCGCCGACGCCGGCTTCCTCGCCGCCTATCGCGGGGGCGAGCCCGGCCGCCCGCAGCCGATCGGCCAGGGCCGTGTGGCGCGCGTGCCCAGCCTCGGCAGCGCCGCGCTCGACGGGCTCTTCGCGGCGCGCATGGTGACGGGGCAGGGCGAGGCGCGCTGGGCGTCGTGGCCGTACGACCGCTCGGAGGCGACCTGGGTGGGGCGGCGCCTGGCGCGCGCGCCCGTGTTTCCCTCGCTCGCCTCGGTGGGGCTGGCGTTGGTCGCGTACGTGGTCGTGGTGGGCGTGGTGAACTTCGGCGTGCTGCGCCGGCGCGGACGGCCGGAGTGGGCGTGGCTCACGGTGCCCGCGCTCGCGATCCTCTTCGCGGCCGCGTTCTACGCCGGGGCCGCGCGCCACCGGCCGCGCGCGTTCCACCTGGACGAGATCGCGCTGCGCTGGATGGACGACCGCAGCGACGTCGCCGCCATCCAGGAGACGCTGCGGCTGTCCTCCGCCGGCCGCGCGGCCGTTCGCCTCGGCGTGCCGGGCGAGGCCGTGCTGACGGGCCCACGCGCGCGGCCCGAGGTCGTGCAGGTGGCGGCGCTCGGCGTGCAGGCGCCGACGGCCGCGTGGTCGGTGCGCCTCGGGCCGCCGCTCGCCGTCGACCTCGGGCTCGCCCCGTGGTCGTTCCGCGACGTCTCCGTGCGCGCGACGCGGCGGCTGCCGGGCACGGTGCGGCTCGACGAGGGGGTTCTGCGCAACGAGACCGGCGAGGCGTTCACGCAGGCGCTCGTCGTCGAGCCGGGCTGGGTCTACCCGCTCGGCGCCCTGCCGGCTGGCGCCGCCGTCGAGCTCTCGCGCGCGCCGCGCGAGCCGCTGGCGCAGTACACGGGGCGGGGATGGCCGTTCCCGCACGGGCTCAGCGTGGACACGACGGGCCCGCGCGGCGCCGCGGAGCCGCCGCCCGCGGGCGCGTTCGCGCTGAACGAGCTGATGCGCGGCTGGCCCACCGACGGCGGCCGCGCGTTCGAGGTCCGGCGCGCCCTGTTCCTCGGCTACGGGCCCGCCGGCACGCTGAACAGCGACGTCACCGGCACGCCCGCGACGCGCGCGCCGCACGTCGTCACCGTGGTCTCCCTGGGGCGCCGGTGATCGACGCGCGCGACCTCGTCAAGCGCTACGGCGCGCTCCGCGCCCTCGACGGCCTCACGCTCTCCGTCGAGCGCGGCGAGCTGGTGGGGCTGGTGGGGCCGAACGGCGCCGGCAAGTCGACGCTCATCAAGATCCTGGCGACGCTCGTGCACCCTGACGCGGGGGCGGCGGCCATCGACGGCTTCGACGTGGTCGGCGCCTCGGGCCGGGTGCGCGCGCTCGTCGGCTACATGCCCGACGTGCCCGGCCTCTACCAGGACATGCGCGTACGCGAGCTCCTCGAGTTCTTCGCGGACGCGTTCCGGCTGCGCGGAGCGCGCCGGCGCGCGGCCGTGGAGGGCGCGCTCGCGCGCGCGGGGCTCGCCGATCGCGCCGACACGTTCGTCGAGGCGCTCTCGCTCGGCCTCAAGCAGCGCCTGTTCATCGCCAAGACCCTGCTGCACGCGCCGCGGCTGCTGCTGCTCGACGAGCCCGCCACCGGCCTGGACCCGCTGGCGCGCATCGAGCTGCGCCGGTTGCTGCGTGCGCTGAACGGCGAAGGCATCACGATGCTGATCTCGTCGCACATCCTGGCCGACCTCGAGGACATCTGCTCGCGTGTGACCTTCATCGCAGCCGGCCGTCTTGCCGGCGAGTCGGCGGCGGCGACGCCGCGGAGCCTCACCTGCGAGATCGAGCTGCTCGGCGATTCGGCGCGCGCCCTCACGCTGCTGCGCGAGCGGGCCGACGTGCGGATGGTGGAGAGCGCGGGGGCGCGCGTGGCCGTCGAGGTCACCGGCGGCCCGGAGGCCGCGGCCGCGCTGCTGCGCGACCTGGTGGCGGCCGGCTGCGCCGTCGTGCGCTTCGATCCGCGCGGCGGCCTGGAGGAGCGCTACCGCCGCGCCTTCGGAGGCGCCGCGATGAGCCCCCGGCCATGAATCCGATGATCCGCAAGGAGCTGCGGCAACGGATGCGCGAGCGCCGCGCGTGGCTCCTGCCCAGCCTCTACCTGCTCGTGCTGGGCGCCGTCGTCATCGTCTTCTACATGACGGTGACCACGCGGCCGGGATCGCTCGAGATCGCCGTGCAGGGGGCCACGCTCGGTCAGGGGATCTTCCTCGCCGTCGCCTACGCGCAGCTGAGCCTGCTCCTGCTCGTCGCCCCCGTCTTCAGCGCGGGCGCGGTGACCATCGAGAAGGAGCAGCGCACCCTCGCCGGCCTGCTGACGAGCCTGCTGGGGCCGGCGGACATCTGGTGGGGCAAGCTCGCGGCCGCGCTGCTCTACCAGGGGCTGCTGCTCGCCTCGGGGCTGCCGGTGCTGGCGCTGACCCTCGCGTTCGGGGGCATCGGTCCGCGTGAGCTCGGCATCGCGCTGGCGAGCACGGCGATCGTCGTGGCCGCCGTCAGCGCGGCCGGGCTCTACTTCTCGTGCTTCTTCCGCCGCTCGGTGCATGCCACGTCGGTGACGTACGCCTTCATCGTGGCGCTGACCGTGGTGCCGCTGGTGGCCCACGCGGTGCTCGCCTCGCTGGTGGGGCGCGTGGCTCGCGAGCCGACGTGGCTGCCCTACGCGATGGCGCCCAACCCGTTCTACGCCCTCAGCATCGGGCTCTTCGGCGCCGCCGAGCGCGCGGGACCCTGGGTGGGCTCGCTCGCCTTCTTCAGCGTCCTCTTCGCCGCCGCCGCCGTGTTTGCCGTCCGCAACATCGCGCGCGGCGGCGAGCAGGCGTGAGCAGGCCTCAGACGAGCGGCATGAGTCCTAGCGTCCGCGCCAGCTCGCCCACGCGCGCGATCCATTGAACGTCGGGGGGAGCGAGCCGCCGCTCCCCCCGACACCCCCCACCGGGGAGCGGCCGAGGTCTTCGTCTCGGATTGCGCCGGCAAGGCCGGCGCTCGAAACGCGCTCGCGCTACACGAGCGGGGTGAGTCCTAGCGTCCGCGCCAGCTCGCCCACGCGCGCGATCAAGCCTGGTGAGAGCGGGATGCCCTCGCGCCGCCGGCGCGCCTCGCACTCCGCCTCCGGCTCGCCCGCGACGTAGACGCGGTCGTGGCCCTCGGCCGTCGGCGTCGACTTGAGCGAGTCGAAGAAGTCGTCCATGTCGCGCTTGAAGTCGGCGAGGGGCCGGAAGCGCGCGGGATCGATGGCGATGAAGCAATGGCCGGTGTCCTGCAGCTTGCGCTCGGCGCGATCGGTGCGCACGTAGAGGTCGCCGTAGACGGCGCCCGGCAGGATGCCGGAGAGGATGTCCACCATGACCGCGAGCCCGTAGCCCTTGTGGCTGCCCAGCTCGCGCGTGCCGCCGAGCGGCGTCTGCAGGCGATGCTTCATGGCCACGTCGGGATCGGTCGTCGGCGCGCCGTCGTCGTCGAGCGCCCACCCCGATGGGATCGGCTTGCCCCAGCGGCTGGCGATGCGCAGCTTGCCGAAGGCGACGGTGGTCGTCGCCATGTCGAGCACGAACGGCGCGTGGCGTCCGGCCGGCGCCGCGAAGGAGATCGGGTTCGTCGACAGCTTGGGGGCGCGGCCGAACGTCGGCACCATCGCGATGAACGCCGAGTTGGTGGTGGCCACGCCGATCATGTCGTGCTCCAGGGCCATCATCGAGTAGTTGGCGGCGGCGCCGAAGTGGCCGGAGTTGCGCGCGGTGACGATGCCGATGCCGTACGTCCGCGCCTTGTCGATGGCCAGCTTCATCGCGAGCGCCGACACCCAGTGGCCGAGGCCCTTGGCGCCGTCGTAGAGCGCGGTGGCCATGCTGTCCTTCTCCAGCACGGCGTCCGCGTCCATCACCACGAAGCCGTCCTGCCACAGCTCGTGGTAGCGCGGCAGCATGTCGATGCCGTGCGAGTCCACGCCGCGCAGGTCGGTGCGCACCATGAGCTCGGCGGTGACGCTCGCGCGCTCGCGCGGCATCTTCATCGCGCCGAGCGCGTCCGCGATGAACGCCGTGAGGCGCTTGTGATCGACGACGACGGAGGTCTCGGCCATGGCGGGCGTCTCCTTCAGGACGGCAGGCCCGTGATCTTGATGCCGGAGTTCTTCAGCTTGTAGCGGCGGTTGATGGTGGCGAGGAGGGCCGTGATGCCCTCGACCGGGCCCGCGTTCGACAGCGGGCCCACGTCGATGGCGCGCACGTCCATCGACCGGGCGAGCTCGCTCACCACCGCCTTGGCGCCGGGGTCGGCCCCGCACATGAGCAGGTCGCACTCGATGGCGTGCTCGGCCTCGGCCAGCTCGTGGGCCGCGATGTGGTGAAACGCGGCGACCACCTTCGCCTCGGGCAGGAGCGCCTGCACCTCTTCCGCCGACGAGCCCGCCGGCGGCGGCGTGAACAGCCGCGGGCCGCCGAACGTGAGCGGCACCACCGTGCTGATCACCACCTTGCCGCGGCACGCCTCGCGCGCGGGCGGCAGCGTCGCGAACAGGCCCGGGGCGGGCAGCGCGACCACCACGACCTCGCCGAGCGCCGCCGCCTCCGCGTTCTCGTGGCCGACGATGGCGAGCTTCTTCGTGCGCTCGCGCATCTCGACGGCTTTGTCGTGCGCGCGCGTGGCGTCGCGCGAGCCGATGATGATCGAGTGGCCGGCCAGCGCCCAGCGCATGGCGAGGCCGGAGCCTTCCTTGCCGGTGCCGCCGAGGATGGCGATGTTCACCGGAACAGGTCCCGCGCGGGGTCGCGCAGCAGCGCCTTGCTGCCGCTGCCGTCGTCGGGCGGCAGGGCGAGGCCACGCACGATGGCGGCCGGCACGCGGTCGAGCTTGCCCATCACCGGCTCGGCGGCCGAGGCCAGCTCGTCGGCGAGCGCCAGGATGGTGGCCTGCAGCGGGCGCCCCGCGGGGTCGCGCTCGCCGAGGTAGCTCTTGAGCGGCGCGAAGCCGGCGACGCCGATGGCGATGTTCGTGAGGCCCTCGCGCCACGGCCGGCCGAAGGTGTCGGCGATGACGACGGCCACGTCGCCGCCGGCCGCCGCCGAAAACCGCTCGCGCAGCGCGCGCGCCGCGCCGTCCGGATCCTCGGGCAGGAGCGCGACGGTGTCGGCGTCGACGTTGGACTGGTCCACGCCGGCGTTCGCGCACACCCAGCCGTGGTGCGTCTCCGTCACGAGCACGCCGCGATCCATGCGCACCACGCGCCGCGACTCGCGCAGGATCACCTCGACGAGCCGCGGGTCGCGGCCGAGGCCCGCGGCCATCGCCACCGCGACCGCGGACGGCGTCACGTCGGCCAGCCGCAGCAGCCGGCCCTCGGCCTTGGAGACGATCTTCTGGCTGATGACGGCGAGATCGCCGGGTCGCAGCGGCGTCGACTGGCGCGCGGCGGCGGCGATCACGAGGGCGGCGACGTCGTCGCCGGGCCGCACCTCACCGATGCCCTCGACGCCGATGACCTCGTAGCGCACGGTCACGACGCCCGCGGCACGCCGGCCACTCGCAGGCGGCCGCCGGCCCGCCACGAGGCGACGAGCCGCGCGCTGACGGTGGCGCCCGGCGCGGCGAGGAGCGCGGCGAGATCGTCCGGCGCGTCGACGTCGAGACCGAGGCCGGGCAGCGCCAGCACCCGCGGCTCGAGCCCGCGCGCGCGGGCGGCCGCGAGATGGTTGTCGAACGACGGCTCGCCGAAGGTGAGCGGCATCGCGTCGGGCGGCGCCAGGGCCGCGCCGTTGGTGCCGAGCCCGGAGCGCGAGGGGACGAACGCGGGCCGCCCCGGCGTCGGGGCCTCCGCGAGACGGCGGATCTCGTCGGCGGTCACGCACGGCACGTCGCCGGGCACGGTGAGGAATACGCGCGCGCCCAGGCGCGTCGCCTCGGCCTGCGCGCGCGCCACCGCCGCCGTGTGACCACGGTTGGCGTCCTCGGCCAGCGGCTCGGCGCCGCGCGCGCGGGCCAGCGCGAGGACCGCGGGCTCGCGCGTCACCACCCACACGCGATCGAGCCGCGCGGCGGCGAGCGCGGCGAGCACGTCCTGCAGCATCGCCGCGGCCAGCGCCGCGCGCTCGGCGGCGCCGAGCGCGGGCACCAGCCGCTGCTTGGCGTTGATCAGATCCTTGACCGGGACGGCCGCGACGATCATGCGAGTGAGTCTACCTCGCCGCGAGCACGGCGCGGGCGAGGGTGGCCTCGCGCTCGCGCTCCGGCATCATCACGTCGGTGACGACGGCGCGCACGCCGAGCGCGGCCAGCTCCGGCGCGCACGCCGCGTCCTCCGGCGCGATGAGCAGCGCGCGGAGCCACGGCACGTACGCGCGCGCGATGCCGAGGGGGGAGACGGGCAGCCCGCGCGCGCGCAGCAGGGCGCCGGCGGGGCCGCTGACCGCGGCCCCCCCGACGATGGGGCTGACGCCGACCACGGAGGCGCGCGTCGCGCCGAGGGCCTCGGCGACGCCGGGGACGGCGAGGATCGGGCCCACGGAGGTGACCGGGTTGGAGGGACAGACGACGATGAGGTCGGCATCGCGGATCGCCTCGAGCACGCCGGGCGCCGGCCGCGCGCGCTCGGCGCCGTCGTACTCGACGCCGACCACCTCGACCTGGCACTTGTCGCGCACGAAGTATTCCTGGAAGCCGAGCCGGCCGTCCGGCGTGCGGATCGTCGTGCGCACGGCCTCGTCGCTCATCGGCAGGATCCTCGACGCCACCCCGAGCGCGTGGGCGAGGTCCGCGGTGACGGCCGAGAGCGTCCGCCCCTCGTGCAGCGCGCGCGTGCGCACGAGGTGCGTGGCGAGGTCGCGGTCGCCGAGGCCGAACCACGTCGGCGCGCCGTAGACCGCCATCGCGGAGAGGCAGCGGAACGCCTCGTCCGCGCGGCCCCAGCCGCGCCCGGGGTCGAGCACGCCGGCGAGCGCGTACATCACGGAGTCGAGATCGGGCGACACGTGCAGGCCCCACACCTCGGCGTCGTCGCCGGTGTTGACGACGACGCTCAGCGCGGAGGAATCGAGCGAGGCGGCGAGGCCGCGGAGGAGCTTGGCGGCGCCGGTGCCGCCGGCGAGGGCCGCGACGCGCACGCCGTCCTCAGTTCTCTACGGCTTCGCGCAGCGTCCAGAGGGCGCTGCCGCCGCGCCACGCGTAGAGGCCGACGCCGACGCGGCCGGCGAGCGGAGCGGGGAGCGTCACCTCGGGCACCGGGATGAAGCCGAAGCGCACCCAGACGCGGTCGAGACCCAGCGGCCGCGCGAAGACGGTGGTGGCGCCGAGCGCGCCCGCGTGGTCGAGCGTGGCCGCCACCAGCTGCGCGGCGACCTCGAGCGGATCGTCGGGACCCTCGTGGGCGCTCACGACGGGCCCGTGCAGCAGGACGTCGCCCCGGTGCTGCTCGCCGGCGAGCGCGCCGACGAGGCGCTCGCCGCGCGCGCCCGCCGCGTAGGCGCCCCACGCCAGCGCGGGCGGCGCCGCGGGCCACGGCACGGCGGCGAAGTCGAACAGCGGGCGGGCCGCCGCGGCGTCGGGCAGGGGCCGATAACCGATGCCCTGCCAGACCCGCGGGAGCGTGGCCGAGGCGAGAGACGGCGCCGAGGGGCGCCCGGTCTCGGGAGAAGAAGCGGTGAGGTCCGGTGCCGGGCGGCGGGACCTACTTCTTCCCAAGCACCGCGTCCTTCACGCTCTTCGCGAGACGGAACTTGCACACGCGCTTCGCGGGGATCTTGATCGGCTCGCCCGTCTGCGGATTGCGGCCCATCCGCGCCTTGCGGTTCGCCAGCACCAGCTTCCCGAAGCCTGGAAGGACGAAACCGTTCTTCGCTTCCTTGCAGGCGAGCGCCAGAGTCTCGTCGAAGATCTCGACGATCTGCCGCTTCGGGAGATTGGTCTTGCCAGCGAGGTGCGCCATGACTGCAGACTTGCTCATCATCTTCGCCACGGGAAGTCCTCCTCGATGGAGTGGAATGTGGAGAGAATTAGTACCACAGCCAGACCTGCACGGCTACCGGTCGCGGAAGCGGAACTCGCCCGACGCGATCAGACGGCGGTACGAGCCGAAGCGCGCCTCCGCGTCCTCGACCGCGTCGAGCGGTGAGTCGACCGTCTCACCATCCGCGTATCGCTTCACGATGCGATAGAGCGTGTCGCGCTGGGCGGGCGCGCGCCCGGCGTCGCGGATGAGTCGCACGATCTCGCCGGGGCCGACGAGCTGGCCGTAGCCCGCGCCCGCGGAGGTCGAGATCGATTCGTTGATCAGCGTGCCGCCGAGGTCGTTGGCGCCCGCGTCGAGCAGGAGCTGCGCCAGCTTCGGTCCCTCCTTGACCCACGACGCCTGGACGTTCGGGATGACGGCGCCCAGCATCACGCGCGCGAGCGCGTGCATGCGGACCACCTCGGCGCCGGTGGCCCCCGGACGCACGCCCGGCACGAGCTGCTTGGCGTACATCGGCGCCTCGGAGTGGATGAGCGAGAGCGGCACGAACTCCGTGAAGCCGCCGGTGTCCTTCTGGATGGCGCGCAGCAGCGCCAGGTGCCGCACCCAGTGCTCCGGCGTCTCGATGTGGCCGTACATGATGGTGGAGGTCGTGCGGATCCCCAGCGCGTGGGCGGTGGTGATCACCTCCACCCACTGGTCCACGGTGATCCGGCCGCGCGAGATGGTATCGCGGATCTCCTGGTCGAGTATTTCTGCCGAGGTCCCCGGGAGCGTCCCCAACCCGGCGTCCTTCAGCTCGACCAGATACTCTTTGATCGGCAGCCCCGATCTCACCGAGCCGTAGAGGACTTCTTCCGGCGAGAACGCGTGGATGTGCAGGGCGGGCAGGGCGGCGTGGATGGCGCGCGTGAGGTCGATGTAGTAGCGCCCGTCGAGCTTCGGCGGCAGCCCGGCCTGGATGCACACCTCGCTGGCGCCCAGCTCGGCCGCCTCGCGCGCGCGCCGCACGATCTCCTCCAGCGGCAGCAGGTAGCCTTCCTCCTCGCGATGGTCGCGACTGAACGCGCAGAAGCCGCAGTGCTTGATGCAGACGTTGGTGAAGTTGACGTTGCGGTTCACCACGAACGTCACCGTGTCGCCGGCCTGGCGGCGGCGCAGCTCGTCGGCGGTGACGCTCAGCGCGAGCAGGTCGCGGCCGGCCGCGCGCGCGAGGAGGCTCGCGTCGGCCACGGAGACCTCGCCGCCCGCGAGCGCGCCGTCGAGGATGCGCCGAACGTCGCGCGAGGCGCGGTCGAGCGCCGTCCCGGGGCTACCAGCGTCGCCAGTGTTCATGCGGTTCCCTGACGAGCCCGTGGCCGTCGATCAGCGCCGCCACGCGCGCGCGGAGCGTCTCGTCGACGAACTCCGGTCGCGTGGCGAACGCCGGATAGACGGCGAGGCGCTCGCGGAAGACGAAGCCCGCGGCCTCGGAGGCGCGCCGCAACTCGGCGAGCCCGGGCCAGGGCTTCTCGGGGTTGATGTGGTCCGGCGTGAGCGGCGAGATGCCGCCCCAGTCGTTGAGGCCGGCCGCCAGCAGACGCGGGTACACGCGCGGGCTGAGGTTCGGCGGCGCCTGCAGCGACACGTCGGGCGGAAGCACCAGGCGGGCCACGGCGAGCGCGCGGAGCAGCTCGTCGAGCGTGGGCTCCGGCGCGTCCTTCATCGGGATGAGCGACTTGGCGCGGAAGTTCTGCACGATCACTTCCTGCACGTGACCGTAGCGCTCGTGCAGGTCGCGGATCGCCACCAGCGCGTCGGCGCGCTCGCGCGGGGTCTCGCCGATGCCGATCAGGATCCCGGTGGTGAAGGGGATCGAGAGTTTGCCCGCGAGCTCGATCGTCTTCAGGCGCCGCCTCGGCACCTTGTCGGGGGCGCGATGGTGGGCGCCGCCCGGCGCCAGCAGCCGCTCGGACGTCGTCTCGAGCATGAGCCCCATGCTGACGCTCACTTCGCGCAGGGCGGCGAGATCGCGCTCGGCCATGAGGCCGGGATTGACGTGCGGCAGGAGCCCGGACTCGGCGAGCGTCGCCGCGCACACCGCCTTCAGATACGACAGCGTCGTGCGGTGGCCGCGCGCCTTCAAGAACTCGCGGTGCTCGGGGAAGCGCGCCTCCGGGCGGTCGCCCAGCGAGAACAGCGCCTCCTTGGCCCCGAGCCGCCCTCCCGCCTGACACAGCGCGATGACTTCGTCCGGCGTCATGGTGTGGGCGCCCGGCTGACCCGGATCGCGGCGGAACGTGCAGTACCCGCAGTCGTCGCGGCAGAGCGTCGTGAGCGGCACGAAGACCTTCGCGGAGAACGTCACCACGCGACCGCGGGTATCGCGCGCCTGGGCGGCGCGCGCGAGGAGGTCGTCGAGGCCCGCGGGCGGACCCTCCATGAGACGAACGGCCTCGTCGTGGGAGATCACGCGCGCGGCGCCTTCATGACCTTGCCGCGCACGTCGTGGGCGAAGCGGTCCATGTTCGTGAGCGTCGCCTTGAGGTCGGGCACCGTCGGGTCGAAGACGAAGTGGGTGACGCCGGCCGCCTGATAGGCGCGGATGTCGGCGATGACCTGCGCCGCCGTTCCCTGGAAGAGCGGCCGCTCGCCGGCGGGCGGCTTGGCGTTCCTGGGGCGCACCTCCATCGGCACGCGCACGGTGAGGGTGACGGACTTCGGATCGCGCCCGGCCTGCTGGGCCCACCCGCGCAGCTCCGTCGCGCGCTTCGCGTACTCGTCGGGGAACAGCAGTCCCGGCGGGCGCAGCGCGATCGGATGCCAGGCGTCGCCGAGCGTGGCCGCGCGGCGCACGGCGGCGTCGGTGTGGCCTCCGATCCAGATCGGGATGCCGCGGCGCTGCGCGGGCTTGGGCAGCGCGTGCACGGCGCGCACGCTGTAGTAACGGCCCTCGAAGGTGACGGGATCGGTCGTCCACGCCGCGCGCATGAGGCGCAGGTACTCGTCGGTCACCGCGCCGCGCGCCTCGAAGGGGGGCGCCGCCAGCGCCTCGAACTCCTCGCGCAGCCAGCCCACACCCGCGCCGAGGATGACGCGACCGCCCGAGAGCCGGTCGATCGTCGCGAGCATCTTGGCGACGAGCACCGGATTGCGGTACGGCACCACCAGCACGCTGGTGCCGAGCCGGATCCGGCTCGTCACCCGCGCGAGCCAGCCCATGGTCACCAGCGGCTCGAGGTAATCCTGCGCGGCCCCGCCCGGCAGCTGCCCCGTCGTCGAGTACGGATACGTCGAGCGCGCCATCGACGCCGGGAGCACGACGTGATCGGTGACGAACAGCGACGAGAAGCGAAGCGACTCCGCTCTGGTCGCGAGCTTGAGGATCGTCTCCGCGCCGGCGAGGGGACCACGGCCGGGCAGCGAGAAGCCGAATTCCATGGCGGCGCACATCGTAGTCCACGCATCAGGGCTTTGCAATCGCGGGCGGCCCGCACGGAGTGTGCCATCATGAGCCATGCGTGCGGGGACGGCCTGGCTCATGTGGTCGATCCCGGCCGCGCTGTTCCTCGTCGCGTTCTTCCACCGCAACGCGCCGGGCGTCATGGCGCGCGATCTCATGGAGACCTTCGGCGTCACCGGCGCCGTGATCGGCCTGCTGTCCTCGACCTATTTCTACTCGTACGCGGGCTTCATGATCCCGGGCGGCCTGCTGATCGACGCGTTCGGCGCGCGGCGCGTGGTGGCGGCGGGCGGCGCGGTGATGGGGCTCGGCACGCTCGCGATGGGCGCGGCGGGCGGCCCCGCGCTGCTCTTCGCGGGCCGCTTCGCGGTCGGCCTCGGCGCCACCGTCACCTTCATCGGCACCCTCAAGATCGCGGCGGCGTGGTTTCCCGCCGAGCGCTTCGGCTTGCTGTCGGCGGTGACGGCGACGGTCGGCGTCCTCGGCGCCCTCATCGCCTCCGCGCCGCTGGCGGCGCTGATGGCGGTCGCCGGCTGGCGCGGCGCCTTCTGGACGGTGGGCGCGGTCACGCTGGCGTGCTCGCTCGCGTGCGTCGCGGTGGTGCGCGACGCGCCCGCGGGCGCCGCGGCGTCGCCGCCGCCCGCGCTGCGCGGGCTCCTGCGCGGCATCGGCCGCGTGCTCGCCAACGCCCACACGTGGCCCGTCTTTCTCAGCTTCTTCTGTCTCTACTCCGCGATGGGCAACCTCTTCCTCTGGGCGGTGCCGTTCCTGCGCGACGTCTACGGGCTGGCGACGACGCCGGCGGCGACGATCGCCGCCGCCACCTCCATCGCGCTGCTCGGCTCGGCGCCGCTCACGGGCTTCGTCTCCGACAGCGTCGTGCGGCGGCGCAAGTCGCCCTACGTCGCCCTGAGCGTCGCGCTCCTCGGCGTGTGGGCGCTCTTCCTCGGCACGCTCGGCGCCGCTCCGCTCTGGGCGGTGGCCGCCCTCTTCTTCGGCCTCGGTCTCTTTGGCGGCGTGTTCGTGCTGACGTGGCCGATCGGCCGCGAGGTGAACCCGCCCGAGCTGGCCGGCATCGCCGTCGCCGTCGTGAACCTCGGCGGCTTTCTCGGCGCCGCCCTGACCCAGGGCCCCCTCGGCGCCGTGCTCGACGCGCGCTGGGCGGGGGCGGTCACCGCCGGCGGCGCCCGCGCCTACCCGCTGGACGCCTACCGCGCCGCCTTCGCGATCTGCACCGCTCTCGTGCTGGGCGCGACGCTCCTGAGCCTCCTGCTGCGCGAGACGCGAGGCCGCAACGTGTGGCAGGAGCTGGCGCCGGGCACCCCAGGTCGTACTTGATCCGGACCGCGGATCAGTGGCACCCTGACAACGCACCCTTCAATGCGGCTTGCCTCGAAGATCTTTCTGACGTCGTCTCTCGTGATCCTGGTGCTCGCCGGGGTCGGGGCACTCAGTCTGGGCGCCGTCGGCCGGCTCGTGTCGGTCAATCGCGAGATCACCACGCAGACCGTGCCCGCGCTGCGCGTGGCGGCCGGCCTCCGCGACCAGATGTTGTCGCTGGCGCGGCTCGAGGCGCGCTTCACCGTGCTGCGGGACGCGCGGTACGCGGCGGCGTGGCGCGAGCGCGCGGCGAGCGTGGAGGGCGACTTCGACCGGCTGCGCGCCCTCGTCCGCACCCCGCGCGAGCAGGCGCTGCTGGCCGAGGCGGCGGCGGCGTTCGACGCCTACCGCGGCGAGGTGACCTCCGAGCAGCAGCCGCCGCCGGCGCGCGAGCGCGCGCTGCAGGATCCGCGCAGCCGCGTCCTCGGCGAGCGCGTGGAAGAGACGCTCGAGCGGCTGATGGACGCGACGTACGCGCGCGTGGTCTCCGCCCAGGCGGAGGCGGCGCGCCTGGAGGCGCGGACGTGGACGGGCGTGCTCCTCGCCCTCGGCGCGGCCGTGGCGCTGGCGCTCGTCGGCACCGCCGTGCTGGCGTACCGCATCACACGCTCCCTGCGTCAGCTGTCGGCGGCGACGACGGCGGTGGCCGCCGGCTCCTACCGCGAGCCGATCCCGGACGCGGCGCGCGACGAGATCGGCGCCCTCGCTCGCTCGTTCAACGCCATGGCCGCGCAGCTGCGACGCATCGACGAGACCAAGGAGGAGTTCTACGCCACTCTCTCGCACGAGCTGCGCTCGCCGCTGACCTCGGTGCGCGAGGCCGCGCACCTGCTGCGTGACGGCGTGCCCGGCTCGCTCAATCCCAAGCAGGCGCGTCTGGTGACGCTGATCGGCCACTCCACCGACCGCCTGCTGCGGCTCGTCAACCAGATGCTCGAGCTGTCACGGCTGCGCGCGGGCGTGCTGCCGCTGACGCGCGAGCGCGTGGACCTGGCCCGCGTGGTCGGACGCGCGGTCGAGGAGCTGCGGCCGCAGGCGGAGGAGGGCGGGCTCACGCTCACGCGGGAGCGCGTGGGCGAGCGCTTCGACGTCCGCGGCGACGAGGATCGGCTCGTGCAGGTGGTCGTCAACCTCGTGGCCAACGCCGTCCGCTTCACGCTGCGGGGCGGCCGCGTCACCGTGCGGCTCGTCGACGCGGGGCCGGAGATCGAGGTCCAGGTGGAGGACACCGGCGTCGGCATCCCGGCCGCGGCCTTGCCGCGCATCTTCGACTCGTGGCGCCAGGCGCACAGCGATCGGGGCGGCACCGGCCTCGGCCTCGCCGTCGTGCGCGGCGTGGTGCTGGCGCACGGGGGCCGCGTGACCGTGGAGTCGCAGGAGGGCAAGGGGAGCCGGTTCACGGTCCTCCTGCCGCACGAGCCGTGAGGGCGCTCGCTCACGCGCTGGTCGTCGTGCTGCTCGCGGCCGCGCTCGGCGGCTGCGCCACGTGGTCGTGGTGGCCGTTCCGTCCTGCCGCCATGCTGCTCATACGCGCGGACCGCGCGGCCGACGAGCTGCGGTTCCGCCAGGCGCTCGCGCTCTACGACGAGTTCCTCGCGCGCTATCCCGACGACGCCGAGGCGGCGCGCGTGCTCGAGAGCCGCGACACCGTGGCCGCCATCGTGACCACCCGCGAGGAGCTGATCCGCCTGCGCAGCCAGCTACGTGCGCGCGAGTCGGAGGTGACGAAGCTGCGCGAGGAGGTGGCCCGCCTGCGCCAGGAGGTGTCGTCGCGCCAGGCCGAGACGGACAAGCTGCGCGCCGACCTCGAACGCCTCAAGCAGATGGACCTGCGCCTGGAGCGTGTCCGATGAGATTGACCCCGCCTGTCGCGCCCACGGAGCCACGCCGCATCTCCACGGTTGTCGGGCGTGCGGAGCCATCTACCATCTCGAACAGGCCACCCACGGTCTTACCCGAACTCGCGGTCCCCGCTACAACAAACGAGACAGTCCAATGACGCGCCGGGTTCTGGTCGTCGACGATGACGCCGCGATCCTCGAGGTGCTCGAGATGCGGCTGACGGCCATGGGCTTCAACGTCATGGCCACCCGAGACGCGCACGCGGCGCTGGCCGCGCTGGAGGGCGCGCGCTTCGACCTGGCGCTGCTCGACCTCCGGATGGAGCCGATGGACGGCATCCGCCTGATGGAGGGCCTGCACGAGCGCCAGCCGCGGCTGCCCATCCTCATCATGACCGCGCACGGGACGATCGAGACGGCGGTGGACGCCGTGCAGCGCGGCGCGTTCGACTACCTCACCAAGCCCTTCGTCCGCGACGAGCTGCGCGCCAAGATCGGACGCGCGCTCACCACGCGGCGCTGGGCCCGCGACCGCGAGCGGCTCCTGGCCGTCGGCCAGACGCTGGCCTCGTCCGGCGTGATGGACCGCGTGCTCGACGCGGTGGCGCAGGCGACGGTGGAGACGACGGAGGCGGAGCGCTGCGTCGTCTTCCAGCTCCAGCAGGGACGGCTCCTGCCCATGGCCAGCGCGGGCTCGCCGCCGCCCTCGTGGCCGGCGCTGGAGAAGGCGGCCCGCGAGGCGATGGAGAAGGGCGTGCCCACGACGTTTCCCGGCGTCGAGACCGGCGCGATCGTGGCCGCGCCGCTGCTCGTGCAGCGCGGGCCCGCGGGCGCCCTCGTCATCGAAACGCCCGCGCGCGTGGAACCGACCGAGGACGACCTCGAGCTGCTGGCCCTCTTCTCCTCGCAGGCGGCGGTGGCCATCCGCAACACCCACGAGCTGGAGCGGCTGCGCAGCGGCGCGCTGGCGGCGCTGGGACGCATGGCCACCCAGGTGGCGCACGAGCTGAAGAATCCGCTGGCCGGCCTGCGCCTCTACGCGCGGCACCTCGAGCAGCGCCTGACCAAGACCGGCGACGGCGAGGGCGCGGAGCTCGCGCACAAGATCTCGGTCACCGTCGATCACCTCGCGGCCGTCGTCTCCGAGATCACGGCGTTCGGCCGCCCGCCGGAGCTGCACCGCGCGCCGGTGGCGCTGAACGCGCTGCTCGACGAGTGCGTGTCGTTCGCCCAGGCCCGCATCACGACCGAGGGCATCGAGATCTTCCGCATCTACGATCCGACGGCCCCGTCGCAGGCGATGCTCGACGCGCGCGAGCTGCGCAAGGCGTTCCTCAACCTGGTCCTCAACGGGCTGGAGTCGCTGGCGCCGGGCGGGCGGCTCACCGTGACCACGGCGTGGGCGGCCGATGCGAAGACGCTGACGGTGACCATCGAGGACACGGGCGGCGGCATGTCGGACGAGACGCTGTCGCGCATCTTCGACCTCTTCTTCACCACCAAGCCGCAGGGCACCGGGCTCGGCATGGCCATCGCGCGCTCGGTGATCGACCTGCACGGCGGCGAGCTGGCCGTGCACAGCGTCCTGGGGCAGGGCACGCGCGTCAGCGCGCGGCTCCCGTTCGAGGCCGCGCCGGGCCAGGCGGAGGACAAGGCCACGTGAGCCGGCAGACCGTGCTGGTGGTGGACGACGAGTTGTCGATCGCGGACGGTCTCCGCCTCACGCTGGAGTCCGAGGGCATGAGCGTGCGTCTGGCCGGCAGCGTGCGCACCGCGCTGGCGGCGGTGGCGCAGACGGACGTGCAGGCGGCCATCGTGGACCTGATGCTCCCCGACGGCGACGGCCTTGCGCTCACGCGCGAGCTGAAGGCGCGCGACGCGGCGATGGAGGTCATCGTCATCACCGCCTACGGCTCCGTGCGCAAGGCGATGGAGGCGACCAAGGGCGCCGGGGCCTTCTACGTGCTCGAGAAGCCGTTCGATCCCGACGAGGTGGTGGGACTCGTCAAGAACGCGCTCGAGCACCGCAAGCTCGTCGTCGAGAACACGGAGCTGCGGCGGCGGCTCGCCGACCAGTCGGCCGACAGCGAGATCCTCGGCTCCGCCCCCGGCATCCAGCGCGTGCTGGAGACGATCGCTTCCGTGGCCGACGCCGACGCCAACGTGCTGATCCTCGGCGAGAGCGGCACCGGCAAGGAGCTGATCGCCAACGCCCTGCACGAGCGCTCGAGCCGCCGCGAGGGGCCGTTCGTCAAGATCAACTGCGCGGCGCTGCCCAAGGATCTCATCGAGTCGGAGCTCTTCGGCCACACCAAGGGCTCGTTCACGGGCGCGACGATGGAGAAGGTGGGGCTGCTCGAGGAGGCGCACAAGGGCTCGCTCCTGCTCGACGAGATCACCGAGATGCCGCCCGACCTCCAGGCCAAGCTGCTGCGCGTGCTCGAGGAGCGCGTGGTGCGGCGCATCGGCGGCGCCAAGTCCATCCCCGTGGACTTCCGCCTGCTCTCGTCGACGAACCGCAATGCCGAACAGGCGGTGAAGGACGGCGGGCTCCGCCAGGACCTCTACTTCCGCATCAACACCGTCACCATCGCGGTGCCCCCGCTGCGCGAGCGTCGCGAGGACGTGCCCATCCTCGTGCGCGCGTTCCTCGACCGGTACCGCGCCAAGCACCAGCGCGGCGCCGACGCCATCGAGCCGGAGGCGTACCGGCGCCTGCTCTCCTACTCGTGGCCGGGCAACGTCCGCGAGCTGCAGCACGCGCTCGAGCGCGCGGTGCTGGTCGCGCGGGGCAAGGAGATCACGCTGGCCGACCTGCCCGAGGCGCTCCAGCACGCGACGGGCGAGGGCGGCGGCGGCGCCATCGCGCCGTCGGAGGTGCCGGCGGGCTCGCTGGAGGAGATCGAGCGCGCCTCGATCCTCAAGGCGCTCGAGTCCACGCGCTGGAACAAGCAGGCCGCGGCCGCGCTCCTGGGCTTGCGCCGTCCCACGCTCTATTCGAAGATGCGCAAGCACAACATCCCGCAGCGCCGCCCGTAGCCTTCCGAGCCGTCCCGTCGCCCGAAGGCTGAGCAGGGGCCCGGTCACTGCCCGAGATTTGGGCAGCCGGGGGCCCGGCGGGTTTCGCCCAATCGTCTGAAATCGCACGCTTGAGGCCGTACAGGCGCGGCACGTCCGTTGCTGTTACGTCCGCGATCGGGAGGATCGTGATGAAGAAGATCGAGGCGATCATCAAGCCGTTCAAGCTGGACGACGTCAAGGAGGCGCTCACCGGCATCGGCGTGATCGGCATGACCGTGTCGGAGGTGCGCGGCTTCGGCCGGCAGAAGGGACACACGGAGCTGTACCGCGGCGGCGAGTACACGGTCGACTTCCTCCCGAAGATCAAGATCGAGGTCGTCGTGCCCGACCAGTTCGTGGACAAGGTGGCCGAGGTCGTGGCGGCCGCGGCCAAGACCGGCAACATCGGCGACGGCAAGATCTTCGTGACGCCCGTGGAGACGGCCATCCGCATCCGCACGGGCGAGCGTGACCAATCGGCGCTGTGACAAAGGAGACCAGCGTGAAGCGACTGACACTCGCCCTGCTCACCCTGCTCGTGCTCGGCGTCACCGCGAGCGCGGTCCTGGCGCAGCAGCCCGCGGCGCCGCCAGGCGCCGCCGCCCCCGCGGCCCCGGCGTCGCCGGCCCCGCCCGCGTCGAAAATCGACAGGGGCGACACGGCGTGGATGCTGAGCGCCACCGCGCTCGTGCTCCTCATGACGGCGCCCGGGCTCGCGCTCTTCTACGGCGGCATGGTGCGGCAGAAGAACGCCCTCGCCACGCTCATGCAGTCTTTCATCATCATGGCGATCATCTCGATCCAGTGGGTGCTGTGGGGCTACAGCCTCGCCTTCGGCCCCGACAAGGGCGGCATCATCGGGGGGCTGGAGTGGATCGGCCTGCGCGGCGTCGGCGCCGAGCCCTTCGACGCGTACAGCAAGACGATCCCGCACACCGTGTTCATGCTCTTCCAGCTCATGTTCGCGATCATCACGCCGGCGCTGATCACGGGCGCCTTCGCCGAGCGCAAGAAGTTCTCGGCCTTCCTGCTCTTCACGGTGCTGTGGGCGACCTTCGTGTACGACCCCCTCGCGCACTGGGTGTGGGGCGACGGCGGCTGGCTCAAGAGGCTGGGCGCGCTCGACTTCGCCGGCGGCACCGTCGTGCACATCTCGTCGGGCATGTCCGCGCTCGTGTGCGCGCTCGTGCTCGGCCGGCGGCGTGGCTACGGCCACCAGCCGATGCAGCCACACAACCTGCCCATGACGGTGATGGGCGCCGGGCTGCTGTGGTTCGGCTGGTTCGGCTTCAACGCGGGCAGCGCGCTCGAGGCCAACGGCCTCGCGGCCAGCGCGTTTCTCGCCACCAACACCGGCGCGTCGGCGGCGGCGCTCGGCTGGATGTTCACGGAGTGGGCGACGCGCGGCAAGCCGACGGTGCTCGGCGCCGCCTCCGGCGCGGTGGCCGGGCTCGTGGCCATCACGCCGGCCTCCGGCTACGTCGGCCCGCTGTCGGCAATGGTCATCGGCGCCGTGGCGGGCGCGCTCTGCTACACCGCGTGCAACCTCAAGTCGCGGTTCGGCTACGACGACTCGCTCGACGTGGTCGGCGTGCACGGCGTGGGCGGCACGTGGGGCGCGCTCGCCACGGGCCTGTTCGCCTCCAAGGCCATCAACGAGGGTGGCGCCGACGGCCTCTTCTTCGGCAACCCCGGCCAGCTCTGGACGCAGCTGGTGGCGGTGGTCGCCACCATCGTGCTGGCCGTGGTGCTCACCTGGGTGATCCTCAAGGTCGTGGACGCCATCGTGGGCCTGCGCGTGAGCGACGAGGACGAGGTGGCCGGGCTCGACCTCTCGCAGCACTCGGAGACGGCGTACGCCCTCGGCGGCGGGCAGTACGGGGAGTTCTCGTCGGCCACGGGACCCTTCGCGGACGCGATGCGCGCGGCGGAGGCGAAGCCGCGGCCGGTCCACTGAGAGTGGACGGTGGCTTGATTTCGCTCCGTCAATTGCCCTAAGGTATGCGGGCCGGCGGCGCCGAAGGGCGCCGTCGGTCCGACGTTTTCAGACACCACTCTACGGAGAGGGAGAAGGAGCACACCGAATGACCCCCAAGGACGTCCTCAAGCTGGCCAAGGAGAAAGGCGCCAAGATCGTCGATCTCCGCTTCATCGACCTGCCCGGCCTCTGGCAGCACTTCTCGATCCCGATGTCCGAGCTGAAGGAGGACATCTTCGAGGAAGGCCTCGGCTTCGACGGCTCGTCGATCCGCGGCTTCCAGACGATCGACGAGTCCGACATGCTCCTGATCCCCGATCCGTCGACGGCGCAGATGGATCCGTTCACGGCCGTCCCGACCCTCGACCTGATCTGCAACGTCAAGGACCCGGTGACGGGCAAGCCGTACACGCGCGATCCGCGCTACATCGCCCAGAAGGCCGAGGCGTACCTGAAGAAGACCGGGGTGGGCGATACCATCTACATCGGGCCCGAGCTCGAGTTCTTCTTCTTCGACTCGATCCGCTTCGACCAGAACTACAACAGCGGCTACTACTTCATCGACTCCGAGGCGGGCTTCTGGAACTCGGGGCAGGAAGGCTCGGCCGAGCGGCCGAACCTCGGCTACAAGCCGCGCTACAAGCAGGGCTACTTCCCAGTCCCGCCCATGGACAAGTTCCAGGACATCCGCTCGGACATGGTGCTGGCGCTCGAGTCGGTCGGCGTGCGCGTCGAGGTGCACCACCACGAGGTGGCGACGGGCGGGCAGACCGAAGTCGACATGCGCTTCGACACGCTGACGAAGATGGCCGACAAGGTCATGTGGTACAAGTACTGCGCGAAGAACACCGCGCGGAAGTGGGGCAAGACGGCCACCTTCATGCCCAAGCCGCTGTTCCAGGACAACGGCTCCGGCATGCACACCCACCAGTCGATCTGGAAGAACGGCAAGAACCTCTTCTACGAGCGCGGCGGCTACGCCGACATCTCGAAGAACTGCCTCTACTACATCGGCGGCATCCTCAAGCACGCCCCGGCGCTGCTCGCGCTGATCGCGCCGTCGACCAACTCATACAAGCGGCTCGTGCCGGGCTACGAGGCGCCGATCAACCTCGTCTACAGCCAGCGCAACCGCTCGGCGTGCGTGCGCATCCCGGTGTACTCGAAGACAGAGGGGTCCAAGCGAATCGAGTTCCGGACGCCCGACAACACGTGCAACCCCTATCTGTCGTTCGCGGCGTGCATGATGGCGGGTCTGGACGGAATCGCGAACAAGATCGACCCGGGCAAGCCGGTGGACAAGGACCTCTACGAGCTGCCGCCGGCCGAGGCGAAGAAAATCAAGCAGCTGCCGGGCGACCTGTCGATCGTGCTCGACAACCTCGAGGAGAGCCACGACTGGCTGCTCAAGGGCGACGTCTTCACGCCCGACGTGATCGAGACGTGGCTCGACTACAAGCGGAAGAACGAGGTCGACCCGGTGCGGCTGCGTCCGCACCCGTGGGAGTTCGCGCTCTACTTCGATATTTGACCGCATGGGGGGCCCAGAAATGGCCCCCCAAACCCCCCAACGTTCGGAGCGCCCGGGGTGAACCCGGGCGCTCCTCTGACCCCCTGGCGTCCCGCGAGGCGCTACTTCACGATTTCCAGGAGCTCGACCTCGAAGACGAGCGTGGCGCCGGGCTTGATCTTGGGCGGCGCGCCGCGGTCACCGTAGGCGGTGTCGGCGGGACAGACGAGCCGGCTCTTGCCACCGACCTTCATCTGCTGCACGCCCTCGGTCCAGCACTTGATCACGCCGCTCAGCGGAAACGTGATGGGCTCGCCGCGCTGGACCGAGCTGTCGAACACCGTTCCGTCGGTCAGCGTGCCGTGGTAGTGCACCTTCACCTTGTCGGTCGCGGTGGGACTCGCGCCCGTGCCCGGCTTGAGCGTGGTGACGACCGCGCCCGAGGGCGTCTTCACCGCGCCCTTCTCGGCGGCTGCCTTGTCGGCGAAGGCCTGGCCCGCCTTGCGCTCCGGCACGGCCGCCGCGGTGACGCGCGCCCTCTGGAACTCCTGGATCTTCGGACCGTAGGCCTGGAGATCGACCTTCTTCTCCTTGTTCGCGACGCCGTCCGTGAGACCGGCCTTCACGATCTCGAGATCGGCCGGGCTCAGCGCGAACGACGACAGGTTTTGCGCGACGAGGAGCCCGAGCGCGTAGAGCGTCTTCTGCTCTTCGGTCTTCAGCTCGGGTTGGGCCGCCAGGGCGCCGGGGGCGCCGGTGACGAGCAGCAGGGCGAGAACGAGCGACGATATTCGCATCGAGGGTCCTTTCTTCCGGTGGTTTCGATCACCATACGCCCGATGCGCCGTCGGCGTCCCCTTCTGCCTCTGCCTGGGAAATGAGCAGGCGGGCGCGAGATGCCGGGGGGTTGGGCAGAGCACGCGGGACGCGCCGCGCCTAAGCGATTGATTTGACGTGCGGGAGGTCTGGCACCGGGCTTGCCGTAGAGGCCTCACGATGAGCGCCGACAAGTCTGTCCAGTCCCGTCCGCGGTGGCGTGTCGCCATCGTCGACGATCACGAGCGGTCGCGGTCGGCGCTTCGCGCGGCGATCTGGGCGGCCGGCGGAGAAGTGGTGGGCGAGTCGGTGCGCTGCGCCGACGCGCTGGCGGTCGTTCGGCGCGCCGCGCCCGACGTCGCCATCTGTGCCGCGGGGCTGCCCGACGGCGACGGCGTGCAGACGGCGGCGCAGCTCACGGCCGGCGACTGCCCGGTCGTGCTCTTCACCAGCCACACCGACGAGGCGCTGGTGGAGCGCGCGCGGGCGGCCGGCATCATGGCCTACCTGCTCAAGCCGCTGCGTCCCGCGGAGCTGGCGCCCGCGCTCGATCTCGCCATCGCGCGCTTCGGCGAGACTCGCCAGCTCAAACAGACGCTCGAGGACCGCAAGGTGATCGAGCGCGCCAAGGGTACGCTGATGGCGCGCTTCGGCCTCACCGAGGACGAGGCCTTCAAGCGGCTGCGGCGGGCGGCGATGGACAGCCGCAAGCCGATGGTCGAGGTCGCGCGCGCGTTGCTCGTCTCGGAGTCCGTCATCCCGTGATCCCTCACCGGACAACGGCGTCCACGATCCGGGCGGCAGGGGCGCCGCCCACATCACCCGAACCCTCAAGAGGAGACGCTATGTCCACGTACTCACGGAGAGACTTCCTCAAGACCGGCCTGGCCGCGGCCGGCGCCGGGGTCGCCGTCGCCCACGGCTTCCCGTCCATCATCGGCGCCCAGGGCAAGGACCCGGTCAAGATCGGCGTCCTGCACTCGCTGTCGGGCACGATGGCCATCAGCGAAGTGTCGCTGCGCGACGTCGTGCTGATGGCCGTCGACGAGATCAACGCCAAGGGCGGGGTGATGGGCCGCCCCATCCAGCCCGTGGTCGTCGACCCCGCGTCGAACTGGGACCTGTTCGCGGAGAAGGCCAAGCAGCTCCTGCTCCAGGACAAAGTCGCCGTCGTGTTCGGCTGCTGGACGTCGGTCAGCCGCAAGTCGGTGCTGCCGGTCTTCGAGAACAACAACGGGCTGCTGTTCTACCCGGTGCAATACGAAGGAGAGGAGTGCAGCAAGAACGTCTTCTACACGGGCGCCACGCCGAACCAGCAGCTCATCCCGGGCGCCGAGTATCTGATGTCGAAGGAGGGCGGAGCGTACAAGAAGTTCTACCTGCTGGGCACGGACTACGTCTTCCCGCGCACCGCCAACAAGATCCTCCGCGCGTTCCTGCTCGCCAAGGGCGTGCCGGCCGCGAACATCGAGGAGGAGTACACGCCGTTCAGCCATCAGGACTACCAGACGATCGTCGGCAAGATCAAGCGCTTCTCCTCGGGCGGCGGCGCGTGCGTGCTGTCGACGATCAACGGCGACAGCAACGTGCCCTTCTACAAGGAGTTCGCCAACCAGGGTCTGCGAAGCGAGAACGCGCCGATCATGGCGTACAGCGTGGCCGAGGACGAGCTGCGCGGCATGGATACCTCCGCGCTGGTCGGCCACCTCGCGGCGTGGAACTACTTCCAGTCCATCGAGAACGCGAACAACAAGAAGTTCGTGAACGCGTTCAAGGAGTACGCGCAGAAGAAGGGCCTGCCCGGCGGCGCCAAGCGCGTGACGGACGACCCGATGGAGGCGGGCTACTTCGGCGTCTACATCTGGAAGCAGGCCGTCGAGAAGGCCAAGACGTTCGACGTCGATCCGGTCCGCAAGGCCGTCTACGGCCAGACGTTCGCGGCGCCGAGCGGCACCATCAAGATGCACGAGCACAACCACCACACCTACCGCCCCGTGCTCATCGGCGAGATCCTCAAGGACGGCCAGTTCAAGATCATCTCGCGCACCAAGGGGCTGGTCGAGCCGGAGCCGTGGTCGAAGTACACGAGCCCGGACAAGGGCTGCGACTGGGTCAAGCACCAGGGTACCTACCAGAAGAAGGCCTGATGAAGCGTCTGCTGCTGCTGTTGCTCGTGGCGTGGCTCGCCGGACCCCCGGCGAGCCACGCGCAGTCTCCGGAAGCGCTCAAGGCCCTCACCGGCCTCGCGGTGGACGATGGCGACAAGCGCGAGGCGGCGGTGAACGCGCTCGGCACCAGCCGGGATCCGAAATGGCTCGCGTTCCTCGGCGCGCTCCGCGATGGCAACGTCTACGCGCGGACCCAGGGCAAGACGGTGGAGGTGGTGATCGGCGGCGCCAAGTCCACCCGGGGCGACGCGGAGCTGATCGAGATCGCGTCGGCCTACGACCGCAAGCCGCTCGGCATCGTCCCCGTGTCGAGCCTCACCGAGATCGCCGCCGACCGGCGGCTGCGCATCGCCATCAAGCCGTTCCTCGACGCCGATGAGACGCGCGCGCAGCTCGCCAGCCCCGACGCGGAGACGCGCCGGGGCGCCGCCGTGAAGCTCGGCTACCAGGCCGACGCGGGCGCGGCAGCGGTCGTCGAGGCCGCCATCGCCAGGGAGCCGGTCGAGCGCGTGCGCCACGCGCTGCGGGAAGCGCTCGCCCTCATCCGCCTCGCGCACGGCGAGGCGGCGGTCCGCATCCTCGCCGCGCAGTCGCTGGGCACCCTGCACTCGTTCGACGCCATGCCCGCGCTCCAGACGCTGGCCGCGGACGCGGGCGCCTCGCCCGCGGAGCGCGACGCGGCGAGGCAGGCCATCCGGCAGATCGAGCGCTGGAGCCTGCTCGTGCGCACCGTGGAGACGGTGTTCCAGGGCGCGTCACTCGCCTCCATCCTGCTCCTGATGGCGCTCGGGCTGGCCATCGTGTTCGGCCTGATGGGCGTCATCAACATGGCGCACGGCGAGCTGATGGCCCTCGGCGCGTACAGCACGTTCGTCGTGCAGAACGTGTTTCGGGCGCGATGGCCCGAGTGGTTCGACGCGTACTTCGTGGTGGCGCTGCCCGTGTCGTTCGTCGTGGCCGCGCTCGTCGGCGTCGTCCTCGAGCGCGGCGTGATCCGCCGCCTCTACGGCCGCCCGCTGGAGACGCTGCTGCTCACGTGGGGCGCCTCGCTCATCATCCAGCAGGGGCTGCGCCTGTGGTTCGGCGCCGCCAACGTGGATGTCTCGTCGCCGAGCTGGCTCTCCGGAGGCTTCGCCCTCATGACCGGGCTCACGCTGCCCTTCAACCGGCTCTTCATCATCGCGCTGGCGGCGGTGAGCGTGGCCGGCATGTACTGGCTGCTCTTCCGCACCGACCGCGGGCTCGCCATCCGCGCGGTGACCCAGAACCGCGGGATGTCGTCGTGCCTCGGCGTGCGCGCGGGCGTCGTGGACGCGGTGACCTTCGGGCTCGGCGCCGGCCTCGCCGGCCTCGCGGGCGCCGCCCTCACCCAGGTCGGCAACGTGGGGCCATCGCTCGGCCAGAACTACATCGTGGACTCCTTCATGGTGGTGGTGACGGGCGGCGTCGGGAAGCTCGCGGGGACCATCCTGGCCGCGGCGGGCATCGGCGGGCTGAACAAGGGGATCGAGCCCGCGCTCGGCGCCGTGTTCGCCAAGGTGGCCATCCTGGTCGCGGTCATGATCTTCCTGCAGCGCCGGCCGGCCGGACTCTTCGCCACGCGGGGACGCAGTGCCGAGGCGTGAGGCGGCCGCCATCGCCGTCGCCACGTTGCTGCTCGTGGTGGTGCTGCCGGTCTGCAACGCGCTGCCCGCGAGCTCGCCGCTGCATCTCTCGGACTTCCGGCTGAACCTCTTCGGCAAGTTCCTCGCGTACGCCATCCTCGCGCTGGGCCTCGATCTCCTGTGGGGCTACGCCGGCGTGCTCAGCCTCGGCCACGGCGTGTTCTTCGGCCTCGGCGCCTATGCGATGGGCATGCACCTGATGCTGGAGATCGGCTCCAAGAGCGTGTACCAGAGCGCGCTGCCGGACTTCATGGTCTGGAACCAGGTGAAGGAGCTGCCGCTGTTCTGGAAGCCGTTCTACTCCGGCGCGTTCACGCTGGCGGCGGTGGTGCTGGTCCCGGGGCTGTTCGCGCTCGCCTTCGGGTTCCTCGCCTTCCGCAGCCGCATCCGCGGCGTGTATTTCTCGATCATCACGCAGGCGCTCGCGCTCTCGGCGTGGCTGGTGTTCAACCGCAACGAGATGCGGCTGGGCGGCACCAACGGCCTCGCGGACTTCAAGACGATCTTCGGCTTTCCACTGAACCAGCCGTCCACGCAGCGCGGCCTCTACGTGGTCACGGCGGTGACGCTCGTGGTGGCGTACCTGGCCTGTCGCCGGATCACCGGCAGCCGGGCGGGCAAGGTGCTCGTGGCCATCCGCGACAGCGAGACGCGCGTGCTCTTCTCCGGCTACTCGCCGGCGCGCTACAAGCTCTTCGTGTTCGTCGTCTCCGCGGTGCTGGCGGGGATCGCGGGCGCCCTCTACGCGCCGCAGGTGGGCATCGTCACGCCCGCCAAGATCGGTGTGCTGCCGTCGATCGAGATGGTGGTGTGGGTGGCCGCGGGCGGTCGCGGCACGCTGGTGGGCGCGGTGGGGGGCGCCTTCGGCGTGAACTGGATGCAGTCGTGGCTCACCACGAGCTACCCCGACGTCTGGCTCCTGTTCCTCGGCGGGCTCTTCATGGGCGTCGTGCTCTTCTTCCCGGACGGTGTCGCGGGGGCGATCGCGCGCACCGCGACGCGCGTGTCGTCGCTGCTGCGACGCAGCCGGGAGCTGTCCGGCACGGGCCACCCACGCCCCGAGCCGGCCTCGCGGTCGCCGCTCCCATGACCAGCACCGGCTCCATCATCTATCTCGAGGACGTCACCGTCTCCTACGACGGCTTCAAGGCGCTGTCGCGCCTGAACTTCTACATGGACCGCCGCGAGCTGCGCGTGGTCATCGGCCCGAACGGTGCGGGCAAGACGACACTGCTCGACGTGATCTCCGGGCGCGCGAAGCCCGAGCACGGCCGCGTGATCTTCGGCGACCACACCGATCTCATCCCCCTCGCCGAGAACGACGTCGTCGGGCTCGGCATCGGCCGCAAGTTCCAGACGCCGTCGGTCTTCGTCAACCTCAGCGTGTGGGACAACGTCGAGCTCTCGCTCAAGCGCGCCAGCAAGGGCGTCTTCGCCGCCCTGCTGGAGCGCGACGCCGCGGGCGAGCGCGAGCGGATCGCGGCCACCCTGAGCACGGTGGGGCTCGGGGGCAAGGCGTCGCTGCCGGCCGGCGTGCTGTCGCACGGCGAGAAGCAGTGGCTCGAGATCGGCATGGTGATGGCGCAGGATCCCGAGCTCCTGCTCGTGGACGAGCCGGTGGCGGGCATGACCGACGAGGAGACGGCGCGCACGGGCGAGCTGCTGGAGTCGATCGCCGTCGACCGCTCCGTGCTCGTCATCGAGCACGACATGGAGTTCGTGCGACAGATCGCGCGCAAGGTCACCGTGCTGCACCAGGGCACGGTGCTGTGCGAAGGCCCGGTGGAGCAGGTGCAGTCGGATCCGCGCGTGCTCGAGGTCTACCTCGGGCGCCGCCGCGAGACGGCCGATGCTCACGGTTGAGCGGCTCGACGTCGCCTACGGCGGCTCGCAGGTGCTCTGGGGCGTCGACCTGTCGGTCGCCCAGGGCCAGGTCCTCTGCCTGATGGGCCGCAACGGCGTGGGCAAGACCACGCTGCTCAAGACGGTCATGGGTCTGCTGCCGGCCCGCGGCGGGCGCGTGAGCTTCGACGGGGCGGACATCACCCGTTGGTCGTCCGACCGCCGCGCGCGCGCGGGCATCGGCTACGTGCCGCAGGGCCGCGAGATCTTCCCGCACCTCACGGTCGAGGAGAATCTGAGGGTGGCCCAGCTGGGCTGCGGGCGGACCGACCGCATGGACGACGTGCTCGACCTCTTTCCCGCGCTGCGGCGCTTCCTCGGGCGCAAGGGCGGCGTGCTGTCGGGCGGCGAGCAGCAGATGCTGGCCATAGGGCGCGCGCTGCTCACGCGTCCCAGGCTCCTCATGCTCGACGAGCCGACCGAGGGGATCCAGCCCTCCCTCATCCTCGAGATCGAGGAGGCGATCCGCCGCATCAAGAAGGAGATGGGGCTGGCCGTGCTGCTCGTCGAGCAATACCTCGACTTCGCCGAGCGGCTGGCCGACGCGTATGTGATCATGGCGAAGGGCGCGGTGGTGGCGGCCGGCGCCACCCGGGATCTGCACGCCGACCAAGTGAAGCAGCACCTCACCGTCTGAGGCTCGGAGGTCCAACGATGCACCTCACGCCCAGAGAGCAGGAAAAGCTGCTCATCTTCACCGCGGCCGAGCTGGCGCGCCGGCGCAAGGGGCGCGGTCTCAAGCTCAACCATCCCGAGGCGCTCGCCATCATCACCGCGGACATCCTCGAGGGCATTCGCGACGGGCGCAGCGTGTCCGAGCTCATGGAGGCGGGGTTGTCGATTCTCCGTCGCGACGAGGTGATGGAGGGCGTGCCCGAGATGATCGACGAGGTGCAGGTCGAAGGCACCTTCCCCGACGGCACGAAGCTCGTCACGATCCACCACCCGATCCGCTGATCATGGCCGTGCGAGCCGCGGAGGGACCGGAGTGAGTCTCGAGGTGTGGGCGCTGTTCGTGCTCACGGAGAGCCTGCTGTGCCTGACGCCGGGGCCGGCCGTCCTCCTCGTGGTCGCGCAGGCGCTGACGCGCGGCGCCGCCGCGTCGGGGTGGGCGACGCTCGGCATCCTCGCCGGCAACGCCCTCTATTTCGCGCTCTCGGCCACGGGCCTCGGCGCCGTGCTGCTCGCGTCGTACGAGCTCTTCTCGCTCGTCCGCTGGCTGGGCGCCGCCTATCTGATCTGGCTCGGCGTGCGCGCGCTCGCGGGGCGCCGGGCCGCGCGCTCGCTCGCGCCCGGACCGACGGGCGCCGCGGGCCGGCGCCGGACGTTCGTGAACGGGTTCGTGCTGCAGACCGCGAATCCCAAGGCGCTGCTGTTCTTCGTGGCCCTGCTACCGCAGTTCATCGAGCCTACCGGCCACGTGGCCGTCCAGGTGCTCGTGCTGGCCGTGACCAGCGTGGCGATCGAGCTCGTCGTGCTGCTCGCCTACGGCACGGCCGCCGGCCGGCTCCACGCGCTCGCCGTGAACCCTCGCTTCGCGCGTCTGGCCGACGGGGTCGCCGGCGCGATGCTGGTGACCGCCGGCGTCGGCGTCGCCGCCGTTCGGCGCAGCTGAGTCGGGACGGATGCCGAGCCCAAGGAGGCCGCAGTGATTCCAGGCGAGTACCTGCTCGACAGCGGCGACGTGGAGGCGAACGCGGGCCGGCGGACGCTCGAGCTCACCGTGGAGAACACCGGCGACCGGCCGATCCAGGTCGGCTCGCACTTCCACTTCTTCGAGGTGAATCGCGCGCTGCGGTTCGATCGGCCGCAGGCGTTCGGCATGCGGCTGAACGTCCCCGCGGGCACCGCGGTGCGCTTCGAGCCCGGCGACGCCAAGCGGGTGACGCTCGTCGAGCTGGCCGGCGCGCGCCAGGTCCACGGCCTGAACGGCCTCACCGCCGGCGCCGCGAAGGACGCGGCGCTCCGGAAGCTGGCCGAGTGGGAGCGCCGCGCATGAGCCTGCGCCTGACGCGCCGCCAGTACGCCGACCTCTACGGCCCGACGACGGGCGATCGGGTGCGGCTCGCCGACACGAACCTGCTGATCCGCATCGAGCGCGACCTCACCGTGCCCGGCGAGGAGGCGAAATTCGGCGGCGGCAAGGTGATCCGCGACGGCATGGGGCAGTCGGCGCGCGCCACGCGCGGCGACGGCGTGCTGGACACGGTCGTCACCAACGCGATCGTCATCGACCACTGGGGGATCGTGAAGGCGGACATCGGCATCCGCGAGGGCCGCATCGTCGGCATCGGCAAGGCGGGCAACCCCGACATCATGGCCGGCGTCACCACGGGCATGGTCATCGGCGCCGGCACCGAGGTCATCGCGGGCGAGGGCAAGATCGTCACCCCCGGCGGGCTCGACA
>WNGJ01000063.1_pt1 | contig 124267 bp, 121 predicted proteins | sample 5400611 | NCBI WGS metagenome assembly WNGJ01 (sample SAMN13153375, study PRJNA577476) | soil metagenome | isolation source: 40 cm soil or saprolite under Garry oak tree replicate 1 | place: USA:California | collected 2016-06-15 | reverse complement strand
CGACCAGGAGGTGCGCCGCGAATTTCTGCAGATATCGCGGCACGGTGAACACGAACGTCGGAGCCACCTCGTACAGGCTCTCCGCGACGGTCGCGAGGCTCTCCGGATAGTGCGGGACGATGTCGGCCAGCAGCGGCATCGTGATGACCGTGTTGCGCCCCATCGTGTGGCACAGCGGCAGCATCGCGACGACCCGATGCTCGCCGTCGGTCAGGATCGGATAGTGGGCCAGGATGTTCGCGCACGCGGCGAGGTGCTGGCCGTGGCGGTAGAGCGCGCCCTTCGGATGGCCGGTCGTGCCCGACGTGTAGACGATGGTCGCCGCGTCGTCCGGCCGCACGCCCGCGGCCAGCCGAGCGAGGGCGTCGACCGGGGCCAGGGCGCGACCGGCGGCCTCGATGTCGGCGAACCGGTGCACGCGGGTGCTCCGGTACATGAACAGCGCGCGGGTGTCGACGACGATCACGCCGCGCACACCGGGAGCGTCGTCGAGCACCGCCAGCGTCTTGTCGAGGTGCTCCTGGTCCTCGACGATCACCACGCGCGCGCCGCCGTGCTCGAGGAGATAGCGCACCTCGCCGGGCGCGCTCGTCGGGTAGATCCCGTAGGTGACGGCGCCGAGCGCCTGCGCCGCGAGGTCCGCGATCGTCCACTCCGGGCACGGGTCGCCGAGGATCGCCACCGTGCTGCCGCGGCCGACGCCGAACCGCGCGGCCAGCCCCTGCGCCACCGCCGCCACGCGCGCCGCCAGGGCCGCCCACGTCGTCTCGCGATAGACGCCGAGCTCCTTGGCCCGGAACGCGACGCGCGCGGGGCGCGCACGCGCGCGCTCGACCAGCAGGCCGGGGATGGTGGACGCGCGGAGGCGGCTGAAGTCCATCGCGGTCTGGCGATTCTACGGCGTGGTACCCCGCCCGCGGAAGGCCGTATAGTGGGGACCCTGATGGCGACGGACGGCGTCGTGCAGGCGGTGAAGCGCGTGGGGTTGGATGCCGGCGCGCGCGTCGTCGGCGTCGCCGCCGCCGAGGCCTTCCGCGCGGGCGTGCCCGAGGGCTTTCGGCCGGAGGACATCCTGCCGGGAGCGCGCAGCGTCGTCGTCGCCGGCGGCGACGGGCCCACCGCGGGCGCGTGGCGGTGCCCCGACCACCGCGTGATGGAGATCACCGGCTACGATCTGCGAGAGAACGTCGCCATCCACGCGATGTGCGACTACATCGAGCGCGAGCTCGGATATTACGCCGTGCAGGCGCCCTCGCTGCCGGTGCACGGCCACGAGCCGCCGATGAGCATGATGCACGCCGCCGAGCTGGCCGGCCTCGGCACGCGCAGCTTCGCCGCGCACATCATCCTGAACCCGGAGTACGGCCTGCTCTACTACGCCGCGCTCATCACCACGCTGCCGCTGCCGGCCGACCCGCCGCTGGCCGAGCCTGCGTGCCCGCACCCGGGCTGCGTGGCCATGTACAAGCGCATCGGCACCACCCCCTGCCTGCGCGTGTGCCCGGCGTGCCTGTCGGGAACGCTGAAGGACGCGCGCATCGAGACATCGACCTACGACCGCGAGAAGTGCCACTCGCGCGCGCAGACGTACGGCATCGGCTCGTTCCAGAAAGCGCTGCTCGCGGTCGTGAACGAGGACGACGCCGGGCGACGCCGCGAGATGATCCACTCCGACTTCTTCGCGAAGTCCGTGCAGTCGGTCGGGTTCTTCCGCGACTCGATCGCGCAGTGCTTCGAGTGCATGCGCGTCTGCCCCGTCGGCCGCAAGCACAGGAAGCTGAAGTGAGCGCAACACCCAGTACCAGGAGCGCACGGAGCCGGGCCGCATCTCTAGCGGGCCACCCACGGCTCGAGCCGGCCGCGCGGCACCCGCTACAACAATGACAGAGTTGCCCGCGAACGCCACGAAGCGTCTGAAGACGATGGCCATCAGCGCCGGCGCCGCCGTCGTCGGCGTCGCCGACGCCGCCGCCTTCGACGCCCACGCGCCGGCCCGGCACCGTCCGGCCGACCTGCTGCCCGGGGCGCGCACGGTGGTGGTGGTCGGCGGGGCGCAGCCGCGCGCCGGCGACTGGGTGGCCACCTCACCGTGGCTGCTCTCCACGATGGGAACGACGGAGCGCATCCAGGGCGTGGGCCGGCGGCTCGCGCAGTCGATCGAGAGCGAGCTGGGATACTACGCGCTCTACGTGCCGCCGGGCACCGCGAGCGGCGACACCCCGTTCCTGTCGCTCATGCTTCTCCAGGTGGACGGGCCGGAGACGGCGCCCGCCTGTCCCGCGCCGCCGTGCCGCGAGATGTGGGAGCGCGAGCACACCACGCCCTGCCTGCGCGTGTGCCCGCTCCACGAGGGCGGCTGCCTGGCCGGCCGGCTCGAGGACGGCCGCGCCGTCCGCACCGGCTACGACGCCGCGCGCTGCAACACGCGCGTGCACACGCACTGGGTCGGCGGCTTCCAGAAGGTGCTCGAGGAGACCCTCAACGAGCCCGACCGCGAGAAGCGCAAGATGCTGGTCTACGGCGATTTCATGACGCGCACCCTGTGGGCGATCACGTACTCGTCGACGAACATCGCGCAGTGCTTCGAGTGCATGCGCGTGTGCCCGGCCGCGCACGGGCTCAAGGAGATGCGATAGATGGGCTTCTTCCGGCTCGACCCCGAGGTCTACGCGCGCCACAAGGACGACGTGCTGAGGCTGTCGAACTCGTTCCAGCGCATCGATGCGCGCGGTCTCAGCGACCGCGAGATCGCCGAGCGCCTCGGCCTGGACGAGCCGACGGTGACGGAGATCCGCGTGATCGCCGAGCGTGACTGCTATCCCCTCGACGAGTGGCAGCGGGCGATCGAGTTCAAGCGCAAGGCGTGCCGCGACTGGGCGGCGGCGGCGCTGAAACGACCCGACCTCAAAGATTCGTGACGCTGTATTTCTTCGAGCGGATCACCGACGACGACTTCATCGGCCCCGTGATCGTGGCCGCGCCGTCGGAGGACGAGGCGTGGCGGCTGCTCGCCGCGCGCGAGCGCAGCCAGCGGCCGGCGCTCGAGGCGCTGGGCTGGCAGATCGCGCAGGACCTCGCGGCCATGCCCGCGCGCGCCGCGATCGTCTACCCCGGCCATTACCGCAACGCGCTGCTGGACGGCCCCGCGTGAGCGCGCGCGGCGCCCACCTCGTCGGCAGCGTGCCGCTGGCCAGCGCGGAGGCCGTGTTCACCACGCTCGCGAGCGAGCTCGGCGACCGCCTGCGCCGGATGCCCGACGGCGAGACGGGCCCGCGCTCCGACTGGATCGTCTGGCAGCTGCCCGTCTTCACCTCGCAGCCGCGGCTCGAAGTCGTGCCTCCGGCGCCGGACGGCTGGCGGCCGCTGCCGCGCGTCCGGCTCGAGGACGGCGCGCGCGCCGAGGACGTGCGCTTCGAGGCGCTCGGCTACGCCGACGCCGCCGTCGCGTCGTACCGCGTGTTCGCGCGGCTCAAGCGCGACGGCCGCGTGCCCGTGGCCTGCCGCTTCCAGGTCTGCCTGCCCACGCCGCTGGCGCCGATCAGCGCGTTCGTGGTGCCCGAGCACCAGGGCGCCCTCGAGCCGGCGTACGAGGCGCGCCTGCTCGCGGAGCTGCGGCTCGTGGTCCAGGAGGTGCCCCACGACCAGCTCGCGATCCAGTGGGACACCAACTTCGAGTTCGGGATGCTCGAGGGCGTCTTTCCCGTGTGGTTCGACGACGTCAAGGGCGGCATCCTCGAGCGCCTGCTCCGGCTCTCGCGCCAGGTGCCGGCCGACGTCGAGCTCGGCTATCACTTTTGCTACGGCGACGTCCAGCACCGTCACTTCACGGAGCCCCGCGACGCCGCCAGGCTCGTGGAGATCGCCAACGCGCTCGCCGCGAGCCTCGGCCGCCCACTGACCTGGGTCCACCTGCCCGTGCCGCGCGATCGCGCCGACGACGCGTACTACGCGCCGCTGGCCGGGCTGCGGCTGCGGCCGGAGACCGAGCTCTATCTCGGCCTCGTCCACCACACCGACGGCGTGGCCGGCACGGCGCGCCGCATCGACGTCGCGCGGCGCTTCGCCGCCGACTTCGGCATCGCCACGGAGTGCGGCTGGGGCCGGCGCGCGCCGGCGACGCTGCCGGAGCTGCTGCGCATTCACCGCGAGCTCAGCCGGGGCGCTCCCGACGCGCGCGCCCCGCGGCGGGCGTTTCGCTGGCCCGCCGGATTCGCCCGCGTGCCCGACGACGACTGGACGCGGCAGCCCGTCGACACGTTCGGCCTGCGTTACGACACCGTCGAGCAGCACGGCTGGTATCGCAACCTCGACCCGACCGTCGAGGACCTGGCGCGCCATCTCGACGAGGGCCAGATCCTCGTGGACTACTCCGGCGGCACCGGCATTCTCCTCGACCGGCTGAAGCTGCGGATCTTCGACCGCCCGGTCGGCATGCTGATCGCCGACAGCTCGCCGAAGTTCCTGCGCGTCGGGCTCGACAAGTTCGGCGACGACGAGCGCGTCGCGTTCCGCCTGCTGCGCTGGCTGAAGGAGGACAGGCGCCTGGAGCTGCTCGAGGAAGTGCTGGGACCCGAGCTGGTCGCGCGCGGCGTGGACGCGCTGGCCTCGACCAACGCCATCCACCTCTACCTCGACCTGCCGCAGACGCTGGCGTCGTGGGCGCGGGTGCTGCGGCCGGGCGGGCGCGTGTTCGTGCAGTCCGGCAACATCCGCAATCCGAGCGCGCGGCCGAGCGAGTGGATCCTGGACGAGACCGTCTGGACGATCCACGAGGTGGCCACCGGACTCGTGCGCAACGATCCCCGGTACGCGGCGTACCGGCCGCTGCTCGACGACGAGGCGCGGATGCAGGCGCACCTCGCCTACCGCGACCGCGTCTTCCTGCCCGTGCGGCCGCTCGAGTACTACGTGCGCGGCCTGGAGGGCGCCGGCTTCACCGTCGAGTCGGTCACCGCGCGCACGATCGACGCCAGCGTCGACGACTGGTTCGAATTCCTCAGCGCCTACCACGAGGCCGTGCTGGGCTGGGTCGGCGGCTCGGCCAAGGTCGACGGCAAGGCGGCGGGCGCGCCGGCCGTGAGCGACCGGCTCGCGCTGATCCGCCACGCGATGGACACGCTGTTCGGCGGGCGGCCGGCGTTCCGGTGCTGCTGGACCTACATCAACTGCGTGAAGCCCTAGTCAGGCCTTTCGCCGGGCGCGGATGGCGTCCATCGCGCGCTTGTGTTCGTCGGCGTCGAGGCAGACCTTGAAGTGCGTCTCCATCTCGCGGCGGAACGCGTCGAACTCCAGATCGAAGGCGCGCGCGGCGAGGACCTTGCTGGCGCGGACGCTGGCGGGCGGCAGCGCCAGGAACTTCTGCACGGTCGCGTCCAGCTCCCGCTCGAAGTCGGCGGCGGCCACCGTGCGGTTGACCAATCCGTAGCGCTCGGCCGTGGGCGCGTCGATCGGCTCGCCGAGCAGGATCAGCTCGCGGGCCCGCGCGCCGCCGATGAGGCGCGGCAGGCGGTAGAGCGACATCGATGGGATGAGGCACTCCTTCACCGCCGGCAGCCCGAGCCGCGCGGCGTCGGAGGCGAGGCGATAGTCGCAGACGAGCGCCAGCTGCAGGCCGCCCCCGAGACAGTGGCCGTTGATGCCCGCGACGAAGAGCCGGTCCATCCGCTCGATGGCGACCATCGCGTCTTCCCACGCGACGAAGTCGGCGAGGCCGAAAGAGCCGGAGGCGAGCGCGTCGAGGTCGACGCCGGTCGAGAAGGCTCGACCGGCCCCCGTGAGCACGACGACGCGGACGTCGGGGGCGCGCGCGATACGGGCGACCACCTCGCCGAGGTCGCGCACCCACTCCTCGTTGCCGGCGTTCAGCACCTCGGGGCGGTCGAGCGTGACGCGCGCGACCGCGCCCTCGACGACGAGGCGGATCGTCCTCACGGCCGGACGGGCGTGAACTCCGTCGTGTCGTGCGCGTCGAGGGGCGCGCCGACGACAGCGGCCGCCACGACGCCCCTCACGAAGCGGTGGCGCGTGAGGCCCATGCGATCCGGTCAGCGGCGCGGCGAGCGCGCGCCGCCGTAGACGTGGCGCAGCATGCCCGCGAACATCACGAGCGCGATCAGCAGCAGCAGCACGACCGCCGTGCCGATGATCTTCTCCGGTCCGCGGACGTGCAGGGCGGCGATGAGCGACGAGGCCGACTGGGCGGGCTGGTTGAAGTCGGCCATGGGCGCCGTCGGCGGCAGCATCCCGGGCGGCATGGGCGCCGGGGGATCGGCGGCGAGGGCGGCGGCGGCCAGCGGCAGCACGGCGACGACGAGGAACAGCGCGAGGAGTCGTGGCATGGCCGAGAGTGTAACAGCGGGCCCCGGGGCGGCGCTAGCCGCGCGCGGCCACCACACGAGGCGGCGTCTTGCCGTCGAGATACGCGAGGATCGATTCGGTGGCCTGCCCGAAGAAGATCCCGTAGCCCTCGGCGGTCACGAAGCCCAGGTGCGGCGTCAGCACGACGTTGTCGAGGCCGAGGAACGGGTGGCCATTCGGCAACGGCTCGACGTCGAACACGTCCAGCGCGGCGCCGGCGATGCGGCGCGCGCGCAGCGCGTCCAGCAGCGCCTTCTCGTCCACGATCGGCCCGCGCGCGGTGTTGACGAGGAACGCGCCCGGTTTCATGAGGGCCAGGTGGCGCGCGGTGATGAGCCCGCGCGTCTTGTCCGACAGCCGGTAGTGCACGCTGACGACGTCGCTCTCGCGCAGCAGCGTGTCCAGGTCCACGCGCGTGGCGCCGGCGGCGGCCGCGCGCTCGTCGGTCAGGGTCAGGCCGGTGGCCAGCACGCGCATGCCGAGGAGCCTGCCGAAGGCGGCCATCTTGCCGCCGATGCGGCCGAGCCCGATCACGCCGAGCGTCCTGCCGTGCATGTCCACGCCGATCGGCGGCGTCTGCCATGCGCCCCCGCGCGTCGCGCGGTCTTCCTGCGGCACGCGGCGCACCAGCGCCATCATGAGGGCGATCGTGTGCTCGAACGCGTTGACGCCGGAGCCCTCCGTGTCCGTCACCACGATGCCCTTCGCGCCGGCAGCGGCGAGGTCCACCTGCCCGGTCCAGCGGCCACCGATCGCGAGCATGCGCAGCGCCGGCAGGCGGCCGAGGAGCCCGGCGCGGAAGAACGTGCGCTCGCGGGTCGGCACGACGATCTCGTACGGCGCCAGCCGCTTGGCGAGCGCATTCTCGTCGGCGAGCGTGTCCTGGAAGGCGTCGATCGTGGCCCGGCCGTCGAGCCGCTTCCAGACCGGCAACGCCCGCACCATTCCGCCCCAGTCGTCGATGATCGCGAGGCGCTTCATGCGTTGCCTCCCTCGGGCCGCGGCCCGCCGCCGCCCCGCCCGCGCCGCCGTCGCCGCCGCGGCGGACCACCGTCGGACGCCGACGCGCCATCGCGCGCGCCGCCGGCGGGCTGCACCGGCGGCTGGTGGGGCGCATGGTGCGTGGCCGGGCCCGAACGCCCGCGGTCGCGCCCGCCGCCGCCGTGGCGGCCGCCGCGATCGAACCCGCGCCGAGCCTCGAACCGGGCCCGCCGCTCCTCGGCGAACCGCCGCCGCTCCTCGGCGGATGGCTTGATCTCCGGCACGAACAGGTCGTCTTCCGCCCACTCGACGGGGATCTTCTGGCCGATGAACTTCTCGATGGCCTCGAGGTTCAGCGCGCTCGCCTCGTCCACGAGGCCGACGGCGCGGCCGGCCGCGCCCGCGCGCGCCGTGCGCCCGATGCGGTGGACGTAGTCCTCCGGATCCTGGGGCAGGTCCCAGTTGATCACGTGGCTGACCGCCTCGATGTGGAGCCCGCGCGAGGCGACGTCGGTGGCCACGAGCACGGGCAGCACGCCCTCCTTGAAGTCGTTCATGATCTTGAGCCGCCGCTTCTGGTCCACGTCGCCGGTGATGGCCCGCGCGTCCCAGCCGTTGCGGATCAGGCGGTCCTCCAGCCGCCGCGCCTCCTCGCGCGTGTTCGAGAAGATGAGGAAGCGGTCGCCCTCCCGGCGCATCAGGCCCAGTAGCAGCGGGAATTTCTCCTCGCGGCCGACGTGGTAGAGCGTCTGCTCCACGCGCTCGGCCGTCTTCTGCTGCGGCATGATCGTGATCTGCGAGGGGTTGTTCATGAACTCCCACGTCAGCTCGAGCACGCGGAACGACAGGGTGGCGGAGAACAGGAACGACTGGCGGCGCTCGGGCGGCGGCAGGCGGCGCAGGATGAAGCGCAGGTCGGCGATGAAGCCCATGTCGAACATGCGGTCGGCCTCGTCGATGACGAGGATCTCGACCCGGCGCGGCGACCAGATGTGCTGCTTGAGGTAGTCGATCAGCCGGCCCGGCGTGCCGACCAGCACGTCGCAGCCCGCGGCCAACGCCTCGCGCTGCTTGTTGTAGTCGATGCCGCCGTAGACGGACAGGATGCGGAACGGCGTGTGCTTGCCGAGCAGCCGCGCGTCGGACTCGATCTGCACGACCAGCTCGCGCGTCGGCGCGATGATGAGCACGCGCGGCTCTGAGCCGTGCCCGGACCGTATCTCACCCTCGCGGATCATCCGCGTGAAGGCCGAGATGAGAAAGGCGGCCGTCTTGCCGGTGCCCGTCTGCGACTGTCCCGCGACGTCCTTGCCGCGCAGGGCCAGCGGCAGCGCGGCCTCCTGGATCGGCGTCGCGGTCACGAAGCCCGCGTCACGGATGCCCTCCATGACCGGCACCGGCAGGTCGAGGGTCGAGAACTCCATCATCCGCCGGGCGCCTCCGAGGGCTGCACGACCGGCGCCGTCCCGCGGCCGAAGATCCGCGCGCAGACGATGCCGACCTCGTAGAGCAGGATCAGGGGCCCCGCCATCAGCGTCTGGTTGAAGGCGTCGGGCGTGGGCGTCAGCACCGCGCCCGCGATGAAGGCGCCCAGGATCGCGTACTTGCGGTTCTTCGACAGCTGCTTGGCGGTGACGACGCCCATGCGCGCGAGCAGCGTGATGACCAGCGGCAGCTCGAAGACGGCGCCGAAGGCGAGCGTGAACTTCAGCAGGAAGTCGATGTGGTTCTCGAGCGTGATCATCGGCTGGAGCGTTTCGCGCGCGTAGGAGAGCAGGAACGCGATCGCGTACGGCGTCACCACGAACAGCGAGAAGGCGCCGCCGGCGAGGAACATCACCGAGCCGATGAGGACGAACGGGATCGCGTACTTCCGCTCGTGCTGGTGCAACCCGGGCGCGATGAAGGCCCAGACCTGCCAGAGGATGCCCGGCGCCGCGAGGAAGAGGCCGACGATGAGGGCCACCTTCATCTGGACCCAGAACGCCTCCGCCGGCGCCGTGAAGACGAGCTTGTAGCCGAGCTTGGTCACCGGGCGTGCCAGGTAGTCCGTGATCTGCTCGGCGCGGAACAGCGCGACCAGCGTGCCGCCGAGCAGCCAGAAGAGGCTGCGCATGATGCGGGTGCGCAGCTCGCCCAGGTGCTCCATGAACGGCATCTTGTCGTCGACGGAGAAGCGCGACATCTAGCGCGCCCTGGATTGGGGGACGTGGCGGAGGGCGGCGGCACCGCGGCCGACCTGGATGGCGCCGCGGATGGCCGCGGTCACGTACGCCTTGGCCTCCGTGATCGCCTCGATCAGCGCGCGGCCGTGGGCGAGACCGGCGGCGATGGCCGCCGAGTACGTGCAGCCGGTGCCGTGGGTCGCGGGCCCCTCGACGCGTGGCGCGGGAAAGCGCGTCAGCGTCCGCCCGTCCCAGAGCACGTCGGTCGCCGCGTCCTTGAGGTGGCCGCCCTTCACGAGCACGTGGCGCGGCCCGAGCGCTCCGATGCGCCGCGCCGCCTCGGCCATGTCGGCCTCGGAGTCCACCGCCATGTCGGCGAGCACGGCCGCCTCGTGGAGGTTCGGCGTCACCAGCGTGGCGAGCGGGAGCAGCTCGCGCACGAGCACCTCGCGCGCGGCCGGCTGCAGCAGCGGATCGCCGGAGGACGCGATCATCACGGGGTCGACGACGACGGGGGCGCCGCGGTGCGCGCGCAGCCGCCCGGCCACCGTGCCGACGATGTCTTTCGTCGCGAGCATACCGGTCTTGATGGCATCGGCGCCGAGGTCGTCGAGCACGGCGTCGATCTGGCGGCCGACGAACTCCGGGGGGAGGTCGAGGACGCCGAGCACGCCGAGGGAGCTCTGCGCCGTGACGGCGGTCACGGCGGACATCCCGAACACCTCGAACGCCGAGAACGTCTTGAGGTCGGCCTGGATGCCCGCACCGCCGCCGGAATCCGACCCAGCGATGGTCAGGGCCTTCGGAACGGTCATAGACCTAGGCAGTATACGCCGCCCCGCCGCCGTATCCTCGGGTGGACATTGACGTCCCCGCCGCGCGCCGCTACCGTGGCGCCATGAGCGAGCCGCTCGTGCGCACCCGCCGCTGGACCCGCAAGGAATACGGGCGCTTGATCGATCTCGGCTTCTTCGGCGAGGACCGCAAGGACAACAAGGTCGAGCTGCTCGAAGGACGGATGATCGTCGCGGAGCCGCAGAACACACCTCACGCGACGGCGTGCGATCTGGCGGGCGAGGCCTTGCGGGCGGCGTTCGGATCGGGCTGGCGGGTGCGAATGGGACTGCCGATGGCGATGGATCCTGACTCGGAGCCGGAGCCGGATCTCGCCGTCTTGCGTGGCTCGCCACGTGACTGGCTGGCCGATCATCCGTCCACCGCAGCGCTGGTGGTCGAGATCGCCGAGACCAGCCTGCGCTTCGACCGTGTTGTCAAAGGGCGGGTGTACGCCGCCGCCGGCATCGCGGATTACTGGATCGCGAACCTGCGCGATCGTGTGGTGGAGGTGTACCGCGAGCCGATTCGCGGCACACGCCGCGCGCGCTATGCTTCGGCGCACGTCGCGCATCCGGGCGAGACGCTCACGCCGCTCGCCGCACCGGACGCCCGCATCGCCGTCGACGAACTATTACCGTGAGGGGCCCCGAGACGGGCCCCTCACACTCCCCCATTAGCGTGAGGGGCCCCGACATGGCCCCTCACACTCCCCCATTAGCGTGAGGGGCCCCGAGACGGCCCCTCACACTCCCCCGTTATCGTGAGGGGCCCCGAGACGGCCCCTCACACTCCCCAACGCTCGGAAGCGCCCCGGCGAAGCCGTGGCGCTCCTCGACACCGGTCATCGCGCGGCGGGGATAATCACGACGAACTCGCCGCGCGGCGGCGTCGCGCGCAGGCGCGCGAGGTGCGCGACGGCGGGCGCGCGCACGATCTCCTCGAACTGCTTGGTCAGCTCGCGCGCGACGACGACCTCGGCGTCGCCGAAGACCTCCGCGACCGCCTCGAGGGCGGCCACGATGCGGTGCGGTGACTCGTAGACCACCACCGTCGTCTCCAGCGCGCGCAGCGCCTTCAGACGATTCAGCCGCTTACCGGGCTTCACCGGGAGGAAGCCGTCGAACACGAAACGGTCAGCCGGCACGCCCGCCGCCGACAGCGCGGTGGCCACCGCGGACGGCCCCGGCACCGGCACGACGTCGAGGCCCGCCGCGCGCGCGTCGCGCACGAGCAGGAAGCCGGGATCGGAGATCCCCGGCGTGCCGGCGTCGGTGACGAGGGCCACCGACGCGCCCTCGACCAGGCGCCGGAGGATCTGCGGGCCGCGCGCGAGCTTGTTGTGCTCGAAGTAGGAGAGCGTCGGCGTGTGGATGTCGAAGTGCGAGAGCAGCGCGCGCGTACGGCGCGTGTCCTCGCAGGCGATCAGGTCGACCTCGCGCAGCACGCGGAGCGCGCGCGCGGAGACGTCCTCCAGGTTGCCGATCGGAGTCGCGACGACGAAGAGAGTGCCGCGGGCGCTCAGGCTACGCGGACTGTTCGTGGGCTTCGGAGACCAGCACCGGCCGCTCGTGGTTCAGGATCACCTCGCGCGTGATGATGCACTCCTTGAGCCCCTGGATGGACGGCAGCTCGTACATGATCTCGAGCATGACCTCCTCCAGGATCGCGCGCAGGCCGCGGGCGCCCGTACCCCGCTTGAGCGCCTCCTTGGCGATGGAAGCCACCGCGTCGTCCGTGAACTTGAGGCGGACCTTCTCGAGGTCGAAGTACTTCTGGTACTGCTTGATGATCGCGTTCTTCGGCTCCTTGAGGATCCGCACCAGCGCCGCATCGTCGAGGTCGTGCAGGGTGGCGATGACGGGCAGGCGGCCGACGAACTCCGGGATGAGACCGTACCGCAGCAGGTCCTCGGGCTGGATCATCGCGAGCAGGTCGCCCACGCGCCGTTCCGTATGGCTCTTGATCTCGGCGCCGAACCCCATCCCGGATCGACCGACGCGGCTTTCGATGTTCTTGTCGAGTCCGACGAACGCGCCCCCGCAGATGAACAGCACATTCGACGTATCGACCTGGATGAACTCCTGGTGCGGGTGCTTGCGGCCGCCCTGGGGCGGCACGTTGGCGATGGTGCCTTCCAGGATCTTGAGCAGCGCCTGCTGGACGCCTTCGCCCGACACGTCGCGCGTGATCGACGGGTTCTCGGATTTCCGCGCGATTTTATCGATCTCGTCGATGTAGACGATTCCCCGCTCCGCTCGCTCGACGTCATAGTCGGCGGCCTGGAGCAAACGCAGAATGATGTTTTCCACATCCTCGCCGACGTAGCCCGCCTCGGTGAGCGTGGTCGCGTCGGCGATCGTGAACGGCACGCGCAGCATCTTGGCCAGCGTCTGGGCCAGCAGGGTCTTCCCGGAACCCGTGGGGCCGATCAAAAGAATGTTGGATTTCTGCAGCTCGACGTCACCATTGTCGTTGCCCGACTCGATGCGCTTGTAGTGGTTGTGGACGGCGACGGAGAGGATCTTCTTGGCGCGCTCCTGACCGACCACGTACTGGTCGAGGACGTTCTTGATCTCGGCGGGCTTGGGGAGCGAGCGGATCTCCCGCGACTTCTCCTCTTCCCACTCCTCGGCGATGATGTCGTTGCAGAGCTCGATGCACTCGTCGCAGATGTAGACGGTGGGCCCCGCGATCAGCTTACGGACGTCGTTCTGGCTCTTGCCGCAGAACGAGCACTTGAGGGTACCGTTGCCTTCGCGCGCCCGACCCGCCATCGCTGCCTTCCTTACGTCTGGACTTGCGCCGCCAGCGCCGCCGCTTCGCTGATCGCCCGCGTCGTAGGCTTGGAGGAGATGACTTCGTCCACGATTCTATAGTCCTTGGCCTGCTCGGCGGTCATGAAAAAGTCCCGATCGGTGTCCTTCTGGATCTTGTCCATCCCCTGGCCCGTGTGGTGCACGAGGATGCGGTTCAGCTCCTCGCGCATCCTCAATATTTCCCTGGCCTGGATGTCGATGTCGGTGGCCTGGCCCTGCACGCCACCCAGCGGCTGGTGGATCATGATGCGCGCGTGCGGCAGCGCGAAGCGCTTGCCCTTGGCGCCGGCGCACAGCAACAGGGCGCCCATCGACGCGGCCTGGCCCATGCAGATCGTCGAGATGGCCGGCTTCACGTACTGCATCGTGTCGTAGATGGCCATGCCCGCGGTGACGGAGCCGCCCGGCGAGTTGATATAGAGGTAGATGTCCTTGTCCGGGTCCTCGGCCTCGAGGAAGAGCATCTGCGCGATGACGAGGTTGGCCAGCTCGTCCTCGATGAACGTCGGCAGGAAGATGATCCGCTCTTTGAGCAGGCGTGAGAAGATGTCGAACGCGCGCTCGCCGCGGGGCGTCTGCTCGATCACCATCGGAACCAGGGCCATTGCTGCTCTCCTTCTATGCGCTGTCATGCGCGAACGGTCGCGTGTCCGATCAGGAAGTCGAGCGTTTTGCGCTCGCGGAGCCCTATCCGGAGCGCCTCGAGGTCTCCGCTCTTCTCCATCATACGCCGCACGGCCGGCGCCGGGCGCTGGCTGGCGCGGGCGATCTTTTCCACCTCGGCCTCCACCTCGTCGTCGGCGGGGACCAGCCCCTCCTTGTCGGCGATGGCCTCCAGCAGGAGCGCGCGCCGGACGCCCTGCTCCGCGCCGGGCCGCAGCTCGCCCACGAGCTTCGGGACGTCCCACTTCACACCGTCGGGGTCCACCCCCTGGCGCCGCAGCCGCTCGCGCGCGTGCTCGACCTGGTGCGCGATCTGGCGCATGACCAGGGCTTCGGGCACGGTGAACTCGTGATGCTGGAGCACGGCGCCCACGATCTTGTCCTCCAGCTCGCGCCGCTGCTCGGCCTCCCGCCGCGTCTCGAGTTGCTTGCGCACCTCGGCGCGGAGCGCGTCGAGGGTCGCGAACTCGCCGAGCGACTTCGCGAACTCGTCGTCGAGGGCGGGGAGGATCTTCTCCTTCACCTCGCTCACCTTGAGCGTGGCCGTCCCGCCCTTGCCGCGCAGCGACTCGAGGCGATGGTCGTCGGGAAAGCGCAGCGCCACGTCCTTCTGGTCGCCCGCCTTCATGCCGACGGCGGCCGCGTCGATCTCCGGCATCACGGCGCCGCTGCCGATCACGAAGTGATAGCCGTTGGCCGTCGTCGCGTCGTGCTCGTCAGGGCGCAGCGTGTAGTCGACCACCGCGAGGTCGCCGGACGCGGCCGCGCGGTCCACCGCGCGGAACTCCGCCTGCTGCTCGCGCATCTGCTCCAGGGCGGCCGCCGCCTCGTCGTCGCTCACGGCGGCGGGCGCGTGTTGCACTTCCACGCTCTTGTAGTCGGCCAGCGCGATGGCCGGCTTGACTTCCACGACGGCGACGAAGGACAGCGGCGCGTTCTCCTCGAGCTTGACCTCCTGCAGGTCGGGCTCGTTGACGGGATCGAGCCGCGCCTCGGTGAGGGCCTGCCGGTAGACGTCCGGGATGAGGTGCTCGGCCACTTCGCGCCGCACGTCGTCGGCGAAGTGCAGCTTCACGAGCGAGCGCGGCACGTGACCCTTGCGGAAGCCGGGCAGGCGCGCCTGCTTCTGGACGCGGCCGTACGCGCGCTCCCATTCTTTCTGAACGACGTCGGCGGGTGCCTCGACGGCCAGGCGCCGCTTGCAGGCCTCCAGCTCCTCGACCGCCACCTTCACGAACGCACCACGCTCACCGTCATCGGGGCTCCGAGTTGGTGCGAGAGGGGGGAGTCGAACCCCCAAGGGCTGTTAAACCCACCGGATCCTAAGTCCGGAGCGTCTGCCAGTTCCGCCACTCTCGCGAGATAGGCGCGACTACGCGCGTCCAGAGCATACCCAGCGCGGGGCGGGGTCGCAAGGATCGCCGCGTTTTGTCGAAATGCCGCGAGGATGCGGGGCTATAGTGGCGGGGCGAGGAGGGTTCTCAGGCGGCCCGGCGCCGGGTCTCGAGCTCGCGTCCGGTGTCGCGCCGCTCGAGGAAGGCGCGGTACTCGGAGCGGAAGCGCGTCGCGCACTCCGGACAGATCCCGTCGGTGAACCTCAGCCCCCAGCCGCTCCACGACACGACGCCTTCGACGAGCGGATAGCCGAAGTAGCGAGGGTGCCAGGCGCAGCGGCTCAGGAGCACGGGGACCTCCCGGCGTTCATGACGCCATAGCCCTGTGCAACGGATGTGCCCTGCCTCATCCGCACCGCAATCTCGCGCACTTGCCGCGCATTCCGCCCGGCCGGTACGGAAAATCTCTCCTCTCTCTCGCAGGCCGCGCTGGGAAAAACCTTCCGGCAGCCGGGACCCGCGTCCCGCGGGCATAATCGAACGTGACCTTGCGCACGATGTGGTCCCGCTGGGCCGCCCGCCTTCGCGACGTGAGAGAGGCTCGGCTCCTGGCGTGGGCGGGGACGCGGCGGCGCAGCGCGCTCGTCGCCCTCGGCCTCGCCGGCCTGGGCGGCCTGGCGCTGCTCGCGCTCCTCGTGTACTCCGCCGTCGAGCTGGCGCGCTTCGACCGCGTCGAGACGCGCCGCGCCGCGCTGGTCTACGCGGCGCCGCAAGCGCTGGCGGCCGGCGTCCAGATGAACATCGCCGACCTGGCGGGCACGCTGACGCGGCTGTCATACCGGGAGACGCAGGGCGCGCCGGACGCGCCCGGCCAGTTCCAGCGCGACGGGAGCGACTGGGAGATCTACCTGCGCGGGCTGCCGGGACTCAGCCGCGTCCAGCGCGTGCGCGTCGAGGTGAGCGACGACCGCATTCTTCGCGTCACGCGCGACGGGCTCGACATCGGCGCCGCCGCGCTGGAGCCCGAGATCCTGGCGAGCGCCGGCGATCGGCCGGGCGAGGACCATCGCCCGGTGCGGCTGCGCGACGTGCCGTTCAGCCTGCTGCAGGCGGTGCTGGCCGCCGAGGACCATCGCTTCTTCGACCACCCGGGCGTCGATCTCCGCGGCCTCGTGCGTGCGGCGTGGGTGAACTTCCGCGCCGGGCGGGTGGCCCAGGGCGGCAGCACGATCACCCAGCAGCTCGTGAAGAACCGCCTGCTCGATCCCAAGCGCACATTCATGCGCAAGCTGGACGAAGCGTGGCTGGCCACGCTCGTGGAGTGGCGCTACAGCAAGGAGCGGATCCTCGAGGCCTACCTCAACGAGGTCTACCTCGGGCAGCGCGGGCCGATGGCCATCCGCGGCGTTTCCTCCGCGAGCCGCGCCTACTTCCGCAAGGAGGTGCACGAGCTGACGGTGGCGGAGTCCGCGCTCCTGGCCGGCATGATCCGCGCGCCGAACACCTACTCGCCCTCCACCAATCCCGCGCGCGCACGGGAGCGGCGCGACGTCGTGCTCGGGCGCATGCGCGAGCTGGGGCGCCTGTCCGAGGCCGACTACCAGGAGGCGCGGCGCGAGCCCGTGCGGGCGCAGCTCGTGGTCGCGGCCACCCAGACCGCGCCCTACTTCGCGGACCACGTGCGTCAGGAGCTGGAGGCGCGCCTCGGCAGCGGCGCCCTCGACGCGCGCGACGTCCGCGTGTTCACCTCCCTCGATCTCACGCTGCAGCGCCTGGCCGAGAGCGCCGTCGAGCGTGGGCTCGCGCGGCTGGAGGCGAAGCGGCCGACGCTGCGCGGCAACGACGACGCCCATCGCCTGCAGGCGGCGCTGGTCGTCCTCGACCCCGCCACCGGCCAGATCCGGGCGCTCGTGGGCGGCCGCAGCTATCAGGCGAGTCAGTTCAATCGCGCCACGCTGGCGCACCGCCAGCCCGGCTCCGCGTTCAAGCCGTTCGTCTACGCCGCGGCGCTGACCGCGCCGCCCGGCGGCGGGCGCGGCTTCACGGCGGCGACGTTCCTCGACGACTCACCGCTGACGCTCACCGTGAACGGCGCGCCGTGGTCGCCGCGCAACTACGAGGACCGCTACCAGGGCCGCGTGACCGTGCGCGAGGCTCTCCAGCAGTCGCTCAATGCGGCCACCGTGCGCCTCGCGCAGGACGTGGGGCTGCCGACCATCGTGGAGCGCGCGCACGCGTTCGGGATCGAGAGCCGACTCGAGCCCGTGCCCGCCATGGCCCTCGGCTCCTTCGAGGTGACGCCGCTCGAGCTGGCGCGCGCGTATCTGCCGTTCCTCAACGGCGGCCAGCGCACGCCGCCCGCTCACGCGGTCCGCGCGGTCCAGGATCCCGGCGGCGCCCTCGACGTCGACGAGGAGCCGTCGAAGTCGGTGATGTCGCCGGCGGAGGCGTACCTCATGACCTCGCTGCTCGAGGGCGTGATCACCGCGGGCACCGGCGCCTCCGCGCGCGCGCTCGGCGTGACCGGCGCCGTCGCGGGCAAGACCGGGACGACCAACGACGGGCGCGACGCGTGGTTCGTCGGCGGCGCCCCGGGGCTGCTGGCCGCGGTGTGGGTCGGCTACGACAGCGGCGAACCGCACGGCCTCAGCGGGGCCGAGGGTGCCCTGCCGATCTGGGCGGAGTTCATGCGGCCCGCGCTCGAGAGCGTCGCCAGCCAAGGCTTCACCGTGCCGTCGGGCGTGACGTTCGTCGAGATCGATCTCACCAACGGCAAGCTCGCGAACCGCTTCTGCCCGCGCACCGGGAAGGAGGTCTTCCTCAACGGCACCGAGCCCGAGGCCTGCCGCGAGCACGGTGGCCTCGGCGACCGCGTGGGGGACTGGTGGAACCAATTCCGCGGCTGGCTGCGGCGCTGACCCTCGTGGCGCTCGCGGCGGCGGCGTGCGCGCCGACGCGCCGGCAGCCCCCGACCGCCCCGTCGGCGCCGACACCGACTCCGCCCGGGGCGCGCGCGCTGCCGCCGGAGGCGCGCGCCGTCTGGACGGGCACGGCCTCGTGGTACGGCGAGGCCCACCACCGCAAGAAGACGGCGAGCGGCGAGCCGTTCGACATGCACGCGCTCACCGCGGCGCACCGCACGCTGCCGTTCGGCACGCGCGTGCTGGTCACGAACCTCGCCAACGGGCGCGCGGTCGAGGTGCGCATCAACGATCGCGGCCCCGTCGTGCGCGACCGCATCATCGACCTTTCCTACGGCGCCGCCCGCGCGCTCGACGCGGCGGGCACCGGCGTCTTCCGCGTGCGGATCGCCGTCCTCGAATAGGTCCGTATACTGAGCGTGAGCATGACGCTCCGGTCCCACCTGATCACCCTCGTCGTGGTGGCCGTCCCGCTGAGGGTCAGACCCGGGCCGGCTCCGCCCGCATCTCGCCGAAGACGCGCGAGGCCACGATGAGGGCGTCGCGCGCGAACGGCGCGCCGACGTAGCCGGTGAGCTGGATCAGCGCCTCCGTCAGCTCCTCTTCCGTCCAGCCCTGCCGCAGCGCCATGCGGAGATGGATGGCCAGCTCGGGCTCGCGTCCCGTCGCCGCGTCGGAGACGACGCACACGAGCGTGCGCGTCTTGAGGTCGAGGCCGGGGCGCGTCCACAGCATGCCGAAGATCGCCTCCGTCGCCACGTCGATGAACTTGCCCATGACGGGATCGGCGTAGACCGTCTTCGTCGAGCGGTCGACGAACGCGTCGCCCAGCAGCCGCCGCCGCATCTCCGCGCCCTTCCGGTACGTTTCGCTGTCCTTCATCGGGGGCCTCTCTTTCCGCAGTGCGGCCATTCGGATTTCGCGGGGCTGGGGCCCCGCCGTCCGAGGCGAGCCTATGAACGAGCCGAGAGACACGCAGGATATACTGCGACGCCATGACGGGCCTGCGCTTCGGCCAACCCGCGCCAGAGTTCTCGCTGCCGGCCGGCACGGGCGGCGAGGTGCGCCTGGCGGACTTTCGCGGCCGCGACGTGGTGCTCATCTTCTACTGCTTCGACTGGGGCAGCATCTGAACGCCCGAGCTGAGCGACCTCGTCGAGGTCGCCGAGCGCGCGCGCGAGCGCGGCGCTGCCGTGCTCGCGATCAGCGGCGACAGCCCCGCCTGTCACGCGGCCTTCGCGGCGGCGCGGAAATTCCCGTTCCCGCTGCTGAGCGACCTCCACCGGAGCGTCATCGACGCGTACGGCGTGCTCGACGCGGACCGCAACGTCGCCTGGCGCTCGACGTTCGTGATCGACCGCGACGGCGTCCTGCGCTGGGGCCAGGCCGGCGACCGCCAGATGGTGCGCGACGGCGCCGAGATCCTGCGCGTCCTCGAGCTGATCGGCCGTCTGCGCTGACGGCTGTTCGAGCCCGCAGCCGAAAGGCGAGGCGCACCTGTGATGCGATCGCTGGCATCCGCCATGCGCGAGTTCCGGCCACGCTCACGCGAAGGAGGGGTTCGCGTGGCACGGGTTCGGCGCTCACCGCGACTGCGCCCGGCAGGAAGAAGCGCGCGAGACTTCGGATCGTCTAGACAACGACGATGTAATCCGTACAAGTACCTCAGGAATTCAGGAGAATTTTTTTCAGGGCTACCTTTTGGCGGGGGGCGGCGTAGTGTGGCGGCAGTGATCGATCCACCGCCCAGGAGGGGCGTTAGTGGCAGGCAGCAAACCGTCCGCGGCCACCGTCGACTTGACGGGTGTTCATGTCCTGATCGTCGAGGACGACGAAGACAGCAGGCAGCTTTTGGCGACTTTTCTCGAATACTGTGGCGCGCTCGTCACGATGTGCCACTCGACGGAGTCGGCGCTTGAGGACCTCGCCGAATACCGGCCCCACGTGATCGTCTCGGACCTCTCGCTGCCCGGCGCCGACGGCCTGCAGTTCATCCGCGCGCTGCGCCGGCTCGAGCCGGAGGCGGGCGGCGACGTCCCCGCCATCGCCGTCAGCGCGTACGACAAGGACTTCACCGCGATCGAAGCGAGAACGGCGGGGTACACCGGCTACCTCGCGAAGCCCGTCAACCTCGACGATCTCGTGACTCTGGTTCACGACCTGGTGAACCCCTGATGACACCGACGCGGCCGGCCATGCTTCCCGATCTGACGGGACTGACGATCCTCGTCATCGAGGACAACTTCGACGCGCTGAACCTCATCCGCGCGATCCTCGACACCGCGGGCGCGCACCCGCTGCTGGCGACGCACACCGGCCAGGCCCGCGAGTACCTCCGCACGCGCAAGGCTCACCTGATTCTGTGCGACCTCAACCTGCCCGGCGAGGACGGCACGCAGTTCATGGCGTGGCTGCGCGCGCGCCCGCCGGCAGAGGGCGGCGACATTCCCGCCATCGCCATCACCGCGCACTACGAGGACTTTCCCGTCTCCGGCGCGCGCGGGTTCACGGCCTATCTGCGCAAGCCGCTCCAGATGGACCGGCTGTGCCGCACGATCGCCGCGCTCTGCGGCCGCGACGCCGCCGATGCAGGCGAGGCGTCGGCCGGCGCCGCCTCGCTCTGATCAGCCGACCAGGTTCTCGGGCGGCTCGCCACGCGCGGTGCGGCGGATGTTCTCCGCGATGAGCCGCGCGCGCGCCTGCAGCATCCCCTCCGTCCAGCCCGACACGTGCGGCGTCATGAGCACGTTCGGCAGCGTGTGGAACGGCTGGCGCGCGGGCAGCGTCGGCGCCGCGTCGGTCGGATAGCGATACCAGACGTCGAGCGCGGCCGCGGCGATCGCGCGCTCCGCGAGCGCCCGGTACAGCGCCGCCTCGTCGACGATCTCCGCGCGCGCCACGTTCACGAGCACGGCCGTCGGCTTCATCGCCCGGAGCTGCGCCTCGCCGATCAGCCCGCGCGTGGCGGCGGTGGCCGGCATCGTGATCGCGAGGTAGTCGGAGCGTCGGAGCACCTCGTCGAGAATCTCCAGGCCCCCGAGCAGCGCGAGCCCGTCCGGCGCGGAGCGCGCGACGTCACGACGGATCGCGCAGATGGCCATGTCGAACGCCCGGGCGCGCCGGGCCAGCGCCTGGCCGATGTGCCCGTAGCCGAGAATGCCGAGGGTCTTGCCGGCCAGCTCCGGCCACGGCGGCGGCGGCGCGGTGCCGACGGCCCACTGGCTCTCCCAGGCTCCACGCCGGAGCGCCGCGTCGAGCCGCACGAAGCCGCGCGTGAGCGCGAGCATCGCGCCGAGCACGTATTCGGCGATGCCGACCTCGTGGCCGTACGCGTTGGCGAGGGCCGTCCCCGCGGGCAGCGCGGCGCGGTCGATCCGCTCGAGGCCCGCGCCGGGCACCTGCACGAGCTTCAGCCGTCCCGCCGCCGCGCCCATCTCGCGGGTGAACGCCATCGTCACCAGCACGTCCACGTCGCCGAGCTTGCCCACGATGCCGGCCTCATCGGCGACGACGACCTCGCACGGGAGGCCGAGGTGGGCCCGCACGGGGGCCTCGAGGCTGGCGGCAAAGGTTCCGGCGAAGGCGACGGCAAGCATGGCGGCTCCTCCCCAGCCTGATCCTCGGCGGGAGCCGGCGCCAGATCAATTACCCGGCACGTAGGCCACGGCGACCGGCGCGTCCGCCGTCCGAATTCGAGAGCAAGGAGCGGAGTGCCGGCAGGCGCGCGATGGCCGAGGATGAGGACACGAAAAGGAGGCATCATGGTGAGCGTGGCGACGAAACATCCAAACGGTTCCCCGGCGTTCTCCAGCGACCCCGGGCGGTGGGCGGCCGTCGTCCGACGCGACCGGCGCGCTGACGGCGTCTTCTATTACTCCGTCCGCACGACCGGCGTGTATTGCCGGCCCTCCTGCGCGGCGCGTCTGGCCCGGCGCGAGAACGTGCGCTTCCACGCGACGTGCGCGGACGCCGAGCGTGCGGGCTTCCGGCCGTGCAAGCGCTGCCGCCCGGACAGCCCCGGGCTCGTCGAGGCGCGCGCCGAAGCGGTGGCCCGGGCGTGCCGCCTCATCGAGACGGCCGAGGAGGTGCCGAGCCTCGACGCCCTGGCGGACGCCGCCGGCCTCAGCCGCTTCCACTTCCATCGCGTCTTCAAGACGACCACCGGGCTCACGCCCAGGGCCTACGCGGCGGCGCACCGCGCGCGGCGCGTCCGCGACGAGCTGTCGCGCAGCGACTCCGTGACCGACGCGATCTACGGCGCGGGCTTCAACTCGAGCGGCCGCTTCTATGCGACGGCGTCGGAGGTGCTCGGGATGACGCCGACCGACTTCCGCGCCGGCGGCGACGGCGCCGCGATCCGGTTCGCGGTCGGCGAGTGCTCGCTCGGCTCCATCCTCGTGGCCGCCACCGAGCGCGGCGTCTGCTCGATCCTGCTCGGCGACGATCCGGACGCGCTGGCGCGTCAGCTCCAGGACCGATTTCCCAAGGCGCGGCTGATCGGCGGTGACCGCGACTTCGAGCGGCTGGTCGCGAAGGTGGTCGGCTTCGTCGAGGCGCCCGCGCTCGGCCTCGACCTGCCGCTGGACGTGCGCGGCACCGCGTTCCAGCAGCGCGTGTGGCAGGCGCTGCGCGAGATCCCCGCCGGCGCCACGTCGACGTATACGAAGATCGCCGCGCGCATCGGCGCGCCGAAGGCCGTGCGGGCGGTGGCGCGCGCGTGCGCGTCGAACACCCTCGCGGTGGCCATTCCCTGCCACCGCGTCGTGCGCCACGACGGCGGGCTCTCGGGCTACCGCTGGGGCGTCAAGCGCAAGCGCCTGCTGCTCGAGCGCGAAGCCGTCTCGTAGCGCCCATGGTCAAAGGGGGCCTCGAAGGGCCCCCTTTACCCCCAATCGCTCGGAGGCGCCCCGGGGAACCCGGGGCGCCCCTCGTTCCACTGAGCATCCCCGGCCATCTAAGCATCCCCGGCCATGGTGAGGCCGTGGATGAAGCGGTCGATGACGACGTTGAAGAGCACGGCCGCCGGCACTCCGACGAGGAGACCGCCGGCCATCAGCGAGCCCCAGAAGTAGATGTCGCCCCGGATCAGCATGGTCGGCAGCCCCACCGTGACGACTTTCTGATCCACGGGCGCGGCCATCACGACCGCGTAGAGATACTCCTGCATCGCGAGCGTGAACGCGAAGATCGCGATGGTCGCGATTCCGGGACGGCTCAGGGGCAGGACCACGTGCAGGATCGCGCCGACGCGCCCGCAGCCGTCCACCCACGCCGCCTCCTCGATCTCCGGCGGCAGGCCGCGCAGGAAGCCGAACATGAGCCAGGTGGCGATCGGGATGGTGAAGGTCGGGTAGACGAGCACCAGCGCCCACCACGAGTCGAAGAGCCCGAGCTGGCCGATCACGTACGTGAGCGGCAGGAAGAGGATGATCGGCGGCACCAGGTAGGTCATGAAGATCGCGGTCGCGGTGTGGCCCGCGCCGGGCAGCCGCAGCCGCGCCAGCGCGTAACCGGCCGGCACCGCGGTGGCCACCGTGATCACCACCACGCACACCGACACCATCGCCGTGTTCACGAACCACGTGCCGAACCACGTCTGCGTGAACAGCAGGTGGAAGTGCTTGAGCGTCGGCGGCTCGTAGAACCAGAAAGGAATGCCGCGCATCGAGTAGAGGTCGCGCTCGTGCTTGAAGGCGGTGATCACCATCCAGAGAACGGGGAACAGCGCGATGAAGAGAAACGGCGCCAGCCCCGCGTAGATCAGGACGCGCTTCATCCACGACATGATAAGGTCTCCGCGCGGAGGTCCCCATGGCGATCTGGCTCGGACTCCTTCTGATGCTGGCGGCGGCGCCGGCCGGACCCATCGGCGCGCAGGCCGCCGAGATCAAGCTCATCAGCACGATCGGCGTGCGGTCGGCCAACGTGCTGAAGCGGCAGATCGAGGGCGGCGAGCCGTTCGACCTCGCGATCATGACCGCCGCCGCGTCCGTCTACGAGGCGAAGGGCCTCGAGCCCGGGCCGAACTTCCAGGCCGCGCCGTGAGCGACGTCGGCATCCATCCGGTTTCCGGCGCCCTCGGGGCCGAGATCTCCGGCGTGGATCTCTCGAACGCGCTCGACGACCAGACGCTCGGCGTGCTGCGCCGCGCGTGGCTCGAGCACCTCGTCCTCCTGTTCCGCGATCAGCCGCTCACGCCGCCACAGTTCCTCGGCTTCGCGCGGCGCTTCGGCGAGATCATCGAGTACCCGTTCGTGAAGGGGCTCGAGGAGTATCCGGAGATCATTCCCGTGGTGAAGCTCGAGCACGAGCGGATCAACTTCGGCGGCGTCTGGCACTCCGACACCGCGTACCTCGACGTCCCGCCCATGGCGAGCATGCTGCTGGCCCGCGAGGTGCCCCCGGTGGGCGGCGACACGCTGTTCGCGAACATGTACCTCGCCTACGAGACGCTCTCCGACGGCATGAAGCGGCTGCTCGACGGGCTGCGGGCGGTCAACAGCTCGGCGAAGGCCGACGCCTCGCGCACGCGCGAGGACCGCATCGCCGAGCGCGGCCGCGACGACGCGCGCACGCTGTACGAGGCGTCGCACCCCGTCGTGCGCGTGCACCCCGAGACCGGGCGCCCGGCGCTCTACGTCAACGTCGCCCACACCGTACGCTTCGAGGGGATGACGGAGGAGGAGAGCGCGCCCATCCTCGCCTATCTCTACCGCCACCAGGTCCGGCCGGAGTTCACCTGCCGCTTCCGCTGGCAGCCGGGCTCGCTCGCGTTCTGGGACAACCGCTGCGCCCAGCACAACGCCGTCAACGACTACGCCGGCCACCGCCGCCTCATGCACCGCATCACCCTGGCCGGCGACGTGCCGGCCGGCGCGACGTAACGCTCCCGCCCGCGCGCGGCTCGGACGCCCGGGCACCACGTCCGGACGGGCAGTGATCGTGCTGATCGGGGCGAAGCGCGGCGTGGCCGCGCTCGGCGTGCGCCTGCCACCACGGCACGAGACCGAGTCGGTCCACTGCTGGAGGGGAAGTGGGAGTAGGGGCAACGAGCGGTAGGCCGCGCGCCAGCCTGGCGCAGGCGGTGCCAATTCGTTCGTGACGCGCTGGCGCGGCCTTCGGCGATCCGCTCAATGGCGCGGCCATCCACGTGGCATCGACTTTGCCACAGTGCCGCGCCATGCGATCACGTGTCGCGCTCACGAGCCCCCGGGTGTACTTCCCGTTCGCCCGTCTTGCCCTCTGCGCCGACTGCGAGGTCTGCTTCGAGATCGGTCTCGAGGCCTGTCCCGCCTGCGGGGGCCGGACGTGGTCACCCCTGTCCCGTCTCATCGGACAGGCCTCCGACGGGGCCATCGTGCGGGCCGTGCGCGCCGTGGTGGCCGAGACGCGCGGCGGCGCGGCGACCCGCGGCGACGCGCATCACCTGGTCATCGTCTCCCGCGATCAGCCCAAGCTCTTCGACATGCTCCGCCGCGAGCTCCACGCCAGCGAGACGGTCACCGTCATCCTCGACCGGCGTGGCGGCCGGCCGCAGCCGGCGCTCGCGCGGATGAACCTGCGCTGGCGCAACGTCGACCGCCAGATCGCCGCGCTCGGCTGGGCCATCGTCCGCTCGGACCTCATCACCGCAAAGCGGTAGCCCGCTCCCCGGCCGTCGGGGACTTGCCGCTCGGCCCTGACGGGGCGCTTGCGGTGCGCGTCGGGCGCGTGCTGTAATCCCACGATCTTCGCGACCGATGAGCGGCGAGCAAGGCCACACCCTCGACATCGACTCGGTGACCCACCGGTACGGTCCCGTCACCGCCGTCGCCGACGTGTCGCTGGCCGTGCGGGCCGGCGAGATCGTGGCGCTCCTGGGCCCCTCGGGCTGCGGCAAGACGACGCTGCTGCGGGTCGTCGCCGGGTTCGTTCGACAGAGCGCGGGATCGGTGCGGATCGACGGCAAGGCGATCGACCATCTGCCGGCGAATCTGAGAAATGTCGGGATCGTCTTCCAGAGTTACGCGCTCTTTCCCCACATGACGGTGGCCCACAACGTCGCCTACGGGCTGCAGGCGCGCGGCGTGCCGCGCGGGGACGTGCGGCGCGCCGTCGAGCGCTTTCTGGAGGTGGTCCGCCTCACCGACTTCCGCGACCGTCTACCGCGCCAGCTGTCCGGCGGCCAGCAGCAGCGCGTGGCCGTCGCGCGCGCGCTGGCGGTGGCGCCCACCGTGATGCTGCTCGACGAGCCGTTCAGCGCCCTCGACAAGGGGCTGCGTCTGGACATGCAGATCGAGATCAAGCGGCTGCAGCGGCAGTTCGGCCTGACCGCGATCCTCGTGACGCACGACCAGGACGAGGCGATGAGCGTCGCCGACCGGATCGCCGTCATGAACCACGGGCGCGTCGAGCAGTTCGACACGCCGATCGCCGTCTACGACCGCCCGGCCACGCTCTTCGTGAGCGGGTTCATCGGGACGACCAATCTCCTGCGCGGGCGGGCCCTCGAGTCCGCGAACGGCACGACCCTGGTCGAGCTCGAGGCCGGCGCGAAGCTCACGGTGCCGACCGATCGCGCCTTCGCGGCGGGCGCCGCGGTGATGCTCTCGGCCCGGCCGGAGCAGCTCCGCCTGCACGCCGAGGCGGCCGCCGGTCGCTGGCGCGTGCACCGGCGCCTCGCCGTGCCGCTGGGGCCCAACACCATGCACGATCTCGAGACGCGCGACGGCGTCACGCTGAAGCTGGTCGAGCCCAGGCTGGGGCCGTCGGTGGAGCCGACCGGAGACGCGTGGTGCGGCCTGCGCCCCGACGCGCGTCCCGGCCTGTTCGACATCGCGACCTCGACGTGACAAAGGAGGACGTATGACGCACGCACGCTTCACCCGACGTCAGTTTCTCGCCGCCGCGGCGGCCACGGCCGGAGCGCTGGCCATCGGACGACCCGCGCGCGCCAAGGGCTCCGTCACCGCGGCGATGTATCCCGGAACGTGGGAGGAGGCCTTCCGCGCGCACGTGGTCCCCGCGCTCAAGAGCGCCCACGACGTGGATCTGGAGATGACGCCGCTGTTCGCGGTCGACCAGATCGCCAAGGCGCAGGCGGCGCGCGGCGCGCCGCCGTTCGACGCCTTCGTGCTCGATCCAGGCCCCCGCGTCACCGGCATCGATCGCGGGCTCTTCGAGAAATTCGAGGCCCGGCGGCTCAAGAACGTCGGCCGGCTGCCCGCGGGCATGGTCGACGACTGGGGCGTCACCGTGGCGGCCCAGGTCGTCGGCATCGGCTACAACCCCAAGAAGCTGCCGAGACCGAAGAGCTGGACCGATCTGCTGAAGGACCCCTGGGTCTCGCGCCTCGGGATGACGGGCTTCCAGACCACGTACGGCACCGTGTCGATCATCGAGATCGCCAAGCAGTTCGGCGGCTCGGAGACGAACGTCGAGCCGTTCTTCGTCGAGATCAAGAAGGTGCTGTCCAAGGTCGCGGCCATCGGAGCGCCGGCGTCGATGCCCGCGCTGTTCCAGCAGGGGCAGTGCGACATCACCTACACCAACACGCAGACGGTGGCCACCCTGCGCGGACGCGACGTCGACATCGAGTTCGTGAAGCCGGAGAGCGGCGCCGTCGCGTTCTTCACGACCATGCACGTCGCCAAGGGCTCGCGCGAGGGCGAAAACGCCTACAAATACTTCGACACGGTCATCAGCGCGCCCGTGCAGTCCGCGCTGATGCAGCCGCCGAACAACTTCATCCCGGTGAATCGCGACGTGAAGCTGGCGGCCGCCCTGCCCATGGCCTCGCTCGACGAGATGGCGAAGTTCGTGCGGCACGACTGGTCGAAGATCAATCCACTCCGCGCCGCCTGGATCGAGCGCTTCAACAAGGAAGTCGCCAAGTGACCGTCCGTGTCCGACCGGCCGAGTGGCAGCTCGCGCTGCCGCTCGCGCTCGCCTACGCGGCGTTCTTCCTCGTCCCGCTGCTGCTCCTCATCGGGGTCAGCGCGTTCGACGACGAGAAGATCACCACGCTCGGCTTCGCGCAGTGGCGCCGGTTCCTCGCCGACCCCTTCACCTGGAAGGTGATCGTCGACACGGTGAAGCTCGGGGGCCTCACCGTCGCCGCCACGGCGCTCGTCGGCTATCCGGTGGCGCTCGTGTACCTGGGCGCGGGCCCACGCTGGCAGCGGGTGATCCTCTTCGTCGTGATCCTGCCGCTGCTGACGTCGGTCGTGGTCCGGACGTTCGCGTGGATCGTGATCCTCGGGCGCGAGGGCGTCATCAACCAGGCGCTGCTGTGGCTCGGCCTGGCGCCGGCGCCGCTGCGCCTCTTGCAGACCGAGCACGGGCTCGTGATGGCCCTGACCCAGATCGAGATGCCCCTCCTGCTCCTGCCGTTGCTCAGCGTCATGTCGCGGATGGACCCGAGCCTGCGCGACGCCTCCGCCGCGCTCGGCGCGTCGAAGTGGCGAACGCTCGTCCGCGTGACACTGCCGCTCAGCCTGCCCGGCCTCGTGGCGGGGTGCATGCTGGTGTTCGCGAGCTCCACCACCGCGTTCATCTCGCAGTTCGTCATCGGCGGCAACCGCCTCGTCTACCTGCCGCTGCTCATCTGGCAACAGTCGCTCGTCGTGTACAACTGGCCGCTCGCGTCGGTGGCGGCGCTGACGCTCCTCGTCTCCGTCGGCCTCGGCGTCACCGCCATCGCCGCCGTGGGCCGGCGCAGCCGGGCCTACGCGGTCTAGCGATGCGGGCGAAGGACCTCTCCTACTCCGTCGTCATCGGCCTCCTGGCCGGGCTCGGGTTCCTCATTCTGATCGGGCCCGTCGTGATCGTTCTGCTGACGTCCTTCACCCAGGGGCGCTCGATCAGGTTCCCGCCCTCCGGGTTGTCGCTCCAGTGGTACCAGCTCCTGTTCGACTCCGTGCGCTCGAGCCAGATCCACCGCGCCGCCCTCAACAGCCTCGAGGTCGCGGTGGTGGCGATGGTGGGCGCGACGGTCCTGGCCACGCTCGCCTCGGTGGCCCTCGCCCGCCGGTCCGGGACGTGGGTCCGCGCGCTCGACACGTTCTTCATGTCGCCGCTGATCCTCCCCATGCTCGCCTTCGGACTGGCGGCGCTCATGTACTTCACCTTCATGGGCTTTCGTCCCTCGCTGGCGCTGATCGCGATCGGCCACGTCGTCGTGGTGGCCCCGCTGGCCCTGCGAACGACCTCGGCGAGCATGTCGCAGCTCGATCCCGCGCTGCTCGAGAGCTCGGCCAGCCTCGGGGCGAGCTGGCTCTATACGTTTCGCCGCGTCACGCTGCCGGTGATCGCGCCGGGCATCGCGGCCGGCGCCTTCCTCGCCTTCGTCGGCTCGCTCGACAACGTGCCGATCTCGCTCTTCCTGGCAGGGCCGCGCAGCGACATGCTGCCGATTCGCATGTGGGGAATGATGGAGAGCACGCTCGACGTGCGCGTCGCCGCCGTGTCGGGCGTCCTGATCGCCACCGTGCTCGTCCTCATGCTCGTCATGGAGCGCGTGGTCGGGCTGACCCGGCGGCTCCGAGACTGAAACGATGCATCACCAACGAGTCCCGTTGGGGGGTGTCGGGGGAGCGGTCGCTCTCCCCGACGGTGAAGGAGACATCATGCGCATCATCGCGGAGAGCCTGACCGAGAAGGCGTTCGCCCCCTATGGCGACCTGCTGGCGGCGCCCGCGGAGTTCGGCCGAGCGTATTTCGACGAGGGGCTGCGGACGAGCCGGGCCACGGCCTGGCCGAGCCTGTCGGTCTCGCACGTGCGGCCGCTGCCGAGCCTGCCGCTCGAGGCCAGGGTGATGGAGCGGCACGAGTTTTCGTCGCAGAGCTTTCTGCCGCTCGACGTCGCGCGCTGGCTCGTGGTCGTCGCGCCGGCGGGGGCCGACGGCGGACCCGATCCCTCGCGCGCCGTGGCGTTCCTCGCGGGGCCGGGCCAGGGCGTCACGTACCACGCGGGCACGTGGCACCACCCGCTGACCATCCTCGATCGGCCGGCACGCTTCGCGGTGGTCATGTGGCGCGACGGGACCCGCACGGACGAAGAGTTCCGCACGCTCGCCGCGCCGTTCACGGTCGAGCTGCCAGGAGGATGAGCGCCATGCCGCGAGCCTACGACCGCGACCTCATCGGATATGGACCGACCCCCCCGGACCCCAAGTGGCCCAACGGCGCACGCGTGGCCGTCAACTTCGTCATGAACTACGAGGAAGGCTCGGAGCCATCGGTGCAGGACGGTGAGGGCCACTCGGAGAGCGGGCTCACCGAGGCGCACGCCCTGAATCAGATCGCGAAGGGCCGCGACCTCGCGGCCGAGACCATGTTCGAGTACGGAAGCCGTGTCGGCTTCTGGCGCCTGATGCGCCTGTTCCAGGAGCGCCGCCTGCCCCTGACCGTGTTCGGCTGCGCGCTCGCCATCGAGCGCAATCCGCCGGCGGCGGCCGCGATCCGCAAGGCCGGCGTCGACGTGTGCAGCCACGGCTGGCGCTGGATCAAGCATTACGAGCTGTCGCGCGCGACCGAGCGTCAGCACATCGCCAAAGCCGTCGCGTCGTTCGCCAAGACGATCGGCGAGCGGCCGCTCGGCTGGTACTGTCGCTACGGACCGAGCGTCAACACGCGCGAGCTGCTCGTCGAGGAGGGCGGCTTCCTCTACGACTCCGACGCGTACAACGACGAGCTCCCCTACTGGACGACGGTGAAGGGCCGCCCGCACCTCGTCGTCCCCTACTCGCTCACCAACAACGACGGGAAATACGCCGGCTGGACCGGGACGTCCGATCAGTGGTTTTCGTTCATCAAGGATGCGTTCGACATGCTCTACCGCGAAGGGGCCCGGCATCCGAAGATGATGTCCGTGGGCCTGCACATGCGCCTCATCGGCCACCCGGCGCGCGCGGTGGGCCTGGAGCGTCTGCTCGACTACCTGGGCCAGCAGCACGGCGTCTGGATCACGCGCCGGATCGACATCGCGCGCCACTGGATCGCCACCCACCCGTACCCGGGCCCGGCCCCGACGAAGGCCACCCCGCGAGCCCGACGCTAACAACCGGTTTGGGGGGCCATCTCGGGGCCCCCCATGTCACTAGTCCGCGGCCGCCATCGCGCCGCCGTCGGCGACGATGGCGGCGCCCGAAATGAACGAGGCGTCGTCGGAGGCGAGGAAGAGCGCGCAGCGCGCGATGTCCTCGGGCTCGCCGACGCGCCCGAGCGGGATGCCGCGGCCCTCCTTCGCGGCGGATTCCACGCGGTCCACGATGTCCGCGGTCAGGCGCGTGCGGATCGTCCCCGGGCAGATGGCGTTGACCCGGATGCCGTCGCGGCCGTACGACGCCGCCATCGCGCGGGTGAGCGCGAGCACGGCGCCCTTGGACGCGGCATACGCATGGCTCGGCCGCTCGGCCGAGCCGCGGAAGGCGGAGACCGAGGCGATGTTGACGATGGCGCCGCCGGCGCCGCGCATGTGCGGCACGGCTGCGCGGCTCACGAGATAGATCGCGCGCACGTTGACGTCCTGCGCGAGGTCCCAGTGCTCGAGCGAGATGCTCTCGACGGTGCCGCCGACGACCATCGTGCCGACCCCGGCGTTGTTGAGTACCACGTCGAGGCGGCCGAACGCCCGCACCGCGCGCCCCACCACCGCCGCGCAGTCGTCGGGGTTCCCGAGATCGGCCGCGATCGCCGCCACCTCGCCGCCGGCCGCGCGCACGTCCGCCTCGGTGCGCGCCAGCTCGGGCTCGCGCACGTCGACGAGGGCGACGCGCGCCCCCGCCCGCGCGAAGAGCAGCGCGCTGGCGCGGCCGATGCCCGTCGCCGCGCCCGTGATGATGGCCGCCCTGCCCGTCAACACGCCGCTGTCGGCGAGTCCCATCACGCCATCTCCTCGAATCCGGTCTCGGCCGCCCACGCCTGGATGCCGCGACGGAACGCGAGGCCGCCCATCGGCATGATCACCGCCTCGAGGGCCTCGAGGATCTCGCGCGGCGTCGCCCCCTCCCGGAGCGCCACCCGGACGTGGGCGCGGATCTGATCGACGTCCGCGCGCAGGGCCGCCTCCACCGCGATCTGCAGCAGCTCCTTCGTCTTGCGGTCCAGCAGGCGCGGGCCGGTGTAGGTGGCCTCGATGAAGGCGGCGTACTTCTCGACCCACTCGGGGTCGGCCGCGGCCAGGATGCGGTGCATCTCCAGCTCGTACCCGCGCCGCCGGCGCACCTCGTCGGCCTCATCACGATTCATGAGGCGGAGTATACTGGCGCACGCGAACAGGGTGCGGCATCTCCTGACCCCCCGAAGCGCCACGGCGCAGGAGCACAACGATGATTGCTGCCCGCAAGCTCGGCCACCTCGTGCTGAAGGTTCGCGACGCCCGAAAATCCAGGGATTTCTACACCCGCGCCCTCGGCCTCAAGGTCGCCCACGAGGACCTCGAGCGCGGCGCGGTCTTCCTCAGCTTCGGCGAGCAGCACCACGACCTGGCGCTCTTCCAGCTCGCCACCGGGGAGGCGCCCGACGCCCGGCAGCCCGGTCTGCACCACTCGGCCTGGCAGCTGGGCAGCTTCGCGGAGCTGCAGGCCGCGCATCGCGAGCTGCGCGAGCTCGGCATCGCCGTGGAGTCCACCATCGAGCACAACGTGACCCGCAGCGTCTATTTCCACGACCCCGACGGCAATCGCGTGGAGCTCTACTGCGACATGGTCGAGGACGGCTTCGACGCCATGCGCACGATGGGGCCGCGGCGGGACGAGATCGACATCGAGACGGGCCAGGTCGTGGGCCGCGGAAAGGAATACGTGTGATGAGCGAGACGAGCCAGCGCTTCAGCGTGAGCCGGGGCGAGAAGGCGGTCTACAAGACCGGGCTGCGCAGCTTCATGGAGTATCGCGACCTCGGCATCGAGCAGGCGACGCACGGACAGTTCCGCGCCCACGTGATCCGGATCAAGAGCGGCTCGGCCGGCGCCCACGAGCTGCACACGACCGGCCTGCACCAGCACAAGTGCGACTTCCAGATGTTCTACGTCCTCAGGGGCTGGATGAAGTTCGTCTACGAGGGCCAGGGGGAGCAGACGTTCCACGCCGGCGACTGCGTGCTGCAGCCGGCCGGCATCGTGCACAACGAGCTCGACTGCTCCGACGACGTCGAGATCCTGGAAATCTACTCGCCCGCCGTGCACCCGACGCTGGTGGTCGAGACGATGCCCGAGGCGTCCGCGGCGCGCTGACCCGCGCGGCATGATCTCGGAGCGCGTTCGGGGCGACGGGGTGTTTCCGCCCGCCGCCTACGAGCGGGACGACGAGTCGTCGGACGAGGGGTTCTACGCGACCGCGCGCAAGGTCGTCCACATCGACGAGGGCACCATCGCCGCCCTCGGCCGGCTGTACGCGGAGGTGATACCGGCGGGCGGGCGATTGCTGGATCTGATGTCCAGCTGGCGCAGCCATCTCCCACGTGATCATGCGACGGGCGACGTCGTGGGGCTCGGCCTGAACGCCGAGGAGATGGCCGACAACCCGCAACTGGCCAAGCACGTCGTCCACGACGTGAATCGCGATCCGCGCCTGCCGTTCGCTGACGACGAGTTCGACGGCGCCATGTGCGCCGTCTCGATCCAGTACGTGATCCACCCGGTGCAGCTCTTCCAGGAGATCCGCCGCGTGCTGCGGCCGGGCTCGCCCTTCGTGGTGTCCTTCTCCAACCGGTGCTTCCCCACCAAGGCGGTCGCCGTCTGGCTCGGCACGACCGACGCGCAGCACCTCACGCTCGTCCGCGCCTACTTCGAAGCCGGCGGCGGCTGGACGGACGTGCGCGACGAGGACCGGTCGCCCGGCGGCGGGGATCCGCTGTACGCGGTGTGGGCGCGCGCGGCGTCGGGTTGAGGCTCGCGGTGGGCGAAGAGCCTGTCGGAGTATCGAGGGGTGCCCCGGCTTGGCCGGGGCGCCCCGAGCGTTGGAGGTCGAGGCGCGCCACGGCTTCGCCGGGGCGCGACGAGCGTTGGGGGGTTTGGGGGGCATTTCGGGGCCCCCCATGTCCCTAGTCGCCAGGCTTCACGCGCGCGGAAAGCTCGGCGGTCTTCGCCCGCAAGTGCGCCACGAGCGTCGCGTACGAGCCGCGCCGCATGATACGGTCGAACTGCGCGCGGTAATTGCCGACGACGCTGATTCCGTCCAGCACGACGTCCCAGACGAGCCAGCGCGCGTCGCGGCGGACCAAGCGGACCTCGACGGGGATGTTGACGTCGCGCCGGGTGAGGATGAGCAGGCCGACGCGCGCGCGGTCGCCGTCGATCGTCTCGTCGAGATAGCGCAGGCGCAGGGTGCCGGGCTTGTTGACCTGGGTCAGATACGTGACCTCGAGCAGGTCGGCGAACAGGTCGACGAACTCGTCCCGCTCCGTCGGCGTGCGGGCCTCCCAGTGCGTGCCCAGCGCCTCGCGCGCGACCTCGGACACGCCGAACATCCGGATCGCGGTCTTGCGCAGCGCGGCTTGCAGCCGCTCGGGCGTGTCGATCTCGTGCAGCGACGTGTCGCGGAGCATCGCGAGCACTTTTTCCGTGTAGGTGTGGATCGCCTCCTTCGGTGACTGCGCGACGGCCGGCGAGGCGAGCCCGAGGAGCGCGACGAGTGCGCCCCCGGCGACGCGCGCGGCGATCACCGGCGGATCTCGGTGAGAGGCAGCACGCCCTCGAGCTCGCCCTTCATCACAGGGTGCTGGTTGCCGCCCACCGCGCGCGACTTGCGGGTGACCTCTCGCGCGACGTACTCGTACAGCTCCTGCAGCGACACGATGCCGTCCCGGTTGAGGTCAGCGTCGCCGGCGAGGCCGCGCGTGAGGTAGTAGGTGAAGATGCCGTGCCCCAGCTCCGCCAGCTCCAACGACACTTCGGACGGGCGTGAGGCTGTGATGATCGCGCGGCCCTTGGCGCGGCCGAGGCGATCGAGGAAGAGTTCGTCGACGGCGCCCGCCCGGACGCCCTTGGCGGCGAACGTCCGCCCGCCGGCGGCGCCGCTGTAGCACGTGTCGAGGAACACGACGACGCGCTCGGCCTCGATGCGCTCGAAGATCGTCCGGATCTCCTCCATCGGCAGCGCCGTCGCATAGAGATCGTCGGGGTCGGCGTCGACGGGCACCAGGTACTTCGCGAGGCCGTCGCGCTCGGCACCGCGCGGGTCGACTTCCGGCGCGCCGTGTCCGGCGAAGAAGATCACGACGGTGTCCTCTTTCTTCGGTGCGCGGGCCAGGAACGTGCCGAGGACCTGGCGCAGGTTGCGCAGCGTCGGCTTCCGCTCCGTTCGCTCGGTCATGAGGATGACGTTCTCGCGCTTGAAGCCGGCGACCTCGACGAGCGTCTTGTACATCGCCTCCGCGTCGGCGGCGGCGAAGCGCAGCGGCGGGATCGCGCGGTTGTCGTAGCGGCCGGCGCCAACGATCACCGCCCAGCGCTCTCGCGTGACCGGCGCCGGGGGCGGCGCCGGCGGCACGGCGACGGCGGCCGCAGCCCGCGCGTACGTGATCGTCGCGATCTCCTGCCGCACCCCGCCGTCGACGTCGCGTGCGGTGACGACGACCGTGTTTGCGCCCTCGCGGAGCGTGATCGGCACCGTGACCGCCGTCGAGCGCGGCGCCTCGCGGTCGGCGTGCCGATGCACTTCCTGGCCGTTCAGGCTCACGGCGACGTCGGCGATGCCGCTCGCCGCCGTCACCGCGGCCGCGACCACGGTGGCGGAATCGTCCACGCGCGACCGATCGGCCGGCGAGCGCAGCACGATCACCGGCCCCGTCTTCTGGGGCTTCGAGCGCCGCAACTCGATGCGCCGGTCGCGGCTCTCGAACGGCAGCCGGAACTGGCCGCGCAGGCTGTCGTCGGCGTGCAGGCGCAGCACGACGCGCGAGGCGAGCGTCGTCACGAAGCGCAGGTCGACGCGGTCGTCGGTGAGATCGAGCGTGACCACCACCGGGTCGAGGTCCGCGTCGGCGACGCCGAAGCGCGCCTGGACGTGCCACGCGCCGGCCTCCATGCGCACGGAGTCGACCACCAGGAGCCGCGCGGAGATGGTGAAGTCGAGCGAGCCCTCCCAGCGGCCGACGAGCAGCGGGGGCAGCGCGGTGGCCAAGGCACCGACTTTCGACGCCACGACGACCGGCGCGGCGTCGGCGGCCGGCGGCGTCTCGGCCGTGGCGGGACCAGCGCGCTCCTGCGTCTCGAGCGTGCGACCCACGCGCTCCACCGCCGTCGACGGCCGGGCCTGGGGAATCCCCCGGGTCGAGGCCCGACGGCGCAGCGTCAGCGCGCGCGGCGTGGCGTCCGTGGCGAGCGTCAACGTTCCGCGGAGATCGTCGTCGGCTTCGAGGCGCAGCCTTACGGTGCCGAGATCGGTCCGGAACGTGACGACGATGTCGGCCCCGCTCAACTCCAGCGTCGCCGGCACGGCGCTCAGGAAGAGGTTCGTCGTCCCGTAGGCCGCGTCGACCGCCCACACCCCGCGCTCGAGCCGGACGCCGTCGATCATCAGCGTCGCGTCGGAGAACGTGAGGTCGACGCGACCGTCCCAGCGACCGACCAATCGCTGGCGCAGCTGCGCTTCGAGCGGCGCGCCCGGCGGCAAGCTCGCCGGCGGCGGGGGCGCAAGCGCCGGCGCAAGCGTCTCGAGCGTCGCGCAGCCGGCGAGCATCGCCGCGAGCATGCCGAGCACGATGACCTTCGCGGTGCCGTCCATACGCTCAGGCCGCCGTCACGCCGCCGTCGACTGGCAGCGCGACGCCGGTGACGAAGGATGCCTCGTCGGAGAGCAGAAACAGCGCCGCGTTGGCGATCTCCTCGGGCCGGCCCGTGCGCCCCATCGGCACCGCGCCGTGGGCGCGCTTGCGCACGAGATCCTCCGGATCCATGCCGGCCGTCGACTTTTGATCGGGCCGGGCCACAAACACGCGCAGCATCGGCGTGTCGATGGGCCCGGGACAGACCGCGTTCACCCGGATCTTCTCGGGAGCCAGCCGCACCGCCAGGCTCTTGACGAAGCCCACCACGCCAAACTTGCACATCGAGTAGACCGGGCTGTACGCGGATCCCTGCAGGCCCGAGGTGGAGGCGGTGAAGAGGAGGCTGCCGCCGCCCCGGGCGCGGATCTCCGGAATGGCCGCCTCGGTCGTGACGAGCACCGTACGCAGATTCAGATCGAGGGCCAGATCGAACGCGCTCATGTCGATGCCCTCGACGGCCGCCGGACCCGGGTGCCCGACGTGGTTCCAGACGAAGTCCAGCCCCTTGAAGCGGCTCACCGTGTCCCACACGATTCGACGCGAGTCCTCGTCCTTCGTCAGGTCCGCCGCGATCCCGAGCGCGGTGCCGCCGGCCGCGGTGATCTCGCTCACCACGCGCTGCACGCCGCCGGCGTCCACGTCCACCACGGCGACCTGCGCGCCCTCGCGCGCGAAGCGCAGGGCGCCGGCCCGTCCCATGCCGGAGGCGGCGGCGGTCACGATCCCGATCTTCCCAGACAGGCGCATCGATCGTCCTCCCGGCAGCGCGTGGGCCCGGCAGCGTGTGAGCGCCGATTCTATCCCGTTCCCGCAACCAGAGCAGCGCCCGCCGGAGCTGGTGGGCGGACGTGAGATCGCGGGCAGCGGCGAGGCGGACGAAGAGCAGCGAGCCGAGCGCGGTGGCCGCCGCGAGCATGAAGACGACGACCATCGGGCAGGGTCCCCCACATCTTGGGATGCCGCGCGACGCGCCGTGGTTCCACCCCGATGGCCCTGCACCGCCGTCGCGCCGGGCGTCGTCACAAGAACTCAGGAGGACGGACAACATGCGAGCGCTGATGACGGCCATCGTGGTGGCGGCACTGCTGGGCGGCTGCGCGACCACCGAACCGCACTCGACGTACGAGGCGGCGAGCGTGCCGGCCTCTCCGGCGGGCGAGTGGCGCGGTACCGCGTCGGAATTCCAGGCCCCGTACATCGGGACGGCCGCGGCCAGGGTGACGCTGAATCTCAACGCGGACGGGACGTGGAGCGAGACCTGGACGGAGGGCGCCCGCACGTCGTCCGACTCGGGCCGCTGGAGCGTCCGCGGCAACACGGTCGTGCTCGAGTCGAGCGGACGGATGCACACGCGGATGATGCTGCGCCGCGGAAGTGACGCGCTCTACACGGTCGCCGTCGAGTCGCTGCTCAGTGGTCGGACGACGACCATGACCATCGACCTCCATCCGGTCGGACACTGACGACGAACGGCTCCGGACGCGGAATCAGGGCGTCGTGTCGAGGTCGAGGCCGAGCTGGCGAAGCACGGCGCAGGCGTTGCCGCGCCGATCGCCGCCGACGAGCGAGTTCGTCGCCCGCGTGACCTCCCTGAGCCGATAGGCACAGGCGGTCTGCTGCCACGTGCGCGCCTGTTGGCGTTGCTCGTAGCCCCAGCGGACGGGAACGACGATCGCGCCGACGAGCACGAGGACGGCGGCCACCCGCAGCGCTCGCTCGAGCTCCGGCCGGAAGAACCCGGTCATGCGGAGTCCCGCGTCCGGCGGGCACGCGCCAGCATCGGCGCCGTGCGGACCAGGGGTGTCGGACGGAATTCCTGCGCCGGCACGACCCGCAGGACGCGACCCTCGGCGTCGAGGATCGTCACCGGAGCGATGGTGTTGTCGTGGTCAGGAAGTCGGACGTCGTGGAGCGGTCGTCGAGTCATAGCGGTTGCCCTCATGGCCGGAACAGTGGTGTTTCGACGGAAAGCCGATCGATGGTCTTTTCGCCATCGCTGTCGGCGACCAGCAGCAGGATGTAGACGCGGTCACCGACCACCCGTGCGCTCTGCACCATCAGCACGGTCGGTGCGAACGCGATGGCGTGCTGGAGCACGTCGTCGATGGCGGTCCCGAGCGCCTGCTGGAGCTGCGCGTCGTCGTCGAGACTCGCCGCCGGGATCGACGTGGCGACCTGGGCGACGAACGCCGTCGCGGGGCTCGCGAATGCCGCGATGGCAAGCCCGATGAGCGCCGCCAGCAGTGTCTTCATCGCCGTTAGGACGCGTCGAGCCTCGCGATCGTTGCTGCTCAGTTTCCGCACACGTCGCCTGTGATCAGGCGAGACTGACAGCAGGCGACGCTTGACAGTCGCATCGCCCCGACCTACGGTGTAGGGCCTATCGGCGCAAGGACCTCGACGAGACGGCTCATCGGCTCCGTATCGTCCATGGGAGCGCGGCATGCAGCTCAAGACGGTCGAAGGCGATGTGGCCAAGCTCGCCGCGCGCGGCGAAGCCCCCACCGCGGGGCTGTCCGATTTCCTCGTCCGCGACACCCCGGTGGCGTACGCCTTCATCGGGCCGGCGTTCTTCCTCCTGCTGTTCCTGGTCGCCTATCCCTTCGTCCTCTCCCTCTGGTTCAGCCTGAGCGACGCGCGCGTCGGCGAGACCGGCAGCTTCGTCGGCCTCGACAACTTCGCCCGGCTCCTCCGGAGCGGGATCTTTCTGCAGACGCTGCAGAACTCCATCGTGTTCACCGCCGCCGCCCTGACGCTCAAGACCGTGCTCGGGATGATCCTGGCGCTGCTGCTCTTCCGGCTCGTCCGCTTCAAGCGCCTCATCCGTGGCGCGGTGCTGCTCCCGTTCATCGTGCCCACCGCGCTGAGCACCCTGGTGTGGTGGTGGATGTTCGAGCCGCTCTACAGCGTCGTGAACTGGACGCTCAAGAGCCTGCACATCGTGAACTATGACATCCCCTGGCTGCCCGATCCGTACCTCGCGATGTTCACGGTCATCCTCGTCAATACGTGGAGGGGCCTGCCGTTCTTCGCGATCACGCTGCTGGCGGGGCTCGTCGCCATCCCGCGCGAGCTGTACGAGGCCGCGGAATCGGACGGCGCGGGGCCGATCGGTCGGTTCTGGCACGTGACGGTCCCGCTGCTGAAGCCCGTGCTCGCGGTCGTGATCCTCTTCTCGGCGATCTTCACGCTGGCCGACTTCAACATCGTGTACGTCCTGACCAAGGGCGGCCCGTTCAACATGACGCACCTGTTCGCCACCTACTCGTTCGTGCTGGGGCTGCAGAGCGGCCAGATCGGCCAGGGCGCCGCCGTCTCCCTGTTCCTCTTCCCCATCCTGCTGGCCGTCGTCTTCGTCCAGCTCCGAATGGTCCGCAAGGCCGCGATGTATGACTAGCCCGGGGCGCCGGATCCGCCCGCTGTTCACGCTCTACCTGCCCGTCATGCCGTTCGTCCTCTTCGCGCTGTTCCCGCTCTACTTCATGCTCATCACGTCGCTGAAGAAAAACTCCGAGCTGTACGACGTCACCACGGTGCCGTTCCTGATCAAGCGCGGCGTGACCCTCGGCCACTACCAGCTGCTCTCGCAGGACACGCTGTTCTGGAGCTGGTTCGTGAACAGCCTGATCGTCAGCGTGGCGGCGACGGTGGTCTCCGTCGTGATCGGGATCCTCGCGGCCTACCCGCTCGCGCGCCTGCGGTTCCCCGGCGGCGACTCCTTCGGGGTGGCGATCTTCGTCACCTACCTGGTGCCGCCGTCGCTGCTCTTCCTGCCGCTCAGCACGGTGGTGAACCGGCTGGGACTCTCGGACAGCCTGTGGGCGCTCGTCGTGACCTATCCGACGTTCCTCGTCCCCTTCTGCACGTGGCTCCTGCTGGGTTATTTCCGCACGGTGCCGAAGGAGATCGAGGAATGCGCCATGCTCGACGGCTGCAACCGGCTCCAGACGCTGGTGAGGATCCTCCTGCCGGTGGCGGTGCCGGGAGTGATCTGCGCCGCCCTGTTCGCCTTCACGCTGTCCTGGAACGAGTTCCTGTACGCGCTCGTCTTCGTCTCACCCGCCGAGCTCAAGACCATGACCGTCGGCGTGATCTCCGAGCTGATCCGGGGTGACATCTACTACTGGGGCGGCCTGATGGCGGGCGCCTGCGTCGGCTCGCTCCCGATCGTGATCGCCTACGTCTTCTTCCTCGACTACTACGTGTCCGGACTGACGGCGGGCGCCGTCAAGTAGGAGGACCACCATGGCCAGAGTCAGTCGACGTCAATTTCTGCGCGTGACCGCGGGCGGCGCCGCCGGGGCCCTCGCGCTCGGGCGGGCGCCGGCGGTCGCCCAGACCCGCGAGCTGACGTTCCTGAGCATCGCGAGCTTCGTCCCCGAGACGGACAAGGAGCTGAAGCGCCAGTTCGAGGAGTGGGGCGCGAAGAACAAGGTGAAGGTGCGGCTCGACATCATCGCCCACCTGCAGCTTCAGACCAAGAAGGCCGCCGAAGTCCAGGCGCGCTCGGGTCACGATCTGACCGCGCTCGGCCCTGGCCTCGGCGACGCCGACCTGTACTTCGACTACCTGGCCGACCTGAACGACGTTGCGACCGACGTCGCGCCCAAGAACGGCGGCTGGCTGAGCCAGAGCGACTACCTCATCCGGGGCAAGTGGAAGCTCCTCCCGTGGTGGCAGCCGCCCTTCCCGATGGCGGTGCGCACCGATCTGCTCGAGAAGCTCGGCGAGAAGAGCCCCGACACCTGGGAGGACTGGCTGCGTGTCGGCAAGAAGGGCAAGGCCATGGGCCATCCGTTCGGAACCGCGATGGGCCACAGCGGCGACGCCAACGTCACGCTGCTCTCGATCTTATGGAGCTACGGCGGCTCCTACGTGGGCAAGGACGGCAAGACGATCACGATCAACTCGAAGGAGACGCGGCAGGCGATGGACTTCGTCAAGCGTCTCTACACCGAGGCCATGGACCCGGAGGTGCTGGCGTGGGACGACGCCAGCAACAACCGCTGTCTGAACGCCGGCAAGTGCATCGCGATCCACAACCCGATCAGCGCCTACGAGTCGGCCAAGAAGGACAAGGTCGTGGTGCCGGGCACGCAGAAGGAGATCGCGGAGGTCATCGATCACATCCACACGCCGCGCGGCCCGGCCGACCGCAAGGCGACCACCGGGTTCTGGTGCGTCGGGATCTGGAACTTCTCGAAGAACGTCGACCTCGCCAAGGACTTCCTGCGCTATCACTTCCAGCCCGAGAACCTCAACAAGTGGGTGGAGGCGGGTCACGGGTTCAACATGCCGTTCCTGACCAATCTGACCAGGCACCCCGTGTACAAGAGCGACAAGCAGTATCGCTTCATTCCGGAGGTCGCGAAGGTCACCGTCCCGCCGTCGTGGCCCGGTCCCAACACCGCGGCGTCCCAGCAGGTGTGGGATCTCTACATCATCCCCGACATGTTCGCCCAGCACGCGACGGGCAAGATGACGGCCGATCAGGCGATCGCCTGGGCCGAGAAGGAGATGCAGGAGATCTACGCCGGGCGCAAGCGCAAGCCCTGACCGAACTCCGGCCGCCCCGGCGTCTCCGGGGCGGCCGGCTCCGGCGCTCCGCGGGCCGGCCGCGCGCGACGCGGCCGGGCGCGTCACAGTCCACGCTCCAGGCGCGGATCCAGCACGTCGCGCAGCCAATCGCCCACCAGGTTGATCCCCAGCACGAGCACGAGGATGGCCAGACCGGGGAAGAGCGCGAGCCACCAGCCCGTCGTGATGTAGTTCCGCCCCTCGTCGAGCATCGCGCCCCAGCTCGGCTCGGGCGCCGGAATGCCCAGGCCGAGGAAGCTCAGCGACGCCTCGGCGATGATCGTCCGCGCGACGGAGAAGGTCGCCACCACCGTGATCGGCGGCAGCACGTTCGGAAGCAGGTGACGGCGCAGGATCCACGCGTCGTCCGCGCCGAGCGCCCGCGCCGCCGCCACGAAGTCGCGCTCGCGCAGCGTCAGGACCTCGCCCCGGACGATCCGCGCGTACGTGATCCATCCCGTCACGCCCAGCACGAGGATCAGGTTCATCACGCTCGCGCCGAGCACCGCGAGCACCGCCACCGCGAGGACGAGCACGGGGAACGCGAGCTGCACGTCGCCCAGACGCATCAGCAGGTCGTCCAGCCAGCCGCGGTACCAGCCGCTCACGAGCCCGAGCCCGACGCCGACGACGCCGGCGAGCAGCACGGCCGAGAAACCCACGACGAGCGACACGCGCGCGCCGTGCAGGAGACGGCTCGCCACGTCGCGACCGAGGGTGTCGGTGCCCAGCGGATGCTCGCGGCCCCACGTGGGCGGCGTGAGCCGGTCGAGGAGGGAGTTCTTGATCGGGTCGCCGGGCGCCAGCGCGGGCGCGGCGGCGGCCAGCACCACGGCCGCGAGGACGACGAGCGCGCCCGCGACGGCCAGCGAGTCGATCCGCCTCACGTCAGCCGCACGCGGGGATCGGCGACGGTGTAGAGCACATCGACGATCAGGTTGATCGCGACGAACACCAGCGCGAAGACGAACACGCCGGCCTGGATCACCGGGAAGTCGCGCCCGGGCACCGCCTGCACGATCAGGCGTCCCATGCCCGGCCACGCGAAGACCGTCTCGATGATGAGGGCGCCGCTCAGCATGAACCCGAGCGACAGACCGGCCACGGTGATGACGGGCAGGGCGGCGTTGCGGAGCGCGTGGCGATAGACCACGCCGGGCTCGGCCAGGCCTTTCGCGCGCGCCGTGCGCACGTAGTCCTGGCCCAGCACTTCCAGCATCCCCGCGCGGACGAGGCGCACGTTCTGCGCGAGCGGCGCCGCCGCCAGCGCGACGGCCGGCAGCACGAGGTGGCGCCACGTCCCCGTGCCGTACGCGGGCAGCAGGCCGCCCAGCACCACCGCGAACATCATGATCAGCATGATCCCGAGCCAGAAGCTCGGCATCGATTGCAGGAACAGCGACGCGATCCGGCTCGCGTGGTCGGCGGCGCGCCCGCGATGCGTGGCCGAGATCACGCCGAGCGGCACCGCGAGCACCGTGGAGAGCAGCAGCGCCGCCGCGGCCAGCTCCACCGTGGCCGGCCAGAAGTGCTCGAGCACCATGCGCATGGCCGGCCGCTTCTCGCGGATGGAGGCGCCGAAGTCGCCCCGCACGGCGGAGGCGACAAACTCGACGTACTGCACGGCGAGCGGGCGGTCGAGGCCGAGCAGCGCGCGCGTGTGCGCGATCTCCTCCTGGGTGGCGCTCTGGTCGACGAGGAAGAGGGTCGGATCGCCGGTGAGACGGACGAGGAAGAAGACGACGGTGACGACGCCCCAGGTCACGAACACCGCGTGCAGCAGGCGCCGGAGGAGGAAAGCCGGCATGGGCGGACGGACACGCCTAGCCGGTGGCGGCGGCGAAGATTCTCAGATAGTTGCCGCCGACGACTTTGGCGGCGTCGGCGGGAGTGAAGCCGCCGCGCAGCATCGCGTCGACGAGGCGAGGGAAATGGTCGTACTCGGAAAAGAGTCCCGGCGTCGAGGCCGTGTCGGTGCCGATACTGACGTGGTCGACGCCCACGACGTCGGCCATCTCCTTGAGGCCGTCCACGTAGCGCTCGAGGCTCGGGAAGAAGTGCCAGATGCCGATGGAGCCGCCGGCCTCGGCGAGGGCGCGCGCGTGGTCCGGCGTGATCTGGCGCTCCGTGAGCGGCGTCGGACCCTGGGCCCGCGAGCCCCGGAGCGCGGTGTGTGAGAGCAGCAGCGGTGTCGTGGACACCCGGAGGGCCTGCGTCACGGTGTCCGCGGTGGCGTGCGCGACGTCGACGACCACGCCGAGACGATCGCATGCGCGGATGACGTCGGCGCCGAACGGTGACAGCCCGTGGTGGACGACCGGGCCCGTCTGGAAGTCCCCGATGTCGTTCGGCGTGTAGTGCACGAGCTGCATGGTGCGCACGCCTCGGCGGTACGACTCTTCCAGACGCTCGAGCTTCTTCTCGAGGAAATCGAGGCCCTCGATGTCGACGATGATGGCGGGCTGTCCCGCCGCGTGCGCGGCCTTCAGATCGGCCACGGTCAGCGCGCGGCGGATTCCGTGCTTCGCCACGAGCTCGTCCACCCACGCGAGGCGGTCGAGATGATAGCCGTAGAGGAATCCCGGCTCTGGCGTGCGCAGGGCGACGAGAACATTCCGGGCGTTGCGGCCGAGGATGGGACCGTCGGGCACGTCGGCGAGGCAGAGGACGGCGATGCGGCCGGCGCGCATCTGGCGCGCGAGGTCGTCGCTCGGCCGGGCGGTGCGGGACGTGATCCCGTTCGCGCCCGCGTGGGTGTGGACGTCGATCGAGATGTTGTCGCGCAACAGGGCCGTCGCGTCGGCGAGGGGAGCCTCCGACGCCGCCGGGGCCTCCGCGCGGGTGCCGGCGCAGCCGGCGAGCATGGCCCCGGCCGAGCTCAGCGTGGTGGCCCACATCCAATCGCGACGGGTGAGCGCATGGCCGCAGCACGTCATGGGTGTGTCCCTCCTGGCCCGGTCACTTTCGTATCGCGACACCGCGGAAGTCCATGTGCAGCTCGGTGAGCGGCGTGAAGCCCACCACGCGCGCGAGGTGCGCGTACACCTTCACCTCCTGGTAGAGCGGCACCACCGGCGCCCAGTCGCGCACCTGGCGCTGCAGGTCGGCGAGCAGGCGCAGGCGTTTGGCCGGATCCAGCTCCCGCCGCTGGCTCGTGTACGCGGCCATCAGCTCCGGCGGGTACGGCGCCCAGTTGATGAGCGTGAAGGCGGTCCAGTCGCGCAGGAAGTCGTCGGCGTCGAGATTGTTGCTCGTGCGGCACGCGGTGAAGCCGCCGTTGTACGGCAGGGTGCCCTTCTGCGTGATCTGGAGCATCGTGCCGAAGTCGATGGGCTTGAGCGTCACCTGCACGCCGACGTCCTTCAGCATCTCGGTCACCGCCGCCGTCGTCTCGTCGAAGGCCTGGCCGTAGTGCTTGGCGGCGAAGTGGAGATTGAGGATCAGGGGCTCGCCGTTGCGCTCCCAGCCCTTGCCCGTGTCCTTCCATCCCGCCTCGGCGAGCAGCGCCTTCGCCCGCTTCGGGTCGTACGGGTACGGCTCCTGTGCGACGTAGCCGTACGACACGGTGGCGACCGGCGAGGCATTCGCGATCGCGAAGCCTTGGAAGATCTTCTTGATGATCGCGTCACGGTTCACGGCGTAGGCGAGCGCGAGGCGCGTCCGCGTGTCGGCGTAGAGCCCGTCCTTGCCGCCCGAGTCGAACTTGTCGTGGGGCCGGCCGTTGAGGTAGAGGCGGCAGTTGAGCTTCTGCGGACCGGAGACGACCTTGAGCTTCGGGTCCTGCGCGAGCACGCCGGCGTCGAGCGGCGGCACCGCGTCCACGAGCGAGACCTGGCCGGCGCGCAGCGCGGCCAGGCGGGCGGCCGCCTCCGGGATCACCTGCAGGCGCAGCCGCTTCACGAGCGGCGGCGTGCCCCAGTAGCCCTCGTTGCGCTCGAGAATCATGTGCGTCTTGCGCTTCCACTCGACGAGCTTCCAGGCGCCCGTGCCGACGGGCTTCTCGTTGAGCGCATCGACGCCGTGCTTGATCGTCCACGCCTTCGGCACGAGCGGCTCGCGGCCGAGCGCGTCCCACAGCGTGGGCGCGGGCTCGCTCGTGTGCACGCGTACCGTGGAATCGTCGACCTTCTCCCACCGGCTCACGTGCGGCAGGGTCTTGTCGAACTGCGTGCCGGCGGCCACGTCCTTGATCCCGTGCTTGTCGAGGTTGCGTCGGAACATGCGATCGAGGTTGAAGAGCACGGTGTCGGCGTTGAACGCCTCGCCGTCGTGGAACTTCACGCCCTTGCGCAGGCTGAACTCCCACGCGGTGTCGCCCACGGCCTTCCAGGCCAGCGCGAGCCCGGGCACGGGCTTGCCCTGCGCGTCGACGTCGACCAGGCTCTCGAACACCTGGCGGACGTAGGTCGAGCGGATGGATCCCATGCCGATGCGGGGGTCCATGTTGGTGGTGTCGTCGGGCATCGCGACGACGAGCTCGGCCTCGGGATCGGTGGCCGCCTGGCCGAGGGCGGCGGCGGTGACGGTGAGGACGACGAAGATCGTGAACACGGCGGCGAGTGGCCTCATCGAGCGCTCCCTACCCGATTGCCTGTCGCAGCGCCGGCTCCTCGAACAGCTCGACGGTGCCACGCGCGTTGTCGGTCAGGGCGAACACCTCGTAGAACTCGATCTGCGGCTGCATGCCATAGCGCTCGACGATCCCGTCGCGCCAGGGTCCGCTGTAGAAGGCCCTGGCGTCGTCGAGCGTCTCCCACTGGTAGACGCCGCCGGCCCAGCCGCTTTCGCTCCAGATGAAGTGTTTGCTGATCAGACCCTTCGCCTCCCGGAACCCGGGCGCGATCGTGTGGAAGTGCGCCCGGCACGCGGCGACGTCGATGTGTCGCGGCAGCTTGTAGCGGACGGTGGCGGTGATCATGGGGCCTCCCAACCGGTTGGTTTCGGCGGAAAGGCTAGCATGGAACGCCGACCCGATCTCTTGACTAACCCGCCCGGCTCGCGCACGATCCGAGCGCGACCCCGAGGAGGCAAGGCCATGGCCTACGTCAAAGGCTCCAAGTCCGCGAAGGTCCGACGGCAGCTCGACCACCCCGTCATCGACGGCGACGGCCACTGGCTCGAACCCATGCCAATCTTCCTCGACTACCTGAAGCAGGTCGGCGGCCCCTCGCTCGTCGAGCACTTCAAGAGCAAGGACGTCGAGCGCGGGTGGTACGCGATGACCCGCGAGGAGCGGCTGGACAAGCGGCCGTTCCGGCCCACCTGGTGGGGCGAGCCGGCCAACACGCTCGACCGGGCCACCGCCATGGTGCCGAAGCTCTTCTACGAGCGGCTCGACGACTTCGGCGTCGACTTCTGCCTGCTCTACACCTCGCTCGGGCTGTTCCACATCAACAACGCCGACGAGCAGATCCGCCGGGGCGTTTCCCGTGCCGTCAATCTGATGAACGCGGAGATGTTCGCGCCGTACAAGCACCGCATCGCGCCGGCGGCCGTGGTGCCCGTCTATACGCCCGAGGAAGCGATCGCGGAAGCCACCTACGCGGTGAAGGAGCTCGGCTTCAAGGTCATCATGATCTCCAACCACGTGAAGCGGCCCATCCCCGCGCTCGCGCGTGAGGTGAAGGACCCGACGACCGTGCGCTATGCCATCGACTCGCTCGGGTACGAGAGCCCGTACGACTACGACACGTTCTGGCGGGCGTGTGTCGATCTGAAAGTGGCCGTGACGGCGCACTCCGGCAGCATGGGCTGGCACGGGCGCGAGTCGATCAACAACTTCAGCTTCAACCACATCGGCCACTTCGCCGCGGCCAGCCACGCCTTCGCGCGGGCGCTCGTCTTCGGCGGCGTCGTCAAGCGCTTCCCCAGGCTGCGCTTCGGCCTGCTCGAGGGCGGCGTGGGCTGGGCGTGCAACCTCTTCACCGATCTCATCGCGCACTGGGAGAAGCGCAGCGCCGAGCCCATGGAGCGGCACCTCCGTCCCACCAACCTCGACAAGAATCTGCTGAAGGATCTCTTCACGCGCTTCGGCGGGCGGGCCTACGAAGACAAGATGGACGAGCTGCTCGCGAGCACGAGCATCGTGCCGCCGTTCAAGACCAACGAGGAGCTGACGGAGCGCGAGTATCTGCTGCAGCAGCTCGACGACTTCGCGGCGGCCGGCGTGTCATCGGCCGCGGAGCTGAAGCGGCAGTTCGTCGACCATTTCTACTTCGGCGCCGAGGCCGACGATCCCATGACGGCGTGGGCCTTCCGTGATCCGCACAAGCTGCATCCGTTGTTCAGCTCGGACGTGAGCCACTTCGACGTCACCGACATGACGGAAGTCCTGGAAGAAGCCTGGGAGCTGGTCGAGCACGGGATGATCACCCGGGCCGACTTCCGCGAGTTCACCTTCGAGAACGCGGCGCGCCTGCACACCGCGCTCAACCCCGACTTCTTCAAGGGCACCGTCGTCGAGGGCGCCGTCGCGAAATTGGGATAGATCAGGCGGCCTCCGCTGCTAGAGTGCTCTCGATGCGAGTGGCGGTCAGCCTGGCCCTGCTGCTCCTCGCGGCGTGCGATTTCGCCGGCCAGGGACGATCGACGCCTTCCACGCCCAGTGGCACGGTGTTGTTCGTCCCGCTCGGTGAGGTTCCTCCAGACCTCCTGCAGGATCTCGTCGCGTACTACAAGGGCAAGCACGGCCTCGTCGTCGGGATCGCTCCGGCGGTCGCGGTCGAGGAGGGGGCGGTCGATCGCCGGTTGAACCAGGTCGTCGCCGAGGAGCTCGTCGGACTCATCGAGCGCGATATCCCGCACCAGGCAAGAGCCGTCAACAACGTCCTGATCGGCATCACCGCATACGACATGCGCATCCGCGCCATCCCGTCGTGGCGGTTCGCGTTCGCGTATCGTCAGGGTCGTCGCGCCGTGGTGTCGATGGCGCGGATGGATCCGGTCAACCTCGGCGAGGCCGAGGACGATGCGCTGCTGCGCACACGTCTTCGGAAGATGGTCTCGAAGCAGATCGGGCTCCTGTACTTCGGGATGCGCGAGAGCAGCGATCGACGGAGTGTGCTCTACTCACCGATCCTCGGCGTCGACGACCTCGACAGCATCGGCGAGGAATTCCAGTAAGCCGTTGTTGTCGCGCGTGGCGGGACGGCGGCGACGCCGCCGTCCCGCCACCCACCGGCTACAACTTGTTCTGGAAGAAGTCGAATGTCCCCGTCGTGTTCGTGACGAGATCCGTCAGCGTGATCTTGCCGAACGACAGCGTGACGATCTCCTGGACGGCCGTCGGAGTGCCGGTGTTCAACTCCGCCGCCGTCGAGTCCTGGATGTTGCGAAGGTCCTCCGTCCCCGCCTTCGCCACGGTCGTGTTCTCGATCGCCGTGATGAAGACGTCGGTGAGCGTGATCTTGAAGAACGCCTGCTCCTTGCCGGCCTTCGTCGGGTGCGTGAACAGGATCGTCACCGTCTGCAGGTGCCTGCCGGTGACGACGTCGAGGAAGACCTGGGGCGAGCACGTATCGAGGTCTTTCAGGACCTGGATGGGCGACGCCTGCGCCTTGCCCGCCCCGGCGCCACCGCCGGGCGACGACGCGATGACATTGGCGAACTTCGACGTGAAACCCTCCAGACGGATCAGGCCAGTGAGACCACCGGCCGCCACCGGCCCGTCACAGTCCGGGAGCTTGAGATACGTATTGAGCGCTGCCCACGACGCCGTCGGAAGCACGACGACGAGTGAGAGCGCGAGGACGACGGGAAGCGACTTCCGGGAGGCAGCGAGCGCCATAGCGGGTTCCTCCTGGCCGGGGCCGGGTGGGCACGACGCCGCGTGGATGTCACGCGTCCCGTGACCCTATCCCAGAACGGCGACGGCGACAATCGGCTCGCGACGCCCGGCGGCCCTCCGTCACTTCACGGTCACGCTCTTGGCGAGGTTGCGCGGCTTGTCGGGATCGTGGCCGCGCAGCAGTGCCAGATAGTAGCCGAGCAGCTGGGCCGGTGGCGCGTTGAGGATGGCCGTCGCGGGCCCGAGGTCGGCCACGGGGATGTGGTAGTCGAACGCCTCGTGGGGCTCCGGTGACACGCCGATCAGCATCGCGCCGCGCGCCTTCACCTGCATGGCGCCCGCCATGATGTCGTCGTACGTCTCGTCCCGCGGCGCCAGCACGAGACAGGGCGTGCCCGGCTCGATGAGCGCGATCACCCCGTGCTTGAGGTCCCCGCCCGCGAAGCCCTCGGCGTGGATGTAACTGACCTCCTTCACCTTCAGCGCCGCCTCGAGCGCGAGCGGATAGCTCGGCCCACGGCCGATGACGAAGAGGTGCTCGCGCGTGTGGATGGCCTCGGCGACGTGGCGGATCAGATCGCGCCGGTCGTCGGCCAGCAGCCGCTCGATCTCGTCCGCTGCACGCTCGATCAGCGTAGCCGCGGCGGCGGCCTCGTCCGCGAGCTCGTAGGCGGTGAGCAACAGGATCGCCAGCTTCGCGGTGAAGCTCTTGGTGGCCAGCACGCAGCGCTCGGGACCGGCGCCCAGCGGCACCGTGAGGTCCGCCAGCCGCCAGAGCGTCGAGCCCTCGACGTTCACCATGGCCGCGATGCGGGCGCCGCGCTGCCGGGCCGCGCGTACCGCGTCGATGACGTCGATGGTCTCACCGCTCTGGGACAGCGCGACCACCAGCGCGCCCTCGCCGACGAAGTCGCCCAGGTAGGGAAACTCCGAGGCGCTGGCGACGGTGACGCGGCGGCCGGCGATCCGCGCGAGCAGATACTGGGCGGCCAGCGCGGCGTGGCTCGCCGTGCCGCAGCCGATGACGAAGACGTCGCCGGCGTCCCGGATCATGGCGGCCAGGCGCCGCGCGTGCTCGCCGCCGGCCTCGGCGAGGCGCCGCAGCACCGCGGGCTGCTCGTGGATCTCCTTGGTCATGTAGTCGGGATACCCGGACAGCTCGGTGGCAGCCGCCTCCCACTCGACCTCCGTGATCGCGGGCGTCAGCTCGCGGCCCGTGTCGGCGTCGAAGACGCGACAGCGCTCGCGCGACAACAGCACGGCTTGCCGGTCCTCGACGAAGGTCACGCGCCGCGTGTGCTCGAGCAGCGCGCTGAAGTCCGAGGCGAGCAGGTGGCCGTGATCGCTCCACCCGAGCACGAGCGGCGAGCCGCTCTTGGCCGCGGCGATCTGGCGCGTGCGGACGTCGGCAACGGCGATGGCGTTGAGCCCGCGGAGCCGGCGGAAGGCGGTCATCGTGGCGGTCACGAGCTGCTCGGGGCCGGCCGGCGTCGCGGCCAGGCACTCCTCGATGAGGTGGGCCACCACCTCGGTGTCCGTCTCGGAGCGGAACCGATGCCCGGACCGCACGAGCGGCTCGCGGAGCTCGCGATAATTGGAGACGATGCCGTTGTGGATGAGCGCGAGCCGCCCCGCGCAATCCAGGTGCGGATGGGCGTTGTGCTCGGTCACGCCGCCATGCGTGGCCCAGCGGGTATGGCCGATACCGATCGCGCTCGCAGGCAGATCCGGCACCGCGTCGCCGATCTTGCCGGTCCGCTTCTCGAGGACCACCTGGTCACGGTGGCCAACGGCCACGCCCCAGGAGTCGTAGCCCCGATACTCGAGCTTCTTGAGCCCTCGGAGCACCAGGTCCGCCGCGTTCCGATCGTGGCCGACGTAACCGAAGATTCCGCACATGGCTGTCCCCCTGTCCGGGGACGGAATGCGCGAAGAGCAAGGAGGGAGTCGAGAGACGGGTCAGCTGACCCGCCGGCACCCTGGGCGGCCTTTGTCGGCACGTTACCGCGCCGGTTTGCTCCACCCATCACGACCGTGCCCGCCGAGGGACCATCCGCCGAGTGGTTCGATCGGTCCCTGCCTCGTCATCCGCCCGAAGGCGGACCTGGCGCTCGTCGCACGCGACCCCGCTCAGCTCGTTCCCGCGCCTCCTCCCTCTTCCGGGTGAATGACTCGCGTACGGTGAATGGCTCGCGTCATTTATACCAGATCCCGCAACGGGCGTGATGTGCGTCGCGGTGGGGCTATCGGCCGGATGAGAACGCGCTGGAGCGTCCGAACGGGATGTTGGTGTACATGATCGTGCCGTCGGGCTCGACGATCCGGTGAATGCCGGCCCCCGGCGAGCGCCCCCAGTCGATTGGCGCGTTGTAGTAGCGCAGCACGCGGATCACGTAGTCCTGGGTCTCCGGAAACGGCGGGACTCCGCGGAACGTCAGCACGGCCTTCTCGCCGGCGTTGTAGGCCGCCAGAGAGAGTCGCACGTCGTAGCGGAAGCGTTCCATCAGGGCACGCAGATGACGGGTGCCAGCATGGATGTTCTCTCGCGCGTCGAAGGCGTCCTGGACGCCGAGCAGTGCGGCGGTTTCGGGCATCAGCTGCATGAGCCCGCGGGCGCCCTTCGGGGAGACGGCTCGATAGTCGAAGCTGGATTCCACTCGGATGACGGCCCAGATGAGGCGCTCCGGCACCGCGTATCGTTCGGAGGCCTCGGCGATCTCCCGCGAATAGACCCCGTGCGGCAATGTCTCATGGGCCCTGCGCGGCGTCGACGACGTGAAGACCACTCGTTGGTACGAAGGCCCCGGCCGGGCGCTCGTGAGGTACGTCGCTCCGTCCTGGGCCGCCTTCTTGCGCGCGTCGGCGCCGGCCGGCGTCGCCGCCGCAACAGCGGCGGTGACCGCGAAGAGGATCAGCCAGCGCGGGCCGAAGCCTTCCATGGCAGACCTTCATCGCAAATCCGATACCGGACCAGAACACCGGATATATCAATGTCTTAGGAGACTCTGGTCAGAAATCACCTTGGTGGGTCTCTGACCGGAGGGATCATTCTCAACCAGTCCCGCGATGGCTAGCCGATGACCCGCCCGCCCATCACCCGAATCGTGTCCCCCGTCACGTAGGACGACGCGTCGGACGCAAGGAACACGCACGCGTCCGCGATGTCCTCCGGGCGGCCGAGCCGCCGGAGCGGAATCTCCTTCACCTGCGCGGGATCGCCGGGCGGCGTCTGCTTGAATTCCGGATACCAGTCGGCGTAGCGCCGCTCGGTGTCGATGAAGCCGGGCACCACCATGTTGGCGCGGATGCCGAAGGGGCCCAGCTCCGCCGCCAGCGCGCGGACGAGGCCGAGCAATCCCGACTTGGCCGCGGTCACCGCCGCCGTGTTCGGCCGGCCCGTGATGGCGGACTGCCCGCCGAGCGCGATGATGCTCCCGCGCTTGCGCTCTTTCATGCCGGGCACGACGGCGCGCGCCAGATAGAACGCCGAGTGCAGATCCACCGCCATCACGCGGTGCCAGTCCTCGAGCGAGGTCTCGGTGATGGCCTTGTGCGGCCGGATGGCCGCGTTGCAGACCAGGACGTCGATGGCGCCGAGCTCGGCGAGTCCCTGCCGGACCATCGCCTCCACCGCGGCCGCGTCGGCGATGTCGGCGAGCGCCCCGACGACGCGGACCCCCGCCTTCCGACACTCGGCGGCCACGGCCTCCAGCTCTTCGCCGTTGACGCGCGTGTTGAGCACGAGATCCGCGCCCTCGGCGGCGAAGGCCAGCGCGACGGCGCGGCCGATGTTCCGGCTGGCGCCGGTGATCAGCGCGGTCTTGCCCTTGAGACTCACCCGGCAAGAATACTGCGAAAGCTCCTGACGCGAGCGGTCTTGACACTCGCGTCGCCCACGGGCTAGCGTCCCGCCGTCCAGAACCGGAGGGACCATGACGAACGCAAGCAGCGGACCCGGGGTGAGCCGGCGCCAGGCTCTCACGCGGATCGGCGCCCTTGGCGCCGGCGCGACGGCGGTCGCCGCCACCCGCACGCGGGGATTCGCGCAGCCAAAGGCCCCCATCACGCTCTCCTTCTGGACGTTCGACAATCCTCAGCAGCGCCCGTGGCTCCACAAGCGCGTCAACCAGTACATGGAGAAGAACCCCAACGTGAAGGTGGACTTCCAGTGGTTCACCTTCGCCGATCTCGGCAAGAAGGTCTCGGTCGGCTACGCGACGGGCACGGCGCCGGACGGGTTCGTCACCGGCGACTGGCTCATGCCGACGTGGCTCGCGCGCAACCTGATCGCGCCGCTCGACGTGAAGCTGCTGGGCTACCCGGCCCTCGACGCGTTCCGCAAGGATCACGCCGACGCCTTCGTGGCGGGCGCGATCAAGGACGGCCAGGCGTACGGCTATCCGCTGTGGTTCTACGGCTTCTGCAACTACCTCAACACGAAGCAGTTCAAGGAGGTCGGCCTCGATCCCGTGAAGGATCAGCCGAGGACGTGGACGGAGCTGGGCGAGGTGGCCAAGCGGCTGACCATCAAGCAGGGGAACAAGTTCACCCGCCAGGGGTTCAAGTTCGCCATGCACGCCGCGCAGTGGACGATGATCCAGCTCAATCCGATCGTCTCCCAGGTGGGCGGCCAGTGGTTCGACGCGAGCGGCAAGTGCACCATCAACAACGAGGCCGGGGTGAAGGCGATGACCATCCGCGCCTCGATCGCCCGCCAGTACGGCGCCGAGGATCCCGCCGACTCGATCGCGACCTTCCCGTTGCCCCAGATGGACTGGCTCAAGGAGCGCTGCTCGATGTTCAGCTGCCACCCCATTCCGCCCGTGGCCATCAAGTCCCAGAATCCCGTGATGGAATCCGAGGGCTACTTCCTGCCCGTGCAGATGGCGGGCGTGACGGCCGACAAGCGCTACACGACGTGCTACGGCTTCAACTTCGTGGTCAACGCGCGCGCGCCGAAGGACAAGCAGGAGGCGTTGCACGACATGTACCGGTTCATCATGTCGGACCTCGTCGACTGCTGGCAGGCCACCGCGCCGTTCACGCTCGCCCGGAAGACCGGCTGGACGGACGACCCGCGGGTGAAGAGCTTCCCGCACGTCGGCGAGATCATCAAAGCCAAGGACAACGGCGTCTTCTTCCCGCGCACCCCGATCTGGACGGAGCTGGCGGACGCGATGCATCGCGCCGTGCAGAAGGTCATGCTCAACAACGCCGACATCAAGGCCGCCCTCGACGAGGCGGCGGCGGAAGTCGACCGGGCGACCGCGGAGTTCAAGAAGGCCTGAGCTACCGCTGGCGGATCCGGCTCTGGGGCATGGCCTTCGTCATGCCCACCATCCTCTTCTTCCTGGTGTTCAAGTACGGCCCCATGCTGTGGGCGATGGGGCTCAGCTTCACCACCTACGACATGATGAAGCCGCCGCGGTGGGTCGGCCTGGAGAACTACGAGAGCATCCTCCGCGATCCGATCTTCCGCGAGGCGCTCGCCAACACCCTCGTCTACATCGCGGGCTCGACGATCTTCATCACGCTCGTGGGGCTGGGGCTCGCGCTGGCCATCAATACGCGGGGTCCCGGCCGGCGCGCCTGCATGAGCGCGATGTTCCTCACCAACATCATGCCGATCCTCGCCGTGTGCCTCGTGTGGCGCTTCCTCTTCCACCCGCACGGCCTCCTGAACCAGTTCCTCGGCCCCCTCGGGTTCGGGCGGCTCGACTGGCTGACGGACTCGGCGCTGGCCATGCCCGCCATCATCCTGGTCACCGTCTGGCGCTTCGCGCCCTACTTCATGGTGGTGTTCCTGGCCGGGCTGTTGACCATCCCGCCCGAGTACTACGAGGCGGCCGAGATCGACGGGGCCAACGCCGTGCGCCGCTTCCGGTACCTCACGCTGCCGCTGCTCATGCCGGTGACGTTCTTCGTGGTCGTGGTGGCCGCGCTCCTCTCCGCGCGGATCTTTCTCATGCCCTTCATCATCACGGGCGGGGGGCCGGGCAACGCGACCCGCGTGCTGTCCATGCTGATCTACGAGACCGGGTTCTCGTACATGAAGATGGGCCGGGCGGCGGCCATCTCCGTGGTGCTCTTCGCGATCGTCATGGTGCTCACGCTCGCCCAGATGCGGCTCTTCATGCGGAGCGAGGAGGAGTACTCGTGACACGGCGCGCGATGCTGCACGCGCTCAGCCGATGGAGCGGGCTGGCTCCGCTGGCGGCCCTGGCCTTCCTCTTCGTCCTTCCCATCGTCTGGATGACGACCACGTCGTTCCAGGCCGGGGAGAAGATGTTTCAACTCACCACGGAGTGGATTCCCTCCGTCTGGCACCCCGAGAACTACGGCAACGCGCTCTCGCGATCGGCCTTCCCGCGGTTCTTCCTCAACAGCGCCATCGTCTCCGCGTCGGTGATGCTCGGCAACGTCGTCTTCTGCACGCTCGCCGGCTACGGGCTCGCCAAGTTTCGCTTTCCCGGCGACCGGCTCCTGCTCCTGGTGATCCTGAGCACGCTGATGCTGCCGCTGGAGGTGACCCTGGTCCCGACCTTCCTGGTGATCCACAAGCTGGGCTGGGTCAACAGCTACCAGGGCATCGCGGGCCCGCTGCTCATCGACGCGTTCGGCGTGTTTCTCATGCGCCAGTTCATCCTCAAGATCCCGTCGGACTACCTCGAGGCGGCCCGGATCGACGGGGCCGGCGAGCTGCGCATCTTGAGATCGATCATCCTTCCCCAGTGCAAGGCCGCCCTCGCCGTGCTCGCCCTGTTTTCGTTCCGCGACAGCTGGGACCAGTTCCTCTGGCCGCTCGTGGTCGTGTCGCGGGACGAGTTCCGCACGTATCCGCTGGGGCTGGTGCGCTTCGGCGACGACTACGGCAACCCTCCGACCGAGCAGATGGCGATCGCCGTTCTCGCCACCCTGCCGGTCTTCCTCCTCTTCCTCGTGCTCCAGCGCGCGCTGCGCAAGGGCTTCGACCTGTCGGCGTTCAAGGGGTGACACCATGGAGAAGATTCGTATCGCGTGCGGCAATCGCGGCGTCGGGACCTCGCCCCTCTTCGCGGCCGTCGAGGGCGGCTCCATGAAGGACAACGGGCTCGATCCCGAGCTGAAGTTCTACGAGGGCCACCCGAAGGCGCTGCCTGCCCTCGTGGCCGGCGAGGCGGAGTTCACCAACACCGTCTCGCCCGACGTCATCACCGTCGACGTGCGCGACGGCGCCGACGTGGTCATCGTCGCCTCGGCGGTGAGCCGCACCGCCACGTACGTCACCGCGCGACCCGGGCTCACGACGCGCGAGGAGCTGCGCGGCAAGCGCTGGGGCGTGCTCGGCCGCGGCGACGCCGACCACTGCACGATCGCGCTGGCGTTCGAACGCTGGGGCTGGGACCTCGACAAGGACGCCACGATCGTCGCGGTGGGGACGGGCGGGCCCAAGCTCGAACGGCTCCTCGATCCCACGAAGGTCGACGTCGTCATCATGCACTCGCCCGAGCCGTTCCAGGCGGCGAAGCGGGGCTGGAATCTCGTCGAGGATCTCCGGCGGCTCGACGTGGCGTTCCAGAACAGCTGCGCCGCGACGACCCGTCGCTACGCGAAGGCTCACCCCGACGTCGTCCTGCGCTACGTCCGCGCGTACGCCCAGGGCGTCTACCGATTCCGCGCCGACGGGGCGTTCGGCGTCGAGGTGATCCGGAAGTACAGCGGCGAAACGGACCGTGAGGTCCTCGAGGCCTCCTACCTCTACTTCTCCCAGCTCATGGTGGGCACGATGTACCCGACGCCGGAGGGCGTGCGCACCGCCGCGCACATGCTCCATCGCCTCGGGGTCATTCCGCGCCTTCCGGCGCCCGACCAGTTCATCGACCAGGAGCCGGTGGCGCGCCTGCACCGCGAGGGATTCTTCCGGCGGCTGACCGGGCTCGAGCCCTCCTGAGCAGTGTCGAGGGGTGCCACGGCTCCGCCGGGGCGCCCCGAGCGTTGGCCGGGGGAGTCCGAGGGGAGCGTAGCCCCCTTCGCTTGAAAAGCTGGGGGGCCATCTCGGGGCCCCCCGTCTAAACAGTCCGCTGGCAGAGCACGTTGAGGATCGCGGGCCGGCCCTCGCGGACGGCGGCCAGGCCGCGCTTGAGCGCGGCCGGCAGCTCCCCGGGACTCTCCACACGCTCACCGTAGCCGTCCACGGTCTTCGCCATCTCCTCGAAGCGCGGCGAAGGGGTGAGCTCGCTCAGCGGGAAGCGGCCGCGCGTCTTGGCGACGCCGTCGGCGTGGACGGCCAGCGCCCCGAACTTCACGGCCTCCCACTGCTGGTTGTTGAAGATGACGGTGAGGATCGGCAGCGCGTGGGCGCGCTGCACGAACAGGCAGGATAGCGGCTCGCCGAAGAAGTAGGCGCCGTCCCCCACGGTGGCGATGACCGTCGCGTCCGGGCGCGCGAGCTTCACGCCCAAGGCGGCGCCGAGCCCGAAGCCGAGGCCGCTCGAGTGCGGCGACCCGAAGTAGCTGCCCGGCCGCGTGAACGCGGCGAACCGCCGGTCCAGCGGGTACTCGTTCACGACCACCGTGCTCTCGTCGACGAGCTCGCCGATGCACCGCGACGCCCACGCGAAGCCGATCGTCGGCGCGCTCGCCTGCCTCAGCGCCGTCTCGTCCCACGCCGCCTGACGCTTGCGATGCTCGGCGACGATGCGCTCGCGACGGCGGCCCACCGCCTGCCGATCGGCGTGACGCCGCACGGCCTCCGCGAGCAGCGGCAGCGCCGCCCCCGGCGTGGCAACGATCGGCACGTCGCACGGATAGCTGCGCATCGGGTAGCGCGAGAAGAAGGGATCGACGCCGAGGTGGATGATGGGCGCGCCCGGCGCCGGCTTCTTGAGGTGTGGATACCAGGGCACGTCGGCCTCGACGACCAGGACGGCGTCGGCCTCGCCGAGCGAGGGATTCGTGGTGCCGGACTGGTTGTAGCCGAGATGCAGGTCGTGTCGATGCGAGACATTCATGTAGATCGGATCGGCCTCCACGACACCGATCCCGCCCGCCTCCGCCACCTCGACGAGGCCGGCGACGGCGCGCGCATCGATCCCCGCCGCCGAGGTGAGGATGATCGCGTGCTCGGCGCGCGCGAGGATGCGGGCGGCCTCGTCGATCCGTGCGGGATCCGGGAAGCGCTCGCTGCGGGACTGACGCCGCGGCGGCGAGGTGATCGTCATCGCCCCGGGACGGGCGGCCAGCACTTCACGCGGCAGCGTGAGGTACACCGGCCCCCGAGGCTCGGCGAGCATGAGCTCGAAGGCGCGGTCCACCACCGACTCGATCTGCACGGGCGTTCGCAGCTCGTAGTCCCATTTGACGTACTCGCGCAGCATGGCGGCCTGGTCGAAGCTCTCCTGCGCCCAGTGGATGTGCAGGTCGCGCGCGCCGGGCAGCCCTTCCTCCGTGATCGGCGTCCGCCCGGCGCTCATGAGAATGGGGACGTTCGCGCGGGACGCGGTGATGATGGCCGTCGACGCATTGCCGGTGCCGACGTTGACGTGGACCATGACGGCGGCGGGTCGCCCGCCCGCGGCGTAATATCCGTGAGCCATCGACACGGCGACGAACTCGTGCGGCACCACCATCGGGCGCGGCGCGCGGCCGCCCCCGGCCTCGAAGCGCGCGAACGCCTCCACGAGCGACGCGAAGTCCGTGCCGGCATTGCCGAGGAAGACGTCGATGCCGCGGTCCTTGAGCAGCTCGAGGTACGCCTCCGCCGTCGTCTCGGGATGCAGTGTCCGGGAACTCATGGACGAATCTCCTCTCCCTAGCGCCCCAGCGCCTTCAGCACGTACCGGTTGTCGAAGAGGCTCTCGGGGTCGATCTTCATGCCGGCCGGAACGACGTCGAAGACCCGCATGGTCTCGATGACCCGGGCCACGCCCTCGCGGCTGACGAGCGAGTCGGCCGGGAACGCCTCGCGGGCGTGCTCGAACGACTCGGCGTAGAGCTTCGGGTCGCCGCTCAGCTCCCGGGGCAGCGCCTTCGCCAGCTCCTCCCCTGAGGATCCCACGATGAGCTTGTTGGCCCGGACCAGCGCGTTCACCATCTTCTGCACCGTGGCCGGCCGCCTGGCGATGACGTCCGGGCGCGTGAGGAGCGTCGTCCCCTGCACCTCGCCGCCCATGGCCTCGACGGTGCCCTTCGTCGTGAACATGTCGACGAGGGCGTAGCCCTTGCCCTGCTTGAGGAACACCGTGAAGAACGGATCGACCATCATGCCGGCGTGGACCGAGTCCTTCTCGAGCGCGAGCGGCATGGTGTTGCCGCCCGCGCCGACGATCTTCACCTCGTCGGCTTTCACCCCGCTCTTCACCAGCAGATAGCCCAGCACCATGTGGGTCTGCGATCCCGGCGAGGTGACGCCCAGCGGGCGGCCCTTCAGGTCGGCGATCGACTTGATCTCGCCCTTGTACTTGTTGGCCACCACCAGGCCCATCACCGGCAGCCGGACGTGCGAGTGCACGGCGATGAGGTCCTTGCCCCGCGTCCTGGCCTTGATGGCGTGATCGATGGCGTTGGCGCTGAAGTCGACCGAGCCGCCGATGAGCGCCGAGGCGGCCTGCGAGCCGCCGCCCTTGATGTCCAGGATCTCGACGTCGAGCCCCTCCTCGGCGAAGTAGCCCTTGGCCTTGGCCAGCGCAGTCGGCAGATACACCATGAGGGCGACTCCGCCGACTCCGACGGTGACCTTCTCGGCCGCCCGGCTTGCCGGCGCGCCCCCGGAGACGAGGACCGCGAGCAGGACCGCCACGGCGACGATGCGACGCAGGAGCGTTGTCATGACGTCCTTCCCCTCGCGCGAGCGCCTCATTTCGGAACCGGCTTCCAGTACGAGAACCGCGCGTCGAGGCGCTGCAGGCCGATGTCGATGGCGATGACGGCCGCCATCAGGACGAGGAGCCCGGCCAGCACGCCGGTGGCGTTGAACATCGACTCCGCATAGGAGATGACGTAGCCCATCCCTTCGTGCGAGCCGAGGTATTCCCCGACCACGGCGCCGATCAGGGCGAAGCCGACGCTGGTGCGAAGGCTCGCGAAGATCCACGTGAGGGCCGAGGGGAGCAGGACGTGGCGGATCATGTGGCGCGGACTCGCCCCGAGGATCCGGGCGTTGTAAACCAGGTCACGATCCACCTCGCGGATGCCGGTGTAGGTGCTGAAGAAGACGACGAAGAAGACGAGAGAGACGACCATCACCACCTTGGAGAGCAGGCCGAGGCCGAACCAGAGGATGAACAGCGGCGCCAGCACGACGCGGGGCATGGCATTGAGCGCCACCATCAGCGGATCGAAGATCCGGGCCAGCTTCTCCCAGTGGGCGAAGAGGAAGCCGACAGCCACCCCGAGCAGCGTCCCCAGCAGGAAGCCGATGATCGTCTCCTGCATGGTCACCACCAGGTGACGGAAGATGAACCCGGTCCGGATCCAGTCGGCGATCTGCATCGCCAGCACCGTGGGCTGGCTGACGAAGAACGGGTCGACCCAACCCCGGCGCGTCGCGGCCTCCCAGAGGATCAGGAACGCCCCCAGGAGAACGACTCGCCAGAGGTAGACCTCAGCCCGCGAGACCTTGTCGACTCCGCTCGTAGCCAACACGCACCTCGTCCTTCAGGTCCTTCCAGATCGTCTCGTACAGACGGCCGAAATCGGGATGGAAGCGGATCTCGGTGACCGAGCGCGGGCGCGGCAGGCTGATCGTGTAGACGGCCTTGACGCGCCCGGGCGAGGCGGTCATCACCACGATGCGGTCCGACAGCGCGATGGCCTCCTCGAGGTCGTGGGTCACGAACACGACCGTGCGACGGGACTGAGCCCAGATCTCCAGGAGGTCGTTCTCCATGAGATTCCGTGTCTGCACGTCCAGCGCCCCGAACGGCTCGTCCATCAGCACGATCTGAGGCTCGTAGACCATCGTCATGGCCAGCGCCACCCGTTTGCGCATGCCGCCCGACAGCTGGTGAGGATGATAGCGCTCGAAGCCGGTGAGACCGATCCGGGCGATCCAGTCGGCCACGCGCGGGCGCGCCGAAGCCGCGTCGACCCCACGGAACAGGAGCGGCAGACCGACATTCTGGGCGACGGTCTTCCAGGGAAAGAGGGCGTCGCGCTGGAAGACGAAGCCCAGGCGCGCGTTGACCCCGTCGACGGGCTGCCCGTCCAGGCTGATGTGGCCCGCGCTGATCGGCACGAGCCCCGCGATGAGGCCGAGGAGCGTGGATTTGCCGCAGCCGGAGGGTCCCACGATCGACACGAACTCGCCGCCGCCGATGTCGAACGAGACGTCCTGGACGGCGGTGAATTCCCGGTCCTCGCGCGGCAGCGCGAAACGTTGGGTCACCTGCTCGAGGACGATGCGGCCCGTGCGATCGCTGGCTGGTGCAGACGTAGGCGCGATTATAGCGCGGGGGCTGGAGGGTCGCTGGCACTCCGGAGCACCCGACTGACGTCGGCGTGGGCCATCACGATGTCCGGAGAGTCCTGCAGCGCGGCGTGGTATCGATCCCGGAACTCGCCCGGCTCCCCGGACTTGAGCAATCGGTGCGCCTCTCGGAACGCGCTCCGCATGGTCTCCGGGGCGATGGCTTCGTCCGCATCCACGACTTCGTCGATCTGAGCGATCAGCATCGAGAGCGATCGCAGCCAGGCGAACTGCTCGTCGTTGAGCACGAGACCGAACAGCTCGCGGGAGGGGATGGCGCCGTGGCGATCCTCGTACAGACCCCGCTCGCGATCGAGGAGAAGCCGGTGAAGCCGCACCAGGCGCGTGCTCAGGTCACGCAGTCGCTCGCGGTCGTGGCTCCCCATTCCGTGCGCCACGCCACTCACGCGGTGTCGTCGGGCGGCACCGTGCGGAGCAGCCGCCGCACGGGCGACACGATCACCGGCAGCGCGACCACGATCAGGGCGGCGGCGATGAGCACGGTGGCGATGGGCCGCGTCATCAGAATCGAGAACCGGCCGTTCGACATGAGCAGCGACTGGCGGATCGATTCCTCCGCCATGCGCCCGAGCACGAAGGCCAGCACGAGCGGCGCGGCCTCGAACCCGAAGCGCTTCATGAGCAGACCGATCACGCCGAAGGCCAGCATCACCACGATGTCCCAGACGTTGGCCGACTCGCTGTAGACGCCGATCACGCAGAACAGCAAGATCAGCGGGAACAGGATCCCGTACGGCACCCGCAGCAGCTGCACCCAGAGCCCGATGAGCGGCAGGTTGAGCACGAGCAGCATGAGGTTGCCGACGTACATGCTCGTGATGACGCCCCAGAAGATCTCGGGGTGCTCCTTGATGAGGAGCGGACCCGGCTGCACGCCGTGGATCAGGAAGGCGCCGAGGAGCACGGCCATGACCACGTTCGGCGCGAAGCCGAGGGTGAGGAGCGGGATCATCGAGCCGCCCGTGGCGGCGTTGTTCGCGGCTTCGGGACCCGCGACGCCCTCGATGGCGCCCTTGCCGAAGCGCTCGGGCTGACGGGCGATGCGCTTCTCGAGCGCGTACGAGATGAACGTCGGGATGATGGCGCCGATGCCGGGCAGGATGCCGAGCAGGAAGCCGAGCACGCTGCCGCGGGCGATCGGCCCCGCCGAGCGCCTCCAGTCCTCGCGGCTCGGCATGAGCCCCTTGATCCGCGTATCGAAGACCTCCTGCTTCACGCCCTGGCCGATGTTGAGGAGCACCTCGCTGATCCCGAAGAGCCCCATGATGATCGGCACCAGCCCCAGCCCGTCGCCGAGGGTCACGCTGCCGTAGGTGAACCGCGGCGAGGCGGCGATCGGATCGAGCCCGACGGTGCCGAGGAGCATTCCCAGGAGCGCCATGGCGACCGCCTTCAGCTTGCTGCCCGCCGTGAGGTAGGTCACCATCGTGAACCCGAGGAGCAGCAGACCGAAGATCTCGGGCGGGCCGAACCGCAGCGCGACCGAGGTGAGCGGCGGCGCCAGCAGCATGATGCCCAGCACGCTGAACGTCCCTGCGATGAACGAGCCCAGGGCCGAGATCCCCAGCGCCGGGCCGGCGCGGCCCTGCCGGGCCATCTGGTAGCCGTCGATGCACGTCACCACCGAGGCCGCCTCCCCGGGGATGTTCACGAGAATCGACGTGGTGGACCCGCCGTACATCGCGCCGTAGTAGATGCCCGCCATCATGATGATGGACGCGGTGGGCGACATCGCGAAGGTGATGGGCAGGAGCAGCGACATGGTCGCCACCGGACCGATGCCGGGCAGCACGCCGATGAGCGTGCCCACGAAGACGCCGACGAAGCACGCCGTCAGATTCGGAGGCTGCAGGCTGACCGAGAGCCCGTACGCGAGCCCGTGAAGCAGGTCCACGACCGTCAGCCGCCCCAGGGACCGGCGGGGAGCTGCACGTTGAGCCACACCTTGAACACGAGGTAGGTCACCAGCGCGGTGACGAGCGAGCTGGCGACGGCCACGAGCCACCGCTGCCGCTCCAGCGCCCTGAAGAAGAACACCAGCAAGGCGAAGGTCGCGGCCACGAACCCCGCCGACTCCAGCACGAGGGTATAGACGAACAGCGCCGCCATCGTGGCGCCGATCTTCGGCCATCCCAGACGCGCGGCGGACACCGCGTCCGCCTCACGCGCACGCGCGGCGATGACGAGAAGACCCGTGCACACCAGCGAGAACCCGGCGGCGAGGACGACGGGAAAGAAGCCGGGGCCGGGCCGTGCGAGCGATCCGAAGCGGAGCCGGCCGGCTTCCTCGAGGGCGATGAGGCCGAACACGAGCAGGACGGCGGCCGCGCCGCGATCGCGTCCCGTCACTAACGACCCAGATTCAGCTTCCTGGCCAGGCGCGTCACCACCGCGTTCTCGCGCTCGACGAGCGTCAGCGTCGCGGCGGGGTCGCGGTACTCGACGGTGAGCCCGGCCTTGTCGATGGCGGCGATCACGTCCGGGTCTCTCATCGTTTTCTCCAGAGCGGCGGAGAGACGATCGACGATCGGCTTCGGCGTCTTCGCGGGCGCGTACAGCTCCATCCACGTGCTCAGCGAGGCGTCGGGTTGGCCCTTCTCGGTCATCGTCGGCGCGCTGGCGATCACGGGCAGGCGCTTGCTCGCGCTGGTGGCGAGGACCACGAGGTCGCCCGAGCGCACCACGGAGAGCACGGCGCTCAGGGCGGCGGCGCCGATGGGGACGTGGCCGCCGAGGAGCGCGTTCTTCACGGGGCCGGAGCCGCTGAACGGCACGTGGGACAGCGTCAGGCCGTAGGCCTGCTGCAACAGCTCCATGTTGAAGTAGCTGTTGGTCCCCAGGCCCGCCGACCCGTAGGTCACCGACCCCGGATTCTTCCTCGCGTGGTCGACGAACTCTTCCAGCGTCTTCCACGGCGCGCCCGCCTTGACGAGGATCACCCCCGAGTCGATTGCGTAGCTGCCGATGACGGCGAAGTCCGAGATCTTGTACGTCACGTCCGGCTGCGTGGCCGGCAGGATGGTCAGCGTGGAGCGCACGGTGGCCGCGAGCGTGTAGCCGTCCGGCCTGGCCTTGGCCACGCCGTCCATGCCGACCGCGCCGCCGCCGCCCGGCTTGTTGACGAGCACGACGGGCACGCCGAGGCTCGCGGCGAGCTGCGGCTGGATGACGCGGATGGCCGTGTCGGTGGGGCCGCCCGTCGCGAACGGAACGATGAACTGGATCGGCCGCGCTGGATACGGCTGCGCCCACGCGCGCGGAACGACGGCGGGCGGGGCCACGGCCAGCGTGAGCAGCGCGGCGGCGACCAGGAGCGAGCGGCGCATCAGTCCTCCTTCGTGAGCGGAAACGACCACGGGTTGATCTGCTCCGCGGTGCGGCCGAGCGGATCCCACTCCTGCACGCGCCGCCACACCGTCTCGCCCGCCTCCTGCGCCTGGCGCCGCACGGCCGCGAGATCGACGCCGGGAATCACGCGATCCCGCATGCGGACGGCGCCATCCACGATCACGGTGACCACGTCGTCGCCGATGCCGCACTCCACCAGCGCCTTGATCGGATCGCGCACGGGCCCGAAGCGCAGCGTGTCGCGCGTCGCGAGGTCGATCACCACGAGGTCGGCCTTGGCCCCGGGCGCCAGCCGGCCGAGGTCGTCGCGGCCGAGGGCCCTGGCGCCGCCCAGCGTGGCCGCCTCGAACACCTCGGCCGCGGAGGCGGCGAAGAGGTTGTGGCTCATCACCTTGCCGAAGTAGGACGCGATGCGCATCTGCATGATGAGGTCGCGCGGATAGGTGTCGCTCCCGAGGGCGAGGTTGACGCCGGCCGCGCGATACTTCGGCCAGGAGTCGAGGTAGCGCGCGCGCCGCGCGATGTTCACCGGACAGTGCGAGACGGTCACGCGGTGGCGGCCCATCAGCTCCAGCTCGCGGCCGCCGGAGTAGTTCAGCAGCGCGTTGTCCGCGATGAGGTTGCCGTGCCCGATGGTGAGGTCGGGGCCGAGCAGCCCGACGCTCTCCAACAGCTCCACCGGGGTCATGCGGTGCTCGCGCAGGATCTCGTAGAACTCGAGGACGTTGTACGCGGCGTGGGTCACGATCGGCAGTCGCAGCTCGTCGGCCGCCTTGCGGGTCGCCTGCAGGAGGTCGAGCGTGCAGGTCTCGACCTCGCGGGGGGCGAGCAGGCCGCGCACCCGGCCGTGCACGGTGCCGTCGACGCGGCGGATGAACGCCATCGCGCGCTCGAACTCCTGGCGGCCCGCCGCCTCGTCGATCACGCGCTTGAGCCGGCCCTTCTCGTCGCCCACCCAGCGCCCTGAGTCGTAACCCGCCCCGAGATAGGCGCGGAGCCCGAGCCGCTCGACCTCGCCCAGCAGCGCTTCCTGCACGCCGAGCTGGCTGCCGAACTCCATGAACGTCGTGATGCCGTTGCGCAGCATCTCCGCGACGGTGAACGTCGCGAGCAGACGGTTGCCGGCCTCCGCGTCGGCATCCGTCGGGCGCGCGTAGCGCGGGTCGCCGCCCACGCGGGTGCCCTCGCGCGGCACGCTGATCTCCAGGAAGGGCTGGCCGTAGAACTCCGGCCGCCCGGTGTCGGTGATGAGTCGGTGCGAGGCGCGGTGGCCGGAGTGCACGTGGGTGTCGATGAACCCCGGGCAGACCAGCATGCCGCGCGCGTCGATCTCCGCGTCGGCGCGCCCGTCGAAGCGGCGGCCCACGTGCACGATGCGGTCGTCCTCGCACACCACCACGCCGTCGGGAACGAGGGTGTGGCCGCCTCTCGCGAAGCCGACCACCCAGCCGCCGCGCACGAGGGTCCGCATCACTACGCGAGCTTCGGGTACCCGGCGTCCTTCGCCGCCTGCTCGCGCTGCAGGAACACCTCGAAGGCGGCGGGCGTCACGCGGTCGAAGCGCGTGAGGAGCACGTCGTCGAGGAGCGGACGCGCCTCGGCGGCGTGGTGCGCCGTGACCAGTGCCTGCGTGAGCCGCTCCCGCGTGCCCGCGTCGACGCCGCTGGAGGCGACGAGCGGCGGGCTCGGCGCCGGCACGGTCGTCTCCACCACCCGCACCCGCGCGGCGACGGTCGGGTCGTGGCGGCGGAGCAGGTCGAGCGCGTACCCGTCGACGGCCGCCACGTCGGCCTCGCCCTTGACGACCAGGTCGAACAGGGGCCGCTGGCGCACGTAGGGACCGAGCACGGCGCGATAGAGGGCAGGACGCGCGGGCGAGACGTGCTTCAGCAGATGGTGCCGGGGCGCGTTGTAGCCGGAGTGCGAGTGCTCGGTGGAATACGCGATGACGCCGCCGAAGGTGTCCTCGAGGGTCCGGTGCGGTCCGGCCGCGCTCACGATGAAGTCGGTCACGTACGCGGCCCGATCGCCGTAGCGAAGCGGTGACGGCACGGGCGCCGCGAGCAGCGCGGGTCGGTCGCGCCGCAGGGCCCAGGGATAGCCGCACATGAAGACGCAGCCCATGTCCTGCCGCGCCCAGAGCTCGTCGAGGTTCGTGGGCGTCGACTGGTCGATCACCGCGAGCTCGACCCCCGCCGCCCGCGCGATCCACTCCAGCAGGCGCTGCCAGGCGGCCGCCAGCGACGGCGACCACGCATACATCCGGGCCGACGCGATCACCGGAACGCTTTCGCTTCCACGAGCTCGGGGCGCTGGCTGTCGGCGGACGCGGCGGTGGCGAGCAGCCTGCCGTAGTACGTCCTGGCCTTTTCGCGATCGCCCGCGCGCTCCGCGGCCTTGGCCACGCCGTACAGCGCCTTGAATCGGTTGGGCGCCACGCGCAGCGACGCCTCGTAGGCCTGGCCGGCCGGGCCGGGCTGGCCCGCCTCCATCAGCATGTCGCCGAGCAGCTCGCGGGCGGTGACGATCGGTCCCGGCGTGATGTTGTGCTTCTCCGTCGACGCCTCGAGCTCGACGGCCGAGCCCATGAGGGCGGAGGCCTCGTCCCCCTTGCCCTCCGCGCGCGCCGTCCACGCCGCCGCCGCGCGCCGCTGGATCTCGATCTGCTCGGCCCAGTACGCATCCTTCATGAGGTCCTTCAACGCCGCCAGCCTGTCGACGTCGCCGCGGGCACGCGCGGCGTCGCCGCTCCGCGCGGCCCCGATGGCGCGCGCAAAGTAAATGATCGATTCCGTGTGCGGGAACCGATTGGGGCGCGGATCGATGGCCGCGGCCTCCGTCCACTTGCCACGCTCCATCGCCCAGCGCGCCTCGATCGCCGCCATGGCGAAGTGGGCGGTGGGACGCCCGGAGTCGTACGCGCGCGCCGCGAGATCGGCCATGATGGCGCGCGCCTCGTCCACCACCTTCTTCGCCTGCGCGTCCTGGGCCTGCTGCAGGTAGCCGTACACGAGGTAGTCCAGCGCGTGCATGTGGTCGTCGGGGTTGCCGCGGCTCTTCTCGGCGGCGGCGGCCGCGATGTTGCTCTTGACGGTGTCGGGCCACATGCCGAGCAGCACGTAGATGTGCGAGGGCATGTGCAGCGCGTGCGGCACCGAGGGCGCGAACTGCGCGTAGCGGCGCGCGGCCGGCAGCCCCTGTTGGGCGAGCGCCGGATAGTCGTAGCCGTGGATCATGTAGTGCGCGGCGCCGGGATGGTCGGGCTCGGCCGCGAAGATCTTCTCGGCGATCTGCGCCGAGCGCTTCTGGTTCGCGTACGTCTTGTCCCTGGGATCCGCGGTGGCCTGCAGCGACAGCGCGTAGAAGGCCATCACCTCGCGATCATCCGGATAGCGCTGAGCCATCTGCTCCATCGCGCGGCCGTAGGCGAGGGCGCGCGTGCGGTGGTCGGCCTTGTCGGCGTCCTTGAAGAACGCCTCCGCGGCGGCGACGAAGTCGCCCTCGCGCGGCGGCAGCGTGCGGCGCACGCCCTTGGCCTTCTCGACGGCCTCCGCGCCGCGCTTGAGCGCCGCGGGCGGCGGGGGCGACCAGATCTGCGTCCAGCTGGTCATGGCCAGACCCCAGTACGCCATCGCGCAATCGGGATCGGCCTGGGCGATCTGCGTAAAGGCCTTCGCCGCCTCGAGGTACCAGAACGAGTGCAGCAGCGCCACCGCTCGCTCGAACGGCTGCTGCACCGCCGGGCTGCAGGACACGGGGAAGCGCACCTGCCCGATCTTCTCCGCCTGGTCGGCGACCACGACCGTCGCGACGACGAGCGCCATCACGATGCTGAGCACCGACGCGTTCCGCTTCATGCTGGGCCTCCTCGATTCGGGGACCCCGAGTCTACCGTAATCGATGCGGACGCAGGCCCCGACGTCACGGTCGTCGCGCGCTCGAGGCTGCTCATCGCGTAGCCACGCTCGCGCCAGGCGTGGAGGCCCCCTGCCAACGGACGCACGCGCTCGATACCGCGCCCTCTGAGCATGAGCGCCGCACGGGCGCTGGAGGCCTCGTTGGGTCACGTGCAATAGAGCACGATGTCGCGGTCGCGCGGAATCTCCTGATGACGGGCCTCCAGCTCCTCGGTCATGAGGTGGAGCGCGCCGGGGATGATCGACGGCTCGGCGTCGAAATCGATCCGGGCGCGCAGGTCGACGATCATCACATCGTCGCCGGCGGCCAGCCGGGTCTTGAGCTCCTCGGGCGTGATCCGCGCGATCCTGATCGCCCTTAGAAATCGCTGGCGGGCGACGAATTTCCAGGCGATGTAGCCGCCGAGACCGGCCACCGCGAGGGCGACCGCCCCGCTGCCGAGGCGAGCGACGTAGGCGGCCGCCACCTCGAGTTGACGGCTGAACAGCCAGCCGACACCGGCGAATACGCCCGCCCAGATCAGGCCGCCGAGCCCGGTGAACACGACGAAGCGGAGCAGCGGCATTCGGATGATGCCGGCGAGCGGCGGCGCCGCGGTGCTGAAGCCCGGCACGAACTTGGCGACCAGCAGCGAGCGCGCGCCGTGAACGCTGAAGACGCTTTGAGTGCGCCGCACGCACGAGTCGGGCTCGAGCGCGATGCGACACAGCCAGCCGAGGACGCGGCCGCCTCGGGTGCGGCCGATCCAGTACCAGATGGTGTCGCTGCCGAGCGACGCGAGCGCAGCCAGGCCCAGGACGAGCGCGAGGCTCAATCGACCCGTGCCGGCGAGCGCTCCCGCGGCAAGAAGGACGGGCGCGGCGGGAATCGGCAACCCGATCTGCTCGGCGAAGACCCAGCCGAAGACGACCACGTAACCGTACCGGACGAGAACGTCGATCGCCCCGTCCATCGCGGGCGGCACTATAGCACGCACGGCCGGGCGTCGCGCCACACGCGCTCCCCGAGCGGAACGCCTGTACCATCTCGCCATGTCGACGCTCGAGACCCGGCGCGAGCAGATGTTCCCGAAGCTCAGCCCGGAGGAGATCGAGCGGCTCCGCCGCTTCGGCACCGTGCGGCGCTACAGGGCCGGCGAAGCGCTGTACAGGACGGGCGAGATCAGTCCGGGGATGTTCGTCATCATCTCGGGGTCCGTCTCCGTCACGCGGCGCGAGGGCCTGGGACGCGTGCTCCCGATTCTCGAGGAAGGGCCGGGTGACTTCCTCGCCGAGGTGGGCCAGCTCTCCGGCCGTCCCTCCTTCGTCGACGCTCACGCGATCACGGACGTGGAGACGCTGCTCGTTCCCACCGATCGACTGCGGGCCCTGCTGATCGCCGAAGCCGAGCTCGGCGAGCGGATCATACGCGCGCTGATCCTGCGCCGGGTCGCCCTGGTCGAAGCCGGCGCCGGCGGCCCCATCCTGATCGGTCCGCCCGGCAGCCTCGACGTCGTGCGCCTGCAAGGCTTTCTCGCCCGCAACGCCTGGCCCCATCAGGTCCTGGATCCCGCCGAGGATCGCGACGCCGCGGCGCTCGCCGAGCAGTACGCGCGGAGCCCCTCGGACCTGCCCCTTGTCGTGTGCACCGACGGATCGGTCCTCAAGAACCCCCGCGAGGGCGAGCTGGCCGACTGCCTGGGCATGGTACGCATCGATCATCCAGACCGAACCTACGACGTCGCCGTCGTGGGGGCAGGCCCTGCCGGTCTCGCCACGGCGGTGTATGCGGCCTCCGAGGGCCTGTCGGTGATCGTCTTCGACGCGGCGGCGTTCGGCGGCCAGGCGGCGGCGAGCGCGCGCATCGAGAACTATCTCGGATTCCCCGCGGGGATCTCCGGGCAGGACCTCATGGGCCGCGCGTACGTGCAGGCCCAGAAGTTCGGGGCCGAGATGGTGATCCCGAGCCAGGTCGTGCGTCTGGACTGCACCGGCACTCCCCTCGCCCTCGAGGTGGAGGACGGCCGCCGCGTGACGGCCCGCGCGGTCGTCCTGGCCAGCGGCGCGCGCTATCGGCGGCCCGCCATCCCAAAGCTCGAGGCGTTCGAGGGCCGGGGCGTCTGGTACTGGGTCTCACCCATCGAAGCTCGCCTGTGCCGGCAGCAACACGTCGCGCTCGTCGGCGGCGGTAACTCGGCCGGCCAGGCCGCCGTGTTCCTCTCCCGCCACGCCGCGAAGGTGTCCATGCTCGTTCGCGGCGACGGTCTCGCCGCGACCATGTCGCGCTACCTCATCGACCGGATCGAGGCCACGCCGAACATCGAGGTCCTGACCCGGACGGAAGTCGTGGCGCTGATCGGAGCGCCCGGCTCGCACCTGGAGCGCGTGCGCTGGCGGCGCACCACGACGGGCGAGGAGACCGAGCTGCCGATCCGCAACCTCTTCCTGTTCGTGGGCGCCGATCCCGCGACGCAGTGGCTGCAGGGCTGCGGCGTCGCGCTGGACGCCAAAGGCTTCGTTCGCACGGGATCGGGCGATGGCCAGTCCCGGCCGTTGCCGCTGGAATCGAACGTCCGCGGCGTGTTCGCGGTGGGCGACGTCCGCTCGGAATCCGTCAAGCGGGTGGGCGCGGCGATCGGCGAGGGGGCGGCGGTGGTGGCGCAACTCCACACGGTGCTCGCGGAGACGGCGACGGCCGCGCGCTGAGGGCGCGCGGCGCGTCCACTCAGTGGGCGAGGCTCGGACTCGGCAGCGCGGCGGCGAGCTGGCGGGGCGGGCGGAAGCTGAAGGCGATGGCCACGGCCCCGAGGCCGATCCCGAACGAGCCGATGTAGAGCCAGAAGTAGCTGCCGAACGCGTCGTACAGCCAGCCGCCGGCCCACGGCCCGAGGGCCATGCCCAGGGTGGACACGAAGGCGACCGCGCCGAAGACGGTCCCCATGATCCGCTCGCCGAAGTACTCGCGCACGAGGATCGCGTAGAGCGGCATCACGCCGCCATAGGCGAAGCCGAACATCAGCGCGAGCGCATAGAAGCTCGCGGTGTCGCGCGTGAAGAGGTAGAGGCTCACGGCGACCGCCTGCAGCGCGAGCCCGCCGACCAGCACGCGCTTGGCGCCGACCCGGTCGGCCACGAGGCCGCAGAGGATCTTGCCGCCCAGCGAGGCCAGGCCGGCCGCGCTGAGCACGGTGGCGGCCGCCATCGCCGGCACGCCGTGGTCGATCGCGTGGGTGACCATGTGAAAGATCGGTCCCGAGTGCGCCGCGCAACACGCGAAGAACGTCAGCGCGATGGCGGCGAACTGCGGCGTGCGCAGCGCCTGCGCCACCGTGAGCCCAGGGCCCTCGGCGCTCGCCGCGACAACGGCGGCCGTCGGCAGCGCCGGCGGCTCGCGCACGAGCAACGCGGCGGGAATGATGACGAGCCACGCGAGGTCACCGATCACCAGCATGGCGAAGCGCCAGTCGTAGCTCGTGATGAGCCAGCGCGCGAGGGGCGCCGCCGTCGACGACCCGAGGCTGAGCCCGGCCGAGACGAGCGCGACGGCGAGACTGCGATGCTGGGTGAACCAGCGGGTGGTCGTCGCCGTCAGTGGCGTGTAGAGGCTGCCCGCCGCGAAGCCGACGATGACACCGAAGAGGACCTGGAACTGGCCGAGGGTCGCCGCCTGGCTCGCCGTCACCAGGCCGAGGCCGAGCAGGACGCCTCCGCAGAGCACGACCGCGCGCGTGCCGAACCGATCGGACAGCGCGCCCCAGGCGAACGATCCGACCCCCATGCTGAGGAAATTGAGGAGCGCGGCCATCGAGATGCCCGTGCGGGACCAGCCCATCGCTGCCGACATGGGCGCCAGGAAGACGCTGAGCGAGAGCATCGCCCCGAGCCCGACACAGGTCACCACGATCCCGACGCCGACGATGATCCAGCCGTAGAAGAGCCTCATATTCCCCCTGTGCCGCCCTCGGCGGCCTCCATCAGCGGCCTCTGTCAGTAGGTCGAACGGCGTGTGCCCGGGTCGACACCTGCCGGAAATTGTCAGCCGGCCGCGGGACGCCCATCAAGAGAGCCCCTATCCGGGGGGTCCGAACCTCCCCAGTGGGGTGGACAAAATTCCTCTCTCTGCGGGTAGGCGCCGCCGTCGGCGCCGAGTAGCGTGGAGTGCAGTCGCGCGCCTGCACCCGGAACGCGCCACGGGCCAGGACGCCGCACGGAGGTGTCCCTGTATGTCGGCCCACAAGGGCTCGCTCACCGTCCCGATCCAGGCGTCCATCGACCGGACCATCGACGACCTCATGGTCTCACTTCCGGACCCCGACCGACTCCTTCCGGACGAACGCCGCGGGCTCATCGCGCGCTACGCCGCCGTGCTCGAGGGGAACTTCATCTACTGGATGACCGCCGCGCGGCTCGCCGTCGCCTCGGACGAAGCCAAGGCGATCATCGAGGACAACCTCCGCGAAGAAGTCCGTGACAATCATCCAGGAATGCTGCGGCGGTTCGCCCTCGCGGCCCACGCCGCCCCGACGGATTCCGATGCCCTGGCCGTCTATCGCAATCTCGAGAACGTCCGCCTCTTCGTCGCTCGGCTCTCGGCGGTGAAGATCGTGCTGATGATGGCCTTCTTCGAGGGCTTCATCACCAGGTTCATGCCGTATCTGGCGGACCTCGCCGCGCGCCAGGGCTCGGCAGAGCGGGAGTATACCGACGTGCACGGCGTCGTCGACATCGTGCACACCGAAGGGCTCTTCCGGGCGCTCGAGGCGGAGATGATGCTGCTGAGGCCCGACGTCTCCGAGCCGACGACGAGCTTGTTCACGGGCGTGGAGACCCTCCAGGCCCTGATCCAGAACGTCATTCATCCGCACGGTGCGCTCGTCGCCGACGGCGCTGAATCAACGGCGGCAGCCGCCTGAGCGGCGCATCAATCCGCCGGAGGTCGGGATCATGTCCGTGACAGGCAGCGTCATCGCCCCTGCCCGGACCTCGCTGTGGAGCGCGTTGAACGGCGCCGGCCCGCTGTCCGACCGCGCTCTGTGGGGAGCCGAGGCGAGCGTCTCGCTGGGCGATCTCGTCGACGGCGGCAGTCTCGGAGGGCGGCTCGACGAGCTCCGCGATCGCTCGGTCCTCGTCGCCACTCGGGATCAGCTCACGGCGGCCCTGGCGCTGATCGAGCTCGATGGCGTCGCGTCCCGGCTCGTCCTGTGCCCGCCCGATCTGCCGACCGAGCACGTGCCGTACGTCGTCGCGACGGCGGCGGTCGACGCGCTGGTGTCCGACCAGGCGACCCCGGACTTCGACGCGGCGGGCGTGGCGTTCGTCACCTGCAGTCCGAAGATCGCGCCGGGCGGAGGCGACCGAGCCGCACGACACACGACAGAATGGATCCTCCTGACGTCGGGGACGACCGGACGGCCGAAGCTGGTCGTGCACACGCTGCCGAGCCTGACCGGCGCGATCACGGGCGACGGAACGGCGGCCACGCCGGCCGTGTGGACGACCTTCTACGACATCCGACGGTATGGCGGCCTGCAGATTTTTTTGCGCGCGCTCCTCGGCGGGGGATCGATGGTGCTGTCCAGCGCCAGGGAATCGCCCGGAGACTTCCTGACCCGGGCGGGCGCGCACGGCGTGACCCACATCTCGGGGACGCCGTCCCACTGGCGACGAGCCTTGATGAGCCCGTCGGCGCACCGGATCGCGCCTCGATACGTGCGCCTGTCGGGGGAGATCGCGGACCAGGCCATCCTCGACCATCTCCGCGCCTGTTACCCGGACGCCCGAATCGCCCACGCCTTCGCGTCGACGGAGGCCGGCGTGGCCTTCGACGTCGGCGATGGTCGGGCGGGCTTTCCGGCGAGCCTGATCGGGCCGCACGGTGGCGGCCTCGAGCTCAAGGTCGAGGACGGCTCGCTGCGCATCCGATCGACGCGCACCGCCGCCCGCTACCTCGGCGATCAGGCCGAGGCCCTCGTGGACGCCGACGGGTTCGTCGACACGGCAGACATGCTCGAGCGGCGGGGCGATCGCTACTACTTCGTCGGTCGTCGGGACGGCATCATCAACGTCGGCGGCCAGAAAGTCCATCCGGAGGAGGTCGAGGCGATCATCAACGGCCACCCACGCGTTCGGATGTCGCTCGTGCGAACGCGGAAGAGCCCGATCACGGGTGCGCTCGTGGTCGCCGACGTCGTGCTGAACGCCGAGACCGACGCCGCGAACGGGCGGGCGGTGGAGCTCGAGCAGGAGATCATGCGGCGCTGCCGGGAGCTCCTGCCGCGGCACAAGGTCCCGGCGGCGATCAACTTCGTCCCCGGCTTGATCGTGAACGCAACCGGCAAGCTGGTGCGCCGCGATGCGTGACGTCGACGCCGGCGACACGGCATGATCCCGGGTCGGCCGGTGGTTCAGGCACCGACGCTGCGCGAGAGCGACGCGGCCGCGCGGCCGGCCGGCAGCCACCGGGTGTGGCTGCGGGCGCTCGAGCTGACGGCGCCGATCACGAAGACGCCTGATCGCGTCTTGCCGACCGTGATCGACGAGCTCGCCGCGCACCTCGACGAGGCGCCGGCACTCCTCTCCGACCGCGAGTCGCTGACCTATCGCGCGCTCACCGAGCGCGCGAACCGCTACGGCGGCTGGGCGCTCGAGCACGGCATTGGCACCGGGGACGCCGTGGCCCTGTTCATGCCGAACCGGCCCGAATACCTCGCCATCTGGCTCGGCGTCACGCGCGTCGGCGGTGTGGTGGCGCTCCTCAACACCAACCTGGCCGGCTCCGCGCTCGCCCACTGCATCGATCTCGTGGCGCCCCGGCACGTCATCGTGGCCGCCGAGCTGATCGCTCCCTTCATAACGGCGCTGCCGCACCTGGCCGGAGCGGCCACGATCTGGGTCCACGGCACCGGTCACGACGACTTTCCGCGCGTCGATCTCGACGTCGACCGCCGCGCGGGCGAGCCGCTGGGCAGGGCCGACCGCCGGCCCCCGACCATCGAGGATCGGGCGCTCTACATCTATACGTCGGGCACGACCGGGCTGCCCAAAGCAGCCAGCGTCAGCCACTTCCGGTTGATGCAGTGGAGTCACTGGTTCGCCGGGTTGATGGACGTTCGCGGCGGCGATCGGATGTACGACTGCCTGCCGATGTATCACAGCGTCGGCGGCGTGGTGGCGCCGGGCGCGGCGCTCGTCGGCGGCGCGTCGGTGGTGCTCCGCGAAAAATTCTCGGCCCGCGACTTCTGGCGCGACGTCGTCCGCTGGGACTGCACGCTGTTCCAGTACATCGGCGAGCTGTGCCGCTACCTCCTGCACGCCGAGCCGACGGCGTGCGAGGCGGAGCACCGGATCAGGCTGTGCTGTGGCAACGGGCTGCGGCCCGATGTCTGGGAAGACTTCAAGCGCCGGTTCGGCATTCCTCGGATCCTGGAGTTCTACGCCGCGACCGAGGGCAACGTCTCGATGTTCAACGTCGAGGGCAAGCCCGGCGCCATCGGTCGCATCCCCCCTTTTCTGGCGCATCGTTTCCCGGCGGCGCTGGTGCGATTCGACGTCGCCCGCGAGGCGCCGGCGCGGGACGCGCAGGGACGGTGCATCCGCTGTGCGACGAACGAAGTGGGAGAAGCGATCGGCAAGATCGTCGAGGACCCGTCGAACCCCGGCCGGCGCTTCGAGGCGTACACGAGCGAGGAGGCGACCGAGCAGAAGATCCTGCGCGACGTGTTCGAGCCGGGGGACGCCTGGTTTCGCACCGGCGACCTCATGCGGCGAGACGAGGACGACTACTACTACTTCGTCGACCGTGTCGGCGACACCTTCCGCTGGAAAGGGGAGAACGTCGCCACCCTGGAGGTCGCCGAGGCGATCTGCGCGTTTCCGGGGATCAGGGAGGCCAGCGTCTACGGCGTGGCCGTGCCGGGCGCCGACGGCCGTGCCGGCATGGCCGCCGTCGTGCTCGACGCCGAGCCGGATCTCGCGGCGTTGCGGGCTCACCTGATCGACCGGCTGCCCGGATACGCGCGCCCGCTGTTTCTGCGCATCCGGAGCGAGCTGGACGTGACGACCACGTTCAAGCACGCCAAGCACGAGCTGGTCCGCCAGGGCTACGACCCGGCGGCCAGCGCCGACGCCGTCTACTTCGACGATCCGGACCGCCGCGCCTTCGTCGAGCTCGACCAGGCGCTCTACGAGCGCATCCAGTCGATCCGACGACGAAGTCGGTGGCCGTCCCGATCTATCAGACCGTCGCCTATGCGTTCGACAGCGCCGACCACGGCGCCGCCCTCTTCAACCTCGAAGTCGACGGTTTTCGGTACAGCCGCATCAGCAACCCCACGACGGCGGTGCTGGAGCGGCGCGTGACCGCGCTGGAGGGCGGCGTGGACTCGCTGTGCGTGAGCAGCGGGCAGGCGGCGCTCAACTATGCCGCGCTCAACGTCAGCGAGCTTGGTTGCAACATCGTCTCCGTCCCCCAGCTGTACGGCACCACCTACACGCTCTTCGCGCACCTGCTTCCGAGCCAGGGAATCACCGTCCGCTTCGCCGAGTCCGATCGACCCGACGCCATCGAGCCGTTGATCGACGAGCGGACGCGCGCGGTCTTTTGCGAGAGCGTCGGCAATCCGGCGGGGAACATCTGCGACATCGCGGCGCTGGCCGAGGTCGCGCACCGGCACGGCGTGCCGCTCATCGTCGACAACACGGTGGCCACGCCGATCCTCTTGAAGCCGATCGACCATGGCGCCGACGTCGTGGTGCATTCCTTGACGAAGTTCATGGGCGGCCACGGCACCACCCTCGGCGGCATCATCGTCGACAGCGGGCGCTTCCCCTGGCGGGACCACGCCCGCCGGTTCCCGATGTTCAACCAGCCGGACGCCTCCTATCACGGCCTCGTCTACGTCGACCATTTCGGGGCGGCCGCCTACATCGCGCGCTGCCGCAGCGTCTATCAACGGACGACCGGCGCCGTGCTGTCGCCCCTGAGCGCATTCTTGTTGCTGCAGGGCATCGAGACGGTGGCTCTGCGGGTCGAGCGCCACGTGGAGAACGCCCGGCGCGTCGCCGAATTCCTGCGCGGCGATGCGCGGGTGGCGTGGGTCAACTATGCCGGATTCCCCGAGAGCCCCTATCACGAGCTCGCGCAGCGATATCTCGGGGGCCGGGCGTGCTCGCTCTTCACCTTCGGGATCAAAGGCGGGTTCGAAGCCGGCAAGAAATTCTACGACGCGCTGGGGCTCGTCAAGCGGCTCGTCAACATGGGCGACGCCAAGTCGCTGGCCTGCCACCCGGCTTCGACCACGCACCGCCAGATGTCGGAGGACGAGCAGCGCAAGGCCGGCGTCCGGCCCGAGATGATCCGGCTCAGCATCGGCATCGAGCACGTCGACGACATCATCGCCGACCTCGATCAGGCACTCCAGGCGACGGGATCCGATTACGGGGGATTGCTGGCGGCGACGTAGCACATCGGTCGTCTCCTGGAGGAACTCTCATGGCCGTTCAATTACAGCGCGGGTCGCGTGAATCGGACGGGAGCGGTCTCACGATCGGTCTCGTCAACAACATGCCTGACGCGGCGCTTCAGGCGACCGAGCGACAGTTCGTCGCGCTGCTCGGGGCGGCGGCGGACGGCCTCACCGTGCGACTGGCACGCTATGCGTTGCCGGGCATCCCGCGAACGGACTGGGGGCGGGACTACGTGACCCGCTTCTATTCGCCGATCGAGGACCTCTGGGACAGCCACCTCGAAGGTCTCATCGTGACCGGGACCGAGCCGCGGTCGCCGAACCTCAAGGACGAGCCGTACTGGGCGAGCCTGATCAGCGTCCTGGAGTGGGCCGAGCACCACACGCACTCGGCGGTCTGGTCCTGCCTGGCCACCCACGCCGCGCTCCTGCACCTCGACGGCATCGCGCGCCGTCCGCTCGACGAGAAGCGGTTCGGGATCTTCGAGTGCGAGCGCGTCGCCGATCATCCGCTGACGGCCGACGCCCCGGCCCGGCTCCGGATGCCGCATTCCCGATGGAACGAGATCCCCGAGGACGCGTTGAGGTCGTGCGGCTACCGGGTGCTCACGCGGTCGGACGCGGCGGGCGTCGACGCGTTCGTGAAGCAGCGAAAGAGCCTGTTCGTGTTCTTCCAGGGCCACCCGGAATACGAAGCGCACACGTTGATGCTCGAGTATCGCCGGGACATCAAGAGGTTTCTCCTGCGGGAGCGTGACACCTACCCGACCATGCCGCAGGGCTATTTCGACGACGCCACCGTCGAGGCCTTGACCGTTCTGCGAGAGCGCGCGCTGGTGAACCGCCGCGAGGAGGTGCTCGCGGATTTCCCGACCGCGCTCGCGGCGGGGACGGTCACGAACACGTGGCGGACCACGGCGACGCGCGTCTATCGCAACTGGCTCGTGTACCTGTCCGCGCGCAAAGGGGCCAGGGCGGCGGCGTGAGCATGGCATTCGACGAGGTCCGGAGCCTGGCCGTGAAGCTCGAGTCCGACATCGCGAATGGGCCCATCGTCCCGACGGTGACGCCGCACGAGATTCGCCGCCACCTCGCGGCGCGCTACGATTTCACGAACCCGATCGACCTCGATGAGGTCGTCGCCGACGTCGAGACGATGCTGCGGACGTGGCAGGTGCACGTCACCCACCCGCGTTACTTCGGCCTCTTCAATCCGAGCGTGACGGTGGCCTCGATCGTCGCGGATGCGCTGGTCGCGATGTACAACCCGCAGCTGGCGACCTGGCGGACGTCGCCGGCGGCGAACGAGATCGAGCGACACACCCTCGCATGGCTGCAGGACAAGTTCGGCTTGCCGCCCACGGCGATCGCGAGCTTCACGAGCGGCGGAGCGGAGGCCAATCTCTCGGCCGTCATCGTCGCCCTGACGCGGGCGTTCCCGGACTACGGGCAGCAGGGGCTGCGCGGGCTCCCCGTGTCGCCGACGATCTACCTGACCGGCGAGGCCCACCACTCGTTCCGCAAGATCGCCCACATGACCGGGCTCGGGCGCGCAGCGGTCCGGACGGTCGCCACGGACCACCGTCTGACGATGGACCTCGGCGATCTCGCCCGACGCGTGGCCGCGGATCGACGAGACGGATGCGCGCCGTTCATGGTGGTCGGGACCGCGGGTACGACGGGCGCCGGCGCGATCGACCCCTTGCCCGAGCTGGCGCGGTTCTGCCGCTCGGAGGACCTCTGGTTTCACGTCGATGCGGCGTGGGGCGGCGCCGCCATCGTCTCGCCGCGTCTCAAGCGCCACCTGGCCGGCATCGAGGCCGCCCACTCGATCACGTGCGACGCGCACAAGTGGTTCTCCGTGCCGATGGGCGCCGGCATGTTTTTTTGCCGGCATCGCGAGGCCGTCGACGAGGCGTTTCGTGCGGAGACCTCGTACATGCCGGGGAAGACGGCGGGACCGACTCACGATCCGTACACGACATCGGTCCAGTGGTCTCGACGGTTCATCGGGCTCAAGCTCTTCCTGGCCCTCGCGGAGCACGGCGAATCCGGGTACGTCGAGATGATCGAGCACCAGACGCGCATGGGCGACGTGCTACGCGGCGCGCTGCAGCGCGCCGGGTGGCGCGTCGTCAACGCGACGCCGCTGCCGCTGGTGTGCTTTACGCGGGACGGTCTCGACACCGCCCGGTTCCTGGCCGCCCTCTATCAGCGTCAGATCGCATGGATGTCCGAGGTCCGGCTCGCGGGTGGCGAACCGGTCCTCCGAGCGTGTGTCACAAGCTACCGCACGACCGAATCCGACGTCGAGTGGGTCGTGCGTGAAATGGGAAAGCTGGTATGAAACGACGGGGTAAGCGACGAACAACGCTGGCCACGCTTCTGTTGACCCTACTCTTGTCCGCCGGTCTGTGGTCCTTCGCCGCGGAAGAGGCGACGGCGCAGGGCCAATGGACGACGCTGCCGTACCTGATGCCGATCAATCCCATCCACATGGCGCTCATGCACAACGGCAAGGTGCTGATCGTCGCGGGATCGGGATACGACGCCTCGAACACCAGCTTCGAAGCCGGCGTGTGGGACCCGCAGACCGGGACGATCACCCGGCAACTGGTGGGATGGGACATGTTCTGCAACTCGATGGTGGTCCTGCCCGACGGCCGAGTCTTCGTCAACGGTGGGAATCTGAAATACAACCCCTTCCTCGGGGAGCCGCGGAACTCGGTGTTCGATCCCGCGACCGGTCAGTTCACGGACGTGGAAAACATGGCGCACGGACGCTGGTATCCGACGGCGACGACGCTCGGCGATGGCAGCGTGATGACGTTTTCGGGGCTGTCGGAGATCGGCTTGACGAATACGACGGTCGAGATCTACCGCGTCGGTGCAGGGTGGAGTCCGGAATACGCGTCGGGCTGGGTTCCTCCCCTGTACCCGCGCATGCACCTCTTGCCCAATGGGAACGTCGTCGCGTCCGGTCCCACTCCCCAGACGATGATCTTCGACACGAGCACGAAGACCTGGTCCGCGGTGGCGTCGACCAATTACAGCGGAACGCGCCGGTATGGTTCTTCGGTGCTCCTGCCCCTCGGCCCTGCGGACGGATACACGCCGCGTGTGATGATCTTCGGCGGCGGGGATCCGGCCACCGCCACCACGGAGATCATCGACCTGTCGGCCCCCACGCCCCAGTGGCAGTACGGACCGCCGATGTCGCAGCCGCGGATCGAGATGAATGCGACCCTGCTGCCGAACGGGCGCGTGCTGGTCCTCGGCGGCTCCGCCCGCGACGAGGACGCGACGACGGCGAGCCTCAACACGGACCTGTATGACCCCGAGACGAACACCTTCAGCTCGGCCGGGACGAATACCATTCCGCGCCTGTATCACTCCAACGCATTGCTTCTTCCGGATGGGACCGTCGCGCTCCTCGGCAGTAACCCGAGGCAGGGGATCTACGAGCCGCACATCGAGATCTACTCCCCCGCGTACCTGTTCAACGTGGACGGCAGCCCCGCCACACGTCCGACCGTGACGGGTGTGCCGGGAGCGGTCACCTATGGCGCGACGTTCCAGGTGCAAACGCCGGATGCGGCCGCCATCTCCTCTGTGGTGCTGATGCGCCCCGGCTCGCCGACGCACGCGTTCGACCAGGATCAGCGGCTCGTGAGAGCGTCGTATACGGTCGGAGGCGGTGTGCTGAACGTGACCGCGCCTCCGAACGGTAACATCGCGCCGCCGGGCTACTACCTGCTCTTCATCGTGAACTCGGCAGGGGTGCCTTCGCTGGCGAGCTTTGTCCGGGTCACCGCGAACTTTTCTCTCTCGGCCGCGCCCGCCTCGAGCACCGTGTTGCCGGGAGAGAGCACGAGTTACACCGCCACCGTGGCGGGGACAGGCGCGACGGGAACCGTCACCTTCAGCGTGAGCGGCCTCCCCTCGGGTACCACCGCGACGTTCGATCCCACGTCGGTGAACGGCTCCGGCTCCACCATCATGAACGTCACGACCGGCCTCACGACGCCCCTGGGCACCTACCAGCTCACCATCACCGCCGACAACGGGGGAATCGTCGACCGCGCCAGCGTCACCCTGGTCGTGGGACCACACGTGATGCCGGTGCCCGGTCTGAAGTGAGCGACTGAGGCGGCTATGCGCATCTCCCGGAGACACCTCCTCCGCCGACTCGCTGCGGGCGCCGTCGTCACCACGGCGATGCCCTTCATCGACGAGGCGTCGTGCGCCGCGGCGCCACGGTCCTCGAGCGCCCATCGGCACGGTGGCCCGATTCGCCTGAACCTGAACGAGAACGCCTACGGTCCATCGGAACGAGCGGTCGCGACGCTGCGAGACAGCCTCGGCCTCGTGCACCGCTACCCGGACTCGGCCGACGCCCTGGTCGGCGAGATTGCGGCCCTCCATGGCGTCACGCGTGAGCGGGTCGTCCTGGGCTGCGGCTCCACGGAAATTCTGCGCATGGCCGCCGCGACATTTCTCGGGCCGCGGAAGAAGGTCGTCCTGGCGTCGCCGACGTTCGATCTGATCGCCGAGTACGCGCGAAGCGAGGGCGCCGAGGTGGCGACGGTTCCGCTCGACAAGCGGTACGCGTACGATCTCGACGCCATGCTGGCCCAGGCCGATGCCCCGGGGAGCCTCGTCTACATTTGCAACCCGAACAATCCCACCGGGAGCCTGACGCCGCGAACGGACCTGGAAGACTTCCTTCGCAAGCTTCCTTCGACGACCCGCGTGCTGATCGACGAGGCGTATCACCACTACGCCGGCGCCTCAGCCGCGTATGCGTCCTTCATCGATCGGCCCGTGGACGATCGCCGCGTCGTCGTGACGCGCACGCTCTCGAAGGTGTATGGCCTCGCCGGGTTGCGTGTAGGCTATGCGATTGCCGCCGCGGGGGTCGCGCGCGAGCTCGCCTCGCATCGGATGCCGATGGACGTCAGTGTCCTCGCGTTGAGGGCGGGGGCGGCCGCCCTCAACGATCTCGACCACGTCCGTCTCAGCGTGACGCGCAACGCGAATGACCGGCAGGAGTTCTACAACCAGGCCAATGCGCGCATGCTCCGTGTCATCGATTCGCACACGAACTTCTTCATGCTGAAGACCGGCGGGCACGCGAACGGGGCCATCGACCACTTGAAGAAGCACAGCATCCTCGTGGCGCCGCCGATCCCTTCCATGGCGAAGTACATCAGGGTGTCCTTGAGCACGCCGCACGACATGGTCGAGTTCTGGCGGGTCTGGGACCTCATGCCGGCGCACCACATGGAGATGTAGTCGTGCGAGAGAGAAAGGGGCCCTCGGTCGAGGGCCCCTTCCGACCAGCCTAGCTCTTCAGCTGCAGCTCGTTCCTGACCGCACGCACGCCCTGGACCTTGCGCGCCATCTCGAGCGCCCGGTCCTTGGCCTTCGCGTTCGGCACCGTGCCCATCAAGGTGACCATGCCGTTGTCCGCGCGTACCCGGATGCTGGCCCCTTTGAGGTGCTCGTCCGCGTCGAGGCGATCGCGGACCGCCTTGGTGACGACATCGTCCTTCTCGTCCAGCGCCTTGCGCTTCGGTTCGGGAACGATCTCGAGCGTGTTGCGAACCGACCTGACGCCGTCGATGCGTTTCGTGATCTCTTCCGCGGCGTTCCGCTCCTCGCCCGAGCCGACCTTCCCCCGCAGCGTCACCACACCCCTCTGCGTCTCCACCTTGATCCGACGGGCCTTGACCCGGCCGTCCGTCACGAGCGCCGTCTTGGTCTTGGAGGTGATCCAGGAGTCCTTGATCTCCTGCCCGGCGCCGCCCTTCGACTCCGCCGGCGCCGACGTCTGGGCAGGGCTCACGGCAGGCCAGGCGATCAGCACTGTCAACACCAGAAAAATAAGAGCGATTTTCATGGAGGCCCCCTTTCCTGACGGGCTGGTGTCCAAGTGGTGTGCCAAGTCGGGGGCCTCTGGCGGTTTCGTTTATTTATCAGTGAGTTCTGCAGCGCGGGGTGCCCCGCCGATGAGGTGGACGCACGCTCGTCGTGTCAGCTGCCTGTCACGTCCTCCCAGCCCACGACGCTTTTGGCACCCGCAAGATGCTTCGCTAGCCGCCGGCCATGGCCCCGACGACCAGGAAAGGCTCGGCGCCCGTCGCGACGGCGTCGGGCAGCGGGGCGTCCGGCGGCTCGTGGGAGAGATCCTGCTCGCAGGCGAAGAACCGCACGAACGCCCGGCGCTGCTGCGTGACGTGGTCGCGGATCGTCCCGCGGAGCATCGGATAGCAGGCCTCGAGCGCGTCGAGGACCGCGCGCGACGTGGCGACACCCTCGACGTCGAGCTTCACCTCACCGTCGACGTGCGCGAGCGTCCGCAGATGCGCCGGGAGCACGACCCGGATGATCATGGCAACGTGTGGACCTCGACGGACACCACGGACGGAAGGTCCCGGACGATGGGCGTCCAGCTATTCCCCGCGTCCGCCGACACGTATACCTGTCCGCCGGTGGTGCCGAAGTACACGCCGCACGGATCGAGTGAGTCGACGGCCATCGCGTCGCGCAACACGTTGACGTAGCAGTCGCGTTGCGGCAGTCCCTTCGTGAGCGGCTCCCACTCGTGTCCGCCCGTCCGACTGCGGTACACGCGCAGCCTGGCGTCGGGCACGTAGTGCTCCGAGTCGCTCTTGATCGGAACGACGTAGATGGTGTCCGGCTCGTGCGCGTGCACGTCGATCGGAAATCCGAAATCGGTCGGCAAGTTGCCGCTGATCTCCCGCCACGACTCGCCGGCGTCGTCGCTTCGCATGACGTCCCAGTGCTTCTGCATGAACAGCACGCTCGGGCGCGACCGGTGCATGGCGATGCGGTGCACGCAGTGGCCGACCTCGGCATTCGGGTCGGGGATGCCGTCGGACTTCAGGCCGCGGTTCATCGGTCGCCACGTCTTGCCGGCGTCGTCGCTCCGGAACACGCCCGCCGCCGAGATGGCGGTGAAGATCCGCTCGGGACGGCTCGGATCCAGAAGGATGGTGTGCAGGCACATCCCACCAGCGCCCGGCTGCCAGGAGCGCGCCGAGCCGTGGGTGCGCAACCCGGGGAGCTCCTGCCACGTGTGCCCGCCGTCAGTCGAGCGGAACAGCGCGGCGTCCTCGACCCCGGCGTAGACCGTGTCCGGATCGGTCAGCGACGGCTCGAGATGCCAGACCCGCTCGAACTCCCAGGGGTGCGGCGTGCCGTCGTACCAGAGGTGAGTGCCGGTGGGACCGTCGTACACGAACTTGTTGCCGACGGTCTCCCACGTCTTGCCCCCGTCGTTGGAGCGCTGGATCACCTGCCCGAACCAGCTGCTCGACTGCGACGCATACAGCCGATTCGGGTCGGCGGGAGAGCCCTTGAGGTGGTAGATCTCCCAGCCCGCGAAATGGGGCCCCGTGACGTCCCACCGCTCGCGCGTTCCGTCCGACGTCATGACGAACGCGCCCTTGCGCGTCCCCACCAGCAGCCGTACCCCGCTCATCCCCGACTCCTTTCCGAGCCCGCTCCGTCGCCGTACCGATCGTGGTGGCGGACCCACGCCATCGTGAAGGCCAGGGCGTCTTCGTCGCGGCCCTTCGGGACCAGGTCGAGGTAATTGTACGCGCCGACCAACAGGTCGAGTCCGCGCGCGTAACTGGAATACGTGTGGAAGACCTCGCCGTGCTCGTCCTTGTAGAAGACGCTCAGGCCGGGGGCCTCCTCGCTCGGGAATTCGCGCGGGGCGAAGTTGTAGTCCACGACGCCCTTCGCCGTCTCGTCCTTCCTGAACGACACGTGATAGTCGAAGTTGAAGTCGGTCCCGTGCGACGACACCCACGGGAAGCGCCAGCCCATGCGCTTCTTGAACGCTTCGATCTGCCGGAGAGGCGCTCGCGACACCGCCAGCAGCGTCACGTCGCGGTGCGCGAGGTGCACGACGGCGCCGTCGATATGGTCGGACAGGAAGGAGCAGCTCGGGCACCCTTCCTCCCACCCGGGGCCGAACATGAAGTGGTACACGATCAGCTGGCGCCGGCCGCCGAAGAGGTCAGCCAGCGTCGCCTTGCCCGACGGGCCCTCGAACACATAGGGCTTGTCGACCCTCACCCACGGCAGCGCGCGGCGCTCGGCGCTCAGCCGATCGCGCAGCCGCGTGAACTCCTTTTCCTTCGCCAGATGCGTCTTGCGCGCCTCGAGCCATTCCTCTCTCGTTACGATCGTGTGGCTTGGCATCGCTCATCCCCTTCGAAATCGAGTGGTCTCGTCTGGGTCGTCGAGTCCGTTTCCCCGGCGCCGGTCGTCCCGCGAAGCGTCTTGATGGCGAGCGCGGCCAGTCCGCCGCCCGAGGTCGCGCCGGCGACGATCAGCGCCGCGGTGGCGAGGCATGCAGGGCACATGGGGCACCTCCTTCACCCTATACGTCGATCGGGCGGGGCCCAGATCGACAGGGTCGAGCCTCAATCGTCGATCGCCTGGTAGACCGACGTCCAGAAGTCGAGACAGACATCTGGAGGAATAGGAGAAGTCCAGGCGCGCTGGGTCATGAGGATCCCGACCGTGTCCTCGCTGGGGTCCGAACGCCACGAGGTGCCCAGGCCGCCGTCCCAGCCGAAGGTTCCGACTGGCCCCGCCACGTCATCGCGCCGGGTCACCACGGACACGCCGAACCCCCAACCGTGGCTGTCGAAGTAACCAGCGATCAAGCCGGACGCTGCCTTCTGCTCGGGAGTCAGCTGGTCGGTCGTCATGGTCTCGACCGACGGCCGGGACAGGATGCGCTCGCCGCCGTGCTTGCCGTTGTTCAGCATCATCTGGCCGAAGGCCAGGTAGTCGTCGATGGTGCAGACGAGCCCCCCGCCGGCCGACGGGAATGCGGGCGGCCGGCTCCACTCGCCGCCCTTGGCCGCGTCATAGAGCTCGAGCGCCCCGGTTTTCGGATCGACCTGGTAGCTCGTCGCCAGCCGGTCGAGCCTGGTCGCCGGCACGCTGAACCCGGCGTCCTTCATGCCGAGCGGCTCGAAGAGGCGCTCGCGGAGGAACGTCTCGAGCGGCTGGCCCGAGGCGCGCGCGATCAGCACGCCCAGCACGTCGGACGCCGTGTGGTACATCCACTGCTCACCCGGCTGGTGCATGAGCGGCAGCGTCCCGAGCCGGCGGATCCACTCATCCGGCGCCGGCGGCGTCTGCGGCTTCGGCGGTCCCTGGCCGAGGAGGCGCTCGCTCATGGCCGTCTGGATCGGATACGTGCCCGGCGGCGCCATGACGATGCCATAGCCCGCGCGGAAGGTGAGCAGATCGCGCACGGTGATCGGCCGGTTCGCCGGCACGGTGTCGTCGAGCGGCCCGTCGAGCCGCTTCAGGACCCTGCGGTTGGCCAGCTCGGGCAGCAGCCGATCCACCGGCTCGTCGAGCCGCAGCCCGCACTGCTCCACGAGGATCATCGTGGCCGCGGCCGCGATCGGCTTGGTCAACGACGCGATGCGGAAGATCGTGTCGCGCCGGATCGGGTCGCTGCCGGCCACGGCCTTCGTGCCGATCGCATCGACATGCACCTCACCGCGCCGGCTGACCAGCGTGACGATACCGGGCACGTCGCCGCGCTCGACGTAGCCGGCCATGACGTCGTGCAGGCGACCGAGCCGCGTTTTCGACAATCCTCCGATGCTCATCACCGGCTCCCTGGCCGCTCTCGGAGATACGCGTCGAGACGATCGAAGCTCTCGGACGCCCCTTCCTTCATCCCCGTCTCGAGGGCGGCGTCGCGAGCCTCCCTCGATGGGTAGAGCATCGTCTGCGTGATCGTCGTCCTGCCATCCTTCTCGGTGAGGACCAGCGTGTTGAGCGTTTCGGGCCAGTCGCCGCCCCACGACTCGGTGGCGACGAGCCGCTCGGGTGGCGCGATCTCTCGATACACGCCGCCCATCCCCATCTCGGTGCCGTCGGAACGGCGCCAGACGAAGTGCCACGCTCCCCCCGGACGGAGGTCGATCTCGCAGACCGGCAGGGTCCAGCCACTCGGACCCAACATCCAGTGCGGCGGGTGCTCGGGCTTGGTCCACGCCTCGAAGACGAGCCCGCGCGGCGCGTCCACGACGCGCGTCATGACGATCTCCCGATCCGACGGCGTCGTGAACGTCGTCGCGCGGGCTTTATGTGTCGTGCTCATCGTGACAGGCTCCTTTGGGCTTCCACCACCGACTTCATCTCCTTCAGCCCCTTCTCGAAATTGCCGCCGATCATCGTGTCCATGTCCACGAACAGGTGGATCACCTTGGCCACGAAATTGACCTTGCCGGCCATACTCCACGTCACGGCGGTCCGATCGCCGTCCGGCTTGAACGTGAACTCCGCGGTGCTGGTGGCGGCGAAGGGCTTCAGGAACTCGAGGTTGATCCTGATCAGCTCGTGCGGACGGCTCTCCATCAGCGTCATGCGTCCTTCGCCCACCTCGTTCTTGCCGGTCCATGCGTAGACGGCGCCCGTTCCCGCCGGCGCGCCCTCGTACGTTTGCTTCATCGCCGGATCCATCTTCGCCCACGGGTTCCACGCGTCCCACTTGTGAAAGTCGTTCACCTGCGCAAAGACCGCCGGCGCGGGAGCGGAGATGGTGACCGTCCGCGCCACACGGTACTCGGATGGCCGCGTGGCCACGACGACGACGAACACGACGACGATCACGGCGAGCGCGATGAGGGTCTTCATGAGCATCGTGACTCTCCCACGTACGCCTCGAGGCGATCGAGCGTCTGGCTCAACCCCTCGATGGCGCCGAATTTTTTAACGACCCGATCCCGTTCCCTCGACGACTCGAAGAGCATCCGCATGGCCAGGACGGTCTTTTCGCCGTACGAGGTGAAGGTCGCCGTCGCCTGAAACTGCGCGCCGCCGGTATGGGTGTAGACCAGGCGCTCGGGTCTGGCGATCTCGTCGTAGACGATCTTGTTCTTGTAGTCGATGCCATCCGGGCCGTGCATGACGAACCGCCACACGCCACCCGGTCTCACGTCCATCTCATCGATGGTGCTCGTGAACCCCTTCGGCCCCCACCATCGCGCCACGTGTTGCCGATCGGTGAACATCTCGAACACGTGCTCCCGCGGCGCATCGACGACGCGCGTGGCCACGATTTCTCGATCGGCCGTACCCGCCAGGTGCACCCCGAGGCGTTCCAGGCTCTGGGTCCAGCCTGCTTCCATCCCCGCGAGATACGGGGCGGCTCCTGCCGTCGACTTGACGACGCGCGCCCGCACCGTGAGCTTCGTCGTGCCGTCGTGCTCGACGAAGGCCACGGTGTTCAGCACTTCGAAGAGCGGCTTGCCGCTTTCGTCGAGCGCAGCGCTGGTGAAGACGAGTCGCTCGGGCTCGACGATCTCCTGATAGACGCCCGTCATGGGATAGACAGTGCCGTCGGGTCCGCGCATGTGGATACGGATGGCGCCGCCGGGCCGCACGTCCAGCTCGCACACGGGGTTCGTGAATCCGTTCGGCCCCCACCACTGCGCCACCTGCGTCGGCTCGGTCCACGCCGCGAAGACGGGGCCGCGCGGCGCCTTGAAGACGCGCGTGAGGACGAGCTCAGGCTCCATGCTTCCTCCGCAACTCCTCGCGCATCGACTGCTCGCGCGCGGCGTCCTCGGGAGGCAGGACCTCGGCCGGAAAGTCCGACGCCTCGGACACCTGACGAATCTCGACCACCTCGCCGTCCGCGAAGGGCACGCGCCTGGCCCATTCGACCGCCTCGCTCTTCGACTTCACCTGGATCATCCAGAAGCCGGAGACCAGCTCCTTGTCGGGGAACGGCCCGTCCGTCACGCTGCGCGTCGCTCGCGAGAACGTGATGCGCGCCCCCTTCGAGCTGGGTTGGAGCCCTTCGGCCGCGAGCAGCACGCCGGCCTTCATCATCTCCGCGTTGAAGCGCCCCATCGCGGCCACGAGCTCCTTGGTCGGGAGCGCGCCGGTCTCGATGTTCTTGTTGGCGCGGACGAACATCATGAATCGCATGGTGTCTCCTTGTCGTTGTGGCTCAGCGGGCCGGCCGCAGTGACGGCTGAGAGGATCCGCGCAGCGGCGCCAGCCGCCAGCGGCCGTACGCGACGAACGCGGCGAGGACTCCCACCACCGCCGACATGACGGCCGCCGTCAGATCACCGACCATCAGCGTGATCACGGTCGCGCCGATCATGATGATCATCAGGCCGCCGGCGGCCAGGGGGGTCAGGCCCGGACGAATCCGCAGGAGTCCGGGAAGGATCAGGCCGAGCGCGCCGAGCCCCTCGCACACGCCGATGAATCGTAGGAACAGGCCCGGCAGCGGCATCTGTTTCGTCATCTCCTCGATCGGCAGAACGAACTTCATGCCACCGGCGAACAGGAACAGGGCCGCGAGCAGCCCCTGAACGATCCACAGCGCATAGGTCATGATGGCTGCCCTTCCCTCACCGGCCGGACTTCGACGGTGCTCGTGCGGGCCAGCGGAATTCGCGCGGCGATGGCGATGGCTTCGTCGAGATCCTTCACGTCGACGATCATGTAGCCGCCGAGCTGCTCGCGGGTCTCCGCGAACGGCCCGTCGGTCACCAGACGCTTGCCGTCGCGCACCCGGACGCTGGTCGCCGCCGACGACGGGTGTAGTGGGAAGCCGCCCAGGTACTGACCGCGCGCCGTGAGCTCTTCCGAGAGCTTCAGCATCTCTGCGTAGACCTGCTGCCGCTCGGTCACGCCGAGCTTGTCCCAGGCCGGCTCATCGCGGCAAATCAGGAGCATGTATTTCACGGGTCCCTCCATCTGTAGGTCGAACGGCAGGGGGCCTGAATCGACACCCGACGGAAAATTATCTAACGTGAAGTATGCCCGTGGACGCAAACGCGGCCGTCGACGCGGTGTATCGCTCCGACTGGGGCCGGATCGTCGCCACCCTGATCCGGCTCGTCCGTGACTTCGACGTGGCCGAAGAGGCCGCCCAGGAAGCTTTTACCGCCGCCGTGGACCAGTGGCGGGTCTCCGGCGTCCCCGAGTTCCCCCGCGCCTGGATCATCCAGACGGCTCGCCACAAGGCCATCGACCGCATCCGCCGCCAGACCCGGTTCGCGGACAAACTGGACGCCTACACCGCAGCCGGGGCGAGCCTGACCGTCGAGGCGCCCGAATTCGATCCGGGCGACATCCCCGACGAGCGCCTTCGCCTGATCTTCACGTGCTGCCACCCGGCGCTGGCGCTCGAGGCCCAGGTGGCGCTCACGCTGCGCACGCTGGGCGGCCTGGAGACCGACGAGATCGCGCGCGCGTTCCTCGTGCCGGCTCCGACCATGGCGCAGCGGCTCGTGCGCGCGAAGGGCAAGATTCGCGACGCCGGCATTCCGTACACGGTCCCCGACACGAAGGAGATGCCCGCCCGACTCGATGCCGTGCTGACGGTGATCTACCTCGTGTTCACCGAAGGCTACGCGGCCACGCGAGGTGAGGCCCTCGTGAGGACCGATCTCTGCGTCGAGGCGATCCGGCTCGCGCGCCTCGTGAGGGCGCTGATGGCGCCGCCACCGCCGGAAGCGACGGCGCTCCTCGCCCTCATGCTGCTGCACGACGCACGGCGCGACGCCCGTCTCGACCCGGTCGGCGATCTCGTCCTTCTGGACGAGCAGGATCGTCGCCGCTGGAATCACGAGCAGATCGCCGAAGCGCTGCCGCTCGTCGAGGAGGCGCTTCGGGGCGGGGCCGGTCCGTTCGCGCTGCAGGCGGCGATCGCGGCCCTGCACTGCCAGGCGCCGCGGGCCGAGGACACGGACTGGCCCCAGATCGTCCGGCTGTACGACGTGCTCGAGCGCCTGCAGCCCTCTCCCATCGTCTCCCTGAATCGCGCGGCGGCGGTTGCCATGGTGGAGGGCCCGCGGCCGGCCCTCGCCCTCATCGACGACCTCGCCGCCGCCGGCAACCTCGACCGCTATCACCTGCTGCATTCCGCGCGGGCCGACCTGCTGCGCCGGCTGGGATCCCCGGACGAGGCGGCGAAGAGCTACGCGCGAGCGCTCGCGCTGGTCACGAACGACGCCGAGCGCCGATTCCTCGAGCGGCGGCTGCGCGACGTTAAAACTTGAGTCCGTGCATCGGACTTTGTTTCTATGGAGGGTATGAAGAGCCACCCTCCCGCTCCGACGCCGAAGCCGGCGGTCCCGCCGCCGAGAGCGACGGTCTCCGCCGTCGAGATGGGGGCGCGCCAGCGCGAGATCTCTGTCTCCGAGTTCTTCACCAAGAACCGGCATCTCCTCGGGTTCGACAGTCCGCGAAAGGCGCTCCTCACCTGCGTCAAGGAGGCCGTCGACAACGCCCTCGATGCCTGCGAGGAAGCCGGGATCCTCCCTGACGTGGTCGTCAAGGTGGAGGCCGTCGCCAATGGGGAAGCGCCGCCCCCCGCGAGCCAGGCGAGCCGCTTCCGGATCACGGTGACCGACAACGGTCCCGGGATCGTCCGCCAGCAGATCCCGCCGATCTTCGCGAAGCTGCTGTACGGGTCCAAGTTCCATCGGCTGCGCATGAGCCGGGGCCAGCAGGGCATCGGCATCTCGGCGGCCGGCATGTATGGCCAGCTCACGACCGGCAAGCCCGTCCAGATCACCTCCCGCACCAGCGCGAGGGCGCCCGCCCACTACTTCGAAGTCCAGATCGATACGAAGAAGAACGAGCCGCGCATCCTCGAGAAGAAGCAGATCGCCTGGGAATCGCCCCGCGGCACGCAGGTCACCATGGAGATCGAGGGCCGGTATCAGAAGGGGCGCGCCTCGGTCGACGAATACATCGAGCAGACGATCATCGCGAACTCGCACGTCAAGCTGACGTACGTCCCGCCGGAAGGCGAGACGAAGGAATACGCGAGGTCGTACGAGCAGCTGCCGCCGGCGCCACGCGAGATCAAGCCGCATCCGTACGGCATCGAGCTCGGGATGTTGCTCAAGATGCTGCAGGACACGCGGAGCCATTCGCTCTCGGGATTCCTCGCGAGCGATTTCAGCCGCGTGTCGCCGAACGTGGCCGCCGAGATCTGCAAGGCCGCGCGGCTCTCGCCCAACGCGCGGCCCCGCGACGTGCACGGCCAGGCCGCCGAGAACCTCTACAAGGCGATTCAATCCACCAAGATCATGGCGCCGCCGACCAACTGCCTGTCGCCCATCGGCGAGCCGGCGATCCTCGCCGGCCTGTATCGCCAGATCAAGGGTGAGTTCTACACGGCGGTGACCCGGCCGCCGGCCGTCTACCGCGGCAACCCGTTCGTGATCGAGGCGGGGCTGGCCTTCGGGCGCGCGCCGGAGCAGGCCGCCCAGACTCCCGCGACGAAGGCGATCCCACTCGCCGAGGGCGAGGCGGAGAAGGACGACCACGAGGTCGCCCGCATCATCCGGTACGCGAACCGCGTGCCGCTCCTGTACCAGCCGGCCGCGTGCGAGATCACCAAGGCGGTGCTCGACACCACGTGGCGCAACTACGGCGTGGCGCAATCTCGAGGCTCGCTCCCGGCCGGGCCGATGGTGATCTTCGTCCACATGGCCTCGGTGTGGGTCCCCTTCACCAGCGAATCGAAGGAAGCCATCGCCGAGTACGACGAGATCCACAAGGAGATCACCCTCGCGCTGCGCGAGTGCGGCCGGCGGCTGGGCGCGTTTCTCCGACGACGCGAGCGGGCGCACAGCGAGTTCCGACGGCGCAACATCTTCGAGCTCTACATCGAGGAGATCGTCCAGTCGTGCAACCGGCTCAAGGGCGGCCGCCTGGCCACCGCGAAGCTGAGAGACCAGCTCCTGAAGATGGCCACGAAGATCACCGGAGGCGGCAAGACCGACGAGCTGCTCGGGAAGAACGGCAGCGGCCCCGAGGGCCTGCCGCATTCGATCATCGTCACGCCGGAGGGTGTCGAAGGCGAGGTGCCGGTCGTGGCGCCGAACGGAGCGCCGGCGGCCGAAGAGCCGGTGGCGCCGCCGGCGGCGCCCGAAGCCAGGGCCCCGCGGAAGACGAAGGGCAAAGCCACACCGAAGCCGCGCGCCGGGCGCAAGAAGAAACGGTAGCGCGCCCTCATGGCCAAGAAGCCCCGGAAGCCGACTGCGGTCGAGAAGAAGCTCGTCGGCGTGGCGGACCTCGTGATCGCCGCCGCCGAAAAGCGCAAGGATCCCACCATCGCGATCCCCGTCCGCTCGCTGTCGAACGTGAACTTCAACGAGCGCAAGGGCCTGATCGAGATGGGCAAGCGGAAACAGGCCCGGTCGTTCTTCAACGTGGCGATGGCCAAGAAGTTCATGCAGACCGTCCTCGTGGCCGACGCCCTCTCGGAGCTCCAGCGCGCGAACCTCACCACCTCGCTCCGAGAGATCTATTACCGGACCAAGCACACCATCAAGGACTCGCACGAGAACACCCTCGATACGCAGGACGAGTCCGACCCGCTCATCGAGGATCTCGAGGTGACGCTGACGGCGCTGCGCGAGGAGCTGCACGTGCGGGCCGAAAACGCCGGGTCCATCGTCGGGCCCGTGGTGTTCGTGGACGACGGCGATCGCGTGGACTGCACGCGGCTGGGCAAGGGCGGATACTCCGTCCCCTCCATCGTCGAGCCCGAGTATCTGCAGATCGCCCGCTGCACCGCGGATTTCGTCCTCCTCGTCGAGAAGGGCACGCAGTGGAACCGGCTCTCCGAGGACAAGTTCTGGCGGCGGTACAACTGCGTTCTCCTGACGGGCAACGGGCAGCCGCCCCGCGGCGTCAGGCGCCTGGCGCGGCGGCTGCACGAGGAGAAGCAGCTCCCCGTCTATGTCCTGGTGGACAACGACCCGTGGGGCTACTACATCTACTCGGTCATCAAGCAGGGCTCGATCAATCTCGCCTTCGAGAGCCAGCGCATGGCCATCCCGAAGGCGAAGTTCATGGGGCTGTCGAGCGCGGATCCCGAAGCGTACGGGCTCCCGCGCAACGTGGGCATCAAGCTCAACGACAAGGACGTCGCCCGTGCCCGCGAGCTGCTCGCCTACACGTGGTTCCAGAAGAAGAGCTGGCAGGAGGAAATCAAGCGGATGCTCTCGAGCGGGCTCAAATACGAGCTGGACGCCCTCGCCAACAAGGACTTCCAGTACCTCACCAAGAAGTACCTTCCTCGCAAGCTCAAAGAGAAGGACTGGCTGGACTAGACCACCCCGCAGTACTACGATCGGTCCCCGGCCTCCACGGCGCCCTCGAGGTGCAAGGGGACACAGCATGGACGTCCGATTCTGGGGTACGCGCGGGTCCGTGGCCAAGCCGGGGCCAACCACGCTGCGCTACGGCGGCAACACGTCCTGCGTGGAGGTCCGGGGCGTCGATGGCACGCTGATCGTTCTCGACTGCGGGACCGGCGCGCACGGACTGGGACAGGCCCTGGTGTCCGCGGGCGGGCCGCGCTGCGACGGCCATCTGATGATCACCCACACCCACTGGGATCACATCCAGGGGTTCCCGTTTTTCGCGCCGCTCTTCATCCCGGGGAACACGTGGGACATCTATGCTCCGGGGGCGCTCGGACAGCAACTCGAACGGACTCTGGCCGGGCAAATGGAGTACAACTACTTCCCCGTCACCCTCGCGCAGCTGGGGGCGAGCATTCGTTTTCACGATCTCGTCGAGGGGCGCTTCGCGGTCGGCGCCGTGCGCATCACCGCGCAGTATCTGAACCACCCGGCCCTCGCGCTCGGCTATCGCCTGCAGTCCGGCGGCAACGTGGTGGTCTACTCGGTGGATCACGAGCCGCACGCCCCGAACCCCGCGGCCCGGCGCGATGGGGAGCCGCCCGGGCACGGCGAGGACCAGCGTCACGTCGAATTCCTCGCTGACGCAGACCTGGTCATTCACGATGCTCAGTACACGGTCGAGGAGTATCCGCAGAAGACGGGCTGGGGTCATACGCCCGCCGAGTGGGCGGTCGACTACGCCCTCGCCGCCCGCGCCAAGCGCCTGGCCCTGTTTCACCACGACCCGCTCCGCGACGACGACGCGGTGGATCGCCTCGTGGAGGCCTGTCGCCGACGCGCCAGCGCCGCGGGCAGCGCGCTGCAGGTCTTCGCCGCGGCCGAGGGCCAAGAGCTCCGGCTCATCGAGCACGACGCCACGGTGCCAGGACCGACCAGCCCGCCGGCGCCCGCGATGAGCGTGGGGCCGCACACCATCCTCGTCGCCGACGACGACCCGACGATCGTCCGGCTGTTGACCCTGGCCCTCGAGCAGGATGGTTTCCGCGTGGTGACGGCGAACGATGGCAAGACCGCGCTTCACCTCGCCCGCGTCGAGCGCCCGGCGCTGATCCTGCTCGATTGGCAGATGCCGGGCGCGGACGGCATGGAGGTCACACGCGCCCTTCGCGGCGAGGCCGATCCCTTCCTGAGGAACATCCCGCTGGTTCTGATCACAGCGCAGTCCGGGGCGGAGAATACGGCCGTGGGCTTTGCCGCCGGGGTGACCGACTATCTGACGAAGCCGTTCAGGCCCGCGCACGTCCGGGCCCGCGTCCAAGCCTGGCTGATGCGCCGCCGGAGCGAGGCTCCGCGCGCGCCATGAGCGATCGCGACCGCGCCCGAATCGCGCCGTCACGGGAGACGGACGTCAACCGCCGGTTGGTCTCGTCCCTCGAGTCGCTGAGCCGCGCCTCCAGCGTCCTGGTCGCGGTCGTCGGCCTCGTGGCCCTCCTGGGATGGCAGCTCGACGTCGAGCTCCTGACGAGCGGGTTGCCCGGGCGCGTGGCGATGAACCCGACGACCGCGCTCGCGTTGATCCTGGCCGCCGGCTCGCTCTGGATGCAGCACCGGGCGTGGCGCGAACCATCCGCCCCAACGCGGCTGGGCCCGGCCGTCCCGATCGCAGCGGTCCTCATCGTCGCCCTGGGCGTGATCACGCTCGCCGGGTACCTCGCCGGCCACGATGTCGGGCTCGATCAGATCGTGTTCCGGGCTCGACTCGGCGACAACCGCATCTCGCCCAACGGCGGCCTCAGCCTCGTGCTGATCGGGACCGCGCTCTGGCTCCTCGATTGGCGATCACGGGCGCGGCGCGCGCCCGAGCAGCTCGCCGCCCTTCTCGCGATCGGGATCGCCGTCACCTCGCTCCTGGGGTACGCGTACGGAGTGAACGCGATGTACGGCGTCGGCGACTCCATCCCCATGGCGTTGCCGACGGCGGTCTCCTTCCTCGTGCTGGGGGTCGGGATCTTCTGCGCGCGCCCCGACCGTGGCTTCGCTTCGGTGATCACCAGCAACGACGCGGGAGGCGTCCTCGCACGCCGGCTGTTGCCCGCGGCGATCCTCATTCCCGCCGGCCTCGGCTCGCTCAGGCTGTGGGCGCAGCGGGCGGGTCTCGTCAGCGCGGAGGTCGGCCTGGCCATCGTCGTGGTGCTCACGATCTTCGCCTTCGCGACGTTCATCGGGATCACGGCCCGCTCGCTCGATCGCGCCGACCGCATCCGGAGGGCCAGCGACCGCCGTCTCGCGACGCAGCACGTGACGACACGCGTGCTGGTGGAGTCCGCCTCGCTGGCGGAGGCGATGCCCCGCATCCTCCAGGCCGTCTGCGAGAGTCTCGACTGGGTCATGGGGGCTCGATGGAGCGTCGATCCGGAGGCGCAGGTGCTCCGATGCGAGGAGGTGTGGGTGGCGTCCCCTCGGACGCTGCAAGAGCTGGTCGACGTCAGCCGTCGCGTCGTGTTCCCGCATGGTGTCGGGCTTCCGGGCCGGGTGTGGAGCACCGGGCGAGCCGCCTGGATCGAGGACGTCGTCCACGATCCGAACTTCCCGCGGTCGAAATCCGCCGCGAAGGCGGACGCTCACGGCGCGTTCGGCTTTCCCATCATCGGGCCCGGCGGCTTCCTGGGAGTGATGGAGTTCTTCAGCACGGAGACTCGTCAGCCCGATGAGGCGATGCTCGCCCTCTTCGAGGGTATCGGCGGCCAGGTCGGGCAATTCATCGAGCGCAAGCACGCCGAGGCCGAGCTGGAGCGCGCCAAGGTGGCCGCCGAAGCGGCCACGCAGGCGAAGTCGGACTTTCTGGCCAACATGAGTCATGAGATCCGGACGCCGATGAACGCGATCATCGGCATGTCGGACCTCATGGCCAACACCCGCCTCGACCAGGAGCAGCGCGAGATGGCCGAGACGATCCGGATGAGCGGCCAGCACCTGCTGACGATCATCAACGAGATCCTCGACTTCTCGAAGATCGAGTCGGGAAAGCTCGAGCTGGAGCAGGCGCCGCTCGATCTCGTGGCCTGCGTCGAGGAATCGCTGCAGCTCGCGGCGCCGAAAATCGCGGGCACGAACGTCGAGCTGACGTACGCGCTGGAGGAGACGACCCCGATGCTGATCGTCGGCGACGTCGGACGCCTCCGCCAGATCCTCGTGAACCTCCTGGCCAACGGCATCAAGTTCACGCCGGCGGGCGAGGTCGGGGTGACCGTGTCGGCCCGGCGGCTCGAGGGGGCACGGCACGAGATCCACTTCAGCGTCCGAGACACCGGCATCGGAATCCCGAAGGACCGGTTCGATCGTCTCTTCAAAGTCTTCAGCCAGGTCGATGCCTCGACGACCCGCCGATATGGCGGCACCGGCCTGGGGCTGGTCATCTGCAAGCGCCTGTGTGAGCTCATGGGCGGGCGGATCTGGGCGGAGAGCCAGCCTGGAGAGGGCTCGACGTTCCATTTCACGATCGTCGCCGACGAGATCGAGGCTCCGAAACGGCGCGCCTCCGACGGGGCGCAGCCGGAGCTAACGGGCAAGCGAGTCTTGATCGTGGACGACAACCGAAGCAACCGCCTGCTCCTGAAGCTCCAGACCGAGCGCTGGGGCATGCGCGCCCGGGAGACGGACTCACCGACCGTCGCCCTCGGATGGGTCGGTCAGGGCGACCCCTTCGACGTCGCTCTTCTCGATTACCAGATGCCCCAGATGGACGGTATCGCGCTCGCCAGGGAAATTCGCGCGGTGCGCGGTTCCCAGTCTCCGGTGCTCATTCTCCTGTCGTCGGCCGGGCAGCCCCTGACCGCCGAACCCGCTCGAGCCGGCTTTGCCGCGGTGTTCTCGAAGCCCTTGAGGCTCTCGCATCTGCGCGATCGGCTCCTCGAGATGCTCGGAGAGCCGCGTGAAGCATCGGCCGGCCTGACTCCCGAGACCTCGAGCGAAGGGACGCCGGTCCACGCGGCGTCGCTCCGCGTCCTGCTCGCCGAGGACAATGCGATCAATCAGAAGGTCGCCGTCCGTCTCCTCGCGAGGCTCGGCTACGCCGCGGACATCGCTGGGGACGGACGCGAGGTGCTCGCGCGGCTCGAACAGGCCACCTACGACGTCATTTTCATGGACATCCAGATGCCGGAGCTCGACGGCCTCGAGGCCAGCCGCGCCATCTGCGCCCGGTGGGCCGCTCACGAGCGCCCGCGCATCATCGCGATGACGGCGGAGGCCATGCAGGGCGACCGCGAGAAGTGCCTGGCGGCGGGCATGGACGATTACATCGTCAAGCCGGTGACCCTCGACCAGCTGGCCGAGGCTCTGGGCAAATGCGCGCCCGTCGCACGCGCCAGCGCCCGCGAAGCCGAGGCGCTGGACCGGGAGGTGCTCGACCAGCTTCGAGAGGATCTCGAAGGGACGGCCGCACTCCTGGACGTCATCGAGACGTTCCTCGAGAAGACGCCGCCGGTTCTCACGGCGCTCCGCGACGCGGCGGCGCGAGCCGATGCCGGGGGTATTCGCCAGGCTGCGCACATGATCAAGGGCACGAGCGCGATGCTGGGCGGCCGAGAGCTGTCGGAGCAATGCGCCGAGATCGAGCGCCTCGGTCGAATCGGCGGCGTGCCGGACGCCGCCACCCGCGTGACCGCCGTCGAGGCGGCGTACCGAACGATCGAAGCCGCTCTGAAGGCGGAGATCGAGAGGCTTCGGCGTAGCGAACGCCGTGAGTGACGATCGCTGAGACGGGTGCGTTCGCCGTGTGACGACCTGGTTGACGCCTGTGCCTTTCCGCCTGCTGGCCGACGGTCGGTGGAGTCCCACGACGCTTCCCTGCTAGGCCGTATAACCGCCGCAGCGACGGGCTCTTCCCTCACCGAATAGTCAAAACGCGCCGAAGGCGGCATGCCCATTGCTTCTACACGCGCTTCGCTGACCACCTCTTCCCGATAAAGGCAAACCCGCCGCGAGGCGGGGACGCAAAACCACGGATCAGGCCACTCGCCTGATGGCCGGGTTACCGAAGGAACGGGGCTGCGACGAGCTCCACGGGAACGAGGGTTCCTCCGCGGAAGGAGGCTCTCGATGTCTCGTGGGAGCACCGCGCGCGAGCTTCGCGTGGAGCTCGCGCTCACCCATATCGCGGTCTGCGTGACCGCGGTCGCCTCGGTTCTCTCTCTCGGCGGTATTGTCCTGTCTCTGGTCGAGGATGTCGCGAGCGGCCGCTGGGTCTCCAGCCTGGGGCAAGGGCTGTTCCTGGCGATCGTCAGCTTCTTGATCTACGGAGGTCTTGTCTACCAGTTGGCCCGACTGGGCCATTTCAACCGGCTCCGTCAGCACCGTCGGGCGACCGACGACGAGCTCGATCGCTTCTTTCACGGGCCGCGTCCTGCCGCCGTGACCATCCTCGTGCCTTCCTACAAGGAAGATCCCCTTGTGGTGCGTCGGACGCTGCTGTCGGCTGCCCTGCAGGACTATCCGTGGCGACGCGTCGTGTTGCTCATCGACGATCCGCCCCATCCCAGTCAGGCATCTGATATCCCCCTCCTGACGGCGGCGCGCGGGCTGGCGGCGGAGATCCAGGAGACGCTGCGGAAGCCGCGAGAACACTTCGAAGATGCCCTGCGAGCCTTTCTCGAGCGCAGCGCCCGCGGCCCTCTCGATCCGCACCAGGAGATGCCGAGGCTGGCTCAACTCTATCGTGACGCGGCCACCTGGTTCGAACACCAAGGGGCACGTTATTCCATCTGCGACCATGCCGACGCACTGTTCGTGGAGATCACGTTTCGGATCCCGGCCCAGCGGTACCACGAGCAGGCGAACCGTTGGGCTCGGCGCATCGCCCCGGCCGAGCCGGCCCTCACCCAGACGCTCCTCGCGGACCACCGGCGACTCGCGGCTCGATTCCAAGCGGACCTCACCGGCTTCGAGCGAAAGCGGTTCGACAACCTGTCACATGAGCCCAACAAGGCGATGAACCTCAACAGCTACATCTCGCTCATGGGGCAGCACCGGCGGATCGTGGATTCCTGCGGCTCGGTCCTTCTGGAGCCGGCGGACGCCGCGGAGGCGGACCTCTCCGTACCGAATCCCGATTTCGTCCTCATGGTGGACGCCGACAGTCTCATCAGTCCCGACTACTCGCTCCGCCTGTCTTATGTGCTGGCCCAGCCCGGCAGTGAGAGGATCGCCGTCGTCCAGACGCCTTACAGCGCTTTCCCTCATGCGCCGGGCGCCCTGGAACGGATCGCGGGAGCGACGACCGACATCCAGTACTTCATTCACCAGGGCTTCACCTCGTACGGGGCGACCTTCTGGGTGGGCGCCAACGCGCTCGTCCGGAAAGCGGCGCTCGACGACATCGCCGAGTCCGATACCGAGCGCGGCCATCCGATTCGGCGATACATCCAGGATCACACGGTCATCGAGGACACCGAATCGACCGTCGACCTGATCAGCCGAGGGTGGAAGCTTTACAACTATCCGGAGCGCCTGGCGTTCAGCGCGACTCCCCCCGACTTCGGCTCTCTCCTCATCCAACGGCGTCGTTGGGCCAATGGTGGGCTCCTCATCCTGCCGAAACTCGTCCGTTACCTGGCCGGCAGGCGGAGCTGGGCCGCGGCCATCCGAGAAGGCTTCATGCAGTGCCACTATCTGACCTCTCTGGCCGTTGCGAACGCCGGTCTGCTCCTCATCCTCGCGTTGTCCTTCGACGACAGCACGCGAGCCCGCTGGCTTCCTCTGACGGCGCTGCCCTACTTCGCTCTCTATGCTCGCGATTTGCAACGCAGCGGCTACCGGGCGAGCGACGTGTTCCGTGTCTATGCCCTCAACTTGATGTTGATCCCGGTTCACCTGGGCGGTGTGTTCCAGTCCCTCCGTCAGGCATGGACCGGGAGGAAGAGCCCTTTCGGGCGCACGCCAAAGATCAAGGGACGCACGATCGCCCCGCCGCGATACCTCATCGCCGAATACGCCATGCTCATGCAGTGGCTCATGGGCGCGATGTTCGAGTTTCTCCACGGCCGACTGCTGCATGGCTGGTTTGCGCTCGCGAACGCCGCCTTCCTCGCGTACGCCTTGCTCCGCTTCATCGGTCTGCAAGAGCTCCGGGACCAGCTCCCGCTCGCTCTCCGTTTCCGCCGGCCACGCTTCGCGTCGCCGAAAGCGGTTTCATCGCCTGCGCCGTGACCCTCGGGGGCTCGCGCCTGGTCACCGACACACGGCGTTCAGGCGCTCGAGGGGGATGGTGGGAGCCGGCGGGATCGCGGCACGCCGGGCGTGCGCGACCCGCAGGAGAAAGGTCATCCCGCCCTGCCAGGTATCGTCGTACCGCGTGTAGGCCGGGTCCTCCATCGCCGCCCTGAGAGTAACGGCTGTCATTCCCGCGTTCTGATAGGCACGCAGCAACTCATCCAACATCAGCGCGTCGAACGCTCCCACGTGCAGCAGCAGGATATGTCTGATCTGGCGCTTGAAGAGCGTATGGGACACCGCTCGCGCCCACTCGAAGCGTTCCATCGCCGCCTTCATGAAACTCCGCTTCAGGTCATCGATCGCGCGCTCGTCGCTCCGCTCCACGCACCGCGCATACGCGTCATTCCAGGCCCAGTCATCGAAGTGCACCGTGACATGAGCGATCCGGTAGCGGCGGCCGGCCAACCACTGCCGCACGAGAGTCCTCTGCGAAGGTGTGCGGCCTTCGTGCAGGTAGGGGTAGCGAAAGACCCGGGCCGAGTCGTCCCGTGCAAAGTCGGTGAGAAAGGTCTCATTTTTTTCGATGTCGGCGACGTATTCGGCGGTGGCGACGCGATCGATATCCAGGTGAGAAAACGTGTGATTACCGAGATGGAACCCGGCCTGAACCCAGTGTTTCAAGATCTCCAGATAGCCCGGGTTGTCCCGAACCTGCGCCCCGTTCACGAACCCATAGACCCCCGGCACCGCGCGCGCCTGCAGCACGCTGATGATGCGCCGGGCAATTTCCATTCGCTGCATCCCCTGCGGCAGCGCGCCATGGGCGGGCAGGTCGTCGATCGTGATCGCCATCTCGGTGCCGGCGAGCGCAACCGTTCGGAGTGCACACACGAGGAGCGCGGCCAAGAGCAGCGGTCTCAAGACGGTTCGTCTTGGAGCGTGGCGCTGTCCACCATGGCCATCATACTCGGACCTCCAGCTCGGGCTGCTCGGTGGGATGCGGTCGCGACGACGCGGGCCGCCGGTCAGCGCGGCCGGCTGACAGCAACGACTCCCGGATCGCGAGGATCTGGCGCGCTGCCGTCGACGAGAGACCGGATCCACAGCGCGTCCTGGGGATTCCTGCGCCGGTAAGCGAGCTGATCCGCGCGCACCCGCGCGAACGCGGGTTCGATGGTGGCGGGGGTCAGTCGGACTCCGAAGTCCGGTGGGACTGTTCGCCGCGGGTGGCTCAGGCCGAAGAGCCGATCGAGCACGAGGTCCCCCACGACGTCCTTGAAGTGGGACGAGTCCCAGTAGAATTCCATCTCGGCGCGACTTCCCGGCTCGGGAAGGGCCTCGGTCGTGACGGACGAGTACCCGCTGAAGTCCCACAGGGGAATCGGACGCGCATCGGGATGCTGTGCCGAGTCTTCGGCCAGCACCTGGACCACCGCGCGCTTGGCATTCTCGAGAGTCGCCCATTCCCCGATGGCGGCGGTGATCTCCAGCTGGTGCGCGTGCTCGGGGGCGATGAAGATGCGCAGGTCGATGCCCTCCGCACGGCAGAAGGCGACGATGCGTCCGATGTAGGCCAGCGATGTCTCGCTGGGGGACGCGGGTTGCCGGGCAGTGTGCGCCCGCTCCGGAGCATTCGCTGCGAGTTGCCCCTGCCGCTTGAATCCGACCTCGAGTCGATCGATCTCTTCGAAATATCCGCGCGGGCCGATCTGCCCGAAGTGCTCGCCCGGCCGCCGGAAGAACACGTCGCCGAGCCGTTGCCCGTCCGGTGCGAACCACTCTGCCTCCCGGTCGCCCTGCGACTGGACCGTCTCCAAGCTCGCGCGCAGCGTGTCGAGGCTGGTGAGGACTTTCAGGTCCGCCCGTATGAGCGGTGGCAGGGCCAGGGCCGCGGGAGAGTCGAGCAAGTGCGCATCGAAGTCGGGCCGGGTGCTGGCCGGAGCCAGAGTGGCGTGGTACGTATCGAGGCCGAGGACGACCTGCCGGAGCGGTCGTACAGCGTGGGCATGACGAAGATAGTGGTACATCTCCTTCGTGGTGGCCCCGTCGAAGGCGAGGTTGTACACCGGCCTCGCGGCTGGGTCCCACCCGTCATGTGAGGGTCGCAGCCCCACGTGGCTCCTGGATGTACCGAGAATGATCCCGCGCGGCCGGAGACGCCGCACCTCGTAGGCCTTGATCAGCCGGACCCGAGTTGGGATGGCCGGCTTGTAGGCGTTGACACTCTCGAGCACGACGAGCCGATACATGCCGAAGGGATCCACGACGAGGTTCACGGCGACGACCGCGGCCAGCAGCAGGGCCGCGGTCGTCGCGACGATCCAGCAGTACCGGGTCGCCGCGGGTCGCGTGAGTGTAACCATGGGCCCCTTCTCAGAACTGAAAATAGATGAACTCCGAAACCTTCGACATCAGCATCAGCGCGATGCCGAACAGGCATCCGATGGCCACCGCCCAGCCTGCCGATGGCTGCCACCTGACTGGTGATGGCCGATACGCCTCCTCCGCCGCATAGGCGCCTTCCGGACCCACGTAGCCGGTCAGCTCCTGCGTGTTCGGCGCGAACCAGGCGATTGCCAGGAGCGCGGCCGAAACGAGCAGCGCGGCAGCGGTGTCGACCGGGCCGCGTGCCACGGGGAGGCCGGGCCAGTGATCCGCGAGCGACGCCGGAAGCTCCAGACCGTTGTTCCCGATCATCGCCAGCAGCATCCGGACGGCGGTGCCAATATCCTCGGAGCGGAAGACCACCCAGGCAACGACGACCGCGACGAACGTGATCAGCTGGCCCATGCGACGCCCGAGTCCCATTGAGGTCTCGGGGCCGCCGCCGAAGTGCTGGCGGAGCGCACGCCAGAGGTGGTTGACCACCAGGTAGAAGCCGTGCAGCGCGCCCCAGACGACGAACGTCCAGCCCGCGCCATGCCACAAGCCCCCCAGCAGCATGGTGATCAAGAGATTCACGTAGCGTCGCGAGAGGCCCTTCCGGTTGCCCCCGAGCGGAATGTAGAGGTATTCGCGCAGGAAGCGCGACAGCGTGATGTGCCAGCGGTGCCAGAACTCGATGATGCTCTCGGCCTTGTACGGCGACGCGAAATTGAGCGGGAGGCGGATGCCAAACAGAAGACCGCCGCCGATGGCCATGTCGGAGTAGCCCGAGAAGTCGAAATAGAGCTGCGCCGTGTAGGCGAGTGCCGAGCCCCACGCGGCGAGCACGTCGGGGTGGGCGCCGGCAGCGACGGCGTCGAAGAGAGGGGAGGCGTAGAGGGCCGCCGTGTCGGCCAACAGGACCTTCTTCGCCAGGCCGATCGTGAAGATCGTCACGCCGAGCGCAACGGTCTGCAGCGACACCGGCGTCTGATCGCGGAACTGTCGTATCACCTCGCTGTGGTGCACGATGGGGCCAGCGATGAGCTGCGGGAAGAAGGTTACGAACAGCACGTAGTCGATGAAATCCAGCCGGTCGACCCTGTTCCGGTACGCGTCGACGAGGAAGGCGATCTTCTGAAAGGTGAAAAACGAGATGCCAATCGGCAGCACCACCGTGCCGAGGGCGAGGTCGAGGCCAGCGACCGCGTGGAGGTTGTCCACGAAGAAGTTGGCGTACTTGAAGTAGCCCAGCGTGGCGAGGTTGAGCACGATGCCGAGCACCAGCAGCGGCCTGGCCGCGTGCGGTCGCCGGCCGTCTCGCGGCACGATGCGAGCAGCGAGGGCGAAGTTCACCAGCATCAAGGGCACGATCAGCAGCAGGTAGATCGGATTCCACCACCCGTAGAATACGAGCGACAGCAGGGCGAGGAGACCGATTGAACTCCGCGCGAACCCGGCGCCACGCAGCCCGTGGAACAGCAGCAGCGTCAGGGGCATGAAGCCCAGGATGAAAGCGTACGAGTTAAACAGCATGCCGTCCCACACGCGGGCAACCGGGCGACCGGCCCATGCGGCGTCGGCATGCGGGGAGACCGGCATCCGTCAGGCAGGCCGCGTTGCGGGCCGGTTGCTCACGGTGTCGCACCAAGGTATGGCACCCGCAGCAAGAGTTGCACCAAACGCCACGGCGAGCCCGGACACTCTGCAAATCACCGCGCATTCGGGAATGAGGCTTCGGGCGCTGCCACCCACCGACGGCCCGGTGACACGCCGAAAACCTCCGGACGGCCGCGCTGACACGGTAGGGCGACACGACGGAATCGTGGACGACCTGGACAGATAGGGGCCGGGCGGTGCCCACCGCCCACCTCGACGGAGAGGCGCTCCACCGCGTCGGTGCAGCGCATGCGGCTCATGGTCGGCCGCACGACGCTGCTGATCGCGCACCGACCGGAGACGATCCGTCTCGCCTCGCGCGTCGTCGTGCTCGACCGCGGCACGGTAGTGGCCGAAGGTCCCCACGAGGCCTTGTAGACCGAGTATCCGCTCTACCGCACGCTCCTCAGCACCCGGGGCCGGAGCGCTGTGCAGGTCGGATGGCGCTGAGGGAGCGGCGCGAAGAGGAACTCACGGAGGTGCAGACGCGGCTGACGTCACTCAAAACCGCGCTTGCCGCTGAGGATGCCACGGTGTCCGCATGCCGAGACGCGGTGTCAGGCGTGATCCATCTCGTGCCTCTGACAGAACACGGCAATCGCTGGCGAAATCGCAGGTTACTCACTCGGCCGCGCCTGGCGCGCTCCTTGCGAGACTTTCGCGCGTGACGGTTGCGACCGCCGAGGTCCAGATCCGCGCCTCCTCGGCCAGTTCTGCTGCGTGTTTCCCGACACCGTGCGCGGACTTCCAAACCGTTGGAGTCGCGACGGCAACGTTTGGCCCCAGCGAAGGAATGGTGATTCGAGATGAAGAAGGTACTCATTGGTCTGGCGGTCCTGTCGATGGTGTGCGCCGCGACGCCGAGTTGGGCAGGAGGGGGCAACGGCGCGCCGAGCGGCCCGCACTACAACCTCAACATCATCGGCGTGGACAATCCGAAGAACTCCCCGATGACGGCCTCGAATCGTCACACGATCTTTGTGGCGCTCGGGACGAAGAAGGCAGCGGATCCAAATCCAGTCGAGACCGACATCTGGCTCACGCCGGGCGAGTTCCAGGTGTGCGACGGCAACGGCTTCGACGCCGCCTACGACTGCTCGGGCAAACTGATCGGGCGAGGGAACGGCGCGGTCTTCCAGCTTCCCTGCAACACCGCCGTTCCCACCGACTTCACCTGTGACGGATCGAAGGCGTCGGCCTCGTACCAGGTGTGGGGCCGTGCGCTCGGCCAGCCAGGCGGGTCTGCGACGATCACGACGTGCGCGTACGACGATCTGGGTGCGTTGATCTGCTCATCCGAGAATACACTCAACGTCTTTTCGCGCGGCAAGGGCAAGCAGACGTTTCAGAACGTGACGAGCGCGCTCACGACGCTCCAGAGTGTCTGCTTCGACCTTGGCGGCATCGTAACGTGCGGAAGCGTGTCCTTGTTCAACAGCGTCCTGCAGGACTACTTCTGGCAGTACGACAACAACGGACTGCGTCTCGCGCAAATCCGGTTGTACCTGAATCAGCAATAAGCGAGATCGACTGAACGGCCCGGAGGTCGCCGTGCGGGCCTCCGGGTCGGTTCCTCGACATGTCGTTCCATTCACGCCAGATGCTCGTCACACTCGCCTTCGCGGCGAGCCTGTGGCCCTCCTCAGCTCTGTCGGAGCCCCTGGCGGTCTTCAGTCCGACCGAGCACGACTTCGGCGGCGTCCGGCGCGGTGAGAAAGTCGCGCGGACCTTTCAACTTCGCAACGGCGGTGATGCATCGCTTGAATTGACAGGCGTTCGCTTCTCCATGCCGGGAATGACCGCCCGCCTGCCGGGGACTGTCGCGCCCGGGGCAGACGCAACCATCGAGCTCGAGTTGACCACCGACCATGTGCAGGGACGCGCGCGCGGAGTCGCGGTCGTGGAAACGAACGACCCGCGCGCACGGTCGGTGTCGCTCGTGCTCACGGGGATGGTCCATGGCCCCGTCGACATCGAGCCGCTTCCCGCGGTGTTCCTTTCCTCCTTCCGCGGCGAGGACGTCCGCCGCGAGCTGACCGTGCGCAGCAACCAGCCTGGGCCCGTCGCGATACGTTTGGCTGCGCATCGCGGCACGCACTACGAGGCGGAGCTCGAGACCGTCGAACCGGGACGGACGTGGCGGCTCACCGTGAAGCCGGCGGCGGGAATTGCACCCGGCCGCTACGACGACACGCTCGAGCTCGAGAGCAGCGACGCGGCGATCGGAATGATCCGCCTCCCCGTTCACGTCCTGGTCAAGGCGGACGTCTACGCGAATCCCGACGAGATCGATTTCGGCGAAGTGGCTCTCGACCGCCTCCGGCCGCAGCCGCGAGCGGCGCAGTTTCTCGAGCAGACGGCGTTCGTCAAAAAGCGCGGCGGAGCATTTCGACTTCGTGGTATCCGCTCAACCGTGCACGCCCTCGAGATCCGCGCGACGCCGTCTTCCACGGCGAGCAGCACCTTCCGAATCGACGTGGGCCTGCGTGCCGAGGCGCTTCGACCGGGAAGCCTCGATGGAACGATCTTCATCGACACCGACGACCCGACATTCCCGCGCTTGACGATCCGCGTCCGCGGGCAGGTCGTCGACAAGCAGCCGTAAGACTCCGCCGTCTGCGCGCTGCCGATGCACGCTCATGCCGCAAGTGTCATTGCCTGATCCCGGGAGTCGTCTTCGCCGACGCCACCCGCGCCTCGAGCACGCACGACGGACAGCGCCGCGTGACCGAGCGGATCGCCACGGAGTTCGAGGTTCGGCCCACTCTAACCGCGCTCGACCTGCCTCACGAACCCGGCCCCGCCGGTGATGGCGGCGGCGCTCGCTTCACGTACACCGTATCGTCCCTCACCTGTACCTGATAGGTGGGGACGTCCTCGGCTACGGGCCCGCTCAGCAGCTTGCCGGTGCGCACGTCGAAGGTCGCGAAGTGCAGCGGGCACTCGATGACATGGCCCTCGAGCGTCCCCTTCGACAGCGGCGCCTGCCGGTGACCACAGGCGTCCTGCAGCGCGTAGAAGGCGCCGTCGACGTTCGCGACGAGGATCCGCTCGCGATCGACGACGGCCCACGTCATCACGCCCGGCGCCAGCTCGGACGCCCGGGTCACCGGCACGAACCCGTCCAGCATGCCGTACGCTGTCGGACCGGCCTCCTAGCTCATGTCAGGGCGAAGCCGAAGAGCCGCGCGGCATTCTCCGCGGTGATCTTGCGAAGGTCCGTTTCGGGCGTTCCGGCGAAGATCCGATCCAGAAACTGCCTCGACTTCGGCCACGTGGACTCGGCGTGCGGGAAGTCGCTTCCCCAGAGCATGTTGTCGACGCCGATGGTGTCCCGCAGCTGGACCCCGAGGTCGTCCTCCATGAACTCCACGAACATGTTGCGGCGCCAGTAGTCGCTCGGCAGGAGTCCCGCCTTCGACTTCCATCCCTTGGTGAACACCGGCCGCTCTCGATACGTGAAGTCCATCTGCTTCAGCCAGTGAGGAATCCACGCCATCTCGTGCTCGACGGAGCCGACCTTCAATCGCGGATACCGATCGAAGACGCCCGCAAAGAGCATCGCCCCCAGCGAATAGCGAACCCAGTAGTCCGTCGTGGAGCGGCCCGCCCCCGTGAGCTCGTCGAGGTTGATCGTGAACTCGCAGCCCGGCACGCCGATGCGAGGCGTGCCGATGTGCAGGAGGAGGGGAACGCCGACGTCTTGCGCGGTCCACCACAGACGCTCGTAGATCGGATGGCGATAGGGTCGGTCGGGGAGCGGCGAGACCGGAATGAACGCGCCGACCAGTCCGAGCTTCGCGCATCGTTCCAGCTCCTGACAGCCCTCCTCGACGTCGTCCACGTTGAGCATGGCGATGCCCTTCAGACGATCCGGCGAGGCCCGACAGAAGTCAGCGATCCAGTCGTTGTAGACGCGACAGATGGCGGAGAGCAACCCGCTGTCCGAGATCCGGTACCAGAAGAGACCCTGGCTCGGCTGCAGGCACGCGCCCCAGACGCCATCCATCTCGTTCTCTTTGATCATCGCCTGTGGATCGTACGCGCCGAGCCTCACGTCTTCCCACGTGCCCAGGAAATCGATCTGGGACGGGTCCTCGAACCGCTGGCCGGCCTGCATCACGGCACCCAGGCTGCCGACCTGCTGGCCCTCGATGAACCACGCGTCGTACTTGCGACCCGTGGGCGTTTCCATCCGTTCCATCCGAGGCGCCCGCTCTCTGTACTTGGGCTCGATCCGGTGGGTGTAGAGGTCCGGCGGCTCGACGATGTGAGAGTCGGCCGAGATGAGCTTGTGTGTCGTCATCGCATACCTCCTCGGGCGATTCGCCCAGCTCAGGACGGCAGGCCGTAGTACGCGGCGCAGTTGCTCCAGAGGATCTTGCGTTTGCTGTCGTCGGAGATCGGCAGCCGGAGGAACGACTCGACGGCGCGCGGGAACTTCGAGTCGCCGTGAGGGAAGTCGGTGGAGAAGACGATCCGATCGTCACCGATCGCGTCGATGACGTACTTCACCGGCTCCTCGTCGCATTCGACGGACACGAAGCACTGTCGCTTGAAGTACTCGCTCGGAGCCATCGTCAACTCCGGCGCGTAGACGTCACCTTGCCGCTCCCAGTGCTCGTCCATGCGCCAGAGAAGGAACGGCACCCAGCTGCAATTCCCCTCGAGAAACGCGACACGCAGACCCGGATGGCGCTCCAGGATGCCGCCCATGCAGAAACTGCCCGCCGCCAGCATCTGCTCCACCGGGTGGCAGTAGACGTGCTTCAGCATCGCGTTCGCGCCGAACTGCTCGCCGACCTGCCGCAGCTGCGAGCCGGCCCCCTCGTGGAACCCCACCGGAACTCCGAGATCCTCGAGCGCCATCCACAGAGGCTCGTAGTAGGGATCGTGCCAGTTGCGCCCGTTCACCTCGTTCGGCCGAAGGAACACGCCGCGGAAGCCGAGCTCTCGCGCGGCGCGGCGGACCTCGCGCACGGCATCGTCGACGTCGAACGGCGAGATCATCCCGGCCCCGAGCAGCCGCTCGGGGTTCTCCTGGCAAAACTCGTAGAGCCAGTCGTTGTAGGCCCGCGCCATGGCGGCCGCGAGCCCTGGCTCCATGTCCGGGATCGTGAGCGCGAACAATCCGCGCGAGGGGTAGACCACCGCGACATCGATGCCTTCGGTGTCCATGGCTTCGAGCTGGATCTTCGAGGTCCAGCCGCGTTCCTGGAACGGACGCCAGCGTTCCTGGTTACGGGCATAGTCGTGCCCGCGCCGGCGCCGGCTCCGATCCGCGTCGGCGGCGACACGGCCCCACGCCTTGCCATCGAGGGCGAGGCGTAAATCGCCGGCGTCCTCGGTCAACCCGTGCGGGACGCGATCCCGGAAGGCAGGATCGGCGTATCGGTGCCACAGATCCGGCGGCTCGATGATATGGATGTCGCTGTCGAGCACCTTGAAGTTCTGGTGCGCCATGTCCGACCTCCATGGACCGGTTGATGGTCGGCAACCCTACGCCGACGACGCCCCGGTGTCAAAGGCGCGCATCGCCTCAGGCACATCCCATGGCGTAGACCTGCGTGGCCCCTTCAGGCAGGTGACGCTCGGCCCAACTCTGGCCGCCATCATCACTGGCGAACACCTCACCGCCGCTCGTCGCACAGTACATGCGCCTGGGCTGCCGCTCGTCGAAGGCGATCGTGAACATGGTGGTCCGTGGCTTGACGCCCATGTCCACTCGAGCCCAGCTCGCGCCGCCGTCGTTGCTGCGGAACAGGACGCCGACGTCGCTCTGGAAATTCGCACCTGCAGCCACCCAGATGGTCTTCGGATCACCCGGGACCTCGCGGATATCACGGCAGTAGGTGTGGCCCTTGGGATTCAGAGGCTCCAGCCTGGCGCTGGCCCAGTGCTGGCCGTGGTCCGTGCTGCTGAACAGGCCGGCGCGGCCGATGGCGAAGACCATTCCCGGACGCCAGCGTCCGACCAGCACGCCATGCATGTCTACGGTGTCATCGTTCACGTACTGCCCATGGCTCATGTTCTCCCAGTGCATGCCGCCGTCGAGACTGCGGATGATGCCGCCGACCTCGATGGCGCCGTAGACCTCATCGGGGTTGGAAGGATTGACGGCCATCTCCAGAACGCGCTTGGCCGGGTTGGCCCCTGGGGCCACGGTGACCTCTGGGAAGCGGACTGTCACCGGGAGTTGCTGCCAATGCTCACCGCCGTCCGCACTCCGAAAGATCTCGCAGTTCTCGTAACCCGCGTACAGCATCTTGGAGTCGCGAGGATCGAACAGCAGGGACCAGACGGGCAGGCCGTGATCCGAGATGTTGAGGCGTTCCCAGTGCTCGCCGTTGTCGGTGCTGCGGTAGGGACCGTTCTGCGTCCCCACATACACGGTCTCGCTGTGCTCAGGGTGTGTGGCGATGGCCCGGATGGTGGGCGCTTTGGGTAGGCCACGGGTCAGAAGCTCCCACCGATCGTCGCCCACGGCCATGCGATACAGGCCCGATTTGACGGGGCGGCCGGGGGCGGTCTCACCTGCGAGACCCACATACACATAGGATGTGCGACTCGTCGTCATCGTTTGCTCCTCCCGGATGGCGTGTGGACGAACCTGTACTCGCCGAGCAGCCGCTCGCCGCCAGCCTCGTGGCCGATGAGCGCGCGGGAAGCGCGTGAAGCGCCCGCGATCGTCCAGACTCGAGCGATCGGCTCACTTCGCCAGCGGATCCGGCCGCACCTGGATATGCACGGCGCGCGGCTTTGAGCCCTTGCCGCCTTCCATCAGCCACGGCGTGCGGTCGCCGTTCGTGCTCCACAGCCCGCGACCCTTCCAACCGGCGTTCGGGTCGTCGATGCGTCCGTCCAGACCCTTGGCGAAGAAGCCCATCGGGTATGGCACGCGCATCAAGATCATGCGCCCGTCCCTGAGCGCCGCGAAACCGTCCTGGAGGTTGGCGGTCGAGATCGGAACGTTCTCGCCCAGGCCCACCGTGTTGTGCTGATCGACCCAGGTGTAATAGCTCGCCTCGGCGCTGGTGTTCTCGAAGCCCTCGAACCCCGGGCCCGGATACTTGTGGAACGCGAACCCTTCCGGGCAATGGTTGCCGGTCGCGTTCGGTCCGTTGAGCGGCCCCTTGCACTTGCGGCGGTCGAAGCTGATCAGGCTGCCGTTCGAGCCTGACCCCCACACCACGCCGTTCTTGTCGATGTCGCCGCCGCGCACCCCGATGCCCTCCTTCGGAACGGCGTAGAACTCCGAGAGCTTCGTCTTGGGGTCGAAGCGCAGGAAGCCGGGCGAGCCGACGAACACGTTGAAGGTGTACCAGACCGAGCCGTCGGTGGGATGCGGCATCACGGCGTAGGGACCGGACCCGGCGATTCGCATGTCCTTGCCCGCTTCGGGCTCCTTGCCCGGCTCGGTCCATTCGTCGACCTTGCCGTTGCCGTTGGTGTCGAGCACCCACGGCGCCCAGCCTTGCGCCTTCGCGGCGTCGCCGGTCTCGTCCCACACCTTGGTGTTGACCCAGCCGGCCACGGGGCCGCTGCCCGAGAGCCACAGCGTGTCGTCGGCGTCATAGCCGAACTGCGGGTGATGCGTGCCGAAGCACGTGTCGACGAAGCTGTACTTCATCGTCTTCGGATCGAGCATCGACACCTGGCGTCCCGACCGCTCGAGCGGGAACACCTTGGCCGAGGGATGCTCCGAGCCCTTCTTGCAGAAGGCGGGATTCTCGATGCCGCGCACGGCCGCGGCGAACCATACCCGGCCCTTCTTATCGAACATGCCGTTGTGGTTGTTGGCCCGCTGGCTCCAGATCTTCTCCTCGCCCCAGTATGCCGAGGGGAGCATCGGCTTCATGGCGGCGGAGGCATGGAAGGGAGGTCCGAACGATTCGGGTGCGTCCCGATCCGCGACCGGCATCTTGAAGAACGTCACCTTGTGCGTCTTCGGATCGAGGATCGGCATGTCGTCGCTCGAGTACTCGTTCGAGCCATACAGCGGCCCGTAGGCATTGACGGTCGGATGGCGCCGGTCCGAGGAGATCAGGTCGTGCACGAAGTGCTTCTCGGTGGCCCACTCCCACGAGGTGACGACGACGTTGCGCTCGATACCGGCCGGCCGGGGCGGCTTGTGTCTGGGCAGCTCGCCCCTGGCGACGCGATCGGTCCAGTCGCCGAAATACTTGAACGGCACGCCGCCGAGCTGCACGGCGAGCCGGTTCATCATGAATTCGCCGGTCTGGCCCGAGGCGATGCGGCGCGCCCACGCTTCCGCGCCCGACTTGAATTCGCCGAGCGCGGCCGGGATCGTTCGCGTCGATTCCTGACCGAGCTGGTGGCAGCCGATGCAGTCGGTGTTGTTCATCCGATGGCGCCAGAGCTCCTGGGTGACGTTCTTCGGGATGTCGCTGGCGCCGCCGAAATCCTTTGCCGGCGGGATCTTCATCAGCGTGTACCAGTAGAGCGCCGGATAGTAGTGCGCGGCCGCCCGCTCGTCCGGCGCCGGCACCGCGGTCAGATTGAGCTGCTGGCCGGGCTTTGCGCGCACCTTGGGCGAATCCACCAGCCCGTAGCCGCGCACCCAGACGCTGTAGTTCGCCGTCGGCAGGTCGGGAATGACGTAGCGCCCCTTGTCGTCGGTGACCACCATCTTGGCGTACTTGGTCGGAAGTTCCGTCGTCTCCGCGATCACCCACACCCCGGCTTCCGGCCCGCTCCGGCTGCGCACGACGCCGCCGATATCGTCGTGATCGATGGCGACCTGCGCGGTCTGCTGAGCGGGGAGCGGGTCCGGAGCGGCCATCAGGAGCGCGGCAAAGACGAGGACCGCCGCGCTCAGGTACGACGCCGTTGTCCTGTGCATGTTGACCTCCCCGCGTCTGTTTCACGGCACCAGTGGTCCGTGGTGGCCAAGGGTATTCCGAGACGGAACAATGCGCCAGACGCCCCCTGCCTTCCTTTTTCCGAGGACTCGGGTACCCTCGAGCGGCGCGCGCGTCACGCCGTCGGGCGCTGCGACGGTGTCGCCGTCGGCCTCTCCCGAGGCGTACACGCCGAGCCATCTCGCGGAGCGGATTCTCACCGCCAGGTCGGCGCTCGAAGGCGAACGGAAGCAGGTCACGGTCCTGTTCGCCGATCTCAAGGGCTCGATGGAGCTGCTCGCGGACCGCGATCCCGAGGAAGCACGCAAGATCCTCGACCCGGTCCTCGCGCACATGATGGACGCCGTGCACCGCTACGAGGGCACGGTGAACCAGGTGATGGGCGACGGGATCATGGCCCCTCCTCGCAGGCCGTGAACCAGATGCCGCTCTGACGCCGCATACAGCGTACTCCGACCCGGCTTCGTTCGATGGAACCCTACGCGGGAACGCCACGGATTCCGCCGGCACGGAGGCACAGTAGGTCGCGTTGAACGGATAGACGTTCCCACCGCTCGACGCTGCAGCGTCTACCTCGGTCGAGGTGGCATCAAGCGCGACGGGACGCGCGCCGGCGGGTGGTTGGGGAACGCGCTCCCCAACCACGCGGCGACCTGACAGCGACTACGGCCTGCCGAACTCGTCGGCCGTCCTAGCGATCGCCACCAACGCAGATGTTGCGGTTCACACCCGAGCCGGAAAAGTCGAGCGGGCCCTTCACCTCGTGCTTGTATTTCGTGAGCACGTCAACGCAGACGACCTCGGGCGCCTCCAGATCGCCGCCGCAATGGAAGTTGGCCGCGTCGTCGGTGCTGCCGCTGCCGTTGTAGATGGCGGTCTGCGGATACGGGCACAGCGGCCGCGTCCGCGTGACGACGCCGCCGCTCGTGGTCTGCGCGCGGATCTGCGCCGGCGCCACTCCGTGTTCGACCCAGTCGACGAGGGCATTGAACAGGTTCTGCGGCTGCGGCCCGCTGCCACCGCCGCAGTGCGCGACACCCGGCGCGCGGAACAGTCGATAGAACTCCTGCAGGCGTTCGAAGTCGGGCCCTTTCCCCGATCCCTGGCCGAAGCGCGAGGCCATCTGTCGGTAGTAGTTGATCACGCCACGCGGCATGATGAGCTGGTCGTTGCCGCCGACGAACGTGAGCAGCTTGCCGCCGTGGCGCCGGAACACATCGAGGTCGCCGAAGGTATCAGTCACGTCAGCAATGTTGCCCGAGCCGTCCTGCGCCACCTGCGGATATTGGTCGATGCTGACGGTGCGCCAGTCGAAGTTCAGGTCATGCTCGTCCCAGTGGAACTGCGTGACCCCGAGGAAGAACGGAGTCGTCCCGTTCAGCGCCGCCAGGTTCGTGCCGCGATCGAGCTCGAACCAGATGCGCTGGCCATCCTGGTTGCGTGGGCCGTCCCAGATCATGTCGATCGCCCGCGCCTCCAGAGGGGTGAGGCAATTGGTGGCGGGCGCGGTCGGGGCGCCGCAGATGTTGGCCGTCGCGCTGAAGTGGCAGGTGCGTGGGTCGTCGATGATGCCGTCGGTCACGCCGTCAGCCGCATCGCACGCGGCGACGGCGGACGCGGTCGCCTGGTTGAGCTTCGCCGCCGAAATCGCCCCGCCGAGCAGATCCTTCATCACGATCTGCCCCCACATCTGGGCGGTCTGAAAGCGCGTCCAGTAGATCGCGGGCGCGTTGGCGAGGATACCGTCGAGCTCCTCCCCCAGCTCCTGCGCGAGCAGATACCCCTGCCGCCCGCCGGTAGAGCACCCGTTCCAGTAGTTGTACGCGGGCGCGATGCCGTAGTAGGCGCGCGCGATCACTTTCGACAGCACCACCTGCTGCTTGATCGCGTTGCGGATGAAGTCGTCGATGAACTGCAGGTTGTACGTGCCGTCCTCGTTCACACCGGGTTCGCAGTTGCCGCCGGCGTGGCCGGTGTCTGTTCCGGACCCGACATAACCGGCATTCACCGGCGCCGTGACGTTCACGTTGCCGGCACATCCACCGCCGCCGACGCCCTGCGTGCGGCCGTTCCAGGCGCCCTGAATGCCGCCCGTGCCGCCGTCCAACGAATTGAGCGGCAGGCCGGCACGGATATTGATGTTCTGCTCGGGCGACGTACCGTACAGCACGTCCACCCGGCAATGGGCCTTGTTCACACCGCTCGCCGGGATGAGTGTGCTGGTTGCAGCCTTGATGACAGGATTGCCTGCCAACCCGACCGCCGGATCGGTCGGGAGTTGGACGCAGTTCACGGGGACGCCCAAAGGCTCCGGCTTGTCCTTCGCCGTCGCGATCGACGGGCTCAGGGCGAGCGTGGCCAGCAGTACTGCTGCGAGACTGACAAGGGCCGCTCGTCGACTCGTCATCATCGTCGTCCCTCCGTTGGGGCGCTCGGTGCGTCACTTCACACGACCCACCATACGATTCCAAGCAGCGCGGCGACCGCCGCGTGCAGAGCGTGGCCTACGATTCAGAGCGGACACGGCTGTCGGAGGTCGACGACAAGAGCGCGCACGAGGTAAACCCCGACCAGCACGCTCACGGCCCCCACGATCAGGTACGGCCATGGGACCGCCACGCGGCCGCTCACCATCCACGAGAGGGCGAGGCCAAGTAAGGCCACGTTCCATACGATGCCCACGTGGACGTTCGGTGCTCCACCGAACAACCGGGCATACGGCGTCCGCACGACGATGGCGCAGGAAGACGTGTCGGCGCCGCAGGTCGTGAACAGGACCCCCAGCCGGTGGCGAAACCCGGGCCACCGGCCAAGCATCAGCGACGTGAAGTAGAGATTGATGAACAAAGCGGGGACTGTCAGCATAACGAGGCCGATCGCCAGTGCCGCTGTCATGCGAGGCAATGCCAATAGGAGGGCCGGCAATCCACGGAGAAGCTCGAGTCGAGGGTCACGTCTCCATCCCGGCCGCTATTTTTGACTAGGGAGTAAGGAATTTCAATTATCGTAGGCGGAGAACGTGGGGCGACTGCCACTGCGCCGACGAACCCATGAACGTCGTCATCACTGGCTCGTCAGGGTTGATTGGATCGGCGTTGATGCCGCGGCTCTCGCGGAACGGCCACACGATCCGTCGCCTCGTTCGCGGGGCTCGAGCTGAAGGGGCGGCACGTTGGAATCCCGACGATGGCTGGCTCGACGAGAGCCCGCTCGCAGGCGCCGATGCCGTCGTGCATCTGGCCGGCGAGACCATTGCCACGGGACGGTGGACGGCCGCAAGGAAGGCCCGGATTCGGGACAGTCGTGTCCGGGGCACGGGGCTTCTCACCCGCGCACTGGTCAAGCTCGATCGCAAACCGAGGGTGTTTGTCTCTGCGTCGGCGGTCGGCATCTACGGGACCCGCGGCGACGAGGTTGTCGACGAGCGAAGCGCTCCCGGCCAGGGATTCTTGGCTGAGGTGTGCTCCCAGTGGGAGGCGGCGACGCGTCCCGCCACCGACGCGGGGATACGGGTCGTCAACGTCCGCGTCGGCGTCGTCCTGAGCGGCACGGGGGGCGCGCTCGCGAAAATGCTGCCGCCGTTCCGACTGGGACTCGGCGGCGTCATGGGGTCGGGAAGGCAGTACATGAGCTGGATCGCAATCGACGACGTGGTCGGGGCGATCGAGCATCTCCTGCTCGCTGACACGGTTGTCGGACCGGTCAACCTCGTTGCACCCGACCCGGTCAGCAATAGGGAGTTCACGAAGACCCTCGGCCGGGTGCTACGGCGCCCTACGATTCTGCGATTGCCCGCGTTCGCGATCCGTCTCGGCCTCGGCGAGGTCGCCGATGAGCTGCTGCTAGCGAGCACGCGCGCCCAGGCCGCACGCTTGACCGCGTCGGGCTACCAGTTCGGCTACCCAACGCTCGAGGGCGCCCTGCGTCACCTCCTCGGTGTCGGCCGATGACGGCCACCAGCGAGCAGACCGACGCCGAGCGTCTGCCCGCCCTGTATCCCCGACTGCTGGGGCCCGCGTGGCTCGACCTGCACCCGGCGATCCGCTGGCTGCACCTGACGGATGGCGTGGCCACCGGACGGGTCGAGTTTCGTCGCGGCCGCGGCTTGGCGGCCCGCCTCACGTGCTGGGCGCTTCGGCTTCCGTCATCCGCAATGAGGCTCGAAGCCCGACTCGCAATCGCACGCGACGGTGAGTCGGAGAGATGGGCGCGGACATTCGGCCGGCGGTTGCTCGTCACGATCCAGCGCGGACTGCCTGACGGGACGCTGGCCGAACGGTTCGGAGCGCTGGAGTTTCGCTTTCACCTTCGCGTGGCCGAGGGCGCACTGACGTACATTCAAGCGGGCGCCGGGGTCATGGTCGGGCGGCTGCGGATTCCACTGCCACGGTGGATCTCTCCACGCGTCGAGGCACGAGAGGCATCCGCCGGCGGCCGAGGCGCTTACGTTCGCGTCGGGATCTCAGCGCCCGGGTTCGGATTGGTGATGTCTTACGAAGGATGCGTTCAGGTGGAGCGCCCGTGACCTCAGCGGCCATGTGGCTGCTTGCTCTCCAGGGCATTATCGGCGCCTTCGATACCCTGTACTACCACGAGTGGCGTGCGCGTCTTCCGGCGCGCGGCTCCATCGCCGCTCCCGAGTTGAAGCTGCATGCCGCGCGCGACTTCCTCTATGCCGTGCTCTTCGGGACCTTGCCCTGGGTGGCGTGGCACGGTGTCTGGGCCGCGGTGCTTGTTGCGATCTTGGTCGCTGAGATCGCCTTCACCATGGCGGACTTCGTCACCGAGATGAGTGTCCGCCGATCGCTTGGGGACGTGTACGCCGGGGAGCGGGTCACGCACGCGGCCATGGGCATCGTATATGGCGCGATGATCGCGGTGCTCCTCCCCGCGCTCTCGACGTGGTCGCAGCAGCCGACGGCGTTGCGGCTCGCTCCGGCGGCCGTCCCGGCGGCCCTGCGCTGGACGCTCGTCGTGATGGCGGTGGGGGTGTTCGTCTCGGGGGCGCGCGATTTGTACGCCGCCGCGCGCCTGCCGCACGCCGACTGGCCGTGGACCGTGAACCGCGCGATGTGAGAGGGCGAGACAGAAACGGGGAGCCGCCCGGCGCGACTCCCCGATTCGATTGGTGGGCCGTCCAGGACTCGAACCTTGGACCCGCTGATTAAGAATCCTCCCCGGAGTATTTCCACCGAGAACCACGACGATGTAGACCGCGAAGATCTCCACGCTTGGGACTGACGCTCTGCGGCATGGATCGGCGTGGTTCGGGATGGTTTGGTAGCAGCGTGGGTAGCAAGAGGCAGCTCCCGACGAACCCCGGGCACCAGACCTGGCACGAACCTCGCCTACGGGGCCCGGCGTCTCAGAAGGCGTTCGGCGCGCCCGGGTTGAATCAAGAGCTTTCGGAGGATCCCTGTGTCAACGAGGACATTGCTTGCCAGGCCGGCACGGACGGTGATCGAGAAATCCAAGGCGGTCCTCCCCTCGTCGCGCACGTTCTTCGAACTGCTCGGGTTGGTCGTGCTCGCCACCGCAGTGTTTTGCGGCCTCGCGCTGTTCACCTACGACCCGGCCGACCCCACCCGGATCGTGACGTCAGGCGACGTCTACCGGAACATGGGCGGGCCAGCGGGCGCCTGGCTCGCCAATGCGCTCCTCGGCGCGATCGGCATCGTCAGCCTGCTCATCGCGCCCGTGCTGTTCCTCTTCGGCCTGGCCATGGCGCTCGGCTTCATCCGCTGGCCGAAGACCAAGCGGTTCGTCGGCTTCGCCGCCGTCCTGGTGGTGTGCTCCGGGCTCTCGCACATCGAGCACCCGGATCTCAGCATGACGCATCTGCCCAGTGGCCACGGTGGCGTGATCGGCACGTTCCTGGGCGACACGCTGATGAGGACCATCGGCTACGGTGGCGCCGTGATCGGGCTGAGTCTCGCGGGCATCGCCAGCCTGGTGATCAGCGGCAACCTCACGGTGTCCGGCACGGCGCGGTTCGTCGAATACCTGATCTTCGTGCTCGGGCGGATCGCCAGCCAGCCGACGGGCCGAGAAAGCAGGAGAGGCGCCAGCCCGCTGACAGGTGAGGCGGCCGCCGCGACCAACGGCGAAAAGGAAAAGCGCCCAGCCCGTTCAGTGGCGGCCGACAACGGCGACGAGAGCAAGATCGACGTTCCCCTCGACCTCACGTCGGCGGTGCCGAGGAACGGGAAACCCGACCTCGACATGTTCCAGCCCAGCAAGGTCAATGCGTCGAAGCGAACCGACTTCACCGCGCTGGTCGAGCAGCTCGAGGGTCACCTGCGCGAGTTCAAGATCGACGGCAAGATCACCAACACGACCGAGGGGCCAGTCGTCACGACGCTGGAATGCGAGCCGGGCGCCGGCACCAAGGCGGCCCGCATCGTGAGCATCGCCAACGACATCGCCCGCATGCTGCGGGCGCAGAGCGTGCGGGTGATTCCCGCGCTGCCGGGCCGCAACACCGTGGGCATCGAGATCCCCAGCGAGCAGCGGAGCATCATCCGGTTCGGCGACGTGATCAAGAGCCCCCGGTTCCGCGGCGCCGAGCTAACGCTGCCGGTCGCCCTCGGCGTCGACACCTTCGGCAACCCCGTGGTCGAGGACCTCGTGCAGATGCCCCATCTGCTGCTGGCCGGCACCACCGGCTCGGGCAAGAGCGTGTTCATCAACAACCTCATCGCCGGACTCGTGTGCAAGCGGACGGCGAAGGAGATGCGCTTCGTCTTCATCGATCCCAAGATGGTCGAGTTGGCCGCCTACAAGAACCTCCCCCATCTCGCCTGCCCGGTGATCAGCGACGTGCGAACCCAGGCCAAGGCGCTCCTCGAGCGTCTGGTCGACGAGATGGAGAGCCGCTACGAGATGATGCTGAGCCTCGAGGCTCGCAACATCCAGGAGTTCAACGAGACCATCCGCACGCGACGCCGTAGCGAGTTCGTCCAGTTCAACGGCAAGTGGCAGCCTCTGCCGTACGTGGTGTTCCTCATCGACGAGTTCGCTGACCTGATCCTCATCCTCGGCAAGCCGGCCGAGGACCTCATCACCCGCCTGGCCCAGAAAGCGCGCGCGGCCGGGATCCACCTGATCATCGCCACCCAGCGCCCGTCGGTGAACGTCGTCACCGGACTGATCAAGGCCAACTTCCCCACCCGGGTCGCGTTTCGCGTGCAGAGCGGGACCGATTCACGCACGATCCTGGATCAGACCGGCGCCGAGACCCTGCTGGGCAAAGGCGATCTGCTCTACCAGTCGGCCGGCCGGCTCCAGCGACTGCACGCCGCGTTGCTCGAGGACCACGAAGTCAGAAAGCTGGTCAAGGCCTGCGCCTGAGCGCCCGCTAGCCCTTCTGCAAAAACGACGACGGGCACCTCGGCTGTCACCGAAGTGCCCGTCAACGATGGTGGGCCGTCAAGGACTCGAACCTTGGACCCGCTGATTAAGAGTCATCGCCGCTAAGATAATTTGACGGTAAATCGCCACTCGTTGCGTTCACTGAGTCATAGCACCCCCATCGCCAGGAGGGGCTATGGCCAAGCGCGCGAAGACGATCGATCTGCTGCGGGTC